>Ga0187861_10001912_pt1 | contig 20345 bp, 13 predicted proteins | sample June2016WEW_10_1_3_FD_132986 | JGI IMG/M metagenome (GOLD analysis project Ga0187861, IMG submission 132986) | Peatland microbial communities from SPRUCE experiment site at the Marcell Experimental Forest, Minnesota, USA - June2016WEW_10_100 | ecosystem: Environmental > Terrestrial > Soil >...
ACAGTGGCTGCTGCCGCCAGGAGAGTAGAGGGGCGAGGGGCGAGGGGCGAGGGGCGAGGGGCGAGGGACGAGGGACGAGGGGCGAGGGACTAGGGAAAACGGACAAGGGACCTGCGCGCGCGTGTTGTGCCGTGGCATAACTCCCGTACTTCCCATGCTTCCCATAACTCCCATCAGAAAGACCCCCGCGCGTGTTGTTCCATGTCACGGACAGATAGGATAAGCCGGTGCGCAAACGCCTGATTGTAGCGGTAACTTTCCTGGGTGGGATCTACTTCATCATCGAGTTCCTGCTGCCCGAATATTTTCCCAGCGGCCCCGGGCGGGACGGCGCGTGGCACGGCGTCCGCGTCGGCGAGTATCACGAAGAGATACTGCTGGGCTTGCAGGCGGTGGGCGCGGCGGCCATTGGCCTGGGCCTGATCAACGTCTACCGGGTCTTCGGCATGAACGTGCTCAAGCGGCGCAAGGGCTGGCCTTTCAGCCTGACGCTCATCGCCGCCATGCTGGCCATGATGACGGTCACGTTCTGGCTCTGGTTGCAGGAACTGGACACGCAGCACCAGACCGGCCCACTGGGCGTGCAGCGCGAGTGTCAGACCCGGATTCTGACGGGACTCGGCCGCACACCGCCCAACCCACAGGCGGCGCAACGGATGCAGCTTATGCGCGACGCGGCGCTGCAACGCTATCTCGCCGACACGCGCAAGGCCGTCTCGCCGCCGGCCGTCTCAGCCGGCGACGCCGCCGCACAGCTCGCGGCACTGGCGAATTTCCTCAAGGGGCAGGGTCCAGCGCCTGCGTTCTTCAAGGTGACAGACGCTCCAGAGAACCCGCCTGAGTATGGCAAGCCTGAGGACCTGTTAGCGCCGGCGAAGGAAGCGGCCGGACCGCTGACGCTCAAGTATTCCGGCGACCCTGCGCGGCTGGCTCAGTTGATCAAGCAGCGCGATGAGCTGGCGGACAAGCTCCTGAGGTCTAGTAACGCCTTGAAGGACCTGAGTGCCTATTCGTCCCTGCCGGCCGGTGCGGTGATCTGGGAGCAGGCTGCGGCCTGCCGGGAAGTTGCGCCGGAGTTGCGGAAGCTTGCTCAAGAGGCGCACAGCTTGGGCAATGCGGAAAGGGCCGCCCACACGGAGGATCCGGATTTCGATAAACGCTACGTGGGCGGCGCGGAACCGCCGCCTGTGCCTATGTTTGGCCGGCTCTATCTCACCGCGCGGGCAATGAGCCACTCGGCGGACGTGCTGGAGAAGTACGCCAAAGTGCTGGACCAGGCCGCGATTGAAATTCCGCGGGCCAAGGAAGCCGAGCAGGCTCTGAGCAGTTGGCTGGCAGCCCAGGCGCAACGTACTGAGGCCCTGAGGCAAGAGTGGCAAAAGGGCGCGGCTGCGGACTTGGAGCGTGCTCTGCCAGCGGTCAAAGCGCGGCTCAGTGCCAACAGCGCCGGCCCCGACCCGTTGCGCCAGCGCATGTTGGAGGACCTCCAGGATGCGGGGCTTCTTGGCGCGGACTACGACAAGGCGCTGGCGGAACTGGATGCCACGGGTGGGGGTGGGTTGTGGAAAGGACAGGAGACCGCCTTGCGCCGGCTGCGGGTCAGAGGCCTGGAGCAGGACCTCAACTACCTGGACCTGGCGAAGGAGGACGCGGATAAGATCGTTATCCCGGCCTTGAGCGAACTGGCTGCGGCCCAGGAAGTAACGGAGTCGCAGGCGATGGATGTTTTCCAGAAGGTCTCCGCCGCCGCCAAGCAGGTCGAGGACGACCTGAGTGCGCAAAGGAAGAAACTCCAGGACGAGTTGGACGAGGCCGTCCGCGGCTTGCGCAAGACCTGGAGCGAGAAGACGAGCATCGTCCTGCTGAAGCTGCGCGAGGAACAGGATGCCCGCAAACACGAAATCGCTGCGCTGAAAACACGGGCCATTGTCGCCGCGGAAGCCCAAAAAATGGCCGACCAAGAGTTCCTAGCGCTGGCCAAGACGGTGGGGGCGCCTAATGCGCGGCAGGCCGTGTCGGACGGCTATCTGTTCGTTCTTCAGGGCACATTGAAGACAATGGAGCGCTTTGCCACCAAGCACGACATGAAGGACCTTGGCGTGCTCGTTCGCGCACAGGATTCAATGCGCGCTCTGCGCGGCGCCGTGAACTCCGATTCCCTGCTGCACACTGCCGCCAGCGACGCCCAACTGGCTGCCCGGGCGCTGGAAAAACAGGACCTGGCGTCGGCGCGCAAAGCTATGGAGAGTGTTGTCCTGGAGCTCGGCCAAACGCAGGAAGGGCTGAAAGAGGCCCTGCAAGAGCGCGCCAACCGTTCGGTAGTCAAAGGCTTGTACAAGTGCCTCTTCGACGGGTTGTATGTCGCGCTGGGCGCCGCGATTTTCTCGCTGCTGGCCTTCTACATCGCCAGCGCGGCTTACCGGGCCTTCCGCGTCAAGTCGGCGGAGGCGCTGCTGATGATGATCGCGGCGCTGCTGGTGATGATCGGGCAGATTCCGTTCGGGAGTTATATTTCGAGCAGCTTCCCACTGGTGCGGCTGTGGGTGTTGCAGGTCTTTTCCACGCCGGCGTTCCGCGCGATTGCACTGGGCGCGTCCGTGGCCGGCCTGGCTATGGCCATGCGCATGTGGCTGTCGCTGGAGACCAGCGCGTTCTACCGCGAAGAAGAGGAGGGCGCGTAACATGGCCGAAGCGAACGCGCCCCAAACCTCCACCCCACTCTTGGCGCGGTTGGACCGCCGCGCCATCTATGCCGCGGTCGCGCTGGCGCTGGTGGTCCCGCTGCTGTTCAAGTGGCGCTTGCCGCCGGCCGAGATGGCCTCGGCGCGCAAGTTCTATAATGCGGTGGAGGCGCTGCCCAGCGATGAGAGCAGCTTGGTCCTGATCTCCGCCGACTGGGGACCCGGGACCAAGGCGGAAAATGAGCCGCAGACGGAAGTGTTGATCGAGCACCTCATGCGCCGGCGCGTCCATTTTGCCTGCCTCAGCATAGTCCCCGACGCGGAACCGTTCCTCAGGGACATACCCGAGCGCGTGGCCAAGCGGCTGCACAGCGAGAACCCCAGAGAGAAATGGGAGTACGGCAAGGACTGGGTGAACCTGGGCTTCCAGCCGGGCGGGGGCACCATGGTCCAGAAGATCGCCGCCGCCAAGGACATCCTGCAAGCTCTGGGCCTCGATGCGCGCGGCACGCCGCTCACTGAAGTGCCTTGCCTGCGCAACGTGAAGAGCATCAAGAACGTGAAGCTGATGGCCGAGTTTACCGGCTTGGTCGGCGCGTTGGACACGTGGCTCAGCTTTTTCCAGACCAGCGAGTACCGGCCGCCTATGGCCCACGGCTGCACCTCGATCACGATTCCGGAAGCCTACATTTACCTGGACTCGCGCCAACTGGTGGGCCTGCACGAAGGCATCGCCGGGGCCGCGGCGCATTCCGCGCTGCTCTCGCGCAAATACAAGGACCGCGGCCCGGATATGGCGATTGTGAGCAACACCGCCCTGGCCGTCGCTCACGTGGCCATCATCGTGCTGATCATTCTGGGCAACGTGGGCATGGTGCTGGCGAAACGGAAGGCCGCCGCGCCTCCGGCTGCCCCTGTACCTGCGGGCCAGGAGGGTACGGCATGAACGTCTGGTTGCCGATCGTTCTGGGAGGCATCGCCACTCTTGCGGTCTACTCCTTCCTCATCAAGGAGAACCCATTCTACCGGTTCTTCGAGCACACATACATCGGGATTGCCACCGGCTTCGGGATCGTGTTCGGTATTCAGCGTTTTATCTGGCCGCAACTCCTGCGTCCCATGCTGGGTTACGACTGCGAGCCTTTTGCCGGCGGCGGCCAGGACCGCCCCTGGCGCTCGTGGTACCTGGTTTATCTGCTGCCTGCCGCTTTCGGCACGCTGTACTACTTCATCTATTCGCGCAAACGGCAGTGGCTGTCCCGGGTGGTCATTGCCTGGTCGCTGGGCGTGTCCGGGGGCTTCGCGCTGAAGGGCTTCTTCGCCCAGTACATGCCGCAGATAATCGGGTCGTTCAAGCCGCTGGTGACAGTGCGAACGGTCGAGCGCAGCCTGCTGATCGGCTTCGGCGACATTGCCGGCCACTTGCCGGACGGCGCGCAGATCGTCAAGGGCCGCCTGGAGCTTTACCGGCTGGGACCTTCTTACGCGCGGCTCGTGGTCAAGCGCCAGGATGGGCAGCTCAGCGAAGTCCGCGGGCGCGTCAGCGGCGTGAACCCCGATCCCAAGAACGGCAGCATCACGCTCGTCGTGAACGAACAGGAAAAGACCTTCCAGTCCAAGGAAGTGGTCCTGCAGGAAGATCTGGAGCCGCGGGATGCCGCAGACGCTTACGAAGGCCACGGCGGCGAGCATGAGTATCTGGCTTACCGCGTGCTGCGACCGTGGGGTACCACGGCAGTAGGAGAAGAGGCTCTGGCCAAAGCGCTGCGCACAGCGGATGGGGCCGGGCGAGTGCAGGCCGTGGAGGATGTCCTGCACGCGCGGTTGGCGTTGGCGGACGTGCGTGCGGTCATGAAGCTTGATGCAGGCAATGCGTCCCAGGCAGTGCAGACCGCGCAGGCGCTGGTGCGCTTAGGCCCTGACGATTATGCGCCTACCGCGGAGACCAACAGCGGCCTGGTGCTGCAAGTGCGCGACGACCAGGTCGTCCGCGACCCGTACCGCGGGTTGAAGTGGACCGTGGGCAAGCGCGAGTCCATCGGAGTAAAGAGCTGCGAGTTGTCAGCGGACACGCTACGAAGCTGGTACGACAGGCCGGAGTCTGATTACGGAGTCATCTTGCAGCGCAAGGGCGGCGCAGGCGGGTCGTTCCTGCATCGCTTCGCCTCATCAACGCATCCCGTCGCCGCACGGCGGCCGAAGCTGGTCATCGAGTACCTTGTGGCGGGCGACGAGAAGCTGAAGGAGTTGGTCCTGCAAAACGGGTTGGACGGCTATGAAGGGACTTCGGAAGCCGTCATTGCCTCGGACGTGGATACTCCCCTGCCACAGGGGCAGGAGTTCCTGCTGGGGGCCAGCGCGCGCAAGCACAACGGGGGGCTGTCGCTGGATTGGTGGTCTTCTTCCGGCATGTTGGCCAACTGGATCTTCGCGGTCACGCTGATCTGCGTGATGACCTATTTCCTGTTCAGCCTCGAACACAACAGGCCGGGGATTTACCAGGCTTCGCTGGCCGGGCGCTGGCTGATGATGCTCTGCTTCGGCGCCTTCTTCGGCTCAACCATCATGGCCCGCATGGCGCTGCTGGTCGAGCGGCTGCAGTTCCTGATCCAGCAATGGCTCCCGACGATATTCGGGCTGGGGTAGGCAGAGGATGAAACCGCAGATGAACGCAGATGAGCGCCGATGACAATTGAAAATCCAATCCCGGCACGTCGGGAGAAAATCGAGAATCAAGACCTGCGCGTGGTCCTGGCCACCGATTGCGGTTCCACGACCACGAAGGCCATCCTCTTCGAGAAGAAACCCGAGGGCTGGCGGCAGACGTTCCGCGGCGAGGCGCCGACCACCGTGGAGGCGCCGTTCGAGGACGTCACCATCGGCGCGCGCAACGCCATCACTGAAGTCGAGGAGCTTTCGGGCCGGAAAATTCTCGACCCCGCCAGCACGGACGCGCTCAAGTTCCTCACGCCCGCCGGCGGCACAGACGGCATTGACCTGTACGTCTCGACCTCTTCCGCGGGTGGGGGCCTGCAGATGACCGTCGCCGGCGTGGTCCGCTCGATGACGGCCGAGTCGGCGGAGCGCGCCGCGCTGGGGGCGGGCGCCATCGTCATGGACGTGCTCTCGGTGGACGACCGGCGCAAACCCCACGAGCGCATTGCGCGCATCCGCCATCTGCGGCCGGACATCGTGCTGCTCTCCGGCGGCGTGGACGGCGGGACGCGCGAACACGTCGTGGAGTTGGCCGAGACGCTGCTGGCCGCCGACCCGAAGCCGCGCTTCGGCCGCACGCTGCGCCTGCCCGTGATCTATGCCGGCAACCAGGCCGCCGCCGCCGCCGTCGAAGTGCTGTTGAAAGAACGTTTCGGATTCCAGAGCGTGCCGAACATCCGGCCGGTCCTGGAGCGCGAGAACCTCGGCCCCGCCCGCGCCGCGATCCACGAGGTCTTCCTGACGCACGTCATGAGCCACGCGCCGGGCTACGACAAGCTGATCGCGGCCAGCCCCGTCCCCATTCTGGCCACCCCGCACGCAGTCGGCGTGATGGCCGAGGAAGCGGCCAGGCGGCGCGGCATTGATCTGCTGGCGGTGGACATCGGCGGTGCGACCACCGACGTCTTCTCGGTCTGCAAGGGCGTCTTCAACCGCACGGTCTCGGCCAACCTGGGCATGAGCTACTCCGTTTCCAACGTGCTCCTGGAAGCAGGCATCCAGAACATTTGCCGCTGGCTGCCGTTCGCGGCCGATCCCGGCCAGATCCAGGAACGGCTGCGCAATAAGATGATCCGGCCGACTACGATCCCGCAGGACCTCCCGGATCTGCTCGTCGAACAGGCCGTGGCGCGGGAAGCGTTGCGCCTGGCGTTCCAGCATCACCGCAGCCTGGCCGTGGGCCTGAAGGGCATCCAGCAGGAACGCACGATCTCAGAGGCGTTCGCGCAGACGGCGACCGGCGAGAGCCTGATCAGCATGATGGACATCGGCATGATTATCGGCTCGGGCGGCGTGCTGAGCCATGCGCCGGACCGCAAGGCCGCCGCGCTGATGATCCTGGATGCCTTCGAGCCGCAGGGCATAACCGAGTTGTGCGTGGATTCCATCTTCATGATGCCGCATCTGGGGGTGCTCAGCAGTGTCTGCCCGGATGCGGCGCAACAGATTTTCGAGCGCGATTGCCTGGTCTACCTGGGCACGAGCATCTGCCCGGCCGGCGGGAACCCCAAGCTCGGCGCACCCTTGCTCAAGTACCGTGTCGAGGGGGCTGCGCCAGCCAGCGGCACGCTCTTGTGTGGCGGCCTGGTCCGGGTCGAGTTGCAGCAGGGCGCTTCGGCCCAGGTCACTCTGGAGCCCGCCAACCGTGCGGTTGACGTGGGCGCGGGGCCCGGGAAGCCGGTGGCGCGGGCCCTGCGTGGCGGACACGCCGGACTGATGCTGGATGGACGCGGCCGGCCGTTGCTCCTGCCGGAAGAAGGAGCGGAGCGCGCCGCGGCCAACAAGCGTTGGATGGAGGCCTTCGGGCTGGAACTGCCGGAAACACTCACCGCAGAGACGCAAAGGACGCAGAGAACGGCTTGATGAAACTGCTTGCGTCTTTGGTTTCTCAGATCTTTGTTGCTTTTCTCCGCGTTCTCTGCGTCTCTGCGGTGAATAGGTTGTGAGGATTGCCGATGGGAATGGCGTACACGCCAGGGCTAAAGGTCAGCGCGGATGCGACGGTGGACAAAGTCCGCCGCTTGCCGCTCAAGGGCACCGTGCTGGTTAAGGCCGGCGAGGCCGTGCAGCCCCAGACGGTGGTAGCGCGCGCGGAACTTCCCGGCGACCTGGAGGTCGTGCGGCTGGCCGAGCGCATGGGCTTGGACCCGGACGAGTTGGAAGGCAACCTCAAGGCCGCCGTCGGACAGACGATCGAGAAAGGGCAGCTTCTGGCGGAGGCCAGCGGTCTTTTCGGTTTTTTCCGCACGCAGGCCAAGGCGCCCTGTGCGGGCAAAGTGGAATACTACACCAAGGTCAGGGGCACCCTGGCCATCCGCAAGCCTCCGGCGCCCATCGAAATTACCGCCTACGTCAGCGGCATCGTGAAGGAAGTGCTGCCCGGCGAAGGCGTCATCGTGCGCGCACAAGGCGCGTTCATCCAGGGGATTTTTGGCGTGGGCGGGGAGCGGCAGGGCGAGATACTCGTGGCTTGCTCTGCCCCCGGCGAGGTCCTCACGCCCGAGAAGGTCCCTCAGGATTGCGCCGGAAAGGTGCTCGTCGGCGGCAGCCTGGTCCGCAGGGCGGCTCTGGCCAAGGCGGCTGAAGGCCGGGCCGTGGCTGTCGTAGCCGGCGGCATTCAGGACGAGGACCTGCGTGCGTACCTGGGTTACGACCTGGGCGTGGCCATCACAGGCGATGAAAACGTCCCGCTCACGCTGATCCTGACGGAAGGCTTCGGCGAGATTCCCATGGCCGAGCGGACTTTCAACCTGCTGCGCTCCCTCCAGGGACGGGGCGCTTCCGTGAACGGCGCCACGCAAATCCGCGCTGGCGCGATGCGGCCTGAGATCATCGTGCCGCATAACGGGGAGGCCGGGCGATCCGGAGGAGCGCCCCACGAGAAGTCCGGCGCCGGTTTGCTGGCGGTGGGCACGCCGATCCGGGCCATTCGCGAGCCTTATTTCGGGCAGTTGGGCGAGGTCGCGGAGTTGCCGCCCGAGCCCGTGCGGATTCCCAGCGGGGCCGTGGTGCGGGTCTTGCGCATGAAACTCGGCGACGGACGCATCGCTGAAATCCCGCGGGCCAACGTGGAGATTATCGAACGCTGACGGAAGAAGCCCGAAACTTGAAACCCGAATTTTGGATTTCGAGTCTTGCGTTATTGGTTCTTCTTGTGCTTCTTCTTCTCGGGCGTAGCCGTGCTCTCCGTGACGGCAGTGACCTTTATGGTCATGGTATCGAGGTTCACGGTGCCAGTGACATCCGCGGTGGCTTCTTTCTTAACCAGATCGGCGATTTTGGTGGCAATATCACCCGTTGCCAGGAGGTTGAACTTCTGATCCGCGGGAGGCGTGTCGGCGTTCTTTTTGCTGTGCTTCTTCTCGCCCTTCTTCCCGCTGTGGTCGTCACCGCTCTTTACGGTTAGAACCGCCACTACGCCATCCGCGGCGTTCACTGGTTTCTCTGAAAGCGTGCCGGTCTTGATCTCCGTCGGCTTCTCGTCTGCTGGCTTGGCATCCGCAGCCTTGGCATCGGTAGCCTTGGCATCCGCAGGCTTGGCGTCTGCGGGCTTGGCATCGGCAGGCTTGGCGTCCGCAGGCTTGGCGTCAGCCGGTTTTTCGTCCGGCTTCTTGGCGTCCTCAGCGCGTAAGGCCCATGTACTGACGATCACTAAGACCAACAATGCCACGAATGAGCAGTTCTTCATCGCCTGACCTCCTCCCAACGTTGCGAAAACTCCTCAGAATGCGCCAAGCAAGATAGCAGGCTTGTCACACACAATCTCCCTGCTGAGCTACACCGAGGCAAGCAAGTAGTGCGCCATTCGCTGGTTCCAAAGTCTCAGGTGCGGCCCAGCAGGGGTAACCGCCAATTCCCGGCAAGCATGAGACTCTTTCTGGGTTGGTTCCCGCCGGAGAATCCCACAGAACCGTGTTGTATAGTTCAACACGGGTGGCATAAGATGACCGTTCAACACACGGCCAGAGGGGTCAGCCATGAAGACTAATACCACGCTCATTCCCGGCTTGCTCCTCACAATCGCTCTTGGAAGCCCGTGCCACGCCGGCGAGGCGGCACTGGAACTGAGCGTGGATGGGCCAGCCCAAGTCGGACGGTATGAGAAGATTGAATTCATTATCAAGACTGACACTACCGGCGCTAATCCCTTCGATGCCGCGGACATTGACGTCAGCCTTGAGTTTACCCCTCCCTCGGGGAAGACGCTGGTTTTGCCCGCGTTCTACGCCCAGCCCTACGAACGGCGTGAAGTGGCCGGCAACAAGGACTGGATGTACCCCTCCGGGCTGCCGGGATTCCGCGCTCGCTTTGCGCCGGCGGAAGTGGGCGCGTACTCGTGCAAAGCAGTCCGCAAAGATAAGCGCGGAGTTGCCACGTCCAATACGGTTGCGTTCGAGTCCACGGCTTCGAGCCGCAGGGGCTACTTGCGCGTTTCCACGGTGGATCCGCGTTTCCTGGAGTTCACTGACGGCACACCGTTCTTTGCCATAGGCGAGAACCTGGCGTTCATCGGCGAAACGCAGTATATGAAACTCAACAAAGCCGAAGAAACGTTCCAGAAACTCGCGGCCAACGGCGCGAACTTTCTGCGCATCTGGGCCTGCTGCGAGGACTGGGCCATGGCGATTGAAGCCCGCAAGAGCGCCTGGGGCCGCTCGTGGGGCTGGAAGCCGCCCTTGGTGGAAGTGGCCGGCGAGACGCCTGCGGTACGGGCCGTGCAGGTTGGCGGGCCCAAGGCGGAGACAGTCGCCGTCGCGCCGTCGCATCCGGTCGCGCTCAAGCCCGGCACGCGCTACGAACTGTCCGCGCTGGTCAAGACCGAGGGCGAGGCGGCGTTCGCTTTCAACTATAACGGCAAACCGCTCGGGGACCCGGTGAAGAGCAAAGACCAGTGGAGCGAGCTCAAGCGCGAGTTCACTGCGGCAGCGGAGCAGTGGTGGGCGGGCGCATTCAGTCTCCAGGCCAAGGGCGGTCTCGCACAAATGCGGAAACTCTCGCTCCAGGAAGCCGGCGGCGGGCCGGAACTGCTGTGGGAAGCGGACACTGAGCGCCCGATTCGCGGTTACTTCAACCAGCCGGATTGCTACATGGTGGACTGCCTTCTGCAAGCCGCGGAGAAGCACGGCATTTTCATCGAGCTGACCTTTATCACGCGCGATCTCTACATGAACACGCTCAGCGATGAGCAGAAGCCCGAATACACGCAGGCTGTCGAGGACGCCAAGCGGCTGCTGCGCTACGCCGTCGCGCGCTGGGGCTGGTCGCCAAACGTCGCCATGTGGGAGTACTTCAACGAAATGGATCCCGGCAAGCCTACGAACCGCGCGTACCGCGAGTGGGGCGAGTACTTTGAGCAGGTGGACATCTACCACCACCTCCGCGCTACGAGCGCCTGGGGACCCAGCCCCAAGGACTGGGCGCACCCCAAGCTCGACACCGCCGACCTGCACTGGTATCTGCGGCCGGCGTGGGGCGAGTTGTCCAAGGACGCCGCGGCCGCCGCGCTGGACCGCGCGAAGTTCCTGCGGGAAAAGGCGCCGCAGAAACCGGCGCTGCTCGCCGAATTCGGCCTGGCCGACGACAAGTGGGGGCTCAGCCCCTACATGAACCAGGACAAAGCCCACCTCCATTTTCACGATGCCTTGTGGGCCTCGGCGTTGTCGGGCCTTTCCGGCACCGCGATGTTCTGGTGGTGGGAACAGCTCGACAAGAACGACGCCTACGGCCAGTACAAGCCCGTCGCGGGATTCGTGGCCGATGTGCCTTTCGCGAAGGCGAAGCTCAAACCCGCCACGGTGAAATCCTCCGCGCCGCACCTGCGCGTGGTGGCGCTGCAAGGCCAGGACTGCGCATACCTGTGGCTCAGCGATGCGCGCTTTACCTGGTGGCAAGTCGTCATTGAGAAGGCCGTGCCCGCCGAAGTCAAAGATGCCACGGTGACCGTGGAGGGACTTGAGCCGGGCACGTACAAAGTCCAGTGGTGGGACACCCAGCAAGGCAAGACGGTCAAAGAAGAGACGGTGCAGGCCGCGGCGGGCAACGCGACACTGGCGGCGCCGCCCTTCACGCGGGACGTGGCGTGCAAGGTTGTGCGTGCGGACCAGAAGTGAGACGGCACTTGATGTACTCTCAGACGAGGATAGCTTTCTGATCCAGCACCAGCACGATGTCATCGGGCACCGAACAATGGAGAGCACAATGAACAACCGAAGACCGGCAGTTTCTTTACTCCCAATCTCCTCTGCGTTCCTCCGCGTCCTCTGTGTTGAGAAGTTGAGGCCGGTCCGGGTCGCGGCCTGTCTGTGTCTGGTCGCTGCGCAGCTTCAGGGCGCGGACTGGCCGCAGTGGCGTGGGGCCAATCGGGATGGGAAGGCGGCTGAGTTCAGCGCGCCTAAAGCCTGGCCCAAGGAACTGGCGCAGAAATGGAAGGTCGCCGTGGGCCGGGGCGACGCCTCGCCGGCTTTGGTTGGCGACAAGCTCTATGTCTTCGCCAGGGATGAAACCGGCGAGGTAACAATGTGCCTCGACGCCGCGACCGGGAAGGAAGCCTGGCGCGACAGGTACGATGCGCTCGCGTCAACTGAGCCGCGCGGCGAGCACCCTGGGCCAAGGGGCTCGCCGGCGGTGGCCGGCGGTAAGATCGTCACCTACGGCGTGCGGGGGACCCTTTCCTGCCTGGATGCAGCCAGCGGCAAAATGCTCTGGCGCAAGAACGACTTCGAGGGTGCGTGGCCGAAGTTCTTCACGTCTTCATCACCCATGTTCGCAGACGGCGTGTGCGTCGCGCAGCTCGGCGGGGCGGAAAACGGCGGCATCGTCGCGTACGATCCAGCCACCGGCGGCCAGAAGTGGAAATGGACCGGCGACGGCACGGCCTACGCCTCGCCCACCCTGCTCACGGCCGGGGAAACGAAGATGGTCGTGGCCCTGACGGAGAAGAAGATCGTGTGCCTCGCTCTGAGCGATGGCAAGCTGTGCTGGGAGGCCCCCTTTGTGGGCCAGGCCAGGGCCTATAACTGCGCCACGCCCATCGTGGACGGCCAGACGGTCATCTACTCCGGAGCGGCCCGCGGCGCCAAGGCGGTGAAGCTCGAAAAAGCGGGCGGCGGCTTCGCGGCCAAGGAACTCTGGAGCAATCCGGAAGCCGCCGTGCAGTTCAATAACCCCATCCTCAAGAGCGGCCAGGTCTACGGCATCTCGCAGAAGGGGGAGCTCTTTTGCCTTGACGCGCAAAGCGGAAAGACGCAGTGGACTGCCCCGCTGACCAAGGGCGGCTTCGGTTCCATCGTGGATGCCGGCGCGGTGCTCATGTCGCTGACCCCCGAGGGGGAACTGGCCGTCTTCGAGCCCAGCGACAAGGAGTACAAGAAGCTGGCCGGCTACAAGGTCGGAACGGACACTTATGCCTATCCCGTCGTGGCGGGGAACAGGGTGTTTGTGAAAGACAAAGACTCGGTCGCGCTGTGGACTATTGAGTAAGGCACGGGGGAGGAAGGAAACCGGAGGGCGCAAGGCGCGAAAGTGCTGCGCGCTATTAGCAAAATGCAAGAAGCACGTGGTACATGGTGATCGGTGCGCCGACAGCAGGCCCTTCATGTCGTGAGCGATACGAGAACTGGAGGCCGGGCGCAAGGAAAACCGCCTGCCATGCGCCACCGGGACACACGGCAAGGCTTTCCGCGCTTGCTGTCATCTCGTGCTCAATCTTGGCTGCCCAGTTCGCTGGTGTGTCGCTTTGTACGTATCCCAACATGCCCGCCTCGTCGTCGTCCTGCCGATATGTGCCGTCGAGGTAAGCGCCAAGCCCTTCCATGCCAAGGTACTTCCCTGCGCCGCTATTCCCGTACAAGCGCTTAGCTTCGAAAGTGAAGCGCGGCCTGTGCCCGCGCAGCACCCGCGTGAAGACGAGATCCAATATAGGCCGCTCCTTGCCTATGGCCCCGGATGAATTGTCTTTGCGTTGGTCAACAACGTCAAAATGAACCGCCCAACTCGGCGCGTCCGAAGCGGTGACGAATTCTTCAGCGCCCTCCTGCAACCTTTGCGTTATAGTGTCCTCGTCACTCCCTTGGTGGCTCATGAAATCGAGCTTGCCATAGGCGGCCTCCAAGATCGCGAACACGCGCCGGCGAAAACTACGTTGGAGGTTACGTTGGAGCTCCTGTGTGTCAGCCGTCTCAGAGGTAGTGGGGTGGCGATCATGAATCCGCATTCAGCTCTGCCCCCTGGCCGCCCACACGAGGTCGGCTAGGACCTCATCGGAATCGGCGAGCGCTTGGCTGCGCAGCCAGTGCAGCCGCTGCAAGGGCTTGAAAAGGTATGTCTTAGGCCCATCGTAGATGCGCAGGCCGCGGTCGAAGTAGAGCCATTGGCTCTGATGGCGCTCTCGCAGCAGATCACGAATCGGGCGCAATTCCGCGTCATCCTGCCTTCCGGCCTGTCCCACGTCCACACGCGGCCGTCTGTCCGTCGGCAGCCTGAAATTGATCTCGACCACAGCATAGTTCCCGCCTTGAACCACACGGACGAAATACCGCCGCTTCGTCTCTTCATCCATGAAGCCATCTAGTTCGTCAGCCAGAACGAGACCGTAATCTGCCATTTCTGCAGCGGTCGCCGGGCGCACAGCGCAATCTCTGACCTTGCCGCGCGTCAGACTTAGTTGCACAGCTACAAAGTCATCAACCAGCCAGCGTTCGGTGTCGTCCAGATCAAGGGCATCGTAGACGCACTGGTTCAACTCCTCCTCAAGGGACGCGAGACTGCGGCCTTCGTTAGCCTTCGCGAGCAGCGGCTCGCGTGAGCGGCGTGAGGCCCCTGACAGTTGGCTTTGCAATTCCGCCCAATACTCAAGGTCGGCCGCTGTAAGTTTATCGAGCGGAACGGGCACAGCATCCAGGACTTCTTTCGTCACCACCGATTTCTGTATGCCCCACTGTCGAGACACGAAGAATTGGACATACCTCGCGATGCGCGAACTCAGCACGATGGAGAGAGCTTTGAGCAGCGTACTCCTTTCATTGGGACCGGCAACACCGACGTTCGGATTGGGTACAACGATGAAATCGTCTGAGTACACAGCGAACCGCCGACTCTCATCTACCACGATGTGCGGCGGACGGCACACGGCCAAGCCTGCCTTTCCCGCGCGCTTGCGCACAAAGCCGTACTCGGCTTCAACCTTCTTTAGCGAACTGGCCGGGAACGCATAGATGCCTCCACGGCGACGAAGGGCACCTATGTTCAGGATATTCTCGTCAATGACCTCGCGCACGGGATCAACAGGCGCGCCCTTATGCTTGTCCCGCTTCTCTTCGCTGAGACCCATAGGACGGCCCTTGGCATCCCGTAGTTCAAGACCCTGGCGGACGACGAGTTCATGCTTTGGCGCGAAAACCTTCAATGGCGGGAATCGGCGTTTCAGACGTTCCAGCAGCCGCTTGTCTCTTACCGTGCCCCACATGGCCAGTTTCCATGGCAGGCTCTCGCCGCTCGCGGCTTCTGCCCACGGCAACTCGCGGACTTCGCTTTCGTTAACAATGACGCTCCACGTTGCCTGCTGCTTGTGTGTGGTGTTGGAGCGATTGGCTTCCTGGTTCACCAGGAAGGGCGCATAGGTGATTATTGAGTTCCTCTCATCATCTTGAGGTGCTTCAGTGTGCGGCGCGTAGAGCATTGCGGCGGTCGGGACGCCAGAACGGCCCTTGAACAAGACCTGGACCAAGTGGGCGAAGTTGGCCACGCATGAAACGTCCATCCGCTCAAAGAAAAGCCGCCTGAAGTCTTTGGATTTCTGCTTAAACAGAGACATGGCCGGCAGCAGCAAACCGATCTGCCCGCCCACCGCCGCATGTTTGCCAACTTTCCAAGCGAATGCCTCGGCCAACTGGTCACCGCCAACAGGACAATCCTTCTTGTTGGCATTCATCCAGGCGAGTACCTGGGCGTCCTCTTTCTTGCCAGCAGGCTTCCATGGCGGATTTCCCACAATCCAGTCGTATTTCACGCTGGCCCAGGGTGGGTCAGCGTCGAAGAAATCACCTTGGTGGATGTTCTTGTCGCGCAGGTCGGGAAGCTCGAAGTTTCCAGCGTCCTCGAGGTCCGGCGGCTCTACATAATCAAGGAGGGTTAAGATCAAACTCAACGCAGTCACGCTGCAAGCATCGCCGTCCTTCTCAACACCAAAGAAATGCTCGGTGAGCAGGTCGCGCAGTTCTACTGGCCGCAACTTGTTCTCTTTCGCCGCCGCCAACTCGCGTTCAATCAGGCGCCTGTAACACTGGACGAGGAATGCTCCTGAACCACAGGCCGGATCCAAGACCTTCATGCCCTTGTGTAAAGGCTTCTTGGCGTCCATTTCGTCCAGAATGAAATTTACTAAATGCACCGGCGTGTAATAAGCCCCCTTTTCACGCCCCTTGCCTTCAGCGTGCAGGAACTGCTCATACACGACGGACAAGGTCTCAATTGGGATGTGGTCGAAACTGTAGGCCTCGAAATTCAAGTGTTGCTGGCCATCCGGTTCGTCGCCCTCGAAGACAGACGCCACTGTCCTGACGCAGTCTTCTGGCGGCGGGTTCTGGCCCGAGAGAAGCAAGGGAAAAACGGAGCCATTGAGTTCCGGATGTAACTTTTCAGTAATCTTGCGCAGCCCTGTCAGCTTCGCTTGACGCCCAAAGACGGTGCTGGGGTCAAGTCCCCATTTATTCATCTTCCTCTTTGACAGGAAGCCACGGTCTCGGAGGTAATGCAGGTAGACATATTTCCCGATAAGAGCGTGTGCGGTTTCGCCGCTGAAACCTTGCCCGCGAAGCAACTGCCCCAGTTTCTTGAGACTGTCAAGGAGTCTCCAATCCACCCGCTTTTCCGGCGTCACCTCCTTGCGCCACTTGGCCCAGATTTGCCCTTCGTCAACAGACTTGGCGCGAAAATCCTCAAACGCCTCAAGTGCCGCGCGCGCGGAAGAAAGCAGCGGCGCGGTCTCTTGGCCCTCTTGGGGATAGCTGAAGCCGGGATAGAGCCGGACATCCTTGGGTGTGGCAACCAAGAGGAAGGGAACGACGTTCTGGTTCCATGTCTTCCGGTTTAATTCATCGGCGTTCTGCTCGGACTCGGTCTCGCACACATAGACCAGCGGTACGAGGGGACCGCCTGGTTCGGGACCCGCTTTTTCGCGCAACGTATAAACGCCGCGCAGTCCGAATCCACGCGCCTGTCTGAAGACGTGGGCATAGCCTGGATACTTGGCGTAATCTCCTTCTTGGAGGAAAAAGGGAGATTCGCGATATTCCAGGTAATCCAGCAGGGCATCCGCGTTGCTCATAGGGTTCTGCCCGCACGGCCAAATCGGGCCGCAGCTTGATGTGGACTGACCTCCCGCCCCAAGGTGAAACCACGCTTACTGTAATCAGGTATCGTCCAAACGCAAGTGTCACTTAAATGACGGGGGGCACCTGATATCCGCTCCTCACGGCCACTGCATAATTGCCGCCCCGGCCTGCCCCGGCGTTGCCGCTTTCCATCCGCACTGCTCGGGCAGCGGCCCTGCAACGTTCAGGCCCTCGCGGGAAAGCAGCGCGAAGCCAGTCCCTTTGAACCCGAAGCGCACGGACACGGGCAGCAACTTGGAATGCTGGTCCTCGCCGAAACGCTGCTGCCACTCCTGGAGCGTGTTGTCCGGGTTCCACGAATGCCGCAACGCGGGCGTCCCAGGCCCGTCCGCATACACGTTGTAGTCGGAGTGGTTGCTGGCGACGGTGCGCGTATAGGTCTCGCCGGGGCAACCCATGAAGACAGTAAGCTCGCAACCGCGGGCGGCGCCTTCCGCCGCGATGGTGTTGCGGACCAACAGGTTATTGAGAATATGGAGATTCTCAAGGGGCCACTCGGCCCCGCGCGGCATGCACACAATCCCCGCCTGGTTGCCGGCGACCGTATTGTGGACAACCCACACGTTCTGCGAGCCGGAGATGTAGATGCCGCGGCCACGGTTGCCGTACACGAGGTTGTCCGCGATAATGCCGCCGCCTTTGTTGATCTCGAAGAAAATGCCGCAGCTGCCGTTGTGGTGGGAGACGTTGCTCAGAATCTCAATGCCGGCGTTCTCGCTGTCGAACCAGATGCCGTCCGACTCGACGTTGTAAGCGGCTTCGCAGCGGCGGATCGTGCAGCGGCGGTTGGCCGGGATGCACTTCGCGCCGCCGGCGTGCCAGCCGGCGTGGAAGCGGCGGTAGTTGTTGAAGAGCAGCGTGCAATCCTCGACAATGCACTCTTCGCACTCGCCCATGCCCAGGCCGGTGTCTCCGTTATAAGACAGGTCGCAGCCCCGCACGATGCAGCTCTTGCACCGGCCCACGCCCAGCCCGCAGAAATCTGACAGGTGGATGCTGCAATTCTCCACGACGAACCGCTCGCACTTGCCGATGCTGGCCATAGGCCACTGGCCGCCAGGCTGGCGATTGTGGCGCATCTCGAAGCCGCGGATGACCACGTCGTGCACCTCCTCGGCCGTGAGCACAAAGCCGCGCACGCCGGCCTCGATGCAGAACCACCCCGGTTCGCCGCCGATGCGGATGTAGAGCGTCTGGCTGTCCGCATCGAAATAGAACGAGTCCTGGATCAGGTCCGCCAGCCCGCGCCCGACCGTAGCCAGCTTGAGGTACTCGTCGTTCTTGTAGAGCGGGTCCGGCCCGATCCGCTGGAGCGGCTTGTCGTCCTGGACGAAGACCTGGGAGATCCAGCGGCGGGACTTCTCGCGGTACACCCCCTCGAAACGCGGGTCCGTGAAGAATTCGTCACCCAGCGTTATCTTCCAGGTGTCCATGAATGCGTTGGGATACGGCTCCTTGACGGCGGGGGCGTCCGCGAGCTTCGTCCACTTCCCGCGCACGACCTCCGAACCTTTCAGCACGACGCGGGCGCCGGGCGCGGCAGCGAACGTGATGGGCCGGTCCTTCTCCCCGGACACCTTGATCTGCACGTGCTCGCGGTATATGCCGGTTCTGACGAGCACCTGATCGCCGGGCTTCAGTTCCTGGGCGCTGCCCGCGCGGGCCAGCGTTTTCCAGGGCGCCTGCTCGGTGCCCGGATTGGTGTCGGCAGCGTTCTCCGCCCGTTGGTCCACGCAGTACGTGGCCGCGCAGACGGTAGCGGCCCGCGCCGCCAGGAACATGGCCACGGCCCAGGCCAGCGCGCCAAGCGGCCTGCACGTGAGCTCTTGCCAGTTTTGCATGATGTCTCCGTCTTACAGTGCCCCGTGCAGGATTGCAGAAAGCGCTTCACCGGGCAGCGTCGCGGGATTGTAGCGCATGCTGCTGGACTTTTGCGCCGCTCCAACGAGGGCGGGGATGTCCTTTACGCCAATGCCATATTGCGCCAGGCGCGGGATGTGCAGCTCGCGGACCAGCTTCGTGGTGACGTCCACGCAGGCCTGCAGTTCCTGGCTCAGGCTGCCAGCCATCGCAGGCGCCAGCAGCCGGCCAACCGTGGCGTACCGTCCCAGGCTGGCAGCGGCTCCCTTATCAGTGGCTGATTGCAGCGCGGCAATGTTGGCGGCCAGCACGCCGGGCAGGAGGATGGCGCAGACGGCGCCATGCGGTGCGGGGAAGCGGGCGCCGAGCGGCGCGGCGAACCCATGCACGGCGCCCAACCCCGCATTGGACAGACAGAGGCCGCTGAGCAGCGCGGCGAGCGCCATGTCCTCGCGCGCCTCAAGATCCTGGCCGTCATGGTAGGCGCGTCTCAACGCGCGAGCGCGGGATAGGCCCTCCAGCGCCAACACATCGGTGAGGGGCGTGGCGCCCAGGGAAGTGTAGGCTTCGATGAGCTGCGTCAAGGCGTCCATGCCGCTGCGCGCTGTGATCTCAGGGCGCACGGACGCGCCGAGTTCGGCGTCCACGAGCGCCACGCGCGGCAACAGATGGTGGCTGCGAATGCTGGCCTTGAACTGCTTCTCCACGCAAGCGATAACGGCGTTGCGCGTGACCTCCGCGCCCGTGCCCGCGGTGGTGGGCACGGCGACCCACGGCGCGGCGGGGCGCGCGATCTTCCGGCCCCTGCCGACGACCTCCATGTAATCGAGCGCCTCCCCGCCGTTCGTCAACAGGCCGGCGATGGCTTTGGCGGCATCCAGGGCGCTCCCGCCGCCCAAGGCAATCAGCGCGTCGCACTCCGCTTCGCGGGCGGCGCGCACGCCGCGGTCCACGTCCTCAGCGCGCGGCTCGCCCTCCAGGCGAAAGACGGTGTGGGCAACGTTCTGTGCCGCCAGCAATTCGGCCAGGCGCGCCAGCAATCCCAGTTTGCCGGCGCGGTCTGCATTGGTCACCACCAAGGCCTTGCGGCCGTATTCCGCCACGAGTTCGCCGAGGCGCTTGAACTGGCCGCGCCCGAAAACAATGCGGCCCACGGTGGAGAACTCAAACTGATAGCTCAATCGCCGTCTCCGAAGAAGAGGCTGTGATGTCTGATCCCTTCGCGCGGCGCAGCCATCCACGGAGCGACCGTTTCCTTCCAGCGCAGATAGTGCGGTGTCTGCTGGTGCTTGGCAAAATCGTCTTTGGTGCGATAGGCTTCGTAGAGCAGGAATCTCGCCAGATCCTCCTCGGCCTGCAAGACATCGAAGCGCACATTGCCTGGTTCCTTGCGCGTGTTCCGCGCGTTATCGTAAGTGGCCTCCATAAAGGACTGGATGTGCTCGGGCTTTACCAGGACCGAAACGCTCACCACGTACATTGTCGCGCCTCCTTTTCTGATTCCGAAAAACCTTGCCGCCGGCATTATAGGCGAACGCGGACCGAATGCCCACGACAAACTCCTGTTGGCCTGTTGGCTGGGTGCATGTCAGTAAATGCGTGGCCCAGAGCGTACCGCGGGCGTCCCGCCCGCCTTCGTCCTCGCGCCCTGCCGGCCTGCCACGGGCGGGCGGGACGCCCGCGGTACATTTGCTGACAT
>Ga0187861_10001913_pt1 | contig 20343 bp, 7 predicted proteins | sample June2016WEW_10_1_3_FD_132986 | JGI IMG/M metagenome (GOLD analysis project Ga0187861, IMG submission 132986) | Peatland microbial communities from SPRUCE experiment site at the Marcell Experimental Forest, Minnesota, USA - June2016WEW_10_100 | ecosystem: Environmental > Terrestrial > Soil >...
AACAACTCCGGCTGCATGGGCCGGGGCGGTCGCGGTAATTGAAGTACCGCTGACAACCGTCATATGGGTTGCCGCTGTGCCTCCAAAGTTAACGGTGGTCGCTCCGGTAAAGCCAGTCCCGGTAATGGTTACTGATTGACCGTCAGTTAGTGGGCCGGCTTTCGGCGAGATGCTGGACACGACGGGGGCTGCAACATACGTGTATTTGTCAGCTGGTGTAACGGTGGATGTTTTGCCAAGCTTGATGACGGTAACGTTAACAATTCCCGAACCGGCCGGGGCGGTCGCGGTGATTGAAGTAGCGCTGACAACGGTCACATGAGTGGCCGCTGTGCTACCAAACTTTACTGCAGTCACACCGGTCAAGTTAGTCCCGGTGATGGTTACTGATTGACCGCCGGTTACCGAGCCGGATGCTGGTGAGATGCTGCCAACGACGGGGAATACTACATACGTGTATTGATCACCGGTTCCGGTCGCGGATGTTCCACCGGGGGTGATGACCGTGACATCAACAATTCCGGCAGTACCAGCCGGGGCGGTCGCCGTGATTGAAGTAGCGGTGGGGGTCCCGGTGATGGTTCCCGTTATGCTACCAAAGTTAACTGCGGTCGCTCCGGTAAACGCGGTCCCGGTGATGGTGACTGATGTGCCACCGGTCACTGAGCCGGAAGTTGGTGAGATGCCGGATACGGTCGGGGCCGCTGCTTCATACGTGTATTGGTCACCGGTTCCGGTTGCAGATGTGCCGAGGAGTGTCGTGACAGTAACGTCAACAACTCCGGCTGCATGGGCCGGGGCGATCACCGTGATTAAAGACCCGGTGTTCGCGGTGATGGTTGCCGGTGTGCTACCAAAGTCAACAACGGTCGCTCCGGTAAAGCCTGTCCCATAGAGGGTAACTGATCGACCGCCGGTTACCGAGCCGGCAATCGGTGAGGTGCTGGATACGAACGGGGCTGCTTGATACGTGAATTTGTCAGCTGGTGTAACCGGGGATGTGCCGCCCGGCGTGATGACTGTGATGTCAACGGCTCCTGAACCGCCTGGGGCGGTTACGCTGATTGATGTAGCAGTATTCGCAGTGATGGTTCCCGGTGTGCTACCAAAGTTAACTGTGGTCGCTCCGGTCAAGCCAGTCCCGGTGATGGTGACTGTGGTACCGGCGGTCAGCGGACCCACGGCCGGTGAGATCCTGGATACGACGGGGAGTGCTGTATACGTGTATTTATTACCTGATCCAGTTGCGGATGTGCCACCGGGCGTGGTGACAGTGACGTTCACAACTCCGGCTGTACCGGCCGGAGCGGTCACGGTGATTGATGTAGATGAATTCGTGAGGATGGTTCCAGCTGTGCTACCAAACTTTACTGCAGTAGGTCCGGACAAGCCAGTCCCGGCGATGGTGACGGTGGTGCCGGCGGTGAGCGGGCCGGCAGTCGGTGAGATGCTGGATACGGTCGGGACTGCTTCATAGGTGTATTGGTCCGAGGCTGACGTGACGGATGTACTGCCAGCTGTGGTGACGGTAACGTCAACGGTTCCGGCAGCACCGGCCGGGGCGGTTGCGGTGACTGAAGTAGCGCTGACAACGCTCACATGGGTAGCTGCTGTGCTACCAAAGTTCACTGCGACCGCTCCGGTAAAGCCAGTCCCGGTGATGGTGACGGTGGTGCCGGCGGTCAGCGGACCCGCGGCCGGGGAGATCCTGGATACGACCGGGAGTGCTACATAGGTGAATTTGTCAGAGGCGGATGTCGCGGATGTGCCACCAAGTGTGGTAATAGTGACGTCAACGGTTCCGGCAGCACCAGCCGGGGCGGTCGCGGTGATTGATGTAGAAGAATTCGTGAGGATGGTTCCCGCTGTGCTGCCAAACTTTACTGCGGTCGGTCCGGCCAAGCCGGTCCCGGTGATGGTGACTCGGGTGCCGGCAGTCAGCGGACCTGCAACCGGTGAGATACTGGTTACGACCGGGAGTGCTGTATACGTGTATTTGTCTCCTGATCCGGTTGCGGATGTGCCACCGGGTGTGGTGACCGTGACGTCAACAATTCCAGCAGTACCAGACGGAGCGGTCACCGTGATTGATGTAGATGAATTCGTGAGGATGGTTCCCGCTGTGCTACCAAACTTTACTGCGGTCGGTCCGGACAAGCCAGTCCCGGCGATGGTGACGGTGGTGCCAGCGGTGAGCGGGCCGGCAGTCGGTGAGATACTGGTGACGGTCGGGACTGCTTCATAGGTGTATTGGTCCGAGGCTGACGTGACGGATGTACTGCCAGCTGTGGTGACGGTAACGTCAACGCTTCCGGCAGTACCAGCCGGGGCGGTTGCGGTGACTGAAGTAGCGCTGACAACGGTTACACCGGTAGCAGGTGTGCTACCAAAGTCAACTTCGGTCGCTCCGGTAAACGCGGTCCCGGTGATGGTAACTCGGGTGCCGGCGGTGAGCGGGCCGACTTTCGGCGAGATGCCGGACACGACCGGGAGTGCTATGTAGGTGAATTTGTCAGAGGTTACTGGTGCGGATGTGCCGGAAGGTGTGGAAACGGTAATGTCAACGGTTCCTGAACCGCCCGGGGCTGTCGCGGTTATTGAAGTGGCAGTGTTTGCGGTGATGGTTCCCGGTGTACTACCAAAATTAACCGTGGTCGCTCCGGCCAGGTTACTACCCGTGATGGTTACCGTAGTGCCGGCTGTTACCGGGCCGGCAGTCGGTGAGATGCTGGTGACGGTCGGGACTGCTTGATACGTGTATTGGTCGGAAGATGATGTCGCGGATGTGCCACCAGGCGTGGTGACAATAATATCAGGGGATCCGGCTGTTGCATTGGACGGGGCGATCAAGGTGATTAAATTAGCCGTGTCCACCGTGATATTTCTCATGGGGACCACGGTATTACCAAACTTAACTACGGTCGCATTGCTCAAGGCAGTACCGGTGATCATTACAACGGTATTGCCGGTTGTCGGCCCGGATGTCGGTGCGATGTTGGACACGACCGGGCGTGCGATATACGTGTATGATCCCGACAAGGTCGCGGTCTGGCCATCTCCGATGGTAACTACGAGATTCTGGGCTCCGGCTGTGCCGGCTGGTGTTGTCGCCGTAATCGTCGTGGAGTTAACAAAGCTGACACTTGTTGCTGCGTTACCCCCGATGGTCACAGCAAGCGAAGTCCCGGCAGTCTGCAAGTTCGTACCGGTAATCGTTACCGATTGACCACCGGCTACCGAGCCCATTGACGGCGTTATGCCCGTAGCGGTCGGGACTGCATCATAGGTATATGCTCCCGCATCGGTTGCGGTCTGGCCATCTCCGATGGTAACTATAACAGTCTGGACTCCGGCTGTGCCGGCTGGTGTTCTCGCCGTAATCGTCGTGGGGTTAACAACAACGACATTCGTTGCCGCATTACCGCCAATGGTCACCCCCAGCGAAGTCCCGCTCGTCTGCAAGTTCGTACCGGTGATCGTTACCGGTTGACCGCCGGCTACCGAGCCGGCTGACAGCGTTATGCCCGTAACCGTCGGGACTGCATCATAGGTATATGCTCCCGCATCGGTTGCGGTCTGGCCATCTCCTATCGTAACTACTACATCTTTGACGCCGGCTGTGCCGGCTGGCGTTCTCGCCGTAATCGTCGTGGGGTTAACTAAAACGACATTTGTTGCTGCATTACCGCCAATGGTCACACCAAGCGATGTCCCGGTAGTATTCAGGTTCGTACCGGTGATCGTTACCGGTTGACCGCCAGCTACCGGGCCGGCTGACGGCGTTATGCCGGTAGTTGTCGGGACTGCATCATACGTATATGCTCCCGCATCGGTTGCGGTCTGGCCATCTGCGATGGTAACTACTATATTCTTGACTCCGGTTGTGCCGGGTGGTGTTGTCGCCGTAATCGTAGTGCCAGAAGCAGTAAGAATTGTTGCCGGCGCACCGCCTATGGTCACACTCAGCGAAGAAGTACCGGTGGAACTTAAGTAGGTACCGGAGATCGTTACCGGTTGACCGCCCAGTACCGAGCCGGCTGACGGCGTTATGCCCGTAAGCGTTGGCTGTGCATCATACGTATATGCTCCCGCATCGGTTGCGGTCTGGCCATCTCCTATCGTAACTACGACAGTTTTGACGCCGGCTGCGTCGGCAGGTGTTGTTGCCGTAATCGTAGTGTTGTTAATAACAACGACATTTGTTGCGGGAAGACTATCAATGGTCATACCAAGCGATGTCCCGGTAGTATTCAAGTTCGTACCGGTGATCGTTACCGGTTGACCTCCTGCTACCGGGCCGGCTGACGGTGTTATGCCCGTAATCGTGGGGGCTGCATCATACGTGTAGGTACCCGTCGCGGTCTGGCCATCAGAGATAGTAACTATTACAGGCCGTGTTCCGGGTGCGCCGGCAGGTGTTGTCACGACAATATGAGTGGCAGAGTGACTGACAACCGTTGCTGCATTACCGCCAATGGTCACAGCAGCTGAAGTCCCGGCAGGCTCAAAGTTCGTACCGGTAATTGTCAACGTGGTACCGCCCGATGACTGGCCGGCTGACGGCGATATAGTTGTAACTGTCGGGACTGCATCATATGTGTAGACACCCGCATCGGTTGCGCTCTGGCCATCTCCGATCGTAACTACTACCGGCCTGGCACTTCCTGTGCCGGCAGGTGTTGTTGCCGTAATCGTCGTGGGGCTAACAACAACGACATTCGTTGCTGCATTACCGCCAATGGTCACGCCAAGCGAAGGACCGGTAATAAAGTTCGTACCGGTGATCGTTAACGACTGACCGCCCAATACCGAGCCGTCCCACGGCAATAGGGTCGTAGCCGTCGGGACTGCATCATACGTGTATGCAAAGTTATCGATTGCGGTCTGGCCATCTCCGATCACAACTACTACATCCTTGTGGACGTCTGTGCCGGTAGATGTTGTTGCCGTAATCGTGGTGGGGTTGACAACAACGATATTCGTTGCTGAATTAGAGCCAATGATCACATCAAGCGAAGCACCGGTAATAAAGTTCGTACCGGTAATCGTTACCGACTGGCCGCCGGTCACCGGGCCGGCTGACGGCGTTATACCCGTAACCGTCGGGACTGCATCATACGTGTATGCTCCCGGCAAGGTCGCGGTCTGGCCATCTGCGATGGTAACTACTACATCCTTGACTCCGGCTGTGCCGGCTGGTGTTTCCGCCGAAACTGTGGTGGCAGTATTAGACCAGACCCTTGCTGCATTACCGCCTATGGTCACACTAAGCGAAGAATAACCGGTGGAACTTAAGTTTGTACCGGTAATCGTTACCGTCTGAGTGCCCAATACCGAGCCGGCTGACGGCGATATGGTCGTAACCGTCGGGATGGGATCATACACGTATGCTCCCGCATCGGTTGCGGTCTGGCCATCGCCGATCGTAACTACCACATTTTTGGCCCCGTCTGTGCCGGCTGGTGTTGTTGCCGTAATCGTCGTGGGGTTCACAACAACGACACTTGTTGCCGCATTACCGCCAATGGTCACACCAAGCGAAGCACCGGTAATAAAGTTCGTACCGGTAATCGTGACCGACTGACCGCCGGCCACCGGGCCGACATATGACATTATTCTCGTTACCGTCGGGACTGCATCATACGTGTAGGTACCTGACACGGTCGCGGTCTGGCCATCACCGATCGTAACTACAACGGGTTGGGATCCGGCTGTGCCGGCAGGTGTTGTTGCCGTGATCGTCGTGGGGTTGACAACAACGACACTTGTTGCTGCATTACCGCCAACGGTCACACCAAGCGAAGGGCCGGTAATAAAGTTCGTACCGGTGATCGTTACCGATTGGCCGCCGGTCACCGGGCCGGCTGACGGCGTTATGCCCGTAGCCGTCGGGACTGCATCATACGTGTATGCTCCCGCATCGGTTGCAGTCTGGCCATCTGCGCTGGTAACTACTACACTTTTGACCCCGGCTGATCCGGCAGGTGTTCTCGCCGTAATCGTATTGGCGTTAACAAAACTGACACTTGTTGCCGGGGCACCGCCAATGGTCACCCCCAGCGACGTCCCGGCAATAAAGTACGTACCGGAAATCGTCACCGATTGGCCGCCGGTCACCGAGCCGGCTGACGGCGTTATGCCCGTAACCGTCGGGACTGCATCATACGTGTATGCGCCCTCATCGGTTGCGGTCTGGCCATCGCCGATCGTAACTACTACATTCTTGACCCCGGCTGAGCCGGCAGGTGTTGTTGCCGTGATCGCAGTGGCGTTAACAACAACGACACTTGTTGCTGCATGACCGCCAATAGACACACCAAGCGAAGGGCCTGTGACAAAGTTCGTACCGGTAATTGTTACCGACTGACCGCCGGTCACCGAGCCGATTGACGATGTTATGATCGTAGCCGTCGGGACTGCATCATACGTGTAGGTACCCGTCGCGGTCACGGTCTGGCCGTCTCCGTTCGTAACGATGACGGCCTGGGGGGCTCCGACTGAGCCGGCAGGTATTGTTGCGGTAATCGTATCGGGGTTGATAACAACGACATTCGTTGCTGCATTGCCGCCAATGGTCACCCCAAGCGACGTCCCGGAAATAAAGTGCGTACCGGCAATCGTCACCGTCTGGCCGCCGGCTGCCGAACCGGCTGACGGCGTGACGGTCGTAGCCGTCGGGACTTCATCATACGTGTATGCTCCCGTATCGGTTACGGTCTGGCCATCCCCGATCGTAACTACCACATTTTTGACTCCGGCTGCGCCGGCAGGGGTTGTTGCTGTAATCGTCGTGGGGTTGACAGCAGTAACACTTGTTGCTGCAACACCATCAATGGTCACGCCGAGCGACGACCCGCTCGTCTGCAGGTGCGTACCTTTGATCGTTATCGTCTGGCCGCCGGATACCGAGCCGTGGGACGGCGATATGCCCGTAACCGTCGGGACTGCATCATACGTGTAGGAAGTCGTCGCGGTCTGGCCATCAGAGATGGTGACTACTACGGATTGGGATCCGGCTGTGCCGGCGGGTGTTGTCACGACAATCTGAGTGGCAGAATGGCTGACAACCGTTGCTGCATGACCGCCCATGGTCACACCGGCTGAAGTCCCGGCGGGCTCAAAGTTCGTACCCGTAATCGTTACCGTCTGACCGCCGGTTACCGAGCCGGCTGAAGGCGATATGGTTGAAATCGTCGGGACTGGATCATAGGTGTAGGTGCCCGTCGCGGTCGCCGTCTGGCCATCGCCGATGGTAACTATTACGGATTGGCCGGTTCCTGAGCCGGCAGGTGTTGTTGCCGTAATCGTCGTGGGGTCGACAACAACGACATTCGTTGCTGCATTACCGCCAATGGTCACACCAAGCCCAGAGCCGGTAATAAAGTTCGTACCGGTAATCGTTACCGACTGGCCGCCCACTACCGAGCCGGCTGAGGGCAAAATGGTCGTAGCCGTCGGGTTTGCATCGTAGAAGTAGCCGCTCGTCGCGGTCTGGCCGTCGTAGTTGGTAAGAACCACGGCCTGCATGGTTCCGGCTGGGCCACCGGGGGTTTCCGCGGTAATCTCAGTCGGGGAAACATAGACAACGTTCAACGCCGGAAAACCGCCAATGGTCACACCAAACGTGTTGCCGTTGACGAAGTTCGTACCGTCAATCTCTACCGGTTGACCGCCCCCCGGGTAGCCGGAACCCGGTGTTATGCTCACGATATTCGGAGATGGTAAGATGGTTACATAGTTATATTCGTCAGCAGGTAAATCGACTGATGTGCCGTCATTGTTCGTGACCTCGACGTCAACGTAACCCCCTCCTCCAACAACCGGGCTAAATGGGGCGGTCACGCTGATCGAACTGGCGGTGGGAGTCCCGACAATAGTTGCCGGTGCTGAAGCGCCCCCGCTCCCGTCGGTACCTCCTGCGTTAAATTGTACCGTTGGCGTTCCGGACGCAGCCACCAGATCCGTACCGGTGATGTTTACCGTGTTGCCGCCGTTCTGCGGGCCGGTGCCCGGCGAAATCCCGGTGATGACTGGCAGTGCAGATACCGCCGGGACGACAAGAAAAACCAGGAGAAAGAGAGATGCCAGGATGAACAGGGTACGAATCGGAGCCCGCTTCGCCGGAATTCCGGCAGAGGGCACGGTAGTTGGCCTGGCACGATTCTTCGGGGTTCCATGGATCATCTGTGGTGGATGAACGTTCGTTCCTTTCACACCAGTCAATAACCTTTTTGCTTTACTGCATATCCTGCTTCTGAGCACCGTTTCAGTAATCATACAACAACCTTCACCTTCATTTTCTTAACAGATTTCCCGGGGTAATCCCTTCGGTCAACCTGTCAAAAAATCCAAAATGCATTTTTGTGGAGAGACATCTCCTAACACTCAATTGTTAGTCTCCTACGAACGCATAATATCCTAATTCCTCTACTTAAAAATTGTGATATTAATTTCTGTAAATTATCCGGCTCATATATTTCAACCATTCACTCATCCTTTTATCTTCCGGGCAGTACTGTCAGGGTATCGCAGACCATGATTGAACTTTATCCTTTGTGGTCTTTTGGTGGCAGCGCCCCGATGATCTGGGTGGACGAGACCGTAGAGAGGGTAGTACTCATCTCGCTATTCGCAGGATACCTCAGGTCAACGATGGTCTGGCCGGACGGGAAGTTCGTGCCCCTTCAGGAATCGCAGTTTTCCAAAGGAGGATCAAAATATTTTACCATCAACTTCACCGGCAAACAGGTTCCGGACCTCTGGAGAAAAAGAGTATGTAGTGAAGACCTACGACCCGTCGTAGCGCAGGTCGAACTTTTCGTTGAGCACGTGCTCTTTTACCACCGTGCCGTCCGGGATCACGACCTCCGGCCAGAGCCGGGTCTTGGAGTGGACCACGACCCGGTCCCGCAGGACGACCCGGGGGCCGATGACGGTGTCGTTCTCGATGCTGCAGTGCTCCCCGATATGGGTGTCGTTGTCCATGATGCTGCCGGAGATCGTGGTGTTCGCCCCGATGATGACCCGGTCGTAGAGCGAGGACGAGAAGACCTTCACGTTGTTCCGGAGGATGCATTTCTCCCCGATGCTCGTGTAGGGGCCGATCAGCACGTTGTCGCCGATGGTCGTGCCGGAGGCAATCGCCACCGGGCCGATGACCCGCGTGTTCTTCCCGAGCGTGATCGAACCGCCGAGCTGGATCGGTCCCTTGACCTGAGCCCCGTGCATGGAGAGGTCCCCGATGATATCGGTAAAATCAATCCCCTGGAGTTTCCACCGCTCCGCCTGCCGCAGGGAATGCGGGCTCCCGACATCCGTCCAGTTCCCCCGGGCCAGCCAGCCTTTGAGGGCATGGCCTTCTTCCATCAGCCGGGGGAATAAGTCCCGGGCGAAATCGTATTTGACACCCTCAGGAATGTAATCGAACACATCGGGGCTGCAGACGTACATCCCGGTACTTGCCAGGTTGGAGAATATTTCCCCGGGTTCGGGTTTTTCCTTGAACCGCTTTATATTATACGCGACATCGATCTCGGCGATACCATATTCCCCCGGATCATCGATCGATATCAGGCCGATACTCACGGTCGCCTTCTCTTTCTGGTGTGACCGGTAAAACTCCAGCACGTTTAAGTCGGTGACGTGGTCGCCGCCGACAATGAGGAAGTCCTGCCCCTCGAGATACTTCTGGGCATTCTTGACACTGCCGGCAGTCCCGAGCTTGCACTTCTCGTGGACATAGGTGATCTCGGCCCCAAAGAGCGAGCCGTCCCCGAGTGCTTCCTCGATGGAACTCCCCATGTAGCCGAGGGTGAGCACTATTTCCCGGAACCCGAGGTTCGTGAGGTGTGCGACGAGGTGCTGGATGGATGGGCGGTTGACGATGGGGATACAGGGCTTGGGCCGTTCGAATGTGAGGGGGCGGAGCCGGGTGCCTTCCCCCCCGCACATGATACACACCTTCATGCTACAGTTTTTGTGCCGGGATGGTTTAAGGATACTGTTTTTCAGGGTCCTGTCGCCAGCTCCGGGTTTATATGATCGCGGGTAAAATGAGAATGGATTATACTATGGCGGACGAGGATTACCGGGTATTACCGGTCAATAAGGGGCAGGTGCAGTGCCTGCCGGAGAAGAAAGAGCCGACGGAGAACTGCGGGTTCTGCATCTTCTGCCGGGAGTTCGAGGTGGGCGGGAAGTTCGTCAAGTCGCCCTCGCTGGCCTACTGCACGAGATGCCGGGTGACCGAGCGGGTGGATTTTTCCAAGGCCACTGCGGTGAAGTGTGCTGACCGGCAGGGGGAAGGGTTCCATAGCATTACGAATATTATAAGCTGAGCCGGGGTTTTCTGTGATACTCGCGGTCATTAAGGAATGGGTTATCCGGTTTTTCTACCCTCACGGAGGAATGCTCAGCTACAGGCTTGCATTTCAAAATAGCAGTTCATTACTAAACAATAATAGAAAATACCCTATTTTAAGAACGTGATCTGCAATAAAAACGCCTTGTAAAAAAGGATTTTGGATTAGGATATCTGGTTATTCACCAAAACTTCCGAATCTTTAAATGATACGGTGAATTATGGTGTTGTATCCATTAATTACGTCACGGACTTCCCAGATCCCGGAAATTTCAGATGGATGACATTCCCCGAAACATTCGTATTCGTATAGACTGCGATGATACTGAAGTAATAGATCTGACCGGGTTTCAGATATACGCCGATGTCACCGCCATTGTAAGATGTTCTGGTGTCGACAACTGAGTAATTCTGGTATCTATCAGTGATCCAGTACATATACCCATCATCCGGATATTTCGGGTTTGGATTATTCTTCGAGATCACTACCTTATATGCTTGCAACCGGCTATCCATGATTGCGTCCCAGTCAAGGCGGATCGTAGAATTCCCTGTAATACCGGTGACATGCGGGGCTGCGCAGGGTGGCTCAGCCGTTGTGGCTACGGTTGGTTTTATCGTACATGTTGTTGTTGGTTTAACAGTGCAGGTCTCTGTTGGTTTTATGGTAGTTGTGGTAGGAGTTGGTGTCCCACACGCAGGGTACACGAATTCCACACTGTTACCCGGAACTTTCGCATCTGTATAGACCGCTGTGATGCTGAAGTAATATTTCTGGCCTGGCTTCAGGTACCCACCAATATCGCCGCCGTTGTAGGGTGTCTTTGTATCGAGGACCGAGTAGTTGTGGTACCGGTCGGTGATCCAGTACATATAGCCGTCATCCGGATATTTCGGGTTTGAGTTGGTCTTCGAGATTACTACTTTGTAACCCTGCAACCGGGAATCTGTGATGACATTCCAGTCAAGGCGCACATTGCATTTGTCCGCGGACACATTGACAGTCGGAACCGGGTAAAACGGGACTGGTGCTGGGGTTGGCGTTGGGGCCGTGATGGTGATGTATTGTTTCCGCGTCTTCATATCACTTCCACCGGCATTCGAAGCGGTCATCGAAACCGTATATTTTCCCGTTGCCAGGTAGATGTGGACAGGGTTCTGATCAGTTGTATTCGTCCCGTCACCGAAGCTCCAGTACCACTGCGTCGGGAATCCAATGGAGGTATCATTGAATGTAACTTTCAAGGGCGCTTTCCCATGGGTTGGGTGACCTGTGAAGTTGGCTGCCGGGCCGGAGATTGCCGTAACCGTGATGTAATTTGTCCGCGTCTTTGTATTGGAACCATCCGGGTTTGCAACTGTGAGTGAAACGGTGAATGAGCCGGCGGAGATATACTGGTGGACCGGGTTTTGTCCTGTGGAGTTCTTCCCATCACCAAAGTCCCAGTACCAGCTGGTTGGCTGGCCAGTCGAACTATCAGTAAATCCAACAGTCAAGGGCGCATTGCCCGTAGTCCTGTTTGACGAAAAATCTGCGACTGGCAAAACCGGGGCTGATACAGAAATATATCCGTTTCTTGTGGCAGTGTCACTGCCATCAGGGTTAGTAACAATGAGCGATACGGTATAGGTCCCTGTTGCCGAGTAAACATGGACAGGGTTCTGTTCATCGGAAAATGCACCATCACCGAACGTCCAGTTCCACGATGTCGGGGAATTCGTGGAAGTATCGGTAAACGCGATGGCAAGGGGACTCTTGCCGGATGTGCTGTTTGTTGTAAATCCTACGACCGGGGGTGTAAGAGTGGAGACGATTATGCAGTCGGGCCTGACTTTCAGGTCCGTGCCATCAGCATTTGTTACAGATAATGAAACCGTGTAGGTTCCTGCACGTGTGTAGGTATGGACCGGATTCTGATCGGTCGCATTTGATCCTTCACCAAAGTCCCAGATCCAGTGGTCCGGGGATCCTGTCGAAATGTCGTTGAAAGTTACAGTCAGCGGTGTTTTACCAGAGATAGGTGTGGCAATGAAATCCGCCACCGGGGGTACTAAGGGTAAAACAGTGATGTAATCGATCTTTATTGTGGAATTTGTACCATCTGCATTTTGTGCAGTAAGTGATATCGAGTAATTTCCTCCTGTCGGATATGTATGGACAGGATTTTGATCTGTTGCATTCGATCCGTCGCCAAAGTCCCAGTTCCAGCTAGCCGGAGAACCGGTGGACGTATCGTTGAATGAGACCGTTAATGGGACTTTCCCGGAGGGGGGGGTGCCGATGAAGGTAGCAACGGGCGGGGATCGCGGGAAGACTGTGATGTAATCCTTTTTTACCGTAGTATTGTCCCCACCATAAGCATTGTTGACCGTTAGCGAGACCGTGTAATTCCCTACGGTGGAATAGAGATGTTCCGGATCCCAGTCGGTCGCGAATGCGCCATCCCCGAACGACCAGTTCCATGCTGTTGGAAATCCTGTAGACTGATCGCTAAAAAGCACCGGCAGAGTATCCTTTCCGGTGGTAACATTTGCCGTAAATTCGGCAACCGGCGCGGCAGGTTCTGTTACGACGATATAAGATTCCTTTGTCCGGTAATATGAATGGTCATCATATCCTTCGAATTCGTTACCCACGTAATTATCCGCTGAAGTTCTTGCTGTCGCGGCCAATCGAGGCGGGAGCTCGTCATAATATGTCAGGGTCACATCGTACGTTCCGGGTTGAACATATTTGTGTAAGACCGTCGCGAGGATGGGCTGGCGCCAGACGTCGAATGATTCCCCATCGCCGAAATCCCATACTACCCGATTTGCCGTATCGGAATCGGGAGTCAGGTCGTGAAAGGTTACGTTCAGCGGTGCAAACCCCTCCCTGGGAGTCCCGTTGAAGTCAGGATAATATCCTTTTTTTATCTCGAAATAATCGAACCCAGAGGATGTCCGTCCATAGTTATCGACAATGGTCAGATTAACCTCATACAATGAATAGGTCTCCCCGGGCAGAACCGTGAATACATGAACCGGGGATGGTTCTGATGAATTCGTCCCATCCCCAAAGTCCCAGATCCAATGGGTAATGTTGCCTTCTGATGAGTCGTTGAATGCGATAGGTACCGGAGTCCGGGTTGATGACCACGAATAATTTGATATGAAATTAGCAACCGGTGCTGGTGACGGGAAGATAAAAATGGCGTTCTCACGGGATATCGTGTCGTTGCCGTATATATTCCCGGCTGTAAGATTGACCGTGTAATTCCCGCCGGCGGAATATGCGTGCGTGGGATTCTGGTCGGTCGAGTTTGTTCCATCGCCGAAGTCCCAGTACCATTTATTGGGGGAGGAATCGGAAGCATCGTAGAACTGGATATCATCTCCGGCGGTTGCAGCGGTTGGTGTAGCGTTGAAATCCGCATTGATGGGTTTCTGGTACCAGACGGTGATATAATCCGTTTTCGTTTCCGTGTCACTTCCCAGCTCGTTCCAGGCCCGGAGGCTGACCGTATAATTCCCTGTCGTCAAGTATGCATGGGAGGGATTCTGGGTGGTAGAATTCGTACCATCGCCGAAATCCCACAACCATTGTACCGGTGTTGTCTCTGAAGTGTCATTGAAGTTTACGGCATGGAATGTGGAGATGTTTGTCTCCGGGGTGGTGAAGTTTGCAAACTGGCGAGCGTAGACATAATATTGGATCGGATCACCGGATTCTGTCGTTCCTTTGAAGAGCCATGCAGGTTCAAGATATTCCTCTGACTGATTCATGCCTTTTTCGAAATACCCCAGCCTGATTTTTGTAACATTTACATTATAAGGATCTTTTTTGGGATTGATCACTTCCCCGGTTCTTAGTTTGTCTATAGCAACAGAAACCGATTGAATTGGCAGATTTCCGTCAGCAGTAACGGTTCTCCATACCTTGTTCAAGTAAAGTAGTTCCCCGTTATCGCCAAGTTCCATGTTGATGTATGCCCCGTCACCAACAACGGGTTTACCATCAAGAGAACGGGCATATTGTACGTTGGTTGATACCGTATCTGTAGGTATATCTTGTTTTGTACTAAAATTATATGTGTATATATATTCAGTTTTTACATAATTAAGTATTGCATCAGGAGGTAATCCACCATATTTATCCAAGATTTTTTGAGAGATTATGGGGGCATCCACTTCAGAAGTGACATTGGTTCGGGTTTTTACAAGATCTGAAACGGAATAATACACCATATCATTTGAATCTGGTGTTATTCGGAACGCAGTAATAGTTGAAGGGAATTCGGGAATACTTGCAGAAATATTAACGACACCGATTGGAGAATAATAATTTCCATTAATAGGAAGTCCCTGAACTGGAACCATAAAAATGGTATTTCCTATATAAATGATAACGATTGCTACCAATAAAGGAATGAGCCTCATTTTCCACTCCTCTAATATCAGAAATTACTACCCGCCGGCGTTATTTCGCTAGGAGTATTTGCATTGTTATTAAAATCCGATAATGAAATGGAGGTAATGGGGACATTAACCGGTCTTGTTATCGAATCGCTTCCCAAATCGTTCCATGCGGTGAATGTGACATTGTACATCCCGGAAATATGATATGTATGAACCGGATTTTGTACCGTTGAATTTTCTCCATCGCCAAACACCCATTTCCATTTTACAGATTTTGTCTCTGAAGTGTCATTGAACTGGATCATTAGTGGATCAGAGCCATGATAGGGGGTTATAGTGAAATTTGCAAATTGCCAGGCATAGACCGTATAACTCCACGAATCTCCATCAGATAATGTTCCAGAAAAAATCCATACAGGATCTAAAAAATTTTGAGTTATATTATATCCTTTTTCAAAATATCCAAGATGTGTCGAATTAACATTCAGTTCACACATACATTTTGGACGATCACTGAGCGTTTCACCACGCTGTAATTTATCTATCGCAGCAGTAATCGGTATGATTCTAATTGTTCCAGAACTATTGACGGTTCTCCATATTTTCTTCAGATAAAGTAATTTTCCATTCTCACCAAGTTCAAGTTGTATAAATCCCCCATTTCCGATAACGGGTATTCCATCCAGTTTGCGGATATATCCAACATCGGTTGATATCGGATCTGTGGGTAGATCTTGCCGAGTGATGAAATTATAAGTATAAACATATTCGGTATTAATAGACCCGAAGGTACCATCTTCAGGTAATCCTCCATATTTTGACAAAATTTTTTGAGCAATTTGTGGAGCCTCAATTTCAGAGGGAATTGTTCGCTGGGGCTTGCCCCGGTCGGGAGCTGAATATTCAATCATATCATTTTCTTGAGGAAATACCCAATATCGAATTACATTTTCTGGAGATTTTGGTAGATTATTGCTAATGCTTATGGTGCCCATCGGTGTTAGATATGATGAAGTAGATAATTCCGTTTTTTGGTTAATATTTATTAATATAATGAAACAAATAAAAGCAATAGCAAGGATGATGCTGATAATGACAATTTTCTCCTTCTTCGTCACCATTCATATCCACTCCTGCATTTCCATTCAAGATGTTTTATATCAAAACTATTAGGATCCCCATCAGGTGCCATATACCCGTGTCCCGGAAATTGATCATTATATAATTGATTGGATGTTTTTACTAGAACTTTTGCAGTCACATTATCATCGTGATATGTATCGAGAGTCGCTTGTTTGTAAGCTCCTACAATCGTCTCGTCTTTATTTAACGCATATTTCATAAATGTGTCGGGAAATGTGAGATTGACACCAGAATCGGAAGTAAATCCAAGAATCCCGTGAGATGTTGTTAATGATTGACCCCAATCATTATCGCGGAAAATATTACAAGAATCTAACATTACCCATTTGTTTTCGCCACCCCATTTGTTCTCGACATCCCCTGCACTGACTGTGTAGGACAAAGGACTCCATATAGCCCATGGTTTCAGAAGTAAATAGGTTCCTGTTAATCCGAAGCCGATTTTCCCGGCATCTGCTCCATGCCCTGAATGATAATGAAATGCCGATTCGGTAAGAGTATTTCCTGAATAGGATGGATCTGTACCAAAATTCTCAGCGATTACATCCCCATCTTTATTGTAAAAATTCTGTTTATATCCGGCATTATTCAATGCAGTCGCAAAATTATCGCATTCCTGTAGAGAGCCAGGGATAGAACAATTTGTTTTCCCCGGCCCTCCACAGACATTATCATAATTTTCTATACAGGTTATCGAATATGTCTTCTGAACACATTTGGGAATCGGCACACAGGTTGTCGGCGGATCCGTCTGGAGCCATTCGATCGAAATAGTATTTCCTGAATTCTGTCCATTTACATCAGCTCCACGATAATAAACGATCCCGGGGCACGATTCGGTATAATTATAATAGGCGTAACCGTCAGATCCGGTTACATCAGTATGGTAAGTACACCAATTAATACCGTCTTCAGATCGCTGGAACAATACTGTTTCTCCGGGTATAGGGTTAGTTCCAGCAACCCACATTTGCACAATTTTACCAACATATTTGCTATAATTTGCCGTCAGTGAACTGGCAGATGCGCTTGAAGAGGATTTCTGTCCAGCCTCATTTATCAATGATTTGTTAGATGAGGTCTTCTCCGATATTGAAATATAAATTTTCGAAGTTGTTTGATCTTCAGCCAAGACCGGTAAAAAAATGAAAATCGTTGTAAGCAGACAGAATACAATCAGACCGATATATTTCGGCAAATGCCCTGAGTAACGCGATTGCTTCATTGTAATTTCCTCTTTTTCAAGCAACGAGGTTTCGATGAAGAAAGGATTACGGGAGGTTCAATACTCTCAATAATTCGTCCAATCTCCATGATTTTTCGGTGCTTCGCTCGGGAACATGACCGGAAACTTCACGTTAAAAGAAGTTAATTATGTCATGCTCTTGGGAAGGATTCCGGTTCATCTCACTTCCTACAGCAGGTGGACCGTTCCTACTATCTTTTAAATTATCCATTTTTATATATATGTGTTATTTTTTGATTTTTGTTTAATTTTAGAATTATCATATCATGAAATCATTCGATATCACATTTAAATATCGATGTGAATAAACTAATAAACCGGTATATTCAGAAAATCATTCGAAACTGGTTGCATGAGATGAAAGAATTTTCCGGTTATAACCCCGGGGCTAGCCCACGCGGCAAGGGGCGGAGCTCCGATGAGCGTCAAACCTCCAGATATTCTTTCCCCAATCCCCCGCCAGAAAGATCACTCCCCTTCCCTCACCATCCTCTCCACCGCATCCATATCCACGTGCTCCTCGAACAGATCCGCCAGCGCCTCGTACGGGTCGGCAGCCGTTGCAGGGATCGGTTCGAAAGCAATCCCCTTCTTTTCATACAGGTACGCAAGCAGGGCATTTGCCGCGGACAGGTTCAGAAAGAGCCCGTGCATATACGTGCCGAAGACGAGCCCGTCCTCGCTCACGCGACCGTCCCCGGCAAAGGCCTCCCGGTTCCGCCCGCTATCCGTGACACCCATGTGGATCTCGTATCCCGTGACCGTACCCATCGCAGAGAGGATGGGCCCGATATCGGCCGCCTGCCGGGTCACCTGCGTCGTGTTCTTGTCGTACGAGGTGAAACGGGTGACGCAGTCGAGGAGCCCGAGCCCTTCGTACGTGCCGGCTGCTGACTCGTATCCTGCATCGACCAGGGTCTTCCCGAGCATCTGGTATCCCCCGCAGATCCCGATGACCGGTGCACCCCGCCTTCGGGCATCCAGCAGTGCCTGCCCGGTGCCGGTCTCACGGAGTACCCTGAGGTCATCGATCGTATTCTTCGTCCCGGGGATGATGACACAGTCATACTTCTCCAGCGGGGTGCCGGGAGCGACATAGTCGACCGATGCATACTGTTCGAGCAGCTCGAAGTCGGTAAAATTCGAGATCCGGGGAAGGCGGATGACCGCAACCCGCACCCCGTTCTTCCCGGACTTCTTGTCACCGATCGAGAGCGAGTCCTCGCTCGGCAGCGGCAGGGAGAAGTACGGCACTACGCCCAGCACCGGCACCCCGCAGATCTCCTCGATCTTTTTCACGCCCGGGGCAAAAATTGCAGGATCGCCCCGGAACTTGTTGATAATGATCCCCTTCACGAGAGGCCGGAGATCGGCAGGAAGGAGCGTGATCGTACCGTACACCTGCGCAAAGACCCCGCCCCGTTCGATATCGGCGACAAGGATGATCGGGATGCGGAGCCTCTGTGCGAGCAGGGTGTTCGCGATGTCCCGGTCGTACAGGTTCAGTTCCGCTGCCCCGCCCGCACCTTCTACGACTACCTGCCCGTATGCCGACTTCAGCCGGCCATATGCGGCAAGCGCCTGCTCCAGGAGTTCAGGGGTTTCGCGGTAATAGTCTGCGATCGGGACATCCTTATAAGGCCGGCCGTTCAGGACCACCTGCGAGACGCAGTCGCCCTTGGGTTTGAGGAGCACCGGGTTCATATCGGTATGAGGCACCACCTTTGCCGCAAACGCCTGCATCGCCTGCGCCATGCCGATCTCGCCTCCTTCCGGGGTGACATACGAGTTCAGGCTCATGTTCTGGGACTTGAACGGGGCGACGGGTATCCCGCGGCGGACGAGAGACCGGCAGATGGCGGCGACCGTGACGCTCTTTCCCACGTGGGAGGCAGACCCCATCACAAACAGCGACATTCGTACAATGTATGCACGGATCATAAAAACAGGTACCCATGTATCCCGGGTTGTTCCGGGGGCAGGAAAAACAGGAAATGGCTGCCGTGCCCTGGGCAGGCACGGGTTGTCTGGTATTATATGACACGGTTTTCCCCGGTGCAATGCCAAGACATAAATAAAGAGAAACTTAAAAATACTGGTAATGATTGGTGGGATTTGCCCGACGTGTGGACTACCTAAGGAACTTTGTATTTGTGAGGAGGTAGCAAAGGAACAGCAGAGGATCAATGTCAAAGTGAACAAACGCCGGTACGGGAAAGAAGTGACCGTTATCGACGGACTTGATCCTTCTGATATCGATTTGGAAGATCTTTCCAAATATATGAAAGGAAAACTCGCCTGCGGCGGGACGGTCAAGGGAAATTCGATCGAACTGCAGGGTAATCACCGGGACCGGGTAAAGGAACTCCTGTCCCTCAAGGGTTACAGCATGGAAAATATTTCCTGATCTTTTTTTATTCTGTAAAAATCAGTGGGTTTCAGCGTAGACGCTCTTGGGGACGACGAACCTCACGGAACGTGAGGTGAGGCGGGAGAAGCGATTCCGTCGGAATCGCTTCGACATAGGGCAAATAATTCCTCGAAGAACACTGATGCCTCACTTCTCTTCGTCGAGGTTTACCGGAAACCTCTCCGATTCTCCTCCTCGCGGTTCTGATGAACCATTCATTCAGAAATGGTCGAAGGTCGGCCGATGCCTCACTTCTCTTCGTCGAGGTTTACCGGAAACCTCTCCGATTCTCCTCCTCGCGGTTCTGATGAACCACTCGGATTCAGATGAAGAACCTGAACGTAACCCATGCGATCAGGACCATGAGCGCCGAATATTTCAGCCCGGAAATAAACCGCCCTTCACCCATCTGGCCGGCGACTAGACCGGAGAAGAAGCCCTGCAACATTGCGGCATGGGAGAAGAGCCGTTTGTAGATGAAGATATCAATCACTCCCCCAAAGCCCTTTGCACCGGAGGCGGACGCGGTGGCGCCGGCAGTTGCCATGGTAGTCAGGAACGAGGAGACGAGGATGGCGATGACGAACAGGAACACGGCAAACGAGACCAGCACAATGACCACGTAGATCAGCATGCCGTTGGATCGTTCAGCCTGGAGGTTCACGACCTCGTAGGTATCTTTTGCTGCTGCCCGCAGCACCTCGCTGACATCCCCCCCGGCCTTGCTTGCCTTTGCGATCAGGTCCACGCTCCGGTCCGCAAGCGTGGTGCCAAGCCCTTTGCCGA
>Ga0187861_10001914_pt1 | contig 20319 bp, 20 predicted proteins | sample June2016WEW_10_1_3_FD_132986 | JGI IMG/M metagenome (GOLD analysis project Ga0187861, IMG submission 132986) | Peatland microbial communities from SPRUCE experiment site at the Marcell Experimental Forest, Minnesota, USA - June2016WEW_10_100 | ecosystem: Environmental > Terrestrial > Soil >...
CGACGGCAGCCATCACGACTGGCTGGAAGGGCGCGGATCCCAATTGGTTCTGCTGGCGGCCATCGATGACGCGACGTCCCAGCTCGTCTATGCCCGTTTTCGGGAGCAGGAGGATGCAGCGGGGTACTTCCAGATGCTCCACGAGATCTGCCGGACCCACGGTTTGCCCCTGGCTCTGTACGCGGATCGCCACACGATCTTCCAGAGCCCCAAAGAACCCCAGATGCGGGTTCCGGGGGAGCCCAGTGTGGCCGAGCAACTGGCTGGAAAGCTACCCCGGAGCCAATTTGGCCGCCTGGTGGACGATCTGGGCATTCGCCTCATTCCGGCGCATTCTCCGCAAGCCAAGGGGCGCGTGGAGCGCCTTTTCGGCACGTTGCAGGACCGATTGGTCAAAGCCCTGCGGCGGGCCAAGGTCAGCACGCTGGTCGAAGCCAATCAGCTCTTGGAGACTTTCCCGCCCGCCTTCAACGCTCGCTTTGGACAGCCTCCGGCCTACCCGGGGTCGGCCTACCTGCCCTGGTCAGCTCGCACTCGGTCCGAGGATCTCTTTTGCTTCAAGTTTGAGCGCACGGTGGCCAAGGACAACACTGTGTCTTTCTCAGGCCATACCCTGGTGATCCCACTGCGGCCTTTGCAGCGTGGCTACGCGGGCACACGGGTCGAGCTTCGGCACTACATGGATGGGCGCCTGGCCATCACCTATCACGGTCGGACGCTGGTCGTCCATGAGCCGCTTCGGCCGGGAACCCCTCAGGTCGGGAAGTTCACGCCCGCCGACAGAGTCGCTCGTCCCGTGAAAAAAGTCGCGAGTAAACCTTCCGTCCCGCCCAAAACCAAGAGGCCGCGGATGCCTCTTCCAGCGTTCGTTCCGGCCCCGGACCACCCTTGGCGCCGGCCTTACAAATCCATGCCAATCATGGAGGGACCGCTCAGGTGACGTTTTCGCTGACCCGTTGGGGTGACCTTGTCACTGAACTCCAACAGGTTGAGTTGAGGGTTTGCTAGAGTCCATTGAATTTGTCACCCGCTAACTGGTCAATGAAAATGTCACCCTATGGACACCTAGGTGACATTGACCAGCAAAGAACAGAAGCGACTGAAGGTCTTGAACCAAGTTCAAGTTGGGCGAATCTCCGGGAAACGGGCCGCCATCCTGCTGGGAGTCTCTGTGCGGCAGGAGAGGCGGGTGATGGCCCGCTACCGGCGCCGGGGAGCGGCCGGGCTGGCGCATGGCAACCGGGGACGTCCCTCCAGGCGGCGGGTGCCCAAGGCAGTGCGGGGCAAGCTCCTGGCCCTGGCCAAGGGGGAGTTCCGGGACTTCAACGACCAGCACTTCGCCGAAATCCTGGCCGAGGAGTATGCCATCCGCCTGTCGCGCTCAAGCGTGTGCAGGATCCGCCGGGAGGCGGGCCTGGCCAGTCCCCGCAAGCGGCGCGTCGCCCGATACCACCAAAGGCGGGAGCGCTACCCGCAGGTGGGGATGCTCCTGCAAGTCGATGGCAGCCACCACGACTGGCTCGAGGGGCGCGGACCCGAGCTGGTCTTGCTGGCGGCGATCGACGACGCCACGTCCCAGATCACCTACGCTTCGTTCCGTGAGCAGGAGGACGCGGCCGGATACTTCCTGATGCTGCGCGAGATCTGCCGCACGAAGGGTCTGCCTCTGGCGCTCTACGCTGACCGCCACACCATCTTCCAGAGCCCCAAAGAACCCCAGATGCTGGTTCCGGGGGAGCCCAGCCTGGCCGAGCAACTGGCCGGAAACCCTGCCCGCAGCCAATTTGGGCGGCTGGTCGATGGAGCTGGGCATCCATCTCATCCCGGCCCATAGCCCGCAAGCCAAGGGGCGTGTGGAACGGCTCTTCGGCACGCTTCAGGATCGTCTGGTCAAAGCCCTGCGCCGAGCCAACGCACGCTCCCTGGCGGAAGCCAACCAAGTCCTGGAGACTTTCCTGCTCGCCTTCAACTCTCGCTTTGGACAGCCGCCGGCCTACCCAGGGTTGGCATACCTACCCTGGCCAGCTCGCACTCGGCCCGATGATCTCTTTTGCTTCAAGTTTGAGCGCGTGGTGACCCAGGACAACACCGTCTCGTTCTCAGGCCACTCCCTGGCAATTCCCCTCACCCCTCGGCAGCGCGGCTACGCAGGCACACGGGTTGAGCTTCGGCACCACATGGATGGTCGCCTAGCCATCACCTATCATGGCAAGACCCTGGCCGTGCATGAGCCGCTCGAGCAGGGCACTCCCCAGGTGGGGAAATTCACCCCTGCCAAGAAAGCTGCTCTCCCCATGAAGAAGGTCGCTCTCCGACCCTCCCTTCAGCCCAGAACCCAAAGCCCGGTGGTACCTCTTCCAGCTTTCGTTCCAGCACCAGACCATCCCTGGCGCCAGCCCTACAAAACCATGCCAGTGCCCGGAGGACCGCTTAAGTGACGTTTTCATTGACCCGTTGGGGTGACCTTGTCACTGAACACTAACAGGTTGAGTTGAGGGTTTGGACCTTGGTGGGCAATTGCATTTCTTTCTAACCAGGGTCCTTTCCAGGCCTTGCCTCGTCATACTCAAGTTCCTTGCCTGGTTCTCAAGTTGGTTTTGGATGGCTCAACGCGGATGAGTGCTCTGCCCAACTCTCGGCGGTCATATCAGTCTAAGAGAGTTCTAAACCTCATTGATCCGCGAGGGATACGAGCCCAGATCCTGCCGCAACACTTGACAATTCTCTTGATAGCGATGTGGCGAAGCCTAAGCCGCGAGGGCCTCAATCAGATCACGAGTTCGCGGGTCCAATGACAACGGAGCCACCCATTTGGCTGGAAGACCATCGACGCGCTGCGGACTATAGCACCAGAGTAGGCGTCATGCGGTCGAGCTCTCGGAGCGGAAGGCCTCCACTAAGGTCAAGGTTAGTGGGTCGATGAACTAGCTTACATCACTTCAACTACCATTTCGATCTCGACAGCCCAGTTCAACGGAATCGTCATCCCCACTGCGCTCCTTGAATGATGGCCCGCCTCACCGAAGACCTCTCGGATGAATTCACTACAACCGTTTATGACTGCTGGAGTGTTTTCAAACCCCGGGGCGACATTCACCATACCAAAGACCTTTACGAACCGCACTATGTTGTCGAGTGACGCAACAACAGCCCTTATCGCCCTCAGGTTGTTAAGCGCGCACAGCTTGGCAGCCTCGTAGCCCTGCTCGACTGTGAGATCCCCTCCAATCTTGCCTTTGATGGATTTTCCTCCCCAGGACGGAACCTGACCCGATGTGAATACTAGGTTGTCAACCTTTGTTGCCTGAACGAACTTGCCATTATCGAGCTGAGCAGGCTCCACCACGTAGCCCATCTCTCGCAGTTTGGTTTCGTAAGACATTTCCCTTTTCCTTTCATCATGGAGGTCGCGTTTGTGATCAATGCTGTAGTGATCCAGCCGAAGTCTCGGCCCCAGGGTAGAACTGCTTCGGGAACCTATGGGGGAGGAATCGTGTTTGATTCAAGGCGCGACCAGAGACATCCTAAGGGGACTCCGTTAACATGGGCCTGTCGCTGAGGCAGGCATCTTGCCTTGGCATCTAGAACTTTGGGGATTCGAGAATCATTGGATAGTCTCAACAGCCGTGACTCTGAGGTTGATGTCCGCCATCAGTGAGCCGGTCGCTTTCTAGGCCCGGCACGAACAGCCGCAGAGAGCTCAGGCGACTTGGGCCGCCTCGTCACAATGAGTATCGCGTATCGATGCCCCCATCAACCTCGATGAAGCTACCACATGTGTACGATGCAGCTTCGCTGCAAAGCCAGAGAGCGCATTGGGCAACCTCATCGGGGTAGCCAATGCGCCCCAGAGGGACACTGTTTTGGGCCGCGCGGCGAACATCTTCAACCTCATTTTCCTTTACATACCGCCATTTCATTGGAGTGTCTATCGGACCAGGCAGTATGCAGTTCACGCGAATGCCTCTGGGTGCCCACTCAATTACCATCGACCGCGTGAGTCCAAGGATGCCCGCTTTGCTGGTGCAATACGAGGCGAAGTAGAGCTCTGATCGAAGGCCGATTACTGAAGACATGTTGACGATTGATCCTCGGCCTCGACTTATCATGTGAGGTACTGCGGCCTTCGCGCATAAGAACTGGCCCTTGAGATTGACGTCGAGAACGAAGTCCCATTCCTCTTCAGTTGTCTCAAGTAATGGCTTCTTCGTGTCAACGGCGGCATTGTTGATGAGGATGTCAAGCCGGCCGAAGGTGCCAAGCGTCTTCTCAACCATCGCCCGCACCTGGGCATCGGACGCCACGTCGGTTTGTACGTACAGCGCCTTACCACCAGCCGCCTGGACTTCTTCCGCTGTTGCCCTGCCCCGATCTTGATTCCGCTGTGCGATAACCACACTGGCGCCCTCAATGGCAAAGAGCTTGCTGATAGCTTTGCCGATTCCTTGTCCGCCGCCGGTCACGATTGCAACTTGGTCCCTGAGCAACATGTCGATTCTCCTCTCTTCTAATGACGGAATGGCTGGCGATTCTCTCGACGAACTCACTGTGAATTGGCTCTCATGATCTTGCCCTGACCCTGTGGAAGGACACCTTCCTCGAACCGCACGGTCGCTCTTCTAACCTCTACCCTTCTCGCCAATAGGTCGCCTCCAGAACCAGCGTGTCCGTCCGGAGGGCAAGCGGGTCTGTCTCCACGAGGTTAGCTACTCCCGCAGCGAGGCGTCCGCGAAACTCCGGAGATCCCGGATGATAGGGGCGAGATGAGTAATCCAGTTCCTGCGAATCCCTCGTATCATTGGCGCCAGCGACGGTATGGCGCTCGGGCTACTCGGAGGACGGGGCACTCATGACACTCGGCCAAGTGCCTGACCGAAATCCTCGTGCTGACCGATTCCTCTCTCGTTGAGGCCCGAAATGCAATGGACTTCAGCGAGGCAGTACCCGAGACAACAGCGTTCTGAGCCACTTGACCCCTTTGGCATCCCATACGGGGGAGCCCGGACATTGGTTGGCATACTCATCCCACGTTTCTCCCGTTGATAGGCTTTGTCTTGAATACCCAGCATCATGGTCTGCAAGTTGACGTGGCCGCCGAGAAACGGAGGAAATAGAGGTGAGCGCCCTCTTAGTACTCACCCTTGTGGAGACACAGAACGCAAGCCAAATGATGCATCGATCAACTTGCAAGCGGTCACCGGAATTCCTGGGAGGGTGAGTGTTATTCTCCGGTTTTGCAGCACGAATTCTTAGCTTGCGACCCTGGGACCCCTGGCCTAATGCTCCGCATCCGCTATGATTCGTCTAAGCATCTGGAAAGTGGCCTCAATTGGGAGCGTCGGGCGATACTCCAGCCCGAGGAATCCTGCGTAGCCTGTGCCCGCAATCGCTTTGACTACGTTTATGTAGTTAATTTCTCCTGTTCCAGGCTCGTGGCGGCCCGGCACGTCGGCGAATTGATAATGAGTTATCAAGGGCGCAAAGGTTTGGATCTGCTCAATCACATTGCCATGTCCCCTTTGCAGATGGTAGATGTCGCACATAATCCCAATCCGCTCGTCATGCAGCTCAGCGGCGGTTTGCGCCGCCTCACTCATCGCGGTAAGGAAATAGTCTGGTCGGTCAATATTGTTTAGCGGCTCAAGAAGTAGTCTTACAGATGTTCCCTTTGTGAGGGAAAGGGCCCATTCGAGGTTTCTTAAGAAGCACTCACGCTGGGCCGAGTAGCTGAACCCAGATACACGGTTGCCAGCCATCGCGTGGATCATGGGGATTTGGAGGGTGGTTGCATACTCGACCGATTGTTCAAGCGATCTCTTGAAATGATCCACTCTGCCTGGGCTCGCACCAGTGCCCCATTCTCCTATCGCCAGGTCACCAGCATCCGTGTTTATCAGTAGCACCTTGAGGCCAAGCGCTTCTAGCGTGGACCTTATCTCCGATACGGAAACACTGTACGGATTCCAAATCTCGACCACGTTGAGATGTTCGTCCGCGGCCCGTCTTAGCGCAGTGACTAGCGGAAGATTCTCGAACAAGAGGCTGACGCTCCAGGACAGCGTAATCTGAGGCATGGGGTGAGCGATCCTTTCCGTACGGCAAATACGTTCTTAGATCGGATCGGATTACACGACAATCGGTTGGCAGATGAATATGCGGCCGCATTCGTCCGGCAATCGGTCTTGAGGGAGGCTCACGCTGGGCTCACCGAACTGGAGTAGTACTGTTGACCGTAGCTTGGCCTAGCCGATGACGTGCAACGCCAATCGGCAATAGCTCCCGCGATCCAGAAGCGTTCGCCATGAAGAAAAGGATGAGGGCCTTGGATATCCATTTGGTCAGCTCACGTCATCCCAACATGAAACCCAGTGCGACAAACATCTGCTGCAACGTCAGAATACTCACATGCTGAGGAAGCCAACAGTCTATCATTGCCCGAAACAAGTTGATGACACCTTGACGACTTCTTGCTTATGCTGCGCGCACTGAAGCCTCATGAAGGGCAGCCCTTCGCTCCTTGGCGACACCAAGGACACGAGTCCAGCTCTTTATGAAGCTGCCCCGGAAAAATGCCACTGGGGGAAAATCCGCATACTGCGGCTCGGTCAGGCCGTCTTCTAGATACCCTCGCCGGAAGTCGGGGAGCTTCTCCATCAATTCGTCAATCACCCTGTGAGGCACAGGGTTGAATAGACGATAGACAACAGGAGGATTCGCCTCGAGCAACTTGTCCGCTGTGCCAACCCAGTTGATTGTAACAACAGCCTGGCCGCCAACCATTTCGGTGAAATGATGAAGGCCACGAGCGCCGCCGCCAATGAAAGTCACGTGATAGCCCCGCTCCTGGATGATTTGGTAGACTTTCCGGGCCACAGCCAAGCCGGCTTGCCAAAGGGCATCGGGTGAGATATCCACCTTTTCGCGCTCAACGTATTCCCTGAGATAGTCATCATAGATGCCGGCGATGTGAGAAAGATACATGACTGGGTGTTTGCCGCTGTTGCGAGCTGCTTTTGTGTACATCTCACATGCACTAATGGCTTGGGAGACTGCGAACACTTCCGTTACGTTTATTGGAACATCCTCGGCGATCAGCGTCTCTATTGCTTTCAGGCCGGACTCAGTACATGGGATCTTGATACAAGAATTGGGAGCCATCTTCCGATTGAGTCGTGCCTCGTGAATGATCACCTCGGCGTCATGTTCGCGGACTGGGTCCCCCTGTATGCTTACATGCCCATGTCGGCCAGGGTTTGCATCGTAAAGAGGCCGAAACTTTGCGGCGATTCCGCCAACTAGCTTCCTTTGCAGGATGGCCTCAGCCTCGTTGTCATCGTCGGTTTCGAGGAGCGCTTCGTCCAGAAGAGCCCGGGCGTACTTGGTCTCACTCGGATGGTCGATCATCTTCTGGCAATAAGATGGATTGCACGTGCAGCCAACCGCTCCTTCTTGAATTGCCAAGTCAGCTTCCTCACGGGTGGGGTTATTGACCCAAAACTGAGTAGGGCTCTGTTGAGCCACTCGGCGGAAATATCGCTTCTCCATATCATCCTCCCTGTTACCTTCATTCGACGCACGTGCTGGAGACGTAAGAACTGATCTCGACTGCGAGCCGCTTACCTATGCAACACGGGTGATGGGGTGCGGGAGGAACGGGCGTCAAACGCAATTCTCCCTGCCCTAATGACGATAACTAGATCGCGGAGATTTCGAACGTCGGCTAGTGGATTGGCTCTCAACAGGATAATGTCGGCATCGTATCCTATCTTGAGTTCGCCAACTCTCTCAAGGCGAAGGAGCGCAGCGCTTTCGCAAGTCACAGCCCTGAGCGCCTCTTCGTTGGACAAGCCGACGGAGACGAAGGTCTCGACCTCATCGATAAGTGAATTGAAGGGAGTCATGTCGGCTCCGCAGTCGCTTCCCCCAATAATCTTGAGGCCGAGACGATGAAACTCACCTGTCATCCACCGCCGACCTTCCAGGCGCTCGACAGCAGCAACATCCTCTGGATTGTGAGGTCTGCGCTGATCGCGGAACAGTTTTGCGGCTCGAATCCCATTTGCCGCGGTGGGGCAGACCGCGATCCCGGCGTCCTTGATGCGAATTGCTATCTGTTCGTCATACCGCCACCGCCCTGGAGGCTCGACGAAGCCCACGTGCTCGATCGAGTCGATCTGCGCATCGATTGCGCGCTCAATAGATTCAGTGGCGTGACAGTGGGCACTAATCGTCATCCCATTGGCATGCGCCACCTCTCGCGCAACTCGCATGAGCTCGAGTGGCAGATCAGCCTCATGTGGCTTTGTACCAGGCGTCATTCCGCCGCCGGACGCCATTAGCTTTACGGAAAGCGCGCCGGAAGCGCGCTGTCGCTCAATGAGGCTACGCACATCCTTGACTGTTGACACCTCGCCACCGAAGAAATAACAGTGACCTCGCGGCCTAGTGAGGGGAGCTCCACTGCTGATTATGCGCGGGCCACTTACCGAGCGTTGGTCGACTGCTTCCTGGAATTGTTGCCAAAGGTCCGCAGGCGCTCCCAGGTCTCGCATCGTAGTGATTCCCGCCCTGATTGCCACATCGGCATTCCGCACAGCAACCTGCATCTTCGCCTGCCGGTCCATGCTGAGAAAGGATCGGAACGGATCGTCTCCACCGTCAAAGAAGAAATGGACGTGTGCATCAATCAACCCGGGTGAGGCCCAGAGGCCTGTGCCGTCAATGGTAGGAACGGGCGAAGACCTGATCCCGGACAGGATACCCTCGATTCGACCGCCCTTGATCAGAATCGACTGTCCAGGCATGGTACTACCATTGGCCACATTGACGACCTCTACGTTCTCGATAACAAGATCTGGCATGGTTGAAACTCCTGACGCAGAGTGCGAAAAAGGCTTGGCTTCCTAGTCGTTTTCTGGAAGAGAAGGGTTCTGCGGCTCCGACAGAAGCTCATATCCTTCGTCCGTGATCACAAGGTCCTCCTCGGTTTGGAAGTGACCACATTCCATGTCAATACGGGGTTCAATGGCCAACACCATGCCTGGCTCTAGAAGGTGGTCGTCTGTAGGCAGGACCGAAGGAGGCTCTGTCAGGTCCAGGCCAATGCCATGCCCGATCCTAGCCCAATGCTTCTCATGAATTCCATGCTGTTGGAGAACTCTATCTGCAGCTGTCCTCAGTTCTGACACACGCACCCCAGGACCTGCAATTTCCAAAGCCGCATGCATCGCTGAGTAGGCTATATGATAGTAATCCCGCTGTTCGCGGGACGGCTTGCCGACGGCAACGGTCCGACCGAAGTCTGTCCAGTAGCCGCGATACCTGGCACCGCTATCGATGAACCAGAGGTCGCCATGTGCTAGGACGCGGTCAGTCGGCCATGAACTGACCCTCCTGTAGTTACCTTCGCCTGAGTGCATCGCAACATATCCCGGGCGCTCAACACCCTGATCTACCAGTGCGTGCACGAAGATACGATGCAATTCCGATTCCTTCATGCCCGCGTGCACGCGCGGCAACAGTTGCCGATAGGCTTCGGACTGGATCTTTGCTGCCCGTCGCATGCAAACTACTTCTGCGGGAGACTTGTGCAACCTCAGTTCCCATAATACAGTTGAGGCATCTAGCCACTCGGCATCGGGAACCTCAGCCTGCAATTTGCGGAACTCATCGAAAGGAAGACCTAGACGTTGTTCAACACCAAACTCACAGCCAATGCGACCTCTGGTGAGACGGTCATTCTGCATAACACCACTTAATGCCTTGCGCGCAGCGTCCTCAAAACCGTCATAGCCAAGGATTTCGGTGACAGGCGACATCGCTGCGGTTTCGGCCACCATAGCTGTGATAAGAACGGGTTCCGCTTCAAGAGGCAAGAGGAAAGCCATAGGCCGCGACTTGATAGCCCACGCCGGAGTATCGTGCCCCGTGAAATAAGCATAGTTTGTCTCGCTTGTCACCAGGAGCGCGTCAAGACGCGCGCGAACCATCTCTCTGCGTGCTCGGTCCCATCGACCAAGATACTCACTCCTTTGAAACGCCGGGCTGTCGGACTGTTCTACTTTGGATTGGGTTGTCATGACCTTCCTCGCAACGGATCAGACCCTCAACCGCATAGTCGGACCGATCGGATATCGTTCTAAAACCTGATAGTCTCGGCTACATTCTGGCATATCTCAACAGTTCTTGTAATATCGCGGGCTTCTATGCCATAGTGTGTCACAAGGCGAATAGAGTGTATGTCATGATTGACTAATACCCCGTGTTCGGCGAGAGAACGGGCGAAGTGGGCGACAAGATCAGGGCCCCCGTCAACCGAGAGATAGAACATGTTGGTCTGGATCTCATCTCGGTCGATTTGAATCCCTGGAATGTCGCGAAGACCCTTGGCGAGGTGACGCGCGTTGTCGTGGTCCTCAACAAGCCGCTGAACGTTGTGCCGCAGTGCGAATAAGCCCGCGGCGGCCAGAAAACCGGCCTGCCGCATCCCTCCTCCCAGCATCCGACGGTAGCGACGTGCGCGACCGATGAAATCGCGATCCCCGAGCAGTAGGGAACCGGCCGGAGCGGCTAGACCCTTGGAAAGACAGAACATGACAGTGTCGCTGTACTGCGCGATATCTTTGGCCGTTACTCCTAGGTAGATTGCGGCATTGAAGAGTCTTGCGCCATCAATGTGTATAGGCAGTGAATTCTCATTCGCAATCAGGTGTAACTCACGGAGATGCTCCAGCGGAACCACGAAGCCCCTGGTTGGTTCCTCAACCCACAAGAGTCCTGTGCCAGGCTCGACAAGGCTCGCTTGGCGAATAGCTTCGTGGTACCCTTCGACACAGAGCTCCCCATGTTTCTGGGGTACCGTCCTGATTGTCATGCCGGCAATCCTCGAGAGACCCCCAGTCTCAAAGTGGAAAGTATGGGCGCAGTCGGGCCCAATGACATCCGCACCCGACGGGCAGTGGGATAGGTGAGCCAAGAGATTTGCCATTGTTCCGGAGGGCACAAAGAGGGCGGCCTGCTTCCCGAGCAATTCAGCCGCGTATGCCTCGAGCCTGTTCACCGATGGGTCTTCACCGTAACCGTCGTCGCCTACCTCAGCCCGGCCGATCTCAAGGCGCATTTCCTCGGAAGGCATAGTCACAGTGTCACTTCTCAGATCGATTGTCTTCATTTCGGACCCATCCGCTGGTGATGTGAATTCAACATACGGGCGCATCTGTCCTTAGGGATCACAAGGATAGGGGGCGTTCCAATCGACAGGCGGCGTATAATCATAGTGTCCTGCTGAAGGGCGGCTCAGCGAACATGGCAAAGTCAAGCGTGTGAAGTGCCCCACGAAAAGGGCCATTTTAGCGCCTTCGAGTGATGTTTTCGTGTGCTGTCGATTGTCTATCAATTGACATTATGCGCGGATGCTTCTCCCGTGTCAAGCGACTTGTTCGCTTCGGCAATGCGTCGAGGGAAGGCGAGGATCATGACGGACAAACGCCAACTGGCGGCAACATCCCTGTCAATCCATGGGGTCACTATGCAACGGCCCGAAACACTCACCTCCGTGGTCGCCAAGTTCATTCATGATGCGATCATTCGGGGCGAGTACGTGCCTGGTACTCCTCTCAGGGAAATCCCGCTAGCCCAACAACTTGGGACGTCACGGGGAACGGTAAGGGAGGCTCTGCACTCACTAGCCGAACAGGGGCTGGTCGAGATTCAACCTCACCGCGGCTCGTTTGTCTTGAGGATCACGAGAAGGCGCGCAATTGAAGTATACGAATTGAGAGAGCTGCTTGAAGGCTATGCCGTTGGTCTAGCCGTTGAACGAGGCTGCTTCTCCGGCGATGAGGCGAGGAGCCTTGAGGAACTTTCTGTGGAACTAGAGGCCATAGCCAGGGAAGGAAACCCCTTAGCAATAATAGAAGCAGAAAGCAGGATACACCATAGGTTATGGTCGACCTGCGGCAACGGTCTGTTGCGAGATTTCATTTCATTGCTTGACGAGCAGACCAGGTACCTTAAGATCTACCATGGTGCTCTGGATCACAGTCCCGATGAAGAGGTTGCAGAACATCGTCGCCTAGTTGAGGCTGCTCTGTCTGGAGACCCGGAGCGAGCCAGAAGAGCCGTCTCTGATCATATCCGTGTCTCAGGGAATCTGCTCCTCGCCACAATGCCGCCCGATACGGCTAATGAATAGGCCTGCGTGAGAAGTCAGATCTCTGAGCGCATCGATGATCACTTCGGAGACCGTAACTCTCTCCTGCGGTCCGAGTGTCCCTTAATCCCCGTCGAGGGTCATGCGAGACCCCGAGATAGCCTGAGCTACAGCAACGCTTTCGCGCATCCGCCGCGGGTGGTGCGCGTGTCGTGCGTGAACCCGCCCTTTGGCTTAGAAGTCAGCAGTCAACATCCTCTCCATCGCATCCTGCCATCGCTTGCAAATTGAACCATGGCTGATGCAAAATCCAGCAAATCGGATGTCTTCATGTGATGTGGAGGCCTGTTCTTAGGCCGACGATATTGGGCATGGTATTCCTCTCTTGGCTTCACTAGCAGCGTTGCTGCGGCAGGATCTCCCAAGGAGTCGCCGCGCAGATGCGCCGGGAATCGGGACGCTCTCCCCTTCGCAGTGGTGCGCAGTTGTGATCTGACCCAATGTGAGCGCATCACTCCGGTCAGTTGGGCCATCGATTCCGGTGGAATACGGCCACCTCACGCATGCCCACATCATCGGCAAAGCGAGTGCACCTTAGACCCTCGGAGCGGTCTTGGAAGAGCGTAGCGCGGGTTGTGTGGGCCTCTCCATCCTGATGCGAATGGCACTTTGAACCAACAGGTCCAGGGTGGCGTCCGCAAGTGTCGGATCCGGAATTCGCAAATGCCAATCGGTATCGGCTACCTGCGGGGCAACCATCATCGACGTATTCCCAAGTCGATCGTCAAGAACCTCCAACAGGTCTTGCTCCCGGACGAGTGAGATGGGATCCCGCTTCCAGCCATCTAGGATGAGAACCGGCAGGAGCGCCAACTTAAGCAAACGTGCAAAGCACCCGCGTTGTTCACAGGTAATCCTTATCTCTTCCAGCAGACGCGCGGTGCGCTCGACCGGCACTGAGATTCCGCCATAACACGCTTTCCTCCCGAGCGCGCAACCCAGGTGGGTTCTTTCACCCTCGGTCGGACCGAGGAAGACCAGGTCGGTATATAGCTCAATCCCGCGGGCCTGCCACCGCCCCAGTACCGGCTTGCGGTTTGGCCGGCGCGCTGCCGACAGGTCCGAAGCTTCCATCTCCCCGTGTTAGGAAATCGCGCCGCACGCCTGAACCGTTTTGCCTAGCCCGCTGCATACGATGAACAAGGACGGATCGACGCGGTAGAAGAGATGGGGATTACAAGTCATCCGTCTGTCTATGCCGTCGGTGTCGGACCCTAGCCCGGATCACCAGGGCGGGGCCGCGTTGACCTTGGGAGTGGTTCCGCTGTAGTTGGCGAGTTGCCCGAGCGGGTGAAACCAGTCAATCGACCCCACTTCTTGTCCGACGACGCTTTCGGCCAAGATATCACCCACGCGCGAAAGAGTCTTGTGCAGATGCATGTTGACAGTGGTCTGCATCTGTTCGCATGCGATTTCCAGGACCCGAATGTGGCCTCTGAAGTCGTCCCGAGGTTCGAGATCCTGCGCGAGGCAGTAACACGTCTGAAGTGGCAATAATCTGTATGCTTCCTTGAGCCAGATGCGCCCTACTTGGAGAAGAGAGCGCTGGTATCTTCATGCGGGATGGCATAATTGGGCCAAGAAAGTGTGGATCCGGCTCTTGCCGGGGTCCTGGTGCATGGCAGCGGCATCCGGGTTCTAGGTAGTTCCCGTTCGTCTCTCACTGAGCTTGGCGGTAGCCACACCCTGGGCAAGGTGCAATAGCGTTGAAGAGTTGCTAGACCGCAACGAGCCTGTCAGTCTTGTCCTCTTGACCCATCATGACCTTGGCTTTGGCGGCATGGGTGAGGAGGGGCAGGCAGCCTGCGGCCTCGATCCCTGGTCCGAACCTCCAGGACGGGCTCGTCGGCAACCCAGTACCAACCTGCCCGGTGGCAGACGGGTTGCCAACACTTACGAGTGCTAGGGTGTTCCCTCGGGGAATCGGCAAAGGTGTAGGCGGATGGTACCTTGCCGGTTGTTCACGTTGGTCCGGCCGTGAACGTGCCCATGCTGGTGTCCTGGACCTCAAATTGAGAATTGCGCTTGCCCAGCGCTGTCACCAACGGTGGTAGAAGTACCCAAGTCACCGGATTAGGAAGTCCTCTGATCATCGGCTTGGATGTACCTTCCTGGGGAGTTCCCATGGGAGGTGCACATGCTGAGGAAGGAGGACTTCGCTGTGATCAAGACCTTGAGGCAACGCGGGGTCTACGTTCGGGACATCGCTGCTGAGCTGGGCATACACCCCAAGACCGTCAGCCGAGCACTCCAACGAGGCGCAGCCCCGTCGTCCGCCGGCCGGGGAGGCGCCAGTAAGCTCGACCCCTATAAGGCGACGATCGACCGCCTGCTGGCCGAAGGCGTCTGGAATGCGATGGTCATCCTGAGGGAGATCCAGGGCGAGGGCTACCAGGGGGGTATGACCATCCTGCGGGAGTACGTTGGGCCGAAGCGAGCCCTGCGGTCAAGCCGGGCAACCGTTCGCTTCGAAACCCAGCCGGGAAAGCAGTTGCAGAGTGATTGGGGCGAGATGGTGGTAATGCTCGCGGGCAAGCTGACCAAGGTGCACTTCCAGGTGAATGAACTGGGGTATTCGCGGCGCTTCCACGTATGGTGCACCGACCGGGAGGACGCGGAGCATACCTATGAGGGTCTGGTCCGCAGCCTGGAATACTTCGGTGGGGTGCCGGAAGAAGTGCTGGTGGACAACCAGAAGAGCACGGTGCTAGTCGCCTCCAACTCCGGCCACCCGCGGTTCCCTGGCCTGCGGCCTGGGCAGGCAATGAGCGCTTCGTCGATCTGGCAGGCCATTACGGCTTCGCGCCACGCGCCTGCCGGCCCTACCGGGCCCGGACCAAGGGCAAGGACGAGCGGATGGTGGGCTATGTGAAAGGCAACTTCTTCGTGCGCTACCGCGCCTTCGAGAGCTGGGCGCATCTGAACCAGCTGGCCGAGAGGTGGCTGGCGGAAGAAGCCGACCAGCGGCTGCAGGGAACGGTGAAGGAAATGGTCGCCGAGCGGTTTCTGCGGGAAGCACCTTCCCTCAAGCCCTTGTCCCTCCAGCGCTACGATACGTCCTACTTCGAGTTGCGCCGGGTGGGCTGGGATGGGTACGTCAATGTGCGGGGAAACCGCTATTCCGTCCCAGGTGAGTTGGCCGGGCAGACGGTGACGGTACGCCTTGGGCTGGATGACGGGCTGCGGGTTTTCCACGCCGACCAGCTGGTAGCCAGCCACAGCCTGCGACCTGCCGAGGCAGGCTGGAGCAGCGTTCCAGACCACCACGCTGCTCTCTGGCAGGCCACGCTGAAGGTTGAGCAGCGGCCCCTGGAGGCCTATGAGGAGGTGGCGACATGGAGCTAGGCCCCCTGCTCGGGAAGCTCAAGATGGACCACTTGGAAGCACAACTGGATGCCGTCTGCGAGCAGGCAGCCCAGCGCCAGGCGGACTACAAGACCTTCCTGGTCCAGGCGCTGCAGACCGAGTGGCAGGGACGCTACCAGCGAGGGACTGAGCTTCGGCTGCGCCAGGCGCGTTTCCCCTGGCTCAAGACACTCGAACAGTTTGAGTTCGACTTCCAGCCCAGCCTGGATCGGCGCCAAGTGCGCGAGCTGGCCGGCATGAGCTTCGTGGAACGGGCGCACAACGTGATCGTCCTCGGCCCGCCCGGCGTGGGCAAAACCCACTTGGCCATTGCCCTGGGGATCAAGGCCGTGGAGGCTGGCTACTCCGTGCTGTTCCTCACCCTGGAGCAACTCATCGGCCGGCTGGTAAGAGCGGCCAAGGAGAACCGCCTGGAACGCAGCCTGCAGCAACTGACCTACCCCAAGGTCCTGATCATCGACGAGATCGGCTACCTGCCGCTTTCCACCTTCGAGGCCAGTTTGTTCTTCCGCCTAGTCGTGCGTCGCTATGAGCGGGCGAGCATGGTCATCACGAGCAACAAGAGCTTCCTGGATTGGGGCGAGGTATTCCCTGGCCTGGCCACCAGGGCAGGCAGCGACCCGGTGCTGGCCACGGCCATCTTGGATCGGCTCCTGCACTACTCGACCACGCTCAACATCAAAGGTGAGAGCTACCGGCTCAAGGAGAAGCGTCGGGCAGGCCTGCTCGGCGGACCCGGCTCCCCTCTGCCCGGCGAGAAGGAGGTGGAAGCCCAGCCTTAACGAATGGTAGGGGACATGACCGCCGATGATCAGGGGACATTTCATTCCGATGATTTGGAGACATTCTTAGACGATGTTGACAGCGCGGTGGGCTGTGCCGCGGGGTGGGCGTGGCATCCCAAACTCCGCATGCTGCCAGCCTGCCGCCCGAAAAGACTCAACCTCCTGGGGAATGATTGACCTCATGGGCAAATCCACCCGGCTGGGAGGGGCTTTCATGCAATCACCTTATTGACCAGTTGAATGGTAACAAATCTGAAGGATCATGGCAGGTTTTGTCAATTGATTGACAATCAACATAATAGGCCGTATACTCGAAGAAGGAATCTGGCCTGGTCAAACAAGGGAGGGATGCAATGTTCAGTACTTGGCGAACTCGTAACTCGAGAAACAAGGTTCTTCTGGTCTGCGGCACCCTTATGGGGATTGCTCTCATTGTCAGTGCTTGTCAGGGAGCAGCGACGCCCGGCGCTACAACGGGAGCCACACCCAAGATGGTAGCAGCAGAGACAACTTGGCAGCGCGTCCAGCGAACAAAGTCGGTGACTTTTGGTATCAGCAATGAACCACCCTTTACTGTTCTGAATCCCGACGGAACCATTTCAGGGGTCGACCCCGCAGCTTTGAGAACCGTTCTCAGCACGTATGGGATCACCAATTATGTGGGCGTGCTTACTGACTGGAATAGCATGATCCCAGGGCTGATCGCGGGTCGGTACGATGTCATCGCAGGAGGGATGGCAGTCAGACCTGCACGTTGCGCTCAGATTGCCTTCAGTGAAGGGCAGTATTCAATCCAGCAGGGGTTGATGGTAAAGGCGGGCAATCCTCTCAACGTGCACAATTATACTGATATCGTCAACAACACGAACATCGTGTTCGGCACCCTTCAGGGAGGAACCCAGCAACTGCTAGCGCAGGACGCTGGGATTCCCACCGATCGACTCCTTACGTTCCCTGATGTCCAGTCAGTACTGGCTGCTCTCGAAACGGACCGCATACAGGTTGCGAGTCAGCCGGTGGGCACGCTGAATTCTCTCAAGGCTAAGGCGAGTGACCCCAGTGCTTGGGATGTGATCACGGTAACCCCTACGCCTCAGTACAAGAACGGGGGCTCGGGGAATGACGTGATGGCGATCGGTTTCCGAAAGGAAGACACAGACTTCGCGGATGCCTACAACAAAGCACTCGCGAAACTGCTGGCCAATCCCAGCCAGTGGTCGAGTACCGTCATCGGAGATAGCGGTTTTGACCTCCCTCCATCTGGGGTGACAACCGCCGACATCTGCGGAGGCAAGTACTGAGGAAGAACGTGCGTAATGATCGCACTTCTGCGACCTTAGGTAATGTGTCGAAGTGTCTCAAGGTTTGCTTTTTCTTAGCTACCTTCCTTTGTTGCTGAAGGGAGCGCTGAGCACTCTCGAAGTCACTCTCATGGCGGAAGCGGTGGTGATCACCGCTTCCGCCATTGCAGGGTTTGCACGCCTCTCGAACCGCCGAATTGTGCTCGGTCTGGCCAGCGTGTATGTGGAAATCTTCCGGGGCACGTCGGGATTGGTCCAGTTGTACTTCTTTTTCTTCGTCTTGCCCATTTTGGGCCTGTTCATGAACCCCATACCGGCTGGGGTTCTTGCCCTAGGTCTAAACTTCGGAGCCTATGGTTCGGAAATCGTCCGTGCAGGAATTCTGGGCGTCGATCCAGGACAGCGAGAGGCCGGTGTGGCCCTCAATATGTCCTCGCGAACGATCATGTGGCGGATCATCCTTCCACAGGCCATCGTGGCCATGGTCCCGCAATTTGTCAACCTCTCAGTCGAACTACTGAAAGCCACAGCTCTGGTGGCTGTAGTCGGCATACACGAGTTGACATACATAGGCAAAGTGATTGCGGGAAATACTGGATGGATTCTCCAATCCTACTCTGTCGCCCTTCTACTCTACTTCCTTCTCGGGTTTCCCCTATCCCGTCTAGGGCGCACCCTAGAACGACAAGTGTCGAAGGGTCTTGGCTTGGTCCGAGCTGAACGATGACCTTCAGCTTCGAGTACGCCCTCCAAATCCTACCGCTCCTTCTCGGGGCAGCGAGAGTTACTTTCGGGGCAACGCTCGGAGGAATGGCATTCGCCCTCGTTGGTGGGATGATCTTGGCGGTCGCCCGCATGTCACGCTCAGGACCGCTTCCCCGTGCCGCGGTCATGTACATTGAGTTTGTTCGCAACACCCCTTTACTGATTCAACTCTTCTTCCTTTTCTATGTCATGCCTTCGTTCGGAATCAAGATGGGCTCGCTGGCCACCGGCATCCTTGCGCTCGGTCTTCATTACAGCACGTACCTAGCGGAAGTCTACCGCTCAGGCATTGAGGGAGTGCCACGGGGTCAGTGGGAGGCGGCCGTCGCCCTCAATCTGTCGCCGTTTCACACGTGGACGAGGGTCATTTTGCCGCAGGCGATTCCCCCGATTGTCCCCGTGCTTGGAAATTACTTTATCGGCATGTTCAAAGACACCCCTCTGCTCGCGACGATCACCGTACGCGAACTGTTGGGAACGGCCCTCAATGAAGCTGCCCGCACCTTCCGCTATATGGAACCGATCTCGCTTGTTGGAGCTATCTTCTTTGTGCTGAGTTACCCGAGCGCGCTGCTCATCAGGAGACTGGAGGTACGGCTTGCATTACGCAGACGATGATCTGGCAATTAGAAGACCGGCCCCTAGTGCGCCCGCAATTAAGTTCCGGAACGTGAGTAAATCCTTCAGCGATCTTGAGGTGCTCAGAAACCTCAGCTTTGATGTCCCAACGGGACAGAAAGTTGTTATTATCGGCCCCAGTGGCTGTGGTAAGACCACACTTCTCCGCATGCTCATGACACTCGAGAATCCCACATCGGGCTCGATCGAGGTGTTTGGAGAGCTTCTTGGTCTAAGAAGAGCAGGTGACGCGTTGGTCGCCGATGAGGAGAGACATATTCGGAAGGTCCGCGCGAACATTGGTATGGTGTTCCAGCAATTCAACCTCTTTCCTCACATGACCGCACTTGATAACATCGTTGAGGCACCAGTTCGTGTGCAACGCCTTTCGAAGGGAGAAGCTCAAGGGCGAGCGCGAGAGCTACTTGAAATGGTCGGAGTGGCCGACAAGGCGGATTGTTACCCGCGCCAGCTTTCAGGGGGCCAACAGCAACGTGTGGCCATCGCGCGGGCGCTCGCGTTGCAACCAAGAATCATGCTTTTCGACGAGATCACTTCGGCCCTTGACCCCGAACTGGTAGGAGAAGTTCTCAAGGTCGTTCGGCGTCTCGCTAAGGAAAGCGGGATGACCATGTTGATCGTGACCCACGAAATGAGGTTTGCCTCTGATATCGCTGACCGAGTGCTGTTTCTTGAAGGGGGGCTGATTCTTGAGGACGCGCCTCCCGCCGTAATCTTCAGCAATCCCTCCAATCCTCGGACAAAGGAATTCCTGCATGCTGTTTTGGAGCGATGAATGTGGATGTCCCCTTCCGGGTCGCCTGCGCTACACGCCGCTCTGCCTGAGGGGGCTGTCTTATCATCTCACTTGACCATTGCCACTTTGAGCAAAGGCATCCCGAAGGTCTCCCCTATGCTGAATGTCGGGGGCGTGAGGGGAGATGGCGAAACCGTTCGGGGGGGAGGTCCATCGTTCACAGCGATGCGTGGGTTGCACGCACCACCGGTCGCGTGGACCTTCCTTCGCTATCGCAAATTGTGCCCCGCGCATTGAATTCTTGACAGCGAAGGAGATATGGTTTCGGGGCCATGTGTGAAACATAGCCGAGGGTGCGATCGGGTTCATTGACATAGGAAATGGCTCAGATTCCGGCGAGCTGGCATCTTGACGTGATGGATGAAATTGATCCCGTCCGGGGAAGATAGATGGGACAAAGGCGCGAGGTGCCCGAGTTTGGCGGCCGCCGATCTCTGTGAGTCCACTTGCGCGTTC
>Ga0187861_10001918_pt1 | contig 20289 bp, 21 predicted proteins | sample June2016WEW_10_1_3_FD_132986 | JGI IMG/M metagenome (GOLD analysis project Ga0187861, IMG submission 132986) | Peatland microbial communities from SPRUCE experiment site at the Marcell Experimental Forest, Minnesota, USA - June2016WEW_10_100 | ecosystem: Environmental > Terrestrial > Soil >...
AAACCGGCAAAATCCCCTCAAAAAAATCGTGACACCCCTCTTTTTTCCGAGGTAGTACGGCTTGCGATCCCCAACAAGGGACGGATAGCAGCCCCCATCATGGATCTCGTTGAGAAGAGCGGGCTCCATCTCGCGGAGACCGGTGAACGGCGCCTGATCACGAAGACCCTGGACCCCCATGTCGAGATCCTGTTTGCCCGGCCGGTGGATATCCCGGAATATGTGGCTACGGGCGCGGCGGATCTCGGCATCACCGGTCACGACTTGGTTATCGAGCGGGAATCCGACGTGGAGGAGCTCCTCGACCTCCAGTTCGGGAAAGCGAAACTGGTCCTTGCCGTCCACGAGGATTCCGGCATTACTTCGGTGAAACAGCTGGAGGGAAAGAAGATCGCCACCGAGTTTCCGGTGATTACCCGCACCTATTTCGCGCGGCACAAGGTCAAAGTCAATGTCGTCATCGTCGGGGGAGCGTGCGAGGCGACGCCGCATCTCGGGATTGCCGATGCGATCATCGATCTCTCCAGTTCGGGGACCACCCTGAAGACTAACCGGCTCCGGGTGATTGACGAAGTGCTCACCACTTCCACCCAGCTGATTGCAAACCGTGAATCGCTGAAGACCAAGAAAGACAAGATTGAGGAGATCCACCTCGCGCTGGAGAGCGTCATCCGGGCCCGGGGCCAGTGTTACCTGATGATGAACGTGAAACGCTCTTCCCTCGATGCAGTGAAACGTCTCCTGCCCGGGCTCTCCGGCCCGACCGTCATGGACGTGGCATCGAGCGAGAACCTTGTTGCGGTCCATGCGGTTGTGAACGAGGAGCGGGTGTATTCCCTGATCAATGCGCTGAAGCGTGCCGGGGCAAAGGATATCCTTGTGATGGCAATCCAGCGGATGATCCGTTAGGTTTCACATGAAAATTTTTCCTGCCGTTGATATCCTTGGGGGCCGGTGTGTCCAGCTGGTGCAGGGAAAACGGGAGAGTGCAACCGCGTTTGGCGATCCCATTTCCTGTGCAACCCGGTGGCTCAACGAAGGTGCCGACGCCCTCCACGTGATCAATCTCGACGGGGCATTCGGCAGTTCCGGGAAAAATGCCGGGCTGATTGTTGAACTTGTCAGGAAGACCGGTGTCGAGATCGAGCTGGGCGGGGGCATACGGTCCATGGAGGATGCGGTCCGCTGGCTGGATACCGGTGTGTCACGGGTTATCATCTCGACGCTTGCCACCCGGGAACCGGGCTGCATCCGGCAGCTTGCCGAGGAGTACGGGAGCGGGCGTGTGATGGCGGGCGTGGATGCCAAAGGAGGGCAGATCGCGGTTCACGGCTGGCAGGAAACGGCCGGGGATTACATCAGCTGGGCCGTGCGGTTCGAAGAGCTGGGTGCCGGTGCCCTCCTCTATACCAACGTTGATGTCGAGGGCCTGCAGCAGGGTGTCCAGTTCGAACCGGTGAAACGGCTGATTGACCGGGTTGGCATCCCGGTGGTTGTTGCAGGCGGGATATCAACACGGTCAGATGTGGCCGGCCTGCGGGATGCCGGGGCCTGGGGGGCGGTGCTCGGCTCGGCCCTGTACAGCGGGAAGATCAAACTGAAAGATGCACTGGAGGAAAGTCAATGAGAGTCGTGGAAGTCAAGCGGGAGACGAAAGAGACGAAGATCGCGATCAGGTTCAACCCGGACGGTGCCGGGAAAGTATCTGTTGACAGCGGAGTGCCGTTCTTTGACCATATGCTCACGGCGATGGCGAAGCATGGAGGGTTTGACCTGACATGCACGGCAAAAGGGGACCTGCATGTGGATTGTCACCATACGATCGAGGATATCGGTATCGTCTTGGGCGACGCGATCAGGCAGGCAATGGGTGACGGCCGGGGCATCCGGCGGTTTGCCCATGCGATCATCCCGATGGACGAATCCCTCTCTTCAGTTGCACTCGATTGCGGGGGAAGGGGATATCTTGTCTGGCACGGCAGCTTCGGCAACAATGTGGTGGGCTCGATTCCTGCTGACATCTTCGAGCATTTCTTCTATTCCCTCTGCACCCGTGCCGGGATCACCGCACACATCACCTTCTCCGGGAAGAACGATCACCACCAGTGCGAGGCCGCGTTCAAGGCGTTTGGGATTGCGCTTGGCGAGGCTCTTGAGATCAGCGGTGACAAGAAGGCGATCCGGAGTACGAAGGGGAAGTTCTGAGAATTATCGGATAAAATCCTCATAACTGAATATCCTTCATTTCCTGTTTTACCCTGCAGAATTTATCAGAAATTTTTAAATACAATTTTAAAAGTGATATCAGAAGTGATGGGTTGTAAAATGAGAGATAACTATAACCCAAATCGTCAATGTGAGATTCCAGATTCGAACTGATACGGCTAAGGATGTATTTGGCTAAAAGCGCTTTTCTGTTAATTCTAAATAAAGGAAAAAAGGTGGACGTGTTCTTGTTTTCCTTTTATTGGATAAAAAGAAAGACTATGACAGATTGTTCCTCCATTACTGATAAATTGTCAATTGATCAGATAATTTTAACGAGATGAAATATTGGTCGCTAACTAAGATGCATCAGAACCCTTAAATTATTAAGAAGAAACACATGGAAATATGGTACGGGCATTTATTATCGATTCTGCCTCTACGTATGAACTTGTCTCAATTTTTAGAGAAAAACAGCCCGATTATACTTACGAATGGGCTTGGCAAAGTGCCATTGCAGTAACAAATTCTATAATTAAATTTCCTCACCTATCAATGGCACCCTCACCTAGTATAAGAGGTGAGGCATCAGGACCATATGGACAACTCACAAATGAAATTAATAAAATGAATGGATTAGTTGTTCAAGAGCAATCTAACGAACATTTAATGAAAATGGATATAGCAAAAAAAGACACAATCGAATGGGCTGATACAAGTACTGGTGAAATCCGTTCTGCTTATGAGGCTATAAAAATAGATCATAGCTTTCAAAAATGGCTGGAGGGATGTATTAAACATTCTTGGACAGAACACACAGTAAGGCTTGGGGGATTATTTAATTATGAATTTATCCCGCAAATCTCTCAAATATTGAATGTTGATGAGAATAATTTAAAAAATATTTGGGAATATAGTTGTAATCCAAAGAATCTGGAAAACTATCGAAACTATGGGAGCGATGATCTCAAGATTATTGAGGATGCTTTTGTAATATCAGCTCTTATCCGTGGTAGGTATCATGACAAATTTGCACAACTCTCTGATATTCAAATTTTACATCATCCTATACGCGAGCCTATATTGATGAAATTGAATGGCATGCAAAAAAGCGAATTTGATATTTCTAATGTCGACAGAGACTTATCAAAGATTATAATAGCAAGTGCTTATGCCGAAAAAACCCAGAAAGACAGAATCTCATGTTATACAGAAAATGTTGGCAGAGCAAGAACAGCAGCTTTAGATTCAAACAGCAAATTAGCACAAAAAAATTATATGAGTATAGATGAGGATGCTTCGTTTGATGTAGCATTTGAGATTGCAAAGGAATTAAATATTCGTGTTTATGGAAAATGGGTTGATGAAGTTATAGAAACTTGTCACATAATGGGTATTTCTTTCCTTGGATTGGTTCTTAATCCCTTCCCGGGTGCTCTATTAACAATTAGTGATTGGGCAGTTTCAAAAAAAATAAAACCTGAAAAAAAATTACAATTAATTTTTTCGAAAAGGAGGTTACGCGATCTTGCTCTTTCTAGGTCAGGACGAATAGAGGCTGTTAAGAAATAAGATATCATCGATTAATTTTATAATATTATATAAATTATTATTTTTTTAAATATTTTTAGCACACAATTTTTTTAACAGCTACTTTACCCCAGTACCTTTCTAATTTTTCCTCCATAAACATAGAATTGTAAACAAACACTCCCAACCACCGATAACTGAGACGAATGTAACGAGTTTGAGTTTTTCCGAAATTTCCTCTCATATTAAGAACCGGAAGAGATCAAAACGGAATAAATTTTCATCGATCGTTCTCGGGTCCTGACGGATCAAAGAGAAGAACATCCATTGAAGGAATATCTTGATATCCTTGAGGAGAAATTAAAATTGTCAATTTCTTCTTTAAAATGATCTCCAAGATCTCGATCAAAACCATCACTACTTTGTAACCTTTCAGGCTTTTCAAAACCTTCAAAATCTTGCCAATTTTCGGGAATGCCAATGGGTATTTTGTTAAAATTTTTCCGGAACCGGAAACCGGATCTCAGGACCGGCCGGATCACAAAAATATTGCCTGACAAAAAAAATAATCAGATATAGGTCAGGGGAAATGTTTCCAAGAACTATTTTTTTACTACATTTAATTTACTGACAAGTATTAGAAATTTTTTTGAAAATACATACTTCACTGTGACAAACGAAAAGCTGGGTAATCCTCTCTCAATACCCCGTCGCGTAATAATACCCGTCCTCGTATCTCACCGTTACCGGCACATCGAACAGCCGGCCGATATACCGGTCGGTTAGCATCTCCTCTTTCGGCCCGTCCTCTTCGAACCTCCCGTTCTTCATGAGGATGACCCGGCTGATCTCCGGGATGATGTCGTGCAGGTTATGGGTCACCAGGATGATACCGGTACCAGATTGGGCGATCTTCCGGATCGTCTGCCGGAACGTGTGGAGTGCGTGAAGGTCCAGGCTGTTGGTCGGTTCATCCAGGATCAGTATCCGGGGATCGTGCACCATTGCCCTCCCGATGAGAAAACGGCGGGACTCCCCCGAGGACATCTCCGTCATCGGCCGGTCACTGATGCGGCCGATCTCAAGGAATGCACAGATCTCATCTGCCTTCCGGCTCATTTCCGGCGTGATCTCACGGTTGAAGAGGCCGATACTTGAGAAAAAGCCGGAAAGGACGACCTCCCTGCCGGTAATCTCCCGTGTAAAGGTATATTGCAGATCATTGGATACGATACCAAAGGCGGATCGCAGCTCGAATACATCCCACACATCTTTTCCACAGACCCGGAATGTTACTTCACGACTATCGATACACGGATAGAATTCGCGGGTGATGGTCTTGATGAACGATGATTTACCGGCGCCATTCGGACCAAGGATCGCCACGTTCTCTCCCTGCCGGATAAGAACGGATATCGAATCGAGCACCTTTTTATTACCATGAAAAACCGTGACATTCTCAAACTCCAGCAGATTGGGCGGGTTTTCCTGCAGGGTGGATGACGGGGCCTTCATGGGATATGACCGTATCTTTTACTATTGCCCTCAGTCACTCATCATGGTTACGGGCAGCTGGCTCCGGATGCAGATAATAAATGCGATGGAAAAGAGCAGGGCGTAAAACACAAATACCGGGACAACAGTTTCCCGGGCCAACGCCATTGGTTCATGTCGGATCCATCAGCATTCATGCTGAGGAAATAATATCCAATTGCTTCGGAGATACCGGGTAATGGGTCTGTTTCCCGGGATATCGAACCCTTTCGGTGCCCGCACGATAAGGCCCGATCCGGTATGCCCCTCTCCCTGCCCTGCACTCTTATGGCATTAATGCAGTCCTGAAAAGAAAATAGACATTGAGGTACAGGGAAAAGACAAGGATGATTGCACCCAGCATGAACAGCAATTTGTATGTATTTTCATGTTCTCAGGATGTCGTTTCCATACAGGAGAATTTCCCTTCCATATGATATACCCATCAATTTTGGTTCCCGTAAAACAGGTGTGAGTTCCCCGCCGGATCCAAAGTGTTCCTGAACATCAGATTGGCAGCGTCGGCGATCGTACCCGCTTCCAGCGAGAGTGATAATCCGATCAGGTACCATGCAGAGGACGGGATTTAATCAGGACCTGTTGACCTTTCATGGAACGACCTGATGAGGACCCGCAATCATCGGTCTTGCGTTCGACAGGGAGGGTTCCTTTCAGGAGAGCTTATCTGCAGGGTTAACCCCTGCTATCTGATGTTTTAAGAGCCCGGCAATCCAACACTCTCCATGGATTCAGCAGATGTAAAAAAATGGGTGATCTTTTTTGCCGCCATTCTTTGTGCAATCCTGATCGCTGATGCGCTCTCGAATGCGATCGTTGCAGCAGCACGATTGACCGGGCCTGCGGGCTTCATCATCAGCTTTGTACTCTACGCAGTATTTTTCTTCGGGATCCTGTACATCATTGAGAAAATCACCAGGATCAGGTTCTTCAGTTTTTCGCACGACTGATCTTTTAAAGGATCTCCCCGGGACCGGTTGCCATTTTTTTTCACCGGCATGGTTTTGACTGTGCAAAATATTTCCTACGAACAAACGCCAAGGGGGATTTTGCACTACGCACTTACCCTGCTCATTTAATTCAACGACCTGTCGCCCGCTCATCACCGATAAGGGAAAAAGAGTGGTTCTGTGACTCACGCGGTTGCCGGTGTCTGGCATTTCTTTGCCGCGAACGAGACGTAGATCGAGCACAGCCCCATGACAATCGCAAACCCGCCGGCCACAAAGGGCAGGAGTTCCACGGCAATGAACGGGTGGATGAGCAGGAGGATACCGAATATCAGGCTGATGATCCCGAGAACTCCATTGCCTGCATCTTTTTCCGTGAATGCATGGTATAAGTGGGAGCCACCGACGAAACATGCCCAGAACCCGATGAAGATGACAAAGAAGGACAGGACGAAAAGCGTGCTGTAGAACGGGTAGCACAGGATCAGGATGCCGGCAAGGATGTTGATGACGGAAAGGAAGATCTTCCAGCCCATGTTGCTCCTGTCAACCGCAAGACTCGCGATAGCGAAGATTCCGCCAACAAGCCAGTAGGCCCCCATAAAGGTGATGAGAAGAACCGTGGTCATGGCCGGCGTGATCAGGAACATGCAGCCGATAAGAAGTGTCAGGATGCCCCAGACGAGGAGGAGCCACCAGGGGAAGAGCTTGGAATCGCATATGCTCATTTCAGTTACAACAATATCCTCTGCCATACAATCATTTCCGGTGTAAAATACCCCAAGGTACTATTTCTAGTATCTCTTTTTGACCGGAGACCGCCGGCGTGACGGCATACCGGAGTAACCCTCAGAATCGTCATCATCTTCGCCCGGGCTGTAATTACCATCCACTTCGTGCCTGGGATCAGGATTACGATTTCCGGATGTATCCCTTGATAGCGGTCAGGGTTGTGGTGTCCAGCATCACGGAGAAGTCAAGCTCCACGACATAGACCGGGAAGGCTCCGAGAAGGGAGTTGCGTTTGATCTGGTAGATCCGTGATTCCAGGAGCAGCGAGGGCACCTCATACCGGCGCTCGGCATCTCCTGCGGAGCCGGGTGCATTGTCCTCTGCGTCTTTTACAATGTTACGGAGCACGTTCTCCCGGTAGTCCATCAGGCGCTCGGCCATCGCACGGCTCGTTTTTCCATGGATGGAGCGTATGATAAAATACTGGCTGATCGCAAGGACACCCAGCGGCAGGAACATATATGCGAGTTTCGTCAGCCCGGACTCAGTGAGAAACGCATTCAGGGTGACACCGGGCAGGAGAATAATGGTGGTGAGGAAGAGAAATACCACGACGAGAAAACCGGTGAGGAACAGGAGTGAGATGAACCAGGGGGGAAGCTCGCGGGAGAGCCGGGTCCTGACAAGATCGATATTCTTGGCAAATTCTGTGGTGAAGGGCTCAACTTTCCAGATGAGGCCGTAAAAAATGATGATGACGGCCGACTGGATAATCACAAAGAGGGCGATGCCAAGAGGCAGCCCGGCAGAGTACGCAATGAGGGTAAACACGATATCGATGGAGAAGATGAGGCCGATCGCGAACGTGAGCGTACGGCTGTTCATAAAAAATGTATTGATAAATATCCGCGTGAACTGCCGGGTGCCGGAGGTGATGCCGTTTTCCCGGAGCCAGGTGTGGAATTTTGCGATCTCCGGTTTCCGCAGATCAGCGGCACCCGGGTTCGTGGGGACGAGCAGCGTGATGAAATAGAACATGTTTACGTAGAAACTGGCGGCAACAAACATGACGATGTAATCCTTGCGGGTTACAAAAAAGAGGATATTTGTCAGGATGCAGAGAGCGAGGATGGCCCTCTCCAGCGTGTTTGATTCCCGCTGCGACGGGAATTCCCTGCGGTTATTCTCTGCTGCTGATAGTTCGCCTGCAATAATCTGCCTCAGGGAGATGGTATCCTGTGCATCACCGGAATTCGCAGTTGGCATGGGGATTTGCGACAAACAGAGCACCTGCACAGAGGAACAGAAGGATAAATATCCGATACCCGGTTAAAGAAATCTCTGAAATCAGTTATTACTTTCCGACAATAAGTACACATCGCCTGCCGGGTAGTCTTAAATCCTGATCATGCTATATTATCCCCCACCGACACAACCGGTAAGATTGTGGTTCAGACAGCATGCATTTTGTAGTTGTATCACTAACTGAAGTATAGGAACAGCGTGGAGAGCGGAAATACAAGGGTGATGGTATGTTTGACTCAAAAACATCGTGCCTCATAAGAGGTATTGTTGGAGTAATTTTCGGGTTTTTGGCCCTGATGCTTCCCAGCGAGACAAAGTTCACATTTTATGGGCTTTTCTGGATTCTTATAATATTAGGAATTGCAGTATTCATTTTCCTCGCCATTACGGGAACAGGCGATGAATCGATGCTCTGGTTCGGCATGGCGGCAGGATTACTGGTTGTAGGTCTGCTTTCCATTATCGTTTCCGGGTTCGTGGCAATTCTTCTTATTCTGATCATCGCAGCCATCGCTATCTATAACGGTTTTACCGATATCACGCTCGCTCTCATGCACCCAAAAACAAAATACGTCCTCATTCCCGCAATGATCATCACCGGTTTCGTGCTCCTCGGCGCCTTGCTCTATTACAATCCGGCGTTTGGAAGCGAAGACCGGCTCTTTTTTTCTGTTGTCGGTATGTTCGCCCTTACGTTCGGGCTGTTCTCCATTATGCTCGGCTTTTACAAATCCGAAGAGGAGGGAGATGGTGACGAATCCTCACTGCAGAAAACCGCATATGCCAGCAATAAGGCCGGCGGAAGAAAATAATCTCTTCATCCTTTTCTTTTTCGTGAAGGCAGCAGGTTATTTTCCGGGATGGCATCACAACCCATGACTTACGATGTTGTCGTTGTCGGTGCAGGGCCGGTCGGGAGTGCAGCGGCATCCGCGTGCGCAGGACTGGGGCTGAAAACCCTCTGCATCGAGGAACACGGTACCATCGGTTATCCTGTCCAGTGTGCCGGCCTTCTTTCCAACGCGGCATTTGCCGAGTGCCGGGTGTCTGATCGATCCGTCCTCAACAGGATATCCGGTGCCCGCGTCCTGTCCGCAAAAGGTTCCGGTATCCTCGTCGATGCCAAAAAGACCAAGGCACTTGTTGTCGACCGGGGAGCACTCGACCGGGAGATGGCGGAGCATGCCGCACATGACGGTGCGGAGTATCTCCTCAGGACCTCAGTCTGCGGCATCAGAGACAACACGCTCCTTACCCGGGGGATCCACCGGGAACAACCGATCAGCTTTAAAATGCTGATCGCAGCAGACGGACCCCGCAGCACCATTGCACGACTGCTCGGCATGCAACGGGCAAAGGTATTTCTTGCAGGCATCCAGGAAGATATCCTGCACCAGGGTGATCCCGGCTTTGTCGAACTGTACCCTGATGCCGCACCGGGTTTTTTCGGGTGGGCAATTCCCACGGCACCGGGGCGGGCAAGGGTTGGCCTGTGTGCCCGGACACATGCTCACGAACATTTTGCAGCATTCATAAAAAAATTCAGTTCTTCCTCTGTGCATCTTGTCACCGGTACCCTCCCGCTCGGTGTCATGCCGAAAACCTACGCGCACAGGACGCTTTTTGTCGGGGATGCAGCAGGATTTGCCAAACCCACCTCCGGAGGTGGCATCTATACCGGCGTCCGCTCCGCACGGCATGCAGCTGCTGTCGCAGCAGAGGCGTGTGCGCGCAACCGGTTTGACGATGCCGGACTGTCCGGTTATGAACGACGATGGAAAGCGGATTTCGGCAACGAACTCGCACTGGGGTTCAGGCTCTTCGAGATGCGGCAGCATATGTCCGGGCAGGATGTCGATGACCTGATCCGGGCTCTCAATACCCCGGACCTCCTCCAGACAATCGAGGAATTCGGCGATATGGACCGGCCATCGGCACTCGTGAAGAAACTGCTTCTCAGACCAGGCATACTAAGGCTCTTCAAACCCCTTATGCAGGCCGGGCTGAGATCCCTTTTTTAATCGCCTGGAATTTCCGCGCGATCCGGCCCTGGTATACATACGTAATAGCGATCCCGGCCCTTCATCCGCGGGCAGGGAATACCTGTGGAGACCATCAGCAAACGGACAATATAATCCGATATCGTTGATGACATGATCGGATACGTTAAATAATGTACATATGTATATCGTACTAATCCCCAGATCAACTGGTGTTTCAGGGTGTTTGCACTGGATATCGGAAAGACGACCAAAGAGAGGGACCAGTTCATCCTGTTGTCAATCCTGTGTCTGTGCATCGGTATTTTATCCACAGATCTTCTTGTCCCGCTGGGTTTTGTCATCTGGATCCTGTATCTTATACCATTACTCATGTCGGTCTGGCTCTCGTACCGGTATGCACCATTCGTCATTACTTGGATGCTGACTCTCGTGATCCTGCTCGGCAGCATGATCTCGGGATCAGCCCAGGCCAACCCGTCAGACCTCACTGACCGGGCGATCTTCATCCTGATGCTCGCCATTATCTCCATCCTTGCATGGGAGATAAAAACTAACTATGAAGTGCTTGAGATCGAAATCTGCGAACGCAGTGCTGCACAAGAGAAGCTTGTGAGCCTGACACGTACCCTCGAAGAGCGGGTTTCCCTGCGGACGCAGGAATTGTCCGATGTCAACGAAAAATTAAAACAGGATATCGCAGAACGCCGGAAAGTCGAGTCAGCCCTTGCTATGACAAACCAGAAACTGACATTGCTCTCGCAGATCACCCGCCACGACATCCTCAACCAGCTGACAGTCCTCAAGGGGTACGCCATTCTGTCGCAGCAGTTTGAGAACGACCCGGAAAAACTCCGCATGTATCACGAGAACGCTCTCCGGGCTGCAACCACGATCGAGCACCAGATCAGTTTTACCCGCGATTACGAGAACATGGGGATGAAGTCCCCCGTATGGCAGAACGTCGGCGAGATGATCGCCCAGGCAGTCTCGGCCCTCCCCATGCGGGACGTGGTGGTCCATTCAGACGACATACACATCGAGGTCTTTGCCGATCCCCTCTTTGAGAGGGTATTCTACAACCTGATTGATAATGCACTCCGGCACGGGGAAGGTATCACCAGCATTGCCTTCTCATACCACGTGTCCGATGCAGCACTGGTGATCGTGTGCGAAGATGACGGCGTCGGGATACCCGACCAGGATAAGCAGCACATATTCACGAAAGGTTTTGGCAGGGATTCCGGTCTTGGCCTCTTTCTGATCCGGGAGATCCTGTCCATCACCGGCATTTCGATCAAGGAAACCGGCGTATCTGGTAAAGGTGCCAGATTTGAAATTACCGTCCCGTCCGGCCATTACTCTATCGGGCACGATAGCAGGGATTACAAGCAAAACAGTTAAAACGCCTGCCGCATGCAGGCATGCAACACTTTTTCTTATTGCCCCGCCAGATCGATGCACGATATCATGAGCAGCACGCGGTTACCCACCCTGTTCGTCTCGCACGGAGCGCCGACACTCATCCTGGAAGACATCCCGGCGCGTGCATTCCTGCAATCCCTTGGTACCCGGTTTCCCGGCATCGGGGGTGTACTCTGCATCTCGGCCCACTGGAACCTCGAAGTGCCCGCCGTGAATGCCGTGGAGCACCCGGAGACCATCCATGACTTCTATGGGTTCCCGCCATCACTCTACCGGATGAATTATCCCGCGCACGGGAGCCCGGCCCTTGCCGGCCGGGTTGCGGGGCTCCTGAACAATGCCGGCATCACCTGCACCACCGACACCGCCCGGGGCCTCGACCATGGGGCATGGGTCCCGCTGATGCTGATGTTCCCAAAAGCTGGTGTCCCGGTAGTCCAGCTCTCCATCCAGAGAAATTTCGACCCTGCCCGGCACCTTGCACTGGGAGCGGCGATCGCGGGACTGCGGGACGAAGGCATCCTCATCATGGGAAGCGGAGGGGCCGTCCACCCTCTCGGCGACCCAACTGCCTCGCTCGGTGAAGGTGCACCCACGGAGGCGTGGGCAGAAGAGTTCAACGACTGGCTGGCTGACGCGGTCACGAACGGGGATCGCAAACGCCTCGTCGGGTACCGGACGCTCGCCCCCCACGCACAGCGGGCCCATCCCTACCCCGACCACTACATGCCCCTTCTTGTCGCCCTTGGTGCAGCGGGCCCGGGTGCCCGGGGGACCGTGATCCACCACAGCTGGGACCTCGGCGATCTCGGGATGGATGCGTACACGTTCGACTGATGAAAACGGGCGCCCCGCATCATCCGGGCTGATCAGACGGGAAATCCAAAAGAGCGATCAGCACGTCTTTTCGTCAAGGGCGGTGCGGATCTGGTCTTTGACCGGTGCCGGAAGATCCAGGCAATCGAGCGCCTTTTTGAGGAGGAACCTGCCCATCTTCTGGCCTTCCGGCGTGGCGAGATACCTATCGATAGTCTTCTGCCCTTCCGGAGATGAGAGGAATTTCCGTATCGCTTCCTGTCCTTCCGGTGATGTCGCGTATCCTGCAATCATTGCCTGTATGCAGTCCATGAACGGATCTCCCTTCCCTGTTTGTGGTGGGGGATGCAAGATAAATACTCCCCCGCCAACGGACGTCTCAAACCCTGATGCCCGTGGCGTCCGGGTTTTTCCCATGGCGGTATTCAGTAAATCGGAGGGAAGATTCCAGCCCGTGATACTCCTGTTGAGAGACAATTAATATTGAGGGCAATGAGCCCACTCCTCCCCAGCCCCCACACGTCGAAGTGCCGCCACAGGCAGGCACTTCTTTGTCGCGGGGGAGACCCTAAGAAGGGGCGAATGAAAAGTAAACGACGGAGAATGGAAGGAAATAACAATTAACTGAGAATTATCCGAGAAAAAAGAGTTGATCTTATGGCTTTGCTGCCAGGTCAACGTCTTCTTTCTTGATCGTCTTTCTGCCCGCGTGTTCGGCAAGCTTGTTGGCTTCCTTGGTGAGCTGGGCGATGTACTTCTCGGCCTTTGCCACAAGTGCCTCTGCTGCATCGCTGCCCACTCTTTCGGCTCCGTTCTTCTTTGCAATCCTTACAACTGCGGCGATTGGTAAATCTGCCATGTTTCTTACCTCAAAAGAAATCCTCTTGGTATATTTAAATACTTTTTGGGAAAATACTGCAATTTATTACGCATTACGATATTGGAGGGCGCCCTGCACAGCAAGCGAAAAACGGAGTCCGTAATTTCGCAGAATATTTTTTATTCCCATTAAATAGTTTTTTTTGGAAAATAAAGGGTAATTCAAGGTTTTAAATTATTCCAACAAAGATGCTGCGAGCAAAAGCGCATTCGCATAATTTGGTGAGGCGCGCGAAGTATCCACGAAAATTCTGCTGATATTTACCACAGGTGCGCCATGGCCGTACCCGGCTCCCAGGAACGTGAGCGTACGGAAAATAAGATTGCCGGAAATACCGTCTGGTGCAATGATCAGACCGCACGTCTCAACGGCGTCCTCGATGAGGATCTCGCAGTGGGTGGCATCCCCGAGCCGCGCTACGAGCTCAGCCTCAGCCATGCTCTTATCCACCTGCTTATGCCGCCCGATATCTCCCAACCTTCCCCCGGACAGCACGCCGGTCTTTTCCGGAAGGCCGAATTTTCTTGCAATGAGCTTCCCTTTTTTGATCAGTTCAAGTTTTTCCGGAACAGTCCAGCCCTCGTCCACGCCAACCGGCGTCAGCAGGAATCTTTTCCCATGGGCGGTCTCCAGCAGGGCGATGCGCTCGAGATGGTCAACCCCTTCTGCCGTTTTGAGCGCCTGAAGGGTTACATTGGCGGGAAGCGTACCCCGCACTGCAGCATCAATTTTTCCGCTCATGAGGTCGTCGATCATTGCCTGTTCGGGACAAGGGTGTTCAATGATCCGGATGGATAGTTCCGCAGGTTTTTCGCCGACACTGCCGGGACGGCAGTAACAGGAGACCTCGCACGTTGTGCTCACTGCTCTGGCACTCCTGATGACCTTGTCCGGGTCATCAGAGATCCCAATCCCTATCCGCTTCACCAGTGCTGGCATGCAACATCCTCTTCAGTCAGGTGCATGATTCCGTTGTTGATGAAGTCAAAGACCTGCGTCTCGTCGCCATCATACCGGATTCGCAGGGATTTCTCGTTATCGACCGTGCCGATTGCTTTTGCCGTCATGCCAACCGCGGCAAAGGTCTCAATGAGCTCCTGCACATGCGCCTTCTTTGCCGTCAGGATGAATCCCATACCAGGGTACATCCTTACCCACAGTTCGAAGGTCATACCGTTTTCCGCAAGATTGGGCCGTGGGATCAGGTCGAGGTCGATCTCGGCCCCCTTGCCGCTCACTTCCAGCAGCATTCCCAGCGTGCCGATAAGACCGGGATTGCTGATGTCCTTGCCTGCAGTCACGAGATGTTTTCTTCCGATCTGTTCCAGCACCGCGATCTGTGCCCGGACTTCGGCTGCGGACTTCATGGTGACCGAGTCCCAGTTGAGGGCACAGGAGGGGTGGACCCTGCCGTTCAGGTCGATGGCCGCAACGACGATGTCGCCGTCCTGTGCAGTGTGGCTGTAGATGATCGAGTCGAGCCGGGCTGATCCCAGGATGGAGACATCGATGACACTGTAGGGTGCATCCGGGTGCAGGTGCCCTCCGACAATCGGGACGCCGAACTGGGCTGAAGCGTCGTGCATCCCTTTCACCACCTGCTCCTGTATCAGGCTCTTCGACATGGAGAAGACATCCACCATGGCGATCGGCCGCCCTCCCATGGCCGCGATGTCATGGATATTGACGAGCACCGAGCAGTACCCTGCCCAGTAAGGGTCTGCCTCCATGAGCTTTGACCAGATACCGTCAGCCGCAAGGAGGAGCGCTTCTCCGTTGTGCTCGATCACTGCGGCATCTTCGCCGAACGCAGCGAGAACATGCGGGGCATCAATGCGCAGCGCTTTGACCATCTCGCCGATGGCATGCTTTCGCTTGACGCCCTCATATTCCCGGACTACCTTTGCAATCGTCTCTGTGGAGCAGTTGTGGACCACGGCATCACCTGGAAAACATGACACGTACTTTCGTGTATGCTTTATTGCGCCTCATCAGAGATAATTTATTTGATATACGGTCAACGTGTCTGTATGGACTGGGCAGAAAAATACCGCCCCGCACACCTTGCGGATATCGTCGGCAATACGACTGCGGTGCGGCAGATCGCGGAGTGGGCGAAGAACTGGACGAACAAATCCAGACCGCTTCTCATCTACGGTAAGCCCGGTATCGGGAAGACGTCGGCGGCATACGCGCTCGCGACCGACATGGACTGGGAAGTGATCGAACTGAATGCGAGCGACCAGCGGACGGCCGCAGTCATCGAACGGATTGCAGGTGCAGGAAGCGTAACCGCAAGCCTGACCGGGTCGGTGCGCAAACTGGTGGTCCTCGATGAAGCCGACAATCTCCAGGGTAACGCCGACCGCGGGGGGGCAAAAGCGATCCTCGAATGCATACGGCATGCACAGCAGCCGATGATCCTGATCGCAAACGACCTCTACGGCATCTCCCCGGAAATACGGGCACGCTGCGAGCCGGTCCAGTTCAAGGCAGTCCCTGCACGCTCCATCGCTCCGCGCCTCAAGTACCTCTGCGCTGCTGAAAAAATCACCTGCAGCGATGCAGCAATCCATGCGATTGCCGAGAGCGCCGAAGGGGACATCCGCTCCGCGGTCAACATGCTTTACGCTTCGGCCATCGGAAGAGATCGGCTGGACGACGAGCAGGTCCATACGTCCCAAAAGGATGAGCGCGTCTCAATCTTCTCCCTGATCTCGGCCCTGTTCGGCAAAACGCCGGATGACGAGCTGATGCGGCTCTCGTACGATGTTGACGACACGCCCGAGACCATCGAGCAGTGGGTTGAAGGCAGTGTTCACCTGATCACCGATATGCCTGCACAGGAGCGGGCATACCGCCACCTCTCCCGGGCGGATGAGTACCTCGGGTATACCTATCGACGCCAGTACCATACGCTCTGGCGCTACGCTACCGCGGTGATGCTTCTTGGGGTAGCCGATGCCGCCGGGGGAAAAGGCATCCATACACGGATTATGCCTCCCGAACGCTGGCAGAAAATGTCCACGGCAAAGAAACAGAAGGCAATCCGTCATGCGACTTTGAACAAGGTCTCCACACTGATGCACATGCCGGAGAACACGCTGCGGGAGAATTATCTCGGAACGATCTCCCTGCTTGTCGAACAGGACCCGGCCGGGTATGCGCGTGAACTCTCCTTCGATACAGACCAGCTCAATTTCTTCCTCAATGACCGGGCCCGGTCCGCCGAGATCATAAAGGCACTTGTACAGGAAGAGAAAGAAAAAGAGAAGGAATCGCAGAAAAAACCAAAGAAAGAGTCAAAGAAAGAGAAGATAAATAAAGATGAAACCCCCCAACCCGCTGCCAGGGAAGTATTCCCTGAATCTTCGGCCCCTGCTGACGCCCCTGCACCGGAACCTCAGGATAAAAAGGCCCCGTCACGCTCCCAGTCAACCCTGTTTGACGGGTTCTGATCTCCGGTAATACCGGTGAAGGAGCACCCCGCAGTCGATACAGTCTCCTCCATCCTGGTAGGTCTCAAACCCCAGGTGGTACACGAGAAGATCGCACCCGACCCGTTGGGCGAGTGCGATGAGGGGCGGGACCATCTCAATAGCGGGCCGGATCGCATAGATCACATCAGCGCCGGTGTAGAAATGGAGATCCGGCTCAAAAACATCGTCGAGAGCAAACGTGATCCCCTCTGGCAGGGAGAAGTCTCTGATATCCGTGCACATGACAGGTATTCCTGCAGCGCGGATGATTGCTGCCGCGTCCGGGTTGCGCCCGACCCCTACTTCGACGGGGCTTGCATAGTGTGCTGCGATGTACTGGCCGATACAGGTCTCAATATGTTTATAGGAACCCATTCCAACAGAATATAGCGATGCATGTCCATATTTTTTGGGATGCCCTCTCTCCCGCCGGGTTCCAGACGCCGGTCAAACGCATGATCTCCGCAGTGCTTGGTGTCTCCACAACAATTTCGGAGAACCCTGTCCGTATGATGGGCTACGTGGTTGCACGAAAGCAGATCGATGCGCAGGCGCTGCTTGACAGCATTCAGGCTTACAAGTTCCGCCACGGGATTGAAGAACCCGTTCTTCTCGTCGTCCACCAGGACCTTTTCAAAAACGGCAGCAGTTTTGTCTTCGGGCTTGCCCGCCATCAGGTGGGTGCTGCGGTTGTCTCGGCGGCACGGCTCAGCAACGAATATTACGGGCGGCAGAGCGATGACGACGACCTGATCGACCGGATCACCAAGGAAGGTGCCCACGAGATCGGGCACCTGCTGGGCCTGGACCATTGTGAAAACCGCGAGTGCATCATGTTCAAGCCTAATACGCTCGATGAACTCGATCGCAAGAAAAAGATGCTCTGCCCTGACTGCACAGCCCGGCTTGCGGAGATCCGGAGGGATCAGCCGCAATAGCCAATTTATCTTAGTCTTTTCTCTGATTGGCACTGTATGAACCGATTTGGTTCGTAGCCGGATCCTGAAAATCGTAAAAATATTGAATTTATGAGGACTCCCCGCCTCAGGGCCTCTCCGAGGCACGGCGGGGCAGTGAGTTTTTTCAATTTCAGATTTTAGTAACTGATCCGCCGCGGGGGCGCCCCGTCGGGGGCGGCGGCGTCCATCGCAACGTGGGAATGAATAAGACTAACCCCGCCGGTTTTTCGGACTCACCGATATGCCTGCGAAAAAAATGATATTCCGGTAACAGTAATAGTCCCGTACCTGGCCGCAGGAGTTCCCGGGAACGGAGGAATGATGGAGCGCTGCTGTGTAATCACCAGTCCGGCCAGTGCCGGACATGACAATCCCGGTCATCCCGAGTGCCACACCCGTCTCCTTGCTGCCCTCCGGGGTGTTCCCCCCGGTATTCCCCTCTGGAATGCCGAACCGGCAACCGAAGAAGAGCTGCACTGTGTGCATACCCCGTATTACACCGCATGGCTCCGTCAGCGCTGCGCAGCTGCACGTGTTCCCGTTTATCTTGATCGAGATACCTATGTTACCCATGGCTCGTATGAAGCGGCCCGGTATGCAGCCGGTGCTGCGATCATAGCCATCGACCGCTCCCTTGACGGCGGGCATGCGTTTGCCCTCGTCCGGCCGCCCGGTCACCATGCCGAACACGACCGGGCAATGGGTTTCTGCCTGCTCAACAATGCGGCGATCGCAGCCGCCCATGCGCTTGGCAGCGTAGACCGGGTCGCCATTGTCGACTGGGACATCCACCATGGGAATGGAACCGAGCACGCTTTTTATGGCACGGACCGGGTGCTCTACTGTTCCGTGCACCAGGAGCACATGTTCCCGTACTCCGGGAGGACCGGTGATACCGGCGTCGGCACGGGGGATGGCTATACGATCAATGCACCGCTCCAGGCTGGTTCCGGCATCGCGGATTTCGGGAGTGTTTTTGCCGAGGTTTTTGTGCCTGCCCTCGAGCGGTTCCGGCCCGGTGCCCTGATCGTTTCCGCCGGCCAGGATACCCTCCACGATGATCCCCTCGGTGGCATGGACCTCCGGCCGGGGGATTTTGCTGTCCTGACCCGGCTTCTCATGCAGGTTGTGGACTGTCCCCTTGCGCTCGTGCTGGAAGGAGGCTACGGCACCTCCCATGGGGAAGCGATCTCCGCCATTTTCTCGGCACTCAGGTCAGGTGGAGATCCTGGCACCTACGGTGTCCCGCGTGACAGCACCCGGAAAACAATTGCCGGATTGAAAGCGCACCTGCATCTGGTCCGCCGGTCCTGACCTACGACGATGGGAGAACTGCGATCTCCATGCGGCTGATCCTCTCGTATGTCTTTTTCAGCCGGATTATCGGCCAGAGTTCATAGAGCAGGACGGTTATCGGTTCCCACATCGCCGCCCACCCGATGATGAGGAGGGCATCCGCAAAGAGCTGAGCGACGAGGACATCGCTATAGGATGAGACATAGTGACGGGCAATCAGCGCTATGGCGAGGAACGAGAGCCCGATGAGAAGAGTAAATCGCCCATGCCTGAATCGCAAGCGGAACTTCCGGTCCTGGACCATCATCTTATATTCGAAATGATTCCGGATGGCCTGGGGGATTTTCTGTGCCCGTTCAGTACCCGCAATATCAGCGGGGAGGTAAATGACGATCTTAAACCGGGTTTTTACCGGGAAATCCTTGACGGTATCGACAATATAGTGTTCTGCAGCGGAGTCCAGTTCTTTCTCGTGAAAAGGAGCGGGATCGAATGAATTGAACAGTTGCATCACCGAGGACAGCTTAATTTCGATGAGGATCCGCCCGTTCTCTTTCCTGTACAGTGATCCGATATCTGCCATACCGTTTGTTCCTTATGTGCAGTATAAGTTTTAATTCAATAAATCTGCGCTGATGCAGTCTGTCCTGTGGATGACCCGGAATCAGGATCTGCTGAACCGGTGCATTCAGGGAAGACTCATCTGTTGCTTGATGGCATCGAGCGCCTCTCTGATGATCTCCTGGGCCCCCTCGTTCTCTATCCGGTACAGGCGCTGGAGGGGGTGGATTGCCCGGGAGTCTCCAATCCTCCCGAGAGCCCATGCGGCTTTCAGCCTCACCCTCTCGTCATCATCCCAGAGAGTGCCGATGAGTTCCTCGACGGCAGCCGGGTCCCCGATCCGCCCCAGTGTCTCCGCGGCTTTCCACCGGTTTCCCTCGTTATCATCGGAGAGAAGCGCGATGAAGTGCGTGAGCCTTTCATTGTATGCACGCTGTTTTTCCTGTGCGTCCTTCTCCCCCGCGTCATTTATTTCGGGTTCGGGATCATCCATAGGTACCCGGGTCGGGTATAAATACAAAAATATTGCGCATTAAAAGGGAAAAATCAGTTATTCCTTATCCTTCACGTAGAGGATCCCGTCAGGTTCCTTGTAATCTG
>Ga0187861_10001921_pt1 | contig 20277 bp, 13 predicted proteins | sample June2016WEW_10_1_3_FD_132986 | JGI IMG/M metagenome (GOLD analysis project Ga0187861, IMG submission 132986) | Peatland microbial communities from SPRUCE experiment site at the Marcell Experimental Forest, Minnesota, USA - June2016WEW_10_100 | ecosystem: Environmental > Terrestrial > Soil >...
CGACGGCGCGAACCTGAACGCCATTCTCGGAGTGGCGCGGCCGGGCGACATGGGCTTCGACGTGGTGCACCTCAATCTGCACAAGACCTTCTCCACGCCTCACGGCGGCGGAGGTCCCGGCGCAGGGCCGGTGGGCGTCAAAGAACACCTGCGACCTTTCCTGCCTGTGCCGTTCGTGAAGCGCGCGGGGGAAAAATATGAGCTCTCACATGACCGGCCGCGGAGCATCGGCCGCGTGGGTTCGTTCCAGGGCAACGTGGGCACGCTCGTGCGCGCCTACGCCTACCTGCGCAGTTGCGGGCGCAACGGCCTGCCTGAAGTGGGCCGGCACGCCGTGCTCAACGCCGCCTATGTCTTGAAACGCCTGGAAACCACCTACCGCCGCCCGATGCGGGCGCCCTGCATGCATGAGTTCGTCTTGCAGCCCACGGAAGCCATGTTGGCCAAGGGCGTGCGCACCTTGCATATCGCCAAGCGCTTGATTGATTATGGCTACCACCCGCCCACAATCTACTTCCCTCTGGTGGTCAAAGAAGCTATGATGATCGAGCCTACGGAAAGCGAGAGCAAGGCCACCTTGGACGCCTTCTGTGAGGCCATGGAGAAGATCGCTGAGGAGGCGCTGGCCACGCCGGAGCTCGTGCTCAACGCGCCGCACACTGCGCCGGTGGGACGGGTGGACGAAACCCGGGCGGCCAGGGACTTGGATTTGCGCTTCTGCGGGTGTGAATGAACGGCCGAGCGCGCGTTAGCAGAAGGCGGGTAGGGCGAGCCGCCGGCTCGCCCCACACCTCGCGGCTCGGAATGGCAAACCATCATGTTGAACGTCAGGCCCAACATTGCAGCTATGGCCCCCTATGTGCCCGGCGAACAGCCCGCGGCAGGGGCCAGGGTCATCAAGCTGAATACCAACGAGAACCCCTATCCGCCCAGCCCGCGGGTCGCCGAGGCGATTCAAGCGGAACTGGCCAACGGCGGCGAGCGGCTGCGACTATACTCCGACCCGAAAGCGGCGCTGCTGCGGCAGGCGGCGGCGGAGGCGTACGGCTTCCCTGTCGAGCAGATTCTGCACGGCAACGGCTCGGATGAGCTGCTGGCCATGCTCTGCCGCGCGTTCGTGGGCGAAGGCGCGGCGCTCGCTTACCCCTACCCCACCTATGTGCTCTATGAAACGCTGGCCCACGCGCAAGCGGCGCGGATCATGACTTGCGACTTTGACCGCGATTTCAACCTGCCGCGGCAGCTCTTTGGCTGCGGCGCGCAACTGGTGTTTGTGGCGTCGCCGAACTCGCCTTCGGGCACCGTCTATGCGGCGGCGCAACTGCGCGAATTGGCCCGCAGCCTGGGCGCCGGCGTGCTGGCGATTGATGAGGCCTACATCCCGTTTGCCGACAGCCACTCCCTGGCCCTGGCAAAGGAACTTGAGAACGTGGTAGTGCTGCGCACGTTCTCCAAGAGCCATAGCCTGGCTGGGATGCGGCTGGGACTGTTGTTCGGCAGCGCGCGCCTTGTGTCCGAATTGTGGAAGGTGAAAGACAGCTACAATCTGGACCGGCTGGCAATTGTGGCCGGCGCGGCGGCATTGCGCGACCCGGAGTGGACGGCGGGCAACATCCGCAAGGTGCGGGCGACGCGCGCCAGGCTGGGCCGCGAGTTGGCCGCACTGGGGCTGGAGGTGCTGCCGAGCCAGTCGAACTTCATCTTCGCGCGCCTGCGGGACGCGGCCACCGCCGCGGGCGCGTACAGGTTTCTCAAGGAACGCGGCATTCTGGTCCGCTACTTTGCGGCGAGGCTCTTGGACAACGGCTTGCGCATCTCCATCGGCACGGATGCCGAGGTGGACGCACTGCTGGCGGCATTAAAGGAGTACCTGGCTCGTGGTTAAGCGCCAAGCAAAAGAACCCCTCAACCCGCCCTCTCCCCACGGGGGAGAGGGGAAAGGACCGCGCAAGGTAGTTTTGCGGCGCGAGACCAAAGAGACCCGCATCGAGATTGCGCTGAACCTGGACGGCAGCGGGGAGAGCCGGATTGCCTCGGGCGTGGGGTTCTTCGATCACATGTTGAGCACGCTGGCCAAGCACGGCGCGCTGGACCTGAGCTTGTCCTGCCGCGGGGACACCCAGGTGGATGACCACCACACGGTGGAAGATGCGGGCCTGGCGCTGGGGGCGGCGCTGGCCCAGGCCCTCGGCGACAAGGCGGGGATTCGCCGCTTCGGGTTCGCCAGCGTGCCGCTGGACGAGGCCCTGGCTCAAGTCACGATTGACCTGTGCGGCCGCGCGCACTGCGCCATCAGGGGGGGCGCGCGCCTGGGCAAGGGCAAGGTCGGCACCTTCGACGTGGAATTGGTGGAAGACTTTCTGGGGGCTTTGGCGAACGCCAGCGGGAGCACACTGCACGTGGAGATCCGGGCGGGCCGCAATTGCCACCACATCCTCGAGGCCACGTTCAAAGCCTTGGCCCGGGCGCTGCGCCAGGCAGTGGAACTTGACTGCCGGGTCACCGGTGTGCCTTCGACAAAAGGCGTGCTGTGAGCCGCTGCCCAGTTGAGGGGGGAAAACATGACAAACCATGAGCCGGTCACGAACAAGATAGGCAGCCTCCGGCTGCTCGTCACCACGGCGGCCGCAATCTTTCTGGGGGGCTTTTTGGCTGCGAAGCTGGCGCCCCTGCTGGTTCTCCCATCTCCGGCGCAGCAGACGATTTTTCAATGCGTGCTGCTGTCCATTCTGCTTATGCCGGCGCTCTTCTTCGGGCTGATCCAGCCCATGACGGCCGCGGTGGCCGCGCTGGAGCGGACGAAGGAGGAGTTGCACCTGGCGATTGCAGTGGCGGACCTGGGCATCTGGGACTGGGACACGGTGAAGCGCAAGCGCACGTGGTCGGAGCGCTGCGCGTCACTGCTCGGCCTGGCCGAGGGCACGGAGATGAGCCACGCAGCGTTCCTGAATGCCATCCATCCCGAGGACCGCCAGGAAGCGCAGGAGGCCCTGGACCGCGCGCTCCAGGAGAACGCGCCGTGCGACATCGAATTCCGCGCCCTGTGGCCCGACGGCACGGTGCGCTGGATCGCCATGCGCAGCCGCACCGCCCAGGACGAGCAGGGCCAGCCCGTGCGCCTGACCGGGACCGTGCAGGACATCACCGAGCGCAAGCGGATACAGGAGGCCTTGAAAGAGAGCGCCTCAACCTTGAAGAGCTTCTTCGACAGCCCCGGACACATGCGGGGCGTCATTGAGCTGGAAGGGAGCGACATTGTGCACATCTCCGCCAACGCCCCCGCGGCTGCACTTTTCGGACAAACGCCGGAGTCTATGCGGAACAAGCCCGCGACTGAATTGGGCACACCCCCGGAGTTGATCCGGCTTTGGAGCGAGCGCTGTGAGGAGAGCAGGCGCGGCAACGAGCCGGTGCGCTTTGAGTATGTGCATAACACCGCCGCCGGCGGCCGGTGGCTGTCCGGGACCATCTGCTCCCTGGGAAGAGGAGCGACCGGACGGCCGCGCTGCGCCTACATGCTGGGCGACATCACCGAGCGCAAGAAGGCGCAGGACGAACTGTGCAGATATGCTGAGGAAACCCACGACCTGTACAATAATTCTCCGTGCGGGTACCTCTCGCTGGACGCGCAGGGCACGCTGATGCGGGTCAATGACACGGCGCTGAAGTGGCTGGGTTACGCGCGCGAGGATGGAGTAGACCGGAAGAAGTTCAGCGAGCTGCTGGCGCCGGCCAGCCAAAGGGATTTTCACGCCTGTTTCGCGCAGTTGAAAGAGCGCGGTTCGATCCGGGACGTGGAACTCCAGATGGCGCGCCGGAACGGCGCGCCCCTGCCCGTGTTGCTCAATGCCGCCGCGACCACGGATGCGGCCGGGAAGTTCCTGATGTACCGCGCGACGGTCTTTGACATTACCGAGCGCAAACGGGCTGAGGAGGCGCTGCGGCTGACACAGGAGCAGTTGCTCAAGGCCCAGAAGATGGAAGCTACCGGGCAACTGGCCGCCGACCTGGCGCGCGAATTCAACAACATGTTGTTCGTGATCAACAGCCAGGCCGAACTGGCGCTTAAGAACCTGCCTCCGGACAGCCAGCCGCGCGGCGCGGCCGAGGAGATCCTCAAGACCGGCAACCGCCTGGCCAGGCTCAGCCGCCAGGTGCTGGCTTACAGCCGCCGCCAGATTCTCCGGGCCAGGACCACAAGCCTCAACGACATCGTCAATGACGCCCACAAGACGCTTCAGACGCTGGTCCCCCAGCAGATCGCTGCGACCACGCAGCTCGACCCGGCCCTGAAGCCTGTCAACGTTGATCCCGTGCAGTTCGGAAACGCGCTGCTAGAACTCGTTTTCAACGCCAGGGACGCCATGCCGCACGGGGGCAAGCTCCATATCCTGACGGCCAACGTGGAACTCGATGAGCGGTTCTGTGGCGCCCATCCCGGGGCCAAACCCGGCCGCTACGTCATGCTGGCGGTGAACGACACGGGTTGCGGCATGGACGACAAAGTGAAAGCCCATCTTTTCCAGCCGTTCTTCACGACCAAGGACGCGGGCACGAGCGCGGGACTGGGGCTGGCCGCGGTCTACGGCATCGTCAAACAGAGCGGCGGGTACATCGAAGTCAACAGCGCCGCCGGCAAGGGCACAACGGTCCGGATTTACCTCCCGCAGGCTGAAGGCGAGGCCAAAGGGCAGACCATTCGCGCCAGGCTGGCGTCGCCCGGGGGCACCGAGACGGTCCTGATAGTGGATGACGACGACGTGGTCCGCATTGTCACGTGCCAGATGCTGCGGGGCCTTGGGTACAACGTCGTCGAAGCCAGCAGCGGCCCTGAGGTGCTGGCGGCTTTCGAGCAGCAGCAGGGCCATCCGCAACTGGTCATCGTTGATGTCGTTATGCCCGAGATGAGCGGCCCGGAACTGGTCAAGCGGCTCCACGAGTTGCGCCCGGGCATCAAGGTCATCTTCACCTCGGGATTCACAGACCCCAGGCTCCGCGTCTGGGGCGAGGTGGGTCCCGGTATGCACTTCCTCCAGAAACCCATCAACCTCGGCGTGCTCGGACGGAAAGTTCGGGAGGTGCTGGACGAGAAGAGTTGATGTGGATTTTGTCGAGCGGCGCTGGCACGCTTCGCAGCCAGTGTGGTTTAGTACTGCCAGGGTAAATGGCGGGCGCGGCAGGTTTTGTGGGAATAATGAAACCTGTTCAGGGCGCAATATTTTCCTGCTGTGCCTGCATGGCTGATTGGCGGCCGCAGATTGGGGGCCTTTCCCGCCGCAAGGAAGAGTACCGAGGATCCTATGGGCCACAAAACAGAAGCCAAACGAAGTACCGTGCTGTGGTTGATCGTGGTGACCATGGCCGGAGTGTTCGTACTGGACGTCTCGACTCCGACGGTTTACGTGGTGACTGCGCTCTATATCCTGCCGTTGACGTTATCGCTCTGGCTGCCGCAGCGCCGTGCGCCCATCGTGCTGGCGGCGATCGTTTCTCTGCTGACCGTATTGGCCGCCATTTTCAGCGAACAGGACCTGCCGCTCGCCCCGGTGCTGTTTAACTGTGGGGTTTCCATAGTCAGCATCAGCGCCTTTGCCGCACTGGCCTATGTCATCAAGCGGAGCCAACAGGGACTTGAGGCTAAGGTGGCTGAGCGAACCGCGGAGTTGACGCAGACCGCCGCAAGACTTGATCAGGAATTGGCCGAGCGCAAGCTGGCGCAAGAACAGTTGCGCAAGCATGCGGATGAGATCAACGACTTGTATAACAACTCTCCCTGCGGGTACCACTCCGTGGATGCGGAAGGGGTCTTCCTGCGCATCAACGATACCGGACTGCGCTGGCTGGGGTACACGCGTGAGGAGATGGTCGGCAAGAAGAAGATCTGGGAGTTGATTGCGCCTGGCAGGCATGAGAGTTTTGAGGCCAATTTCGCGCGCATGAAAGAACAAGGCTGGGCCAAGGACGTTGAGACTGAGTTCGTGCGCAAAGACGGCACAATCCTGCCCGCCCTGCTCAACGCGTCGGTGGTGAGGGACGCAGCGGGGCAGTTCATCATGACGCGCTCAACGGTCTTTGATGTTACCGAGCTTAGAAAGGCACAAGAGCAGATCCGGCTGTTGGCCTCGTTCCCAACGGAGAGCCCGAATCCCATCTTGCGCATAACCCTGAACTCGGAGGTAGCTTTTGCCAACAAGCCCGCGGGGCCGCTGCTGCGCAAATGGGATTGTCAAGTCGGGGAGTGTGTGCCGGAGGAATTGTACGAAACCTTGGCTGAGGCGTTGAGGACCGGCCAGAAACTGGACACTGAAATCGAATGCGAAGGCCGCGTGTTCTGGCTTGCGTGGGCGCCATTCCCGTCCTCGGGATACTTGAACGTTTACGGGAGCGACATTACGGAACTCAGGCGGGCCGAAGAGGCACAACGCAAGGCGCAAGAGCAGCTCCTTCAGGCCCAGAAGATGGAAGCTATCGGCCAACTGGCCGGGGGCGTGGCGCACGAATTCAACAATATGTTGTTTGTCATCAGTGGCCAGGCCGAACTGATGCTCCAGAACCTGCCCCCGGATGGCGAACTGCGCGGGCCGGTCGAAACGATTCTGAAAACAGGCGACCGGCTCTCCAAGCTCACCACGCAGATTCTGGCTTTCAGCCGCCGCCAAATGTTGCAACCCAAGATGTTGAGCCTTAACGAGATCGTGGATGACACCAACAAGCTGGTGGAGACGCTGATCCATGAAAACATCTCTTTGAAGACGGTCCTCGACCCGGCGCTGAAGCGCACCAAGGCTGATCCCGCGCAGATCGGCCAAGTGCTTGTGAATCTTATCGTCAACGCGCGCGACGCGATGCCCAGAGGGGGCAGCTTGACCGTTGAGACGGCCAACACCGTCATTGATGAGGCGTATTGCAGCAGCCACCCTGGCGCCAAGCCGGGCCCTTATGTGATGCTTGCGGTTACAGATACGGGCTGCGGAATAGATGAGAATGTCAAGGCCCATCTTTTCGAGCCATTCTTCACCACCAAGGAAGTGGGAAAGGGCACGGGCTTGGGGCTGGCCTCCGCCAATGGCATCGTCAGGCAAAGCGGCGGCCACATCGAAGTCCACAGTGAGCTCGGCAAGGGCGCGTCATTCAAGGTCTATCTGCCGCAGGCGGAGGACGCGGACGCATGGCCCTCGAACCAAACTCGGCTGCCAGTGCCCGGGGGCAATGAAACACTCCTGTTGGTGGAAGACGAAGAGGATGTCCGCGTTATCGCCTGCGAGATGCTGCGCTCCCTGGGGTACAAAGTGCTCGGGGCCTGCGACGGGACAGAGGCGTTATTGGCCTACGAGCAGGCCAAGGGAAGGGTTGATCTGGTCGTTACCGATGTCGTGATGCCTGGGATGGACGGCCCGGACTTGGCCGCGCGGCTCCGCCAGTTGCGCCCGGACATCAAGGTCATCTTCGCTTCAGGCTACATGGACCCCAGGCTCAACCAGCAGAGCCGGGTGGAGCCCAGCGCGCACTTCCTGCAGAAACCCATTGGCCTCGGTGTGCTCGCGCGCAAAGTGCGTGAAGTGCTGGACGAGAAGCCGTAGTACCAGAACTCCTGGTCTTAAGAATTCTGGACTTTGACTCATTCGTAAAAAGCCCGCCCTCTACCCCCTCCCGCAAGGGGAGAGGGAACACAAAAGCAGTTCTTTGCGAAGAAATCAACTTTGTCGCGTCTTTTGTCTTGGAGTGGCATTTCAGCGCGCAGGTGGTAGAGTAAAGACGGCGTGGAGCGGCGGGGACCAGAGGCGTCAGAAGCGGCAATGAAAGGGTTGTCCAAGATGCATGACACATCACACGGTGGGCGGGCTGTTCTCAGCGGCCACCACGCGGGCGCCGTACGGCGAAGAGTCTACCTGTTGGTCCTCAGCTTTGCGCTGCTGGTCTGCTTCCCTTCCGTCTCCGCGCGCGCGGTGGAGAAGCTTACACCGGAGTACATCAAGAACCTCGTCCCGCAGTTCTTCAAGTGGCACCTGCAAGAGCACGAGATGAACAGCGCGTTCATGAAGCGGGTGCTCAAGGAGTACGTCAACCAACTGGACCCCTCCAAGAGCTTCTTTCTGAAAGCTGAGGCCGAGGCGCTCAGCGAGTTGAGCGAGGACGAGCTGAAGTCCCTGGCCCTCAAAGCCAGCGCCGGCGATTTCGCGCATTTCACCACGCTGCTCAGCAACTTCTTGAACACCCAGGTTGCCCGCGACGCAGCCTTCTTCGACGGCCTGGAGAACCGCGCCGAAGAGATCAAGGCGCTGAGCAAGGAAAAGCCCAAGACCGCTGCCGCCGGGACGCCCGACAAGGACCCCATTCTCGACAAGGCCGTGCAGAAGGACGCCGCAGCCGCAGCAGCCGATGACGACGAAATGGATGAGAGCCTCAAAGGCAACGAACGGCCCCTGACGCACGCGGAGCGCGAAACGCGGCTGCTCAAGCTGGCGGCCTACTACTTCAGGGTGAATCGCACGTACATGAGCGACAACGACGCGCTGAAACAGGCCCTGCACACGGTGCGCGAAGAACGCAAGCGCTGGCTCAACGTGAACGTCGAGGACGAGGTCCCGAAGCTGTTTTTGAAGAGTTTCATGCAGGCTATGGACCCCCACACGGCTTACATGGACGTGGAAGAGGACGAGGAATTCACGTCGCGGCTGGAGCCGAGTTTTGCCGGCATCGGCGTGCAGATCCGGCCTGTGCCCTTGGGGGCCTTTGTCGAGGACATCATCAAGGGCGGGCCTTCGGAGCTCTCGGGGAGGCTGGCCCGCGGCGACCAGATTGTCAGCGTGGACGACTACGTGCTGGCCGGCCTGACCATCAACAAGATCGTGCGGCGCATCAAGGGCAAGAAAGGCACCGAGGTCAAGCTCCAGGTCCTCAAGCGCGAAACCAAGAAGACCGAGACCATCACCCTCGTTCGGGACACCATCAACCTGGGCGACATGCGCGTGAAAGGCAAGAAGTTCGAGTCGCCGGCAGGCCCGGTGGCGGTGGTCAAAGTGGAGACGTTCTACCGCCATGACGACGAAGGCGGCGTCCATACCAACGGGGTGACCGAAGACCTGCGTGACCGCATCCTCGCTTTGGGGAAAGAGCAGCCGCTGGCCGGGCTGGTCCTGGACCTGCGCGACAACCACGGCGGCTACCTCGATGAAGCTGTCACCCTGGCGGGCTTGTTCATTACCTCGGGCCCCATCGTGGGCGAGCGCGATGGGCGCAGCAAGGTGGCCGTGTGGAAGAATGACCCCGACGCCGGCATCGTCTATGGCGGGCCGCTCGTGATCCTGGTCAACCAGTTCTCCGCCAGCGCCTCGGAGATTGTCGCCGGCGCGCTCAAGGACTACGGCCGCGCCGTGGTGGTCTCCTCCACTCAGACCTTTGGCAAAGGCACCGTGCAGCGCGTCATCCCGCTCTCGACCTGGAACCTGCCCGGCGAGGTCAAGATCACCACGCATCAGTACTTCCTGCCGGACGGCGCGTCCGTGCAACGCAAGGGCGTGGAGCCGGATGTGACGATCCCGGGCTGGGAGCTTATCAAGGAATTGCTGGAAGAGGCCTCCGAGAACTCCATCCCCTGGGCCCAGATACCGGGAAAACTCAACCACGAGGACCCGGACGTGCGCCACTGGACCGAATGGAAGAACCAGAACCTCGCCCTGCTTCAGGAAAAATCGAAGCAGCGCGTCGCGGCCAACCCGGAGCTCCGGGATTTCGTCAAAGCCATGAAGCGCAAGAACAAGCTGGCGGCTGAAAAGCTGGAAGCAATGCAGCGCAAACCGGATGAGGCGCCCCAACTGAGCGACGATAAGAAGGACGAGAAGGACCTTTTGGCAGAAGAAGCCGTGGCTGTCGCTGCAGACATGGCCGCCACCTGGCCTAAGCCCGAAAACAAGCAAGCGGTCAAGTAGGCTTGGGGCTTGAGGCTTGAGCACGGTCTTTCAATTGCCGGCTCCGGGCGTAGTCGTGCACCGTTTCCGAGCCGCGACCGTGAGGGAGCGGTATTACCGCTTGCTAACGCGCGCGCCTCGGGCATTAGGAGCAGTCCTATGGCAGAGATGCTTACACGGCGTGAGTTCCTGCGCGATGGCACTATGGCAGCCGCGGCCGCCGGCCTCGCCGCCACTGCCGGCGCCGACGAGAAGGACGAGAAGGCTGCTGCCAAGGCCAAGCAAACTGAGGAGACCAAGAAGACCCGCAGCTACAATCCCGACATGCTCTACCGCCGGCTCGGCAAAACCGGCCTGTGGGTGTCCGCGGTTTGCCTCGGCGGGCACTGGAAACGTATTGACAAGGTCCTCCAGAACAAAGACGACTTCGATAAGAACCGTGCCGAAGTGGCCAGCCGCTGCCTGGAAGCGGGCATCAACTACGTTGACGCCTGCATGGCCCAGGAGATTCTCGCCTACGCAAAGGCCCTCAAGGGCAAGCGGGAGCAGGTGTTCTTCGGTTACTCCTGGTCTGACCGCGAGATGCGGCTGCCCGAATGGCGCAAAGCGGACAAACTCATGGAGGGCCTCAACCAGGGCCTGAAGGAAAGCGGCCTGGAGTACGTGGACCTGTGGCGCATCACCATGCTGGAGCGCGGCAGCCTGCACACCCAGGCGGAAATAGAGGAAGCCGTCAAAGCTATGGAGCAGGCCAAGAAACAGGGCAAAGCGCGCTGCACCGGCTGTTCCTCTCACGACCGCAATTGGCTGAAGGCGCTCATCGAAAAATTCCCGCAGCAGCTTGAAGTAATCCTGACGCCCTACACGGCCGGCAGCACCGTCCTGCCGAAAGAGAGTTTGTTCGACGCGGTGCAGCAGCAGGACGTGGGCGTTTTCGGCATCAAGCCTTTTGCCAGCAACTCGCTCTTCAAAGGCGACGGTTCGCCGAACAGCCCTCATGCCGAGGAGGACAGCAAGCGGGCGCGCCTGGCCATCCGCTGTATCCTGGCCAACCCGGCCATCACCGCGCCGATCCCCGGACTGATCAGCGCCGCCCAAGTGGATAACATGGTCAAAGCCGTCAAGGAAGGGCCGGGGCTGACCGAGGCGGAGGCGCAGCACCTCCAGCTTGCCTGCGACGAGATGTGGGCGGGCCTGCCCGAGGAATACAGGTGGTTGAGAGCGCACCGCCTCGTGTGAGAGCACCCATGCACGGCAAGTTCTGGGCGGGCCTTCTTCTGGCCGGCGTGCTGCTCTGCGTGCCCGCAGCCCTCTGGCTTGGGCCAGCGGAGGGCGGCAGCGCGCCTGTCCGCGCCGAGCGCCCCGCCAGCCTCTCCGCTTATGCGCGCTTGTGCAACACTACAGCCGCGGCGGACAATTCCTACTGCTTCGTGTGCCATGCGAACTATCAGGAGGAGTTTTTTGCGCGCCGCCACCAGCAGGCGGGCATAGGCTGCATGCAGTGTCACGGCGATTCCATCCGGCATAGCTCCGACGAGAATGGACTGACACCCCCGGACGTCATCTATGCCAAGGAGATCATAGACACGCTCTGCTTCAACTGCCACCTGCTGCCTCAGCACGCCCCGCCGCTAGTGGGGACCTCCGCCGCCGCTGGCTGCACCGATTGCCACGGCAAAGACCACCGGCTCAAAGTCCGCACCCGGCGCTGGGACAAGAACACGCGCAAGCTGATCGCGGACGATGGCGTGCGCATGGGCGACAGTCCGCCCGCGAAGTGAGGGATTCCGGGGACATGACCCGCTTTCCGGCTGTTTGGAAATCGGGATCGTGTCCCCGGAATCCCCCGCAGGGTTCCCGAAGTGACGTTTTTTGCTTTCAGGCTCGTCCGATAATTGCCGATTTATCTAAGTGGAACATTGGCGGATTCCGGGGACATGGCCCGATTTCCGGCTGTTTGGAAATCGGGATCGTGTCCCCGGAATCCACGGCTGTTGGGAAATCGGGATCGTGTCCCCGGAATCCCCACACGCTCCAACCGGAGGGCAGACTAATGGGCTCTTGGAAGGACGACCAGAAAGCCGCGGAGATTCTCAGCGGGAACATCGTTTACCCTCGTGCCAGCTATCGCCTGTACGCTTTGGCCGCTCTGACACTGCTCACGGCGGTTGTGGCCGCGGTCGTGCTGCTGCGCCACAATGGGAGCGGCAAGGCGGCGGCGGCGGCGCAACCCGCCCCGGCCTCCGCGGAAGCATCCGCGGAAGAACCGCGGCCCGTTGCCACGCCGGCCGTGAATGGAAACACGACTGCCGCAGTGCCGGAGCCTGAGCTTATCGTCCTCCCGCCCATCGTGCTGGGCGAACAACCCGGCGGCGGCGCGGTCTCCGGCGGCGGCGCCATGACGGCGCTGGCCGAGGCGCGGCGCATTGAAGCGGGCGCTGCGAGCGACCCGGCCGCGCTGGAGAAGGCGCGCCTGCTGTACCAGCAGGCTCTGGACAGCGGCTCTCTGGAAGAGAAGGAGCAGACGCAGTGTCTTGCGCGCCTGACGGAACTGACCAACAAGGTCGTGCTCGATCCCCGCTCGCCTTGCGGCGCGCCCGCGGCGGTTTTCCACAAAGTTGAGCCGGGAGACAGCGTCGAGAAGATAGCCCGCAAGTACAAGGTCAACCAAGGCCAGCTCAAACGCCTCAACCAGCTTAACGACAAGCTGGTAGTCCGCTTGGGAGAGACGCTGAAAGTCCTGCCAGGCCCCGTGCTCTACAGGGTCAACCGCGCGCGCTTGCACGGCACGCTCTACATTGACGGCGTTTTCATTCGCCGTTACGCGGTGGCGGTGGGACCGGATGGCGCCACGCCGCCGGGCCTCTACACGGTGGAACGGAAAGTCACCAACCCGGACTGGTACTGCGAAGGGAAACGCATTCCTTTTGGCGACCCTGCCAACATTCTAGGGTCCCGCTGGATGGCGCTGGCCACTACTGACGGCACGCCGCGCGCGGAGGGGTTGGGCATTCACGGCACGACCAAGCCCGAGTCCGTTCCGGGACGCGAAAGCAAGGGCTGCGTGCGCATGCTCAACAACGACGCTGAAGAACTCTACGACTTCATGCCCCAAGGCGGCAAGGCCGAGATCACAGACTAGGCATTAGGCTTTAGGCGTTAGGCATTAGGCATTAGGGTTGAGGAATTGGGCTTTGCCTCCTCACCACGCGCCCACCAAGCCGGACGCCTAAAGCCTAATGCCTAATGCCTAAAGCCTAATGCCCAATGCCTAAAGGCCCAACTGTTTTTCCCGCGCCAGGGCTCCGGGGAAAAGGATGTCTTTCTCCTTGCGGAGGTGCTCCTGCAGGTCGTCATCGAACTTTCTGAGGCTTTCGAGCATCGCCCGGTACGAATCATTGCCGTTCGGCGGCTGGTAGTTGGCGGTCAGAATGCGGATGGTGTGTACCGCCAGACCGGCTTTCTCGTGGACCTTCTCCATGTGTTGGATCGGGTTGGCCACCGAACCGCGAAAAGGTGTTAGCCGGCAGTCAACCACTTCCAGCTTGCGGCAGATAGGAAAGAGAACCCCTTCTTCTCTCGTCAGGTGGGTTTCCATATCGGCGCGCAGGCCCTCGAAAAGGCGGCTCACTTTCAGCAACTCCAAATGCTTGAAGGCATGTATCGCCGCCACCTCTTGCACCTGATTGCTCAGGTTGGGCATTTCATCGCGGATATACCGGTGGTGCGTGGCCTCGATGTGGTCGCACAACTCGGTGAGGCTCATCTTCTGGCAGTCCCCGCCGTCGTTGGCTGTATGGCCAGCCACACAAGGTTCAGTCGTCACGGCTTGCGAATCCATCCCCCCCCCTTTTCCGGATTCCGGATACCACCCCGGACGCTGCCTGCCGCCACAACGAATAGTGCGTACCTTACTTCTCTCTCGTCTTCTCCTTGGCTTCCTTTTCCTTGCGATCCTGCACCAGAGGTGCCTCCACGCCCCCCTCTGTACTGACAACACCCCCTTGTAGTAGACGGCAAGTGCCGGACCATTGCTGCATGATTTTGTGTCTCCTGGGGCAGCACGCACGGGGCACTTGATGAGTGCAGGAAATTCCTCCAGAACCTATGTGGGGATTCCCTTGTGAACGCCGGCCCTGCTCCAGGCGTGGCCTGTCCAGGAGCGGTTGCCGACGCGCGCAGTCACTTATGCTGCACCTCCTTGCTGTGGCCAGTAAGCTGGGCCTGCCCCGGTTCCACAACCACAACGAGTCGCGCAGCTTGGTGTTGGTTATAATTCGGTGAGTCTGAGAGGGCTTAGCCACTTCTCTTGTTGCTCAAAGACTTTCTGGTTCTAATCTTAATGCGCGTGCAGATTGCCGTTTAACGAGGAGGTCCGAAAGATGAAGTTCATCGTCACCGCCATTCTGTTCTGCTTTGCCTGCCTGCTTCTGGCTGGACCTTGCCTGGCCTCCACCCCGACTGAAAACCTGGGCATCCGCGCTTTGCCCGCGCCGGGCAAGGTGGTTGTGGATGGCAAGAGCGACGACTGGGACCTTAGCGGCGGCGTCTTTGCCTGCGACAATGTCGAAGAGCAGCGCGCCAACTTTGCCGTCTGGCTGCACCTGATGTACGATGCGGACAACCTTTACGTCTTGGCCCACTTCCTGGACGACACGCCGCTCAACAACCCCGGCCAGACTGCCGGCGACTACGGTTTTCAGGGTGACTGCCTGCAAATCCGCTTCATCACCGCACCGGGCACGCCCAACGAACTCGGCACGCACATGACTTGCTGGCAGGGCCGCGACGGCAAGGACATTGTGTTCGTCGAACTGGGCAAAGATTTCAAGGGCGGCACGATCAAGGACGCCAAGGCCACTCACGGCGCGCAGCAGGCTTTCACCAAGGATGCCGACGGCAAGGGCTACATCCAGGAACTCGCGCTCCCGTGGAAGTTGCTGACCAAGGACGGCCAGGCGCTGAAAGCCGGTGACAAGTTCACTGTCACCGTTGAGCCGAACTTCACTACGCCCGCGAAGGGACGCCTGACGGTCAAGGACATCTTCAAGCCCGGCGTCACCCCCGACCGCGTCTTCACGTTCATGGCCAGCCAGACCTGGGGCACGGCGACACTGGAAGCCAAGGGCAACGTCGCGCCCCAGCCCGTGCGCCTGGCGGACGGCCGGGAGTTCCCGGTCAAGCTCGAAAAAGGCGCTCCCGTCGCCGATTGGAGCGGGTTGGTGAAGCAGCAGGAGTTGCCTGGCTTCAAGAGCATCAAGTTCACGCTGCCCGTGGACGGCTGCATCTCGCTGAACATCTCGAAAGCCGGCGGCCCGGTCGTGCGCCAGTTGCTGAACGCCGCGCCCATGTCTAAGGGCGAGCACGAGGTCAAATGGGACGGCCTCACCAACCTTTCTTGGAACCAGCCGGGGCAGCCTGTTGAGCCAGGTGAGTACGTCTGGAACGCACTCTATCACACCGGCATCGGCCTGCGCCTGAAAGGCTGGGCCTGCAACGCCGGCAGCGCGCCGTGGGACGGCCCGAGCGGCAAGGAAAACTGGGGCGGCGATCACGGCCTGCCCGTGGCCTGCGCGTCCGATGCGGACAGCGTGTACCTCGGCTGGAGCGGCGCGGAAGCCGGCTATGCGCTCGTGGCCTGCGACCTGCAAGGCAACGTGAGATGGAAAAACAAACGCCAAGGCATGTGCGGCGCGGAACTCGTGGCTGTGGACAACGGTATGGTTTATGCCGTCAACTGGGGTCCGAACAACTCGAATTATCTCTATCGTGTGTCTGCCAAGGACGGCGCGTATGTCGTCTTCCCCGGCACGGATTCGCCGGACCTTCACCCCGAGAATCTCTGGCCGGACCCCAAGGGCAAGCCGAACCGCATGGACGGCATGGATGTGAAGAACGACAAGATCTACATGAGCTTCACGAGTGAGAACTGCGTGATGGTCGTGGATGCCAAGACGGCCAAGCTGCTCAAGACGATTGAGGTGAAAGCTCCAGGACATCTGAAAGCCGCCAACGATTTGCGGAAAGAAACCAATGAGACGGTCTATGTCATTTCTGATAAAAAGGATGTGCTGGTATTCGATCCGAAAACGGGGCATGTCAAGCCTTTCGTAACGGGGCTGAACGCCGCGCAGAGCCTCGCCATCCGCCAGGTGATCTATGAATCCACCGGCCGATTTATCTCAGATGGTAAGGAACTCGCCTTCTTGGGCAGAGAGTACAGGACTGTCTACGTCAGCACGCGCGAGCCAGACGACCAAGTCAGAGTTTACGGTCCCGACGACAAGGAACCTACAGCCATCGGCCGCAAAGGCGGCCGCGCGAAACTTGGCCCCTGGACGCCAGACGGCATGCTCAACCCGAACGGAATGACTGTTGATTCCGAAGGCAAACTTTGGGTCATGGAGGAAGACTGGTTCCCCAAGCGTGTCAGCGTGTGGGACACCGAGACCGGCAAGTTCATCAAGGAATTCTTCGGCCCGAGCAGCTACGGCGCGCTGGGCGGCGCGATCAACCCGGCGGACCCGAACATCATGGTCGGCCAGGGTTGCGAATGGCGTCTCGACCCCAAGACCGGCCGCGCCACGTGCCTGGGCACGATTACGCGCGGCGGCATGGAGAATTCGCGCTTCGCCATTGGCCCGAACGGCAAAGTGTACCTGGCGGTGGCGGGCAACTGGAGTTTCAATCTCGGCCCGCTCAACATCTACGAACGCCTCGGCGACGCGAACTACAAGCTGCGCACGGTCATCTATTACGTGGACGCCGACGGCAAGGAGATCGGCACAACGGGCCACGGCCAGAACGTCAAGGTTGCGAAGACGATGGTCTGGTCCGACGAGAACGGCGACGGCGAGCGTCAACTGGAAGAGTGCAGCGGCGTGGACGGCGAGCTGCGTTTCAGCGGCTGGTACATGTCCTTTCTCCCGAACCTGACGCTGTACGCGAACCATAAACAATACAAGGTCACGGGCTTCACTGCCTGCGGCGCTCCGAAGTACGATTTGAGCCACCCGGTGCCCATCGCTGAAGCACCGATGAAGGACCAATGGGGGCTGGGCTCGGCGGACGATAAGTTCTATCTCTACGACGGCCCCTACGGCGTGAACCACGGCCTCTTCGCCTGCGTGGACGTGGCGTCCGGCAAGACCTTGTGGACCTACCCCAGCAACTTCACGGGCGTACACGGCTCGCACAACGCCTGCCCGCCGCAGCTCGGCATGGTCCGCGGCAGCTTCGGCGCTTGCGGCGCGGCGACGCTCCCCGACCCCATCGGCAATATCTGGGTCATCGCCACGAACGTGGGCGAGTGGCACGTGCTCACCGAACGCGGCTACTACCTGGCGCGCCTGTTCCAGGGCGACCCGCTGAAGATGAGCTTCCCCGAAAAGGCCGAGCCGGGTGCGGTGCTCGACAACTGCCCGCCGGGCATGGGCGGCGAAGACTTCGGCGGCTCGATCTGTTACGCCAAGGACGGGAATCTCTATCTGCAGGCCGGCAAGACGGGCTTCTGGAACGTACAGGTGGCGGGCCTCGATACCGTGAAGGAACTGCGCGGCGAGCGCCTCCAGATCAGCGCGGACGAGGTCAAACAGGCGCTGGCCTTGCGCGATCAGCAATTGCAGGCGGCCGTGGGCACGCGGCGCGTGGTTGTGAACAAAAAGACCATTGAGTTCAGCGGCGATTTCGACAAGGACTTCAAAGGCGCGGAAATCCTCAGCTTCAAGAAGACTGACGACGCCGCGGTGCGTGCCGCTACGGCCTGGGACGAGCAGAACCTCTTCCTGGCCTGGGACGTGCGAGACGCCACGCCGTGGGGCAACGGCGCCGAGGCGCCTGAAGAGATGTACGTGCGCGGCGACACCGTGGACTTCCAGTTGGGCACGGACCCGCGCGCCGCCAAGGACCGCAACGAAGCTGTGCTCGGCGACCTGCGCCTTTCAATCGGCAACTTCAAGGGGACGCCCACTGCGGTGCTGTACCGCCGTCTGGCCAAGGACAAGCATCCGAAGACGTTCAGTTCCGGCGTCGTGAAGGAATACATCATGGAGAGCGTGACGGTGCTCACCGACGCCAAAATCACGGCCAAGAAGCGCGGCGGCGCTTATGTGGTCGAAGCCGCGGTCCCGCTGGCCGCGCTGGATTTCTCGCCCGTGCCGGACCAGGCCCTGCGCGGCGATTTCGGCGTCACCCACGGCGACCAGGCCAGCCAGCGCACGCGCCTGCGCACCTACTGGAGCAACCAGCACACGGGCATCGTGGACGACGTGGTCTTTGAACTTCAGATGGAGCCGAAGAATTGGGGAGAAATCATCTTCAAGTAAACTCGATTTTCGCAATGGTTGATTCGTTCGCAAGAACCGGCTTTTGTGTTCCCCTCCCCTTGCGGGAGGGGGTAGGGGGAGGGCTTCTCGCGAACGAATCATCACCCCCATTCCTCCCATTCCTCCCATTTCTCCCATTCCTCCCATTCCTCCCATTCTTCCCATTCTTCCCATGAATTTAGTTTTTCGAGCTTCGTGTTTCGGATTTCGGATTTATAATTCCCGAGCGCATGAGCACCCCATCCTCGCAGGCTTCCCGCGTCCCGCGCTGCCCCAATCATCCACCTATGTCGGCAGTCCTGCGTTGCGATCAATGCCACATGTTCCTATGCCGTTTGTGTGCCCGGCAGGAGGGCGAGCGCTTCATCTGCGCCAAGTGCGGCGCGCCTTGCCGCACGCCCAGCGCGGTGGAACTCGCTGCCGCACTGGACCGGCAAACGCAAACCTACCGCCGTAGCGCGTCCCGGCAACTCAGCGCCCCCCCCAAGCCCCCGCCCAGCCAGCCGCCAGGCTTCGAGGATGTGCCGATTGCGGATCAGGCTGTGCGGCAAGCAGGGCAGGCCGTGGCACAAGCCGGGGCGGCGGCGCAACAGCCGGGCCCGGCTGGGATGCCGGCGAAGCTGGCTAAGGCGGGCTCGAGGGCGGCGTTCCTGAATCCGGAGCTGTTCGCTCCGCAGGTGGCAGCAGCGCCTGCCGAGCCCGAACCTCCGCCAGTAGAGGCGCAGGAGGAACCCCCTAAGGCACCTATTCCTTTTAGCGAGCGCAAGCCGCCTTTCTTCTGCAAGAACCACGAGGCGGTCAAAGCCACGTGCCTGTGCGAACGCTGCAAGGAATTCTACTGCAGCAACTGCAGGAAGATGGTCGAGGATAACCCGATCTGCGAGGAGTGCGGCGCCCAGTTGAAGCTGTTGTCGCGGGAAGAGCAGGGCCTGCCGCCCTTGCCTTTCTCCCAACGGGTCGAAGAAGCCTTTGCCTATCCGTTCAGAGGCGCCGGCAAAGTGATGCTCCCGATTGGGGCGGTTTTCTGCTGGCTGTTGAGTTACGCGGGCTTTTATGGCATTGGTCTGAGCATGGCGTTTATGTACACGTACTTTGCCAAGGTCTGCCGCACTGCGGCCTCCGGGCGTGAATCGCCTCCGGATTGGCCGGAGGGGACGGACTTCGGCAATTCGTTGTACTTTCTGGTCGCCAAGGTAGCGACCCTTGCCCCGGTACTTCTCTACGTGTATTTCGCAGTGGGCTATTCTTCTTTTATGGTCCCCAGCAGAGATGACGAGGAGGCGGTCCCCGATACTGAGCCTTCAAAAGAGCAGCTCGAATGGAAGAAGCTGGCTGACAACCCGCGTGCGCCTCCGGCTGTGCGGCGCGCCGCCCGGGAAAGGTTCGAGTCGCAACGCAGGCCAGAATTTAGAGTCAACTGGACAGCGATAATTGGGCACTTGGCTGTGGCGGGGTTCCTGTATCTGGCGGGCTCCTTCTGCCTGCCGATGGCTCTGCTGGCTTTGCTGCTGCACCGCAGTTATGCGGCTCTCAACCCTGCTTTTGTAATTTCCTCAATCTTCAGAGTGGGTGGGGAGTACCTGCTGACCTATCTTGTCCTGGTGCTGACGGACGTCGTCTATGTGCTTGTCAGGATATACGGCGATAATCTTTTCATTGTCGGCCGGCTGGCTGGCCTCAGCATCTGGCTGTACTTCATGATGTTGTATATGTACGAGACCGGCCGGATTTACTATCTGAACCAGAAGCGCTTGGCGTGGTTCCAGGTCAACGAAGACTGACACCTGGCCGGAATCCCGCACCCTTTGGCCGTACTCGCGCAACTTGGTATGCAGGGGTACTTTAACACAACGAGGTCCAGGACGCATGGCTGAGAAGCAGAAGATCGGCAATTACGAACTGCTTGAACGTATCGGGCAGGGCGGGATGGGGGCTGTGTTCAAGGCCCGCCAGGTCACCATGGACCGCATCGTGGCGCTGAAGATTCTGCCTCCCAGCCTGGCCAAACAGCCCACCTTCACCGAACGCTTCGTCCGCGAGGCGCG
>Ga0187861_10001922_pt1 | contig 20271 bp, 10 predicted proteins | sample June2016WEW_10_1_3_FD_132986 | JGI IMG/M metagenome (GOLD analysis project Ga0187861, IMG submission 132986) | Peatland microbial communities from SPRUCE experiment site at the Marcell Experimental Forest, Minnesota, USA - June2016WEW_10_100 | ecosystem: Environmental > Terrestrial > Soil >...
AAGCGCCTTGCAGGCCAGTGCGCTCATCAAGTTCGCGGCGGAAAGAACAATCCCGGTCGTGCCTTGCGGCAGCGGGACAAGCCAGGGCATCGGGCATCCGCCGCCGGCAGGGGCATTGTGGCTCTCCTCGCGTCGGCTCAACTCCGGCTTCCACCATGACCCGCCGGACATGGTGGCGACGGCGCCGGCAGGCATGGAGTTTGGCGCGTTCCAGGAGGCGCTGGGGCAGAACGGCCAGTGGCTGCCCTTGGATGGCAACCCGCGCGCGACGTGCGGCGGGCTGGTGGCCACGGACAGCAGCGGCCCGCGCGCGCTGGGTTACGGCACGTTCCGCGACATGGTGCTGGGCATGACCGTCATCAATGGCGACGGCGTCATCCGCAAGTGCGGCGGCAAGGTCGTCAAGAACGTCACGGGCTACGCGCTGGAGAAACTGTACATCGGTTCGCTGGGTACACTGGGGCTGATTGTAGAGGTGACTTTCAAGCTGCGGCCGCTGCCGCTGGCGCGCCGGGCGTGGACACTTGACGCGCAGAACTTCCGGGATGGCGTGGCCAAGCTGCACGCTCTTCCGGCGCTGAACCTGCCCCTGGAGGCTCTCATCTGCAACGCAGTTCTGTCCCCCCAAGGGCCTGTGGGTTTGATCGTCATCGTTTCGGCTACGGGCAATGCCGCGGAACTGGAGCGCATTGATCGGGAACTCGCGGCGGCGCTGGCGCCGGCCGGGGTGAAGAGCGCAGAGCGCCGCGTAGCCTGGGATGACGGGGCGGTGGAGCAACGAACGAAAGCCGGCGGGACGCCGGCGCTCCCAGACGCGGGCGGGACGCCCGCGGTACAACTGCGTTTCTGGTGTGCGAGCGCCCAAATGGAGGCGGCGCTGGAGCAGGTCCGCTCCGCGGCTACGGCGGGGCACGTGAGCTTTGGGACGAACTGGGGCGTGGCGGAGCTGTCGCTGAGCGAAGAGCAGGCGGCGCGGATTTCCGCGGGCCTGGCGCAGCTTGGCGCCAACTTCCGCTGGGAAGACGCGCGGGGCCTGAAGATCGCGCTGCCTTTTGGTCCGCCGCGTCCTGAATGGGCCTTGATGAAGCAGCTCAAAGCCGCGCTCGACCCTAAGAACATTATGAATCCCGGCCGCTTCGTCGTGTGATTCACCATTTGCCAATGCACTTGCCAGTTGCTTTCCCGCAGATATGGTAAGAACCCGTTCTGACCAACAAGGAGGGGAACACATGGCGAAGGGGCGGGTAAAAATCGGCATCGTAGGCTGCGGCAACATCAGCAGGGCGTACCTCCTGACAGCGCAGTCCTTCCCGATTCTCGAAGTTGCAGCGGTCAGCGACCTGGACATGGAGCGGGCCAAAGCGAAGGCGCAGGAGTTCAACATCCCGCGGGCCTGCACCGTGGAGCAGCTTCTTCAGGACAAGGCTATAAAACTGGTGGTCAACCTGACTGTGCCCAAAGCGCACGCGGAGGTGGCTTTGGCGGCCATCGCCGCCGGCAAACACGTGTACAACGAGAAACCGCTCGGCGTCACGCTGGAAGATGGACGCCGGATTCTGGCCGCGGCCAAAGCCCGCAAAGTGCGCGTGGGCTGCGCGCCGGGCACGTTCCTCGGCGGCGGCTTGCAGACCTGCCGCAAGCTGATTGACGACGGCGCCATCGGCCAGCCGCTCGGCGCGACCGCTTTCATGATGTGCCCAGGCCACGAAAGCTGGCATCCCAGCCCCGAATTCTACTACGAAGTCGGCGGCGGCCCAATGATGGACATGGGGCCGTACTACCTCACTGCGCTCACGCAACTTCTTGGCCCCGTCAAGCGCGTGACCGGCTCCGCGGCCATACTCAAGCCTGAGCGCGTCATCGGCAGCGAACCCAAGAAGGGCAAGAAGATCAAGGTGGAGACCCCGGACCACGTCACGGGCGTGCTGGATTTCGCCGGCGGCGCGGTCGCGACCATCGTCACGAGTTTTGCAGTCTGGCACGCGCATTTGCCGCGCATCGAGATCTACGGCTCCGAAGGCACGCTCGCCGTGCCCGACCCTAACAGCCTGCGCGGGCCCGTGGCCATGCGGCTGGCGCGCGAAGGCGACTGGCGCGACATGCCGCTCACCCACGGCCATTTTGACGGCAACAAGTGGGGCATCGGCGTGGCGGACCTGGCCTACGCGCTCCGCTCCGGCCGCCCGCACCGCGCCAGCGGCGAAAACGCCTGCCACGTGCTGGAAGTAATGCATGCTTTCCTGGATGCGTCGCGCGAGGGCCGGCACGTCAACATTGAAACGCCGTTCGCCCGGCCAGCGCCTTTGCCGCGGGGGCTGGCAGAGGACGCACTGGACAACTAATCCGAACCATTCACCGCAGAGACGCAGAGAGCGCAGAGAACAGCAGGAGAATTGGGTTTAATGGCCATTGGGTTCATTAGTTCACTCTGCGTCCTCTGGGCCTCTGCGGTGGGTAGTCAAGGCTAAGGCCAGTGGCGCGCACTCTACTACCGCTTCTGGTCTCGGTGTGCTGCGGTCTGGCTCTGGCTTGGCCCTTCCGTTCTTACGATGGCTCTTTGCCGGCCTGGTTCGTTCTTGCGCCGGTCTTCTGGTTCGTGGCACGGGCGGAAAAGCTCCGCTGGGCCTTGCTTTGCGCAGCAGCCTTCGCTCTGGCCTGGACCGCCGCCTGCTTCACATTCCTGTGGCCCCTGACGCGGGCCGGGATGGTTGCCGTTTGCCTTTACACATCCGCTTTCTATGTCGTGGCGCTGTGGGCGGTGCGCCGCCTGGCCCGTCTGGGAGTTGGCGCGGCGGTGTTTGGGACCGCGGCGCTGTGGGCCTTGGTGGAAATGCTGCGCGCCAATGTCCCGGTGTTCGGCTTTCCCTGGATGCTGCTGGGGCACACACTGCTCTACAACGACCATTGCCGCCAAGGCGCCGACCTGCTCGGCGTTTACGGACTGAGCTTCCTTGTGGCCGCAGTCAATGCGTGCTTCGCATTCGGACTGCCTGCGTGGCTGGCGTACTCACTAAACACAGAGGACACAGAGGAACGCAGAGGGGTTCGTAGGAACGGATTTGCTGTTGTTTCTAATGTGTTTTCCTCTGTGTTCCTCTGTGTCCTCTGTGTTGAGAAATCCGGGTATGGTCTTGAACTCAAAAATGCCCGGCGCGTCTGCGCGGTTGTTGCCCTTCTGCTGGCGGGGTTGTTCTGCTACGGCGCGGCACGAATCGCGAGTTTGACCCCGCGCCTTGCAGCCGGTCCGCCCATCGGCGTGATCCAGGGCAACATTGTTGAGAAACTCGGTCGCAGCGGCGAGGATCTCACTGCGCAGTTGCGCGGCCACCTGGAGATGCACCGCAAGCTGGCCCAGCCCGCCAGCCCGGAAGACAAGCCCGTGCTGATTTGCTGGGCTGAAACCATGGTTCCCGGGGAACTCAGCTACGATGGGCACTCCGACACCTTGGGAGATGAATTCAAGCACGAAGTCGCGGCGTGCGGCATCCCCACGCTCGCAGGCTCGAACTTCCGTGTGGCCGCCGCTCCTGATGCGCAGGAGACGGATCCGAGCATCAGCAATGGCGCCTTTCTCTTCGATGGCCAGGGCGCCGAGGTCCTGCATTACTGCAAGCGCCGCTTGGTGGCTTTCGGAGAGTACATCCCTTTCACGCGGCGGTTCCCCTTTCTGAAAGTTCTGCGCTCGATCACGCGCGACCAGTACGTGCCGGGCCAAGCACCTTCGCCGGTGCAGGCACTCCCCCTCACCCTGCCCTCTCCCGCAAGGGGAGAGGGAAACGCACCCCTCACCCCGCCTTCCCCCGCAAGGGGAGAGAGGAATGCGGACTATCACATTGCACTGAACATCTGCGTTGAGGATATCCACCCTGGTCTCGCGCGCGAGGCCATCGCCAGCGGAGCCGATACGCTCATCAACCTGACCAACGACGGCTGGTTCTACGGGACTTATGGCCCGCGGTCGCACCTGCAGGCAGCAGCGTGGCGGGCCATTGAAACACGCTGCCCGCTCCTGCGCGTCACCAACACCGGCCGCACGGCCGCTGTGGACCCGCTGGGGAGGATCGAGCTGCTCGTTCCGGAGGAGACCGCGGGAACAGCCATTGTGCGGCTGCGCACCGTCGCCCCGGATTCTGCTTCCGGACTGGAAAGGAAAAGAGCCACCCTGACGCTCTGGCTCGGCGACAGCGGTGCGGCGCTCATCTTTGCCGCAATCCTGGTGTTTGCTATTGTTGCTTCCAGCCGCAAGTACCACGGCTCAAGTTCCCCAAGTGGCGCACCCCCCGGCGTGAAACCTGAAACATAAAACTTGCAACGTGAAGTGGATAAAGTTAAACTGATTGCCAGTGGGAGTCACTAAAAGGGAGCGCTGCGGTATCGGCGCACATTGAAGGAGGCCCCGTGCCAACCCAAACCCGTTCTGCACTGCGCCAGGGAGTTTTCTGTGCCGTGGTCCTGCTGCTGGCCTTGGGCATGTCTGGTTCGGCCGCAGCGACCCAGTCCCAGTACGACTGCGGCGACCCGACGGCTGACGAACAGCTCGTGCTGGAATACGTCAACCGCGCACGCGCCAACCCGACCGCAGAGGGCACGCGCCTGGGGATTGACATCACCGAGGGCCTCGTGGCTCCGAATGGTCCGAATCTGGTGCAGGTGCGCCCGCCGCTGGCCATGAACAAGATTCTGCTGGGCACGGCCCGGGCGCACAGCCAGGACATGTGGACCAACAACTACTTTGCGCACAATGATCCGAGCGGCAATACCCCGCCCCAACGGATGACTGCGGCGGGGTACAACTGGACGAAGGCCGGGGAGAACATCGCCACGTCGTCAAGCGCCAGTGCCGCGTCGCTCGAGGACCTGCTGATGGTGGATGCAAATGTCGCCGGCAGGGGCCATCGCGTGAACCTGCTGGACATTTTCTCCGAGCCGCCCGATCCGCCCTACCAGGAGATCGGGATCGGGTACTATTCAGGCGCCAACCCGGATGCCAGCGGCTTCAAAGACTTCCTGACCCAGGACTTCGGCACCGGCACGAGTGCCCCGGCTGGCACGACTGGGCCGTTTCTGCTGGGCGTGGTGTACAAGGACACCAACGGGAACAACTTCTACGATATCGGTGAAGGGGTCTCCGGGGTTACGATCACACCGGACAGCGGGGCCTTCTTCGCAGTTTCGTCCACTTCGGGCGGGTATGCCTTCCCGGTTGCCAGCTCGGGGACACTGACCGTAACCGCTTCCGGCGGCCCGCTGACCAGCAACATCGTCAAGACCGTGACCCTGACCGGCTCGAACATAAAACTGGACTTCCTGGTCAACTCCAGTGGCAGTGGCGGAGGCGCGCCTGCGATCACCAGCGCCACCAGCGCCAGCGGCACCGCAGGCCAGGCGTTCACGTACCAGATTGCCGCGAGCAACAGCCCGACGAGCTACAACGCCACGCCGCTGCCTGCCGGCTTGTCAGTCAGCACATCCACGGGCGCAATCACGGGGACGCCCACCACAGCCGGCAGCACGAATGTCACTATCAGCGCCACGAACGCCAGCGGCACAGGCTCTGCAACCTTAACCATAACCATCAGCAGCAGCGGCGGCGCGGGAGCGCCCGCGATCACGAGCGCCACCAGCGCCAGCGGCACCACAGGCCAGGCGTTCACATACCAGATTGCCGCGAGCAACAGCCCGACGAGCTACAACGCCACGCCGCTGCCCGCTGGCTTGTCAGTCAGCACTTCCACGGGCGCAATCACGGGGACGCCCACCACAGCCGGCAGCACGAATGTCACTCTCAGCGCCACGAATGCCAGCGGCACAGGCTCTGCAACCTTGGCCATAACGATCAACAGCAGCGCCAGCGGCGCGCCCGTGATCACCAGTGCCACAACATCAAACGGCAATGTGGGCCTGGCTTTCCGCTACCAGATCGTAGCCAGCAACAGCCCCACAAGTTACAATGCCACGCCGCTGCCTGCCGGTTTGTCAGTCAGCAGTTCCACGGGCGCAATCACGGGGACGCCCACCACAGCCGGCACCACGAACGTCACTATCAGCGCTACGAATGCCAGCGGCACAGGCTCCACAAACCTGGCCATCACGATAACCAGCGGCGGGGGCGGCGGCGGGGCAGCGCCCGCGATCACCAGCGCCACCACGGCCACGGGCGCCGTCGGCACGGCGTTCAGCTACACCATTACGGCAACCAACAGCCCGACCAAGTATGCCGCCAGCGGCCTGCCGGCGGGCTTGAGTCTCGACAAGAACGGCAACATCAGTGGCACACCGAAGTACGGCGGGCAGTATGGCGTCGTGCTCTCCGTCACCAACGCTGGGGGAACCACGCAGATTGTGCTCACCCTGACTGTCTCCGGCGGCGCGGGCGCGCCAGTAATCACCAGTCCGATAACTGCCGCCGGCTCAGTGGGTACGCCGTTCCTGTACGGCTGTGGCGCCAAGGGAGCCCTCCCGATAACTTTCAGCGCCACCAACCTGCCGCCAGGGTTGTCCTTGACCTCGAACGGCAATGCCATCAGCGGCACGCCGACGACTGTGGGCACGACCTCAGTGACCCTGACCGCCACCAATTCCAGCGGCGTCTCGCAAGCCATGACACTGACCATCGGGATCGGCCCCGCCGGATCCCCGTTGCCGAAGGTAATCCCAGCCGGCAACCCCAAGGGCTCAAAGGGAAGTTTGAGCGATTCCTATAAGGACGTCATTGCGACCACTGGTACGGGGGATAGCAAGAGCACGGACCAATATGGAACTTCCTCCCTTTCCATAAAACTAACGATACCTCTCGACGCGATCGCGGATTTCAGCGCCATAGACGAGACCACGAACTTCAATCTCAGTGCCGGGGGCTACGCGATTAGTTTTGCCCTGGGCGACGCGCGCGCCAGCGGCCCCAATGGCAAAGGAGGCAAGCTGAGTACGAAGAACGGCAGCGGCACGGCCACATTCCTTGAGGCGGTGACGGAGACCGTGAACCCGGATACGGGCGCGTCGAAGGATGTCAAGTATGGGAGCGTGAGCCTCAAGTGGGACAAGAAGAAAAAGCTGCTCACAGTCACGGCCACACGCAGTGTTCCCATTGCCCTGACGAAGTACGGCGATGCGGATACGTCCAATATCATCTGCGGGGAGGGCGATACTGGTGCGGTCGCGGGCGACGTGGATGTGGAAGTTGACTTCGGCGCTGCCTACGCGTTCCTGACGGCGCACATGACGGGCACGGCGAGGACGGCAGACAAGACCGTAGGTCATGGGAGCAATGCGCAGCCTTTCACACTGACCACCTCCAACGCCAAGGGCACGGCCACACCGACCCCGGCGTCCCAGTGAGGAAATTTTCGATTTTAGATTTTCGATTTTCGATTGCGCCAATCGAAAATCCAAAATTCTCTGCCTCTTGCGAGCGCCAAGGGCTTGTGGGACAATGACGGCTGGCGTATGGGCGTGTGTGCAGGAGGCCTGAATGAGACACGGAATGAGAAGCTGGTGTTGTTGCTCGGCCGTCTTCCTGGCGCTGGCCGCCTGGGGCGAGGAGTACGTCTACGAAGGCAAGCCGGCGGCGGAATGGGTCAAGATGCTGAAGGCCGGCATGCCGGCCGACCGGGCCATAGATCCGGAGCATATGGAGCCGGGAGCCCTGTTTGGGGGGATGGCCAAGCCCCTGCGCGCCCTCGCAGCCCTGGGGAAGGACGCCCTGCCCGCCATCATGCAGTCGCTCAAAGAACCCGACCCCAAGGCCAGCGTCGCGGCGCTCTGCGCGCTGAAGAACGCCAAGCTCGATGAGGACGGCATCGCGATGGTCCTGCCGCTGCTCAAGGACCCGTCTTTCGAGGTGCGGCGTGGCGCAGTGCGGGTGCTGGGCAGATACACGCGTGCCGAGAAGATCGTCGCGGCGGCGGTGCAGGCTGCTCTGCAAGACCGGGACAAGGCGGTGGTGGAAGCGGCGGAGGAAGCGCTTTCCAAGGCCAAAGACGATGAAGACGCCGTTCTGCGGAAGCGTTTTGACAAGTTCCTCGCCGAAGCCAAGGCCAGCGCCACGAACGGCGACCTGGAAGACGCCAAGCTCCATTTAGGATTGGCCAAGGGGCTGGGCCTGGATGATCCCGAAGCGCTGGAACGCATCAAGAGTATCGGCAAGTTGATCGTGACCATGGAGACGCCAATGCGGCCCCCCACCGAGCCAAAACACAAGGGAGAGGACAAGTTTGCGGCGGTTGAATTCAAAGGCAAGGAAACCGCGGCGCCGAAGGGCAGGGATGAGGATCAGCGCAGACAGCAGCTTGATAATCTGCTCAAACAGGCGCGCATACGCGCCGACAAAGGGGATCTCGACGATGCCCATCGCATCCTCCGTGAAGCCGTCAAAATGTTCCCCGATGACGAACGCGCCGCCGAAGCGCTGAAGCGCGTCACCGCCCAACTGCTGGACCGGGCCAACGGAAGAGGCGCGCTGGAGAAGGACCCCAACAAAAAGCTGAGGCCGGGCGAAGTCGAGGACGGCGCAGAAGGCGCGCCGGAAAAGAACCCCAACAAAAAGGCGCGAAAGCCGGGCGAACAAGACGACGGCCAATTCTAGCACAGATGGTTTGCGGCTTCTTGGCAACCGTTCAGTCCGAGCCGCGACCGTGAGGGAGCGGACAGTGCCGCTTGCTTACGCGCGCGGCTCGGAGACTGGACGGTTACATTTCTTGTTTTTGGCTTCTGGTTGCAGTAGAAGAAGGCCATGCAAGACCTTCGGCCCCGCACCAGCCCATCCGCGCTGCTCTGTGTTCTAGTGCTGGCGGCCGCGCCTCTCCTTGGCGCAGGCGGCGCCGAGCCGGAAAAAAGCGTTCCGCCCATAGACCCGGCCGCTCAAGCCGCGCTGGACAGATTCGCGCAACGCGTCGAGCGGTTCAAGCTTATCGAGCTGTACCGCGACGAGAAAGAAGTGACGCTCTCACACCTGGACGGCATAACCATCCAGGAACTGCGCACCGTGACGCTGGATGACGAGCCGCCGGCGCTGGGCGAACGGCCGGCCCCGTACCCGGACGCGCAGACCGACACTTTTCCGCCCGGCCAGGCGCCTTATGAGGCTTGGGCCATCCAGCCCTTCCGCATGCGGGAGTTCACCTGTGAGTTCAACTACGGGGGCTGGCACAACTTCAAGATGTTCGAATACGCCGCCACGCACGGCTTCTCCGTCCTCGCCCCTTACATCCTGAAAGACCGCGCGCACTTCCCCAAGGACACGCGCTGGCTTCAGTGGGGCGATTTCGTCAACTGGCACAAGTACTTCGAGACGCACAACATCCCCTGGGGCCGGTATGACAAGCTGGGGGAACGGGACGTAACTCAGGAACTGCTGGACGCCGGCGGCGTCTGGAAGCCCGGCAGCGAAACCGCCGCGATGGTGGACCTCGAACACGGCATGGCGCTGGCCCCCGAAGAATTGCGCAAACAGGAATGGTATCCCAAGGCAGGCGCCGCAGAGGCGAAGCTGGCTTTCGAGAAAAAATACTACGACGGCTACGCCCGCACTTACACCGCGCCGGTTGAGGCCCTGCGCCGGAACGGCTGGCAGAGCGCGGGCGTGTACCCGCAGGCTTACGGCTCAGGCTGGTACGCTCTGCTGGATCTGGCCAAGAAAGGCCTGCCCGGCGAGCCGGACCCGGAGACGTACTGGCCCTGGCTGACGTTCGGCCAGGCAACGGTTGCAGCCCAGGACGTGCTCTACCCCGATGTCTACGTCTACTACTGGTCCGCGCAGAATGTGGCCTACACTCTGGCGCGGCACGATTTCGACATGAAACTGCTCCGCACCCTCGCCTCCCGGAAGCCCTACCGGCCATATTTCTGGCCGCTCCTGCACGGCGGCAGCAGCGACCCGCATTGGTGGAACCAGCAACCCATGCCGAACGAGGACGCGCGGGCCATGTTTGCGCTGGCCTTCTTCGCCGGGGCCGACGGCGTGGTCCTGTGGAACTGGTCGGACACCGGCAATCACCACGTGGCTCCGCCGCTCTGGCTGAAGAAGCCCAACACACCCACGGACAGCAGTTCGGGCCCCGCCGGCAGAGATGGCGGCGCCGGCGCCGACGTGATGTTGCGCGACGGTTTTGAGCTGCGGCCCGAAGGCGCCGCCGCGGAAACGCCCGCGGCCCATTTCAAGCGTTACGACGTGCTGGCCATAGTGGAAGCGAACGAGCAGGCCGGGACCGTCAAGTTCCAGCACATTGACACGCGCGCGCAGAAAGGCGGCCCACGCCTCGATCCCCAAAAGCCCGCCTACGTCATGAAGAAGGACGAGCTGCTCCCGCACCTGCGGCCGCTTTCTGAGCCCGTGGCGGCCGCGATCGAAGGTCTGGCGTTGGTGCATCCGTTCGAGTACATCCTGCGGCGCGGCGAGGTGAAAGTGGATGTCCCGGCCCTCGACCAGTTCGCCAAGACACTGCCCATTGTCCGCCGCGTCAAGCTCGGCCCCATCCATGTCATTGCCACTTATGACCCGTGCGTCGTCCACGACGGCGCCGCCCCACGCGAGATCGTCTTGCCGGACTTCGACGGCCGCAAGGGCCAGACGCTGAAACTGCACGCCGACGACCAGACGCGCATTTTTGTGCTGGTGGAACGGTAGGACAGGCGTCTCGCCTGTCCCGGACAGGCAGGATGCCTGTCCTACCACTACACTGCCCGCAGTTCTTCGAGCGCGGCCAGCACGTCTTCCGGCCGGATCATGCTGAGGCACTCATAGTGCCCGAGCCGGCAAGTGCGCTTGAGGCAGGGGCTGCAGGGGATGTCTTTGTGGATGATCCGCGCACGCGGGCCCAGCGGGCCCGTGCGGTCGGCGCGCGTGCTGCCAAAAATCCCCACGGTGGGCAGGCCCAGCGCGCCGGCGACGTGCATGGAGCCGGAGTCGTTTCCCGCGAAGCCGGAACAGAGCGAGAGCAAAGCGAGCGCTTCGCCCACGCTGGTTTCGCCTGCGGCTATGACCGCGCCGGCTTTCGCGCGCGCAGCCACCTCTTCCGCCTTGCGGCGCTCGGCGTGCGCGCCGACTAGAACGCACTCGGCGTTGTGGCTTGCGGCCAGGAGATCAATCAGGCGCGCGAAGTGGGCGGCAGGCCATTCCTTGGCCGGCCCGTAGGCGGCCGCGGCCGCCAGGCTGATTAGCGGGCCGCCGGGCCGTTTGCGCCGCTGAGCCAGGAACGCCTGCATCTTTTCCCGGCTGGGCGCATGGACGTCCGGGGTGCACGCTTCGGGCGGCCCGGCAAGGCCCAGCGTCTCGCGCAACATGTGCAGATAGTAATGGACCTGATGCGCTTCCAGGATTTCCGGCGTGGGACGGGCCTTGGCGGTCAAGAGCAGGCCGCGCGCATCGCGCGCGTATCCGGCGCGTTGCGGAATGCCCGCCAGGAACGGCCAGAGCGCGGAATCGAAGCTGTTGGGAAAGAGTATGGCCAGGTCGAATTTCCTGGCACGCAACTCCGCGGCGATGCGCCGGCGGTCTGACAAGCGGGCCAGCAGGTTCTTGCCCAGGCGGTAAGGGAGCACTTCATTGATCCAGGCTGCCCCGTCGAAGAAACTGGCCAGTTCCTGCTTGATAAGGACGGCCAAGTGTGCCCCCGGAAAACCGGCGCGGACGGCACGCAACGCGGGCAGGCTCATGACGATATCGCCGAGCCAGTTGACTTCTTTGACGAGGATGCGGGCGGGAGTCATAAGGGTTCATTCAACACAGAGACACAGAGAAGAAACTGAAATCACGAACTTGAGATCCCCAACCATTCTCTTCTCTGTGCCTCTGTGCCTCTGTGGTGAATAGTTCACTTCTCCGGGGGCGCGTAGGGCTTGGGCTGGGCCTTCTCCCATTCCTCCTGGGTCACCTTCTGCGTCTTGTGGACGAAAACGAAGCAGCCGCGCTTGTTGCCCACCACGATGTCCGGGAGTCCGTCGCCGTTCACATCGCCGACCACAACCTGGGTCCCCACGCCGGAATCGCTGTCTATGAGGTGGGGCACGAAATCCACGCCTTCCTTGGAGCGGACGCATTGGAACCAATAGAGCACCGGCGGCGCCAGCGGCTCGGGGTCGCCATGGGAGCCGTGGGCAAAATGGCGCTTGCCCGAGACGAAACCCATCACGCCGTTGCCCTCCATGTCCGCCAGGGCGAGCGCGTGGGGCTGCGAGAAGCACACGCCATATTTGGTCTCCGCCGGCTTGCCGGGAGGGATCGGGTGCGGTTCGGTGATCAGGTGCTGCTTGAATTTGATTTCGTTGTTCTCTTTGACCTGCTCGAACCACGCCAGCCCGTAGCCGTGCGCCGCCAGGCTGGTTATCACATCGTTATGGCCGTCACCGTTAACATCGGTGACCAGCATCTGCGCGCCGCCGGAACCGAACTTCTCGGCGTGCTTCACCCAAAGCTGCGCGGGATCGGCCTGCTGTTCCCACCACGCATTCGCTTCGAGGAAGTCCATTTTCCCGTCGCCATTGATGTCGCCCCAACCCAAGCCGTGCGTGAACCTTTGCCAGGTCCCTCTGGGCGAAAGAGCGTGGAACTCCCAGGGCTTGGTGGCGTCGGTCCAGTCCGGTTGCGCCCAGCCAAGCTGACCGGCGAACGAGCAGATGAGTTCCGGCTTCCCGTCGCCGTTGATATCGCCAAATGCGGGAGACTCGTTGTCCACGATGTCGAAGACCTTGTGCTTCGTCCAGAGGCCGTCTTTCCCCTTCGGGTTCTCGTACCAGAATGCGGGCGTGCCCGGCATGCCGATGATGAGGATGTCCGGCCAGCCGTCGCCATTGAAGTCGGCAACGAAGGTGAAGAAATTCTCCGAATAGCCTTCCTTGTTCAGCGGCTTGGCGGGATAGTACTCGTGCTTGATCTTGAAATCCGGCCCTTCGTACCAGTAAGGGCCGGCCACGATGTCCATCTTGCCGTCCTTGTTGAAGTCGCCGTAGTTCGCCCCCTCGCAGAAGAACTGTTCCGTCAGGACGATCTTCTCGAACGAATGGAGCACAAACTCGCCGGCTGGGGCAACCGCGCCGCAAGCCAGCACAAAGGCAATCAGAGCAAGACAACGGGACATGAGGCTTCCTTTCCTTCCAGGGGTTCGACCGGGGTCTGCCTTGCGCCTAACCCTCCTTATTCACCACAGAGACACAGAGAACAGCAGAATTCAAGCTTTTCCAAAATCCAAAATTCTCTCTCTGTGTCTCTGTGCCTCTGTGGTGAACAGTTCAGGCTGACACGCGCGCCACGTTTTCTGTATACACCGCAGAAACAAAAAAAAGCCGGACGGTCGCGGGCCCGTCCGGCTCTTGCTCTTGTGTGTCGGGGCGCGTACCGCGGCGCCCATACTTGCGGCTAGAACGCCACCTGGAAGTTAACCACCAGGTTGTTGTTGTCAGTTTGGTGCCACCCGTCCTTATGCGGATTACTGACGAAGTTGTAATCCACCTGGATCTTGGCGTTGTGGCCCTTTATGTAGTAGTTGAACCCCCCCGTTACGACCTTGGTGTTGTAAACGGAGACATCGGAAACGGGATCTTCCACCGAGCAAGGGTTGATCGTCCACACGTTCTGGAGTTGCTCATAACGGGCAACAACCTCAAACCCCTTCAGGAAAGACGGACCGGAGTCGCCACAAAGGCAACTGTCGCCGAATTTGTAACCGGTCGAAATGTAGAAGCCACTAACACTAAAGGGCTTCGTCAGCGTGGTGCTGTAGCCAGGAGTGGCAAGATTGTATATCGGCGATACCCCGGCGCCACTAGGGTCAGTCACCAGTTGCGGCCGATCATGGATCGCCTGCCATTCACCGCGGAACCACCAGCCCTTGACCGGGCCGCCTGGCCTATAGCTGCCCCAAGCCGCCCACCTGCGGGCGAACGTATTCTCCATATTCACATCGTTAAGTGGATTGGCTGTCGGATCGCGGCCCACGAATTCACTCTTGCCGTGGTTCCCACCCTCAAAGGACATCCCCAACTCCAGGCTCCCCCAAGTCTCGCTCTTCCATATAGGACGGATCATCGTGGCAGCCAGGAAGTCCTTATCGCTGTTGGTATCGGCGCGGTTCGCGTCAGTCTGGAAGTACCCACCGGCCGCATCGAACCCGCCCAGCCAATAGTGGAACCTGTCATCCCACCAGCAGCCATGCAACTGCATGCCCAAGTCGCGGGAATTGGCAAGCTGGCCGATCATGGACCGTTCGGCAAACTCCAGTTCAGCGTCCGACCTCGGGCCTTCCTCACCAATCTTCGGACAGAACTGGCCCACGGTGAAATCATGATGCGGAATAACGCCGTGGTAGTTGATGTAGGCATCAAGCAGCATCATGGGAACAGTACCGGAACCTTGCTGCAGATTGCTCACCAGCCCGGTGCTGCCCACGTCAGTCCCACCTCCGACTCCCCCCCCCGCGGCCGCGTTGAACTCCGGGGAGACATTCGGCGCAACCTTGAACAGGTTGGTGTTGCCTGGGCCGTAATTGCCCTGGTTGCTAGGCACACCCGGGAAGCTGTTCGCTTCAGCGGCCGGGTCAATCATCACCTTGGCCGTGACATTCTCGTGGATGTCCATCGTGAAGCTCAGTTCCGCCCGGCGAATCCTGAAGGTGGCGTTGTCGCTCGCCGTATTGGTGTCGTTGATCGCGCCCCCGTTTTCCGAACTATCAAAGATGGCCCTGGGGTCACTCTGGGGGTGGTAGTACCAAACCTGCAGCAAGCCGCCTATGGTCAGCTTGCCGCTCTTTGTTGTCACCGAAGCGTTGGGTCCATACTTGCCGGCGAGAGCCTGGTCCACAGAGCTCCTTGCCATTGGGGCATTGGACGAGCCCTGCAACTGCTTGCGCAGTTGCTCAATGTCCTTCTTGAGCTGGTCAATCTCGGCCTGCGATGCGTCGGCCGCTACCAGCACGCCAGTAGGTACCACGAAAATCAAGGCCGCGAGGAGCGCTGCCAAGATCCCTTGAATGCGAGCCATCATTCCCTCCCCGTTACGTTCTCAACCCTCCCAGGCTCCCACAGCAGCCCGCGCCGCTGATTGGCCTGGGAACTCCCGGACGAAATTATAAGCCTGCGCCAGTGAATCATCCAGCCTCGGCAACAGGCTTATCCTTTCGACGGTCCCTAACTTTTAACAGGCCCGGCCCGCCTGTCAAGTGCTCAAAGCAAAAATTTTTGAAAAATTTTTGTTTAAGCCCGGCCCCCCCTGCGTCTACTCTCTTGCCGGCCTACTGCGGGGCCGGTGCGGGCGCTTTCCAAAGCTCCTTGCCATTGGCAGGCACCCGCGCCACTTTGCAACTGCAACCTCGTGTCTCCGCGTCTTTGCCGCGCGCACTTATAAACCGGTGCGGCGTTCCCGCAAGAACAAATTTAGGTTTTGAAGGCGCTGGGTACCACGGACCGGCACGGTAGTTTGTGCCGGTCCGTGCTCTGTTTCGAGGGTCTAAGCGCGCGGAATCCGGTTTTTGCGCCGGGCGACAAATTCGCTGAACCGCTGGCAGATTACATAGAAGACGGGCACGAACCCGACGGCGAGGACCGTGGAGGCGATCATGCCGCCAAAGACGGCTGTGCCTAAAGCCCGGCGGCTGGCCGAACCGGCGCCTTGCGCATTGACCAGCGGATACACGCCCAGGATAAACGCGAACGAGGTCATCAGGATCGGCCGGAAGCGGCGGCGGGAGGCCTCCGCCGCGGCCTCCACAATGCTCTTGCCCTTCTCGTGCAGTTCGCGCGCGTATTCCACGATCAGGATGGCGTTCTTGCTGGCCAGGGCGATGATGAGCACAATGCCGACTTGCGTATAGACGTTGTTGTCCATGCCGCGCAGGTACACGGCGACGGCCGCGCCCAGCAGGCCGAGCGGCACGACCAGGATGACCGCCAGGGGGTTGGTCCAGTTTTCGTATTGCGCGGCCAAGACCAGGTAGACGAGCAGGACCGCCAGGACGAAAACAAGCCAGGCCTGCCCGCGCACGCTCTTTTCCTGGTAGGACATCGCGGTCCAATCGTAACCCATGGACGCGGGCAGCGTCCGGCCGGCCAGTTCCTCCATTTTTTGCAGCGCTTGGCCGGAACTGCGCCCGGGCGCCGCTTCACCATTGACCACCGCGCAAGGATAGAGATTGTAGCGGATGACTTGTTGCGGGGCCACGGTCTTCCGCACGTTAATGACAGTGCCCAGCGGCACCATCTGCCCCGCGCTGTTGCGGGTCTCGAGTTCCATCAATTCGTTGGCGTCCCCGCGAAACTGCTGGTCAGCCTGGACGCGCACTTGGTAAGTGCGGTCGAACTTGTTGAAGTCGTTCACATAGGTCGAGCCCATGTATGTTTGCAGCGCGCCAAAAACATTGCTCAGCGGCATCTGCAGGGCCTTTACCTTCTGGCGGTCCACGTCCAGGAATATCTGCGGCACATTGGCGCGATAGGTGGTGTTGACGGCCGCGATATTGGCATCCTGCCTGGCCTTGTCCAGCAGTTCATGAGTGACCGTACTCAATTCCCTGGCGCCCACGCCTTCGCGGTCCTCGACCATCATCTGGAACCCGCCCGTGGTGCCCAGGCCGCGAATGGCCGGGGGGATGTAGAAGTTGACGGCGCAATCCGGAATTTTGGCGGTCTCGCGGCGCAGATTGGCAATGATCGCCTCCATGCTTTCACGGGGGTTTTTGCGCAGGTCCCAGTCTTTGAAGCGCACCCAGGTCGCGGCGCAGTTGGGCAAGATGGTGCCGTCAATATATGACAGCCCGCCGATGGTGGTGCAATTCTGCACGCCCGGGATGTCCTTGGCGATGGCGCTGAGCCGTTCCACCACTTTCCAGGTGCGCGGTTGCGAGGCGGCGTCGGGCAACTGCACGGTCATGACCACATAACCCTGGTCTTCCGGCGGCAGGAAGCCCGTCGGCAGCGAAGCAAACAGCCAGCCGGCGAACGCAATCACGCCCGCATAGAGGAGCATGGCCGGCACACTGAAGCGCACCACGCGCTGGATCAACGCGAAGTAGGCGTCTTCACACTTGCCATAGACATAGTTGAAGCCCCGGAAAAAGGCGTTGCGTTTCTCAGGCGGCTTGCGCAGCCATTGCCCGCACTGCGCCGGCTTCAGGGTCATCGCGTTGATGGCGCTGATTACGGCCGTGGCGGCAATCGTCAGGGCGAATTGGCGGTAGAGCTGCCCGGTAATGCCGCCCAGGAAGATCGTGGGCAGAAACACCGCCATCAGGACCAGCGTGATGCTGATGACAGGGCCGGTCAGTTGGTCCATGGCTTTGGCCGCCGCAAGCTTGGACGGCACGCCTTGCTCCACGAAGTGCGCCGCGCCTTCCACGATGACGATGGCGTCGTCAACCACAATCCCGATGGCCAGCACCAGCCCGAACATGGTCAGCAGGTTGACCGTGAAGCCCAGCGCGTCCATGGCCGCGAAGGCGCCAATGATGGTGACCGGCACGGTGGTGGCCGGCACCAGCGCGGCGCGGAAGTCCCCCAGGAAAACGACGATGACCAGCAGCACCAGCAAGCCGGCTTCAAAGAGGGTGACGTACACCTCATGGATCGCGGAGTCCACGAATTCGGTCGTGTCCAGCGGGATCATGTACTGCAGGCCCGGCAGAAACGACTGTTTCAATTCTTCCATTCTCTTGCGGACCGCTCTGGACATTTCCACCACGTTTGCGCCAGGCAGCAGATAAATGGACAAACCCGCGGCCGGCTTGCCGTTCAAGAGGTAATACTGGTCGTAGTTCTTGCCGCCCAGTTCCACGCGCCCCACGTCTTTGATCCGCACCTGGCGGTCGCCGCTGGTCTTGACCACGATATCCTCGAACTCCGCGACGTGGTCCAGGCGGCCCAGCACTGAGATGGTATACTGAAATTTCTGGCCCGCGGCGGCGGGCGGCTGGCCGATCTGGCCGGAGGCCACGGGCGTGTTTTGTTCATTGATGGCGTTGACCACGTCATCGGTCGTCATCTGCAAGGCCTGCAGCTTATCGGGGTCCAGCCAGACGCGCATGCTGTATTCAGTGGTCGGCATGGTGCTGACATCCCCGACTCCCGGCAAGCGGGCGATCTCGTCCCGAATGCGCGTGTTGACGTAGTTGCGCAGGAAGAGCGCGTCATACCGGCCGTCCGGAGAGTTGAGGCAGACGAACATCGCGGTGTAAGTCATCACTTTCTTGACGATGATGCCTTGCTTTTGCACGTCGGCGGGCAATTGCCGCATCGCAATGGCGACGCGATTCTGGACCAGCACCTGGGCCATGTTCATATCGGTGCCGATCCTGAACGACACCGTTAAAATATAAGAGCCGTCCGGGCCGCAACTCGAAGACATGTAAAGCATGTCTTCCACGCCGTTGACCTGAATCTCGATCGGCGCGGCGACCGTGTCCGCGACCACCTTGGCGCTGGCACCCGGATACCAAGCGTAGACGCGGACCGTCGGCGGCGTGATATTGGGGACCATTTCCACCGGCAACCGGCTCAACGACACGCCGCCAATGACCATGGTGACGATGGCAATGACATTGGCGAAAATCGGACGTTCAATGAAGAAGCGTGCAAACATTCTGCTCTACTTTGTTTCAGAGGTGTGCGGAGCGCCGGCAGGACCGGCCACTGCGGCTTGGGTTGACTGCCCTTGGGCCGGCGCCTGGACCTCTTGGCGCTGCGGAGTCACCAGCGCTCCGGCACGGGCCCGCTGCAGGCCCTCTACGACAACCTGTTCGCCGGCCCTTAAACCCTTTTCGATGACGATCATACCCTCGTGTTTCGGGCCGGTTTTAACCGGCCGGCGTTCGACCGTGTTATTGCCGTCCACGACCAACACGTATTCGCCGCCGATGTCGGAGCCAATGGCCGCTTCGTCCACCAGCAGCGCGTCCGGCTCTTCCGTCAGCATGACCCTGACCTTGGCGTAGTTTCCAGGCCGCAGGAACCAGTCCGGGTTGGGGAACTCGGCGCGCATCTTCAACGTGCCTGTGCCGGCGTCCACTGTCCGGTCAACGAAATCAATCTTGCCGTTGTGATTGTATACCTGGCCATTTTCGAGGAGCATCTTCACGTCCAAGGCCGCTTCTCCCATGTGGCGCAGTTTCTTTTCGTCGGCCAGCTTTTTCCAGGCAAACGCCTCGCGCTCGCTCATGATGAAGTAGACATCCACCGGGTCCACCAGCGACACGGTAGCCAGCAGCGTGGGGTCATTGTTGTGGCCCACCAGTGCGCCAATCTTGACGCTGCACAAGCCCACCCGCCCCTTGAGCGGCGAGTAGATCTTGGTCCAGAGCAGATTCAGGTTGGCTTGGGCGACCTGGGCCGTCGCGGTGGCCACGCTGGCCGTCGCCTGGGCCTGGTTGGCCTCCGCCTGGGCCACCCGTGTCTTATAATCAGCCTGGGCTTGAGCCAGGGCGGCCTTGGCGCCGTCCACCCCGCCCACCGCTTGCTTTTGACGCGCCTGCGCGGCCTCCAGGAGCGAGCGGGCCGCCGCATTGGCCGCCACGGCGGCTTGCATCTCTTCCAAGTTTTGAATGGCGTTGGCCAACTCGGCGTTGGCCTTGACGAGATTGGCCTGATCAATCTCAATGTCTCTTACATTCCTGGCCTGCAATAAGGCGGCTTCAGCGGTCAGGACTTGCGCCTTGGTCATTTGCAACTGTGCGCTGGCGAACTGCAGGGCCACCTCATACTGGGCCGGGTCAATTTCGAACATGAGGTCGTTCTTTTCAACTTCTTGTCCTTCGTGAAAGCGGATCTCCTTCAAGAATCCTTCCACGCGCGTGCGCAGTTCCACTGTTTGAGGCGAATCCATCTGGCCGATGTATTTCCCGTAAACGGCCACGGTCTTGGTTATGGGGAGGGCCACGGTCACAACAGGCGCCGGAGCGGTCTTGGTTGCTTCCAGTTTGTCGCAGCCAGTGGAACCCAACACCAACAGGCCCGCTGCAAACAATCCGGCCCCGCAAAGTAAAGTTTTTCGCCGCACGTGCTGAAGGGTTCCTTTCGGTGTAGCTACAGGCCCCCGGCCTTTATTACTATTAAGACGTTCATCCCTTTGTTTCTTCATAATAAAATCATTTGGATTCCCTCTCCCCTGTGTGGAGAGGGTGGCGCTTTAGCGCCGGGTGAGGGGGCCACCCCGCGTTCGCTGCGCTCACGTCGGCCCTCTCCCCTGTGTGGAGAGGGTAAACCCTCCCCTGCGTCTACTCTCCTGCCGGCCTACTGCGGGGCCAGGGCGGCCCAGCCCCAGTCGAAGTGGTCGCCGCTGTCATCCTCGTCGGGACC
>Ga0187861_10001927_pt1 | contig 20243 bp, 16 predicted proteins | sample June2016WEW_10_1_3_FD_132986 | JGI IMG/M metagenome (GOLD analysis project Ga0187861, IMG submission 132986) | Peatland microbial communities from SPRUCE experiment site at the Marcell Experimental Forest, Minnesota, USA - June2016WEW_10_100 | ecosystem: Environmental > Terrestrial > Soil >...
GTATTCGTCCCTCGGTGTTAAATCCATATAGTCAGAAGATAGTGCAAATAGACCCAGCACTTTATCACCTTCGCCCGGATTTTCCGTAAATTTGTTTTTAACAATAAAAAATTTACTTCGCCCAATATTAGAATTATTAATCATTCTATGAGTATATGTTCTAACGAGATTCCAAAATTGAGTAAGCTCTGTATCTTTGACACATGGAATAATCTCAGGGTGAATATCCTCAATTGCGAACTCATCCAAAACCATAGGCTGCCAGATTTTCCATTGAGCATCTTTCAGAGTCCGATAAGATTTTAATTCTTTAGATGGCTTGAACGATTTGTCTGGAAATCCGCGAAGATACCAGTCTACTGTCTCTCGAAAAGTCTCATCATTGAAATAGGCTTTACTAAAAGCATCATTGTCGGTAAAATTTTTATAATTGATTGCATGCCTATTTCGTTGAATTTCTGACCATTTCTGGAATAACACATATTCCTTTGCATCCATTTTAGACACGAATGCCAAATCTCGAATAATTTCATCCCTCACTTGTTCGCGAGGTATATTGGTCTTGGGCTGGGCGTTTTGTTCACGTCTCCACTTATTATATTGCTTTTCCAACTGAATCAAATATTCTTTTGGAAGGGAGCTCTTACCATATCGTTCTTTTAGAAGTTCATCGGTGATGTTTAATTCTTCCTCAATTAATTCTGTAAAGTATTTTGATGCTGGCATATCCAACTCCCCCAGTTAAGTCATTTTTCATAGTATTAGAAACTTTTGACAATTCTGTCAAAAGTTGGGTATTAAATGCTTAAAATGCCATAAAAACAAAGAAAATTTTATTTTCCCCTATCAAGTTAAATTCGTGATGTAATTCGATTGAATTCCATATTTATAGTAAAAAGGGGAAATGCTATGAACTACTATACAACTAATGAAGATGTCCTTGAATCTGTTAAAAAGTTATTGGGCGGTGGGTTTTCCGATGCCAAACAAGTCAATTTCGGCGTTGCTTATTCACATAACAGAAAAATGTCCGTTGTGGTTATTGAACTATCGCCATCTACAATCGTTAACTCTCTGTTATTTTTCTATTCAAAGGGAATGACCTTGTATGATGTTTTCAGCTATAAAAGTAAAAGTTGCTTCAGGGTCGCTCAAAGCGGTCAATCGGTCAAACACATAGATAGAATCAACAAATTTTTAATGAATGGAATACAGAGATATAATCCAATTGCTCAAAGGAAAATTGAAGAGGAAATGAATTCGGAGACAGAAATTGAAACGAAGGACAACCAGATACAGCACTTGAAGGATAGACTTTCTATCGAACAAGAAAAGAATAGAAGTTTACAAAATCAAATTAAGGCGTTGAAGGCAAAGAAGAATTGATAATTGAAGCTCTTTCACACTTCTTAGTGATAGAGCCTCGTGATTCTGCTAATAATCGATTGATTGGAAAGAGTTCAAAGAAGTACAATAATAAATGACGTGAGGATAGACGCAATAATTAGCGTTTATCCACTCAAAATTGTATATTAAGCCAAACTACGGTATTAGAAAACACATTACCTGCAAGCTTTCTGGTATCAACGCAACTAAGAAAGAGCAGGCATTAGCCAAACGATTATTCCGACAATATGTCAACATGACCGAAATCCTAAATAAAGGCGAATGCTTCAAATAAGATTAAAACAGCGATAACGCTATGTCTTTAATCTGTATCTCGTATCCTGTCTTTGTGAAATATTAATCAATAATTGGCGATAGATAAAATGAATAATTTTCATGACCCCATTAGACAATTAAAATATTTAAGACAAACACTTTCTCAAAACAAAAAACCTCTCGGCTTTTTCCTTGCAGCAGGTTGTCCATTAGCAGTAAAAATGCCTGATGACAAATGGCCTCTTATACCAGACATTGCTGGTCTTACGAAATTTGTGAGTGAGGAACTTCAATCGAAAGACAAGAAAGAAAAAAATAATTACGATTTATTGCTTGAAGAATTAATTAAGACAGGTAACAAGAATCCGAACATAGAAGATATTTTAAGTTTTGTCCGAGGGTTGAAACAAGTTTCAGTTGGAGCAAAAGATGTAAGAGGATTAACGGAAAAAAATTTAATCGACTTAGAAAAGGACATTTGTAAAAAAATTGTAGAGAAAACAAATGTTGCGTTGCCGAATCGTGAGACTCCTTATCATCAGTTAGCACAATGGATACATTTGATTGATAGAGGTGATTCTCCTATTGAATGTTTTACCACGAATTACGATTTACTGACTGAACAAGCATTTGAAGAAATTGGTGTTGCCTACTTTGATGGTTTTGTCGGTTCAAGACAACCTTTTTTTGATTTAAGAGCAATCGAGGATTCTTTAATTCCGAAGCATTGGACACGACTTTGGAAAGTTCACGGTTCCATAAATTGGTATCTTAATTCAAATCAAGAAATTTATCGTTCTACAGATGTGAAGGCTGGCGATTCCTGCATCATCGACCCTTCGCACATGAAGTATGACCAAAGTAGAAAAATGCCATACTTAGCTTTGATTGACCGACTGAATACTTTTCTTAGACAGTCAGCATCGGTTTTAATTACAATTGGATATTCTTTCAGTGATATTCACTTGAACGATACAATAGTGAACGCATTGAAAGCAAATCCATCTGCAATGGTTATCGTTTTACTCAATGACACATACACCTACAAAGACGAAAATGGGAAAATATTTACCCGATATGAAAAAGCTTTTTCTTATGCAAAAGATAGATTCAATTTAAGTGCATGGACTTTTGATGAAGCAGTTATTGGTGGACAACAAGGAAAGTGGATGGTGTCAAATTCAGAAACTTTTGCCGATGAAAATTTAGACGATACAATCGTTAAAATCCCAGAAACAAAAAAACCAGATGGTCTTGACGCGAAAGAAGAATCAGTCATTCAATATCAATTGCAACTTGGAGATTTTGTGCATTTTGGAAATTTTCTTCAAACACTTATTGGCAAAGAGCAATTTAAAATAGACGATGCAAAGTAAATCAACATACTTAGGAACTATTCAAGATGTAAACGGAACAACTGTGAGTGTTGCACTTGCAAATGATTCTTTATCAGGATTGACTTATGTTGATGGAGAGGGTTATCGTATTGGTCAGATAGGGAGCTTTGTAAAAATTCCAATCGGATACATCGATTTGTTTGGTATTGTAACACAAGTAGGGGCAAGGTCAGTGCCAGAAAATCAAACTCAAAATCAACCTTATGGCAATCGTTGGCTTACAATCCAACTCGTGGGTGAAGGACAACGAAATGGAAAATTTGAAAGAGGAATATCTCAATACCCAACCATTAATGATGAAGTTCATTTAGTTTCTGAATCTGATTTAAAAAGAATTTATGGTCAACCCGACAAACCATATTTTGTAAAAGTAGGGCACATTGCAGGTGCTGAGTCAATTTCAGCATTGATTGATGTAAATAAACTCGTTACACGACATAGCGCAGTAGTAGGAACGACAGGGGCAGGAAAGTCAACAACAGTTGCAGGAATATTGTCTGCATTATCTGATTCAAAGAACTATCCGTCAGCGAGAATAATAATTCTCGACATTCATGGTGAATATAATCAAGCGTTCAGAGGTAGGGCAAACATTTTTAAGGTAAATGCAGATAAAGACCCCAAGAGTCAAGAAAAAGAATTATACCTTCCATTTTGGGCTTTAAATTTTAATGAACTTACTCAGATTTGCTTTGGAGATTTTAGCACTGAAAAAGAGAAGGAAAGAAGTGCGTTAATAGAAAGAGTGTTGGCTCAAAAGGAAAATACACTTTTAAAATATCCTAAGAAGGGGGTATTAAAAGAAACCCTTAGTGTTGACAGCCCGATTCCATTTAGTTTAAATCAACTTTGGTTTGATTTATGGAACGAAACATTTTTCACGTTTTACTCAGACAAAGGGAAAAAACCACTAAAGGAAAATTGGGCATATGAAAAAGATAAGGATGGCAATGAATTGAAGGGTGATGCTACAACTGCAACCCCACCGCGATTCAAACCAGTCAAAAATGTCAAAGAGGATGAAGAAAAGATTCAATATGGTCCAAGCACTTTGAATATTAGAGGGCAACTTGAAACACTTGGCTCTAAACTTAGAATCCCTAGATACGACTTTCTCCTTCATCCAGGAATCTTTACACCTGGGTTAGATGGAAAAGTTGAAAATGACCTTGATTCGTTATTGAAGGAATGGATTGGAAGCAACAAACCAATAACCATTCTTGATTTGTCAGGCGTGCCTATTGATATTCTTAATACTATTGTTGGAGTTTTATTAAGAATTCTCTATGAAGGATTGTTTTGGTCAAGGCGTTTATCTCAAGGTGGTAGACACAGACCGCTTTTAGTCGTAATGGAAGAAGCACACAATTATCTCAACGATAATTTCAAAGGCATTGCCTCAAGTGTTGTCCAAAGAATTGTAAAGGAAGGTAGGAAATATGGTATTGGGGCAATGATTGTAAGCCAACGACCTTCTGAAATTAATTCAACAATTCTCTCACAGTGTGGAACGTTTTTCGCAATGCGTCTTGCCAACGCTACTGACAGAGGGCATATCGGTGCCGCTTTACCAGATAATTTAGACGGATTAACAAATATGTTGCCGATACTAAGAACGGGCGAAGCAATTATTATCGGAGAATCGGTAAAATTGCCAATGAGAACAATTATTGAAGCACCCCCTAAAGACAAAAGACCAGATAGTCAAGACCCGATTGTTTATGATGAAACACCAACTGATTATTCATCACAACCGGGAGGTTGGGGAATTCCAATGGAACCCAATCCAAACTTTGAAGAATTCTTAGAAGTTTGGAGAGCACAAAACCCATTTCCATCAAGAATAGTAAAAGCGAAAAAATAAAAATGGATAGAACACCAGTTGATTCAACAAACATCACATCTATAGGATATGATGAAGACTCAAACACCCTTGAAGTAGAATTTCATAGCGGTGCTATATACCAATACTTCGATGTTCCCTTGAATGTTTATCAAGAGATGATACAAGAAAGCTCTAAAGGGCAGTATTTTGTTCAACACATCAAAGGTTACTATCGATACGTGAAAGTTTAAGACAAATGCCAATTATAAATATTAGCTCTTCAATTCCATTGAATAGAATTAAAAAAGTTGAAATCGGGAATCAAGTCGTTTTCAAATTCTCCTATACTTGCTTTTCTGGACATTAAAGATGGCTCAAAAGAAAAAAGTTTCTTTTATAGCTCAACGGTCTTTTACTAAGCCAGTAAAAGTCAATTTTAAAACCGCTGATGGTAATGTTTCCTTCACCGCCAAGAAGAAAATTACTAAACCCGTAAAGGTCACGTTTTATGTGACAAAAAAGGGGAAATAACTGATGCCAACAGGTAAAGCTGTTGCTAATATTATTTACCTAGACACAAACATCATTCTTGATTACACAGATAGAAGAGATAATGCATCAATCCACCTTTTAGAAACACTACGAAACAAAAAGAGATGGAAATGTTCTTCCTCGGTTTTCACAATGATGGAATTATGTGACGTGAAGAAAGACCATTTATTTTTTCAAAATACCTATGTCAAAAACAAATGGACAATTGATAAATTCTTGCGTGAAAGATATAATCGTAACCTTGTAAAATCTGATTTTGATGATATTACTGGTTATGTTCGAAATGTCAAGGAAACTTTGAAATTTATTGATTTTCTATATTTGACTGAAGATGGTTGGAAAATCGCTCTACAATTATCCACAACAACCAATCTCCGAACGGCAGATTGCATTCAACTTGCCACTGCAATAACCCTTCAATGTAATTCATTAGTGACAAAAGATAAATTTTTCCAAGATGTTGTAAAAGAATTAAACGACAAATCTGAAAATGAAATTATAAAAATTAAGAGCCCTCAAGTGTTAACCGAAGAAATCGAAAAGTAATCTTATGACTGAGCTTATTTGGGAAGGAAAGTTTAAAGACGGCAAGAAAGTTGCTCCTGTGCGGATACCGTTGCCATTTCAAACTATTGAGACGGTGAACGAAAGTGCAGAAGACCGGAAGAAGACACTTGATATGTTCGCAAACGGTAAACCAACTGAGTGGCGCAACCGCTTGATTTGGGGAGATAAAAAGTATGTTCTGCCGAGTTTATTGCCTGAGTTCTCCAGTAAAATAAATCTGATTTACATTGACCCGCCGTTTAACGTTGGTGCGGATTTTTCTTTTACGGCAACAATACCAGACAATCCCGAAACCGAAGATGATGAAACAACAGAATTTTTAAAAGAGCCGAGTGTGATAGAGCAGAAAGCTTACAGAGACACTTGGGGAAAAGGATTGGATTCGTATCTGTCATGGTTCTATGAGACTGTTGTGATGTTAAAAGAATTGCTTGCAGCGAATGGAAGCTTGTATGTTCATCTTGATGATAATGTTGCACACTACGCCAAAGTAATTTTGGATGAAGTAATGGGTATTGAATCATTTAAAAACGAAATAGTATGGAAACGCACTGGTGCGCATAATGACCCATCGAGGTATGGTACTATTCATGATGTTATTTTTTATTACACAAATTCAGAAGAATATACATGGAACCAACAGTACATTAGCCATTCTGAAGAAGCAGTCGAAGCTTCTTTTTCGTATGCAGAATCCAAAGACGGCAAAAAGATTATTAGATTAAAAAAAGAACAACAGCCGCCCGAAGGATATAGAAGATTTCAGACAGTTACCCTTAGAAGTCCTCATCCACGTCCCAATCTTCGCTATGAATTTAATGGATACAAACCGCATCCGAATGGTTGGTCCGTCAATAGAATAAGAATGGAACAATACGAAAAAGAAAAAAGACTCTTCTATCCGAGCTCTAAAGAAGGTGCATTACGGCTAAAAATGTATCTTGATGAATCATCTGGTGTTCCAGTCCAAGACCTTTGGACTGATGTAAAAAAAATAGAGGCGAGTTCTCTTGAAAGATTAGGTTATGATACTCAGAAGCCAGAAGCACTTCTTCAACGAATTATAAGGGCTTCTTCAAATGAAAGCGATTTGGTCTTAGATTGTTTTGCAGGTTCTGGTACAACAGCCGCAGTAGCGGAGAAACTCAATCGGCGCTGGATAACTTGCGACCTTGGAAGGTTTGCAATCCATACAACCCGCAAACGTTTATTGCAAACACCAAACGTAAAACCTTTTGTTGTACAAAACCTTGGCAAGTACGAGCGGCAAGCTTGGCAAGCATCGGAATTTCCTAACCCAGAAGATAGAGCAACACAAGAAAAAGCCTATCGGTCATTCGTTCTTCAACTTTATCATGCAGACGCGGTTAATGGTTTTAATTGGCTTCATGGAGTAAAGAGTAAGCGAATGGTACATATTGGTGCGATTGATTCTCCGGTTGCGCTTGGAGATGTAAAGGCAATAATACAAGAGTTTTGGAAATCTGTTGGTAAGTCCTCAGAAATCAAAACCAATGGCGTTGATGTGCTCGGCTGGGAATTTGCCTTTGATATTAATGAAACGGCAATTCAGCAAGCCGCTGCAAATAATGTTGATGTAAAGTTCAAAAAGATACCACGTGAAGCATTGGATAAACGAGCTGTCGAGCAGGGCGATATTCATTTCTTTGAACTTGCCGGGCTTGATATGAAAACTAAAACAAAAGGAAAAGTTGCCGAGCTATCGTTAAAAGAATTTGTTATTCCGCCGGATGATGTGCCTGAAGAAGTGAGAAAAGCTGTAACCCATTGGTCTCAGTGGATTGATTACTGGGCGGTCGATTGGAATTATCGGGATGATACATTTCACAACGAATGGCAGAGTTATCGAACCAAAAAAGAACCAAAGATTGACCTCTCCATCTTGCATGAGTATGAAGAAAAAGGAGAATATACGATAGTAGTAAAAGTGATTGATATTTTGGGCAATGACACGACCAAAGCATTGAAAGTAGTAATAAAGTAAGAACAAGGCGGCTATCAAAAAATGCCAAAAGGGAAAACAAAGTCAAAGAAACAACCTCAGCAACGAGGTATGTTTGACATTCAAGAATTCCTAGCCACAGCTCCGTGCGTTCCTGCACTTCGAAATGCAGTTCGTGCTTGGCGTGAATCGAATTATAAAGGTGTCACAGATACAACGGCAGAGTTACTTAGTTTTTGGTTTCATCCCGATGGTCACAAACTGCCATCTGGTAGTCGTTTCCGTTACCATCTTGCACAAAGAGAATCTATAGAATCACTTATCTATGTGTATGAAGTGGCAAAAGCTAGAAGTCGAAAGGCACTGTTGGAGCAATTTGCTTATAGTGAAAAGAATCTTCGTTTACCGCCGTATGATGATTTTGCCCGTTATTGTATAAAGATGGCGACTGGCAGTGGTAAGACGAAAGTGATGGCACTTGCAATCGCTTGGCATTATTTCAATGCTATGAGAGAAAATGATAAAGAGTTTGCAAAGACATTTTTAATCATTGCACCTAATGTCATTGTGTTTGAACGTCTTCAAACTGATTTTGCCGGGGGCAGAATATTTCGGACAGACCCGTTGTTTCCAAAACACTACGAAATGTTTTGGGACTTTGATTGCTATAGTCGTGGTGATAGTGAACGAGCATCGAGCGAAGGAGCATTATTCCTAACAAACATTCAGCAATTCTATGACCGTCCATCGAAGAATAACAATAATGAACCAGAAGTATTAACCGCATTGCTCGGCTCAAAGCCACAAACACAGAAATTAGAAATTACAGATTTTGATGAACGAATTGGAAAGCGAAAAGGACTTCTTGTAGTTTTGAATGATGAAGCACATCACACTCATGAAGAAGATAGCGAATGGAATAATGTTATCAGACGACTCCATATAAAACAAAGTATAGCATCTCAATTAGACTTCTCTGCTACACCACGTTATTCAAAAGGCGGATTGTTCGCCTGGACTATATATGATTATCCATTGAAGCAAGCAATTCAAGATAATATCGTAAAGAGACCAGTTAAGGGTATCTCCAAGATAGATGAAGCTCGGTCGAATGTCGTAAGTGTGAAATATGCAGGCTTCCTTACGGCAGGTGTCGAGCGTTGGAAAGAATATAACGAACAGTTGAAACCACTGAAAAAACGCCCCATCCTTTTTATTATGATGAACAATACAGATGAAGCGGATGATATTGGAGATTGGCTGCAAAAGAAATACCCTTCAGAATTCGGTGGAGATAAGACTCTTATTATTCATACCGACACTGCCGGAGAAGTCTCAAAAAAAGATTTAGACAAAGCTCGAAAGTTAGCACGTGATGTAGATGAAGATTCATCGTCCGTTAATGCTATAGTGAGTGTGTTGATGTTGCGAGAAGGATGGGATGTGCAAAACGTAACTGTAGTTGTTGGATTGAGACCGTACTCGTCAAAGGCTAATATTTTACCAGAACAAACAATCGGTCGTGGTCTTCGGTTAATGTTCAGAGGAAGCGGTGCTGAGTATACAGAGAGAGTAGATGTTATTGGCAATAAAGCATTTCTCTCTTTTGTAGAGGACTTAGAACAGCTTGAAGGATTGACACTAGATACTTTTGAGATTGGCAAAGATAAGTTAAAAATTATCACTATCCAGCCGGAAGAAAAGAAGAAAGATGCTGATATAGGTATTCCAGATTTATCACCATCTCTTGTTCGTAAGAAATCACTTGCTGAAGAAATCGCTTCGATGGATGTCATGTCCTTGAAAAACAATCCCCTACCTATCAGACAAGAAGCAGGAAAGAAAGAAACATTTATCTATGAGGGCAGAGATATTCTAACAGATGAACTCTTGCTTCAGAGAGAATATACCATTCCACCGGCACAAACAGCACAAGAAGTTATTGGGTATTATGCACGTAAGATAGCATCGAATGTGAAATTGCCATCTCAGTTTGCCGCACTTGTTCCAAAATTGAGGGAGTTCTTTGAATTTAAGGCATTCGGGAAACAGGTTGACCTTGAAGACCCTGCAATCGTAAAAGCAATGGGAACAAATTTGGTCAGCTATGTCGTGGTAAAAGAATTTGAGAAGGCGCTTAGAGACATTATAGTCGAAGATAAACAACCAGAATTGCTTACACCTAAGCGCATGTTATCCAATACTGCCCCTTTCCCATATTCAAAAAAAGTGCTAGTATCTAAAAAGAGTGTGTTTAATTTTGTCACTTGTGATAACGACCTTGAATATCGTTTTGCCAAGTTTCTCGATGGTGCAGAAGACGTTGAGGCATTTGCTAAATTGCCAGAGCAATTTGGGTTTTCAATAGAGTATCCTGATAGTCTCAGCAATATCCGTAATTACTATCCAGATTTTGTAGCACGAATGAAAGATGGAACTCATTGGATAATTGAGACAAAAGGGCGCGAAGATATTGAAGTCAAACGGAAAGATGATGCGGCTGAACGCTGGTGTGAAAATGCCACAAATCTTACTGGCACAAATTGGCATTATATCAAAGTTCCACAAAAAGAATTTGACGGTCTTCATCCTTCAAAATTTGAAGACCTAAGAAATGTTTTGAAGCTTCTTTAAGTAACGATTTAGTCGAATATATTGCTCTAGTTTCATATTACCTAAGACTATGAGTAAGATTGAAAAAACTTTAGAACTAAACATAACACATGAAATTCTTTCCCTAGCTGATAGCTTTTGGTGGTTTTTACAACCTGTTTCATTGAAAAGATATTGGCGTCCACATTGGCGTTTTCCTCTAATGCAGACTCCAAAATCATATGCGACAGGCTTACACATAAATCTGGAAGGCAAAACTGGTGGTGGCTATGACGTTTGTATAAAATCGCCTACTAATTTCCAAGGTGGTAATCCGCGATTACTTTTTATGCAATTCAAAGCTGGAATTGAGCAGCAGTTTAACATAAACCCCCAAAGTATTTTCTTTGGAGACGCCAGCCATCCCAATATTCATGTCGAGTTTGAAATAAATAGTAATAGTAATAAAAACCAGCACCGTTTATTAAGAGAACTGGCTGCAAATGCAGGGAACGGGAATGCGGTTGTATACGTATTTCCAAGAATTGTAAATGAGTTACAGCTTCAGCAAAATATCGGAAACCTTCTCAAGAAGACAAGTTTCATTTCTATCAACGATATTGATGCAAAAGCAACTGCAAATGGTGTTACAATAGACGACAATAATTCTCACAAATTTCGAACTTGTTACAATGACTATAATCGAAACGAGTTAAATTATTTCTTCTTCTTGTTTGGCAAGCAGAATAATCCGGGCGGAATGTTGGGTGAGATATTCGCAATTAGAATGTTTAGAGCTCTTCAAGAGTTAAAAAAAGCTCAGGTTGACCAATATCTTATTTCAAAATATCATATTATGGATGCTATGATTAGACACGTTCTTAACATAGGATTGTATTACTCTATATCGTTTTCTGACGTTGTAAAGCATTTCGAAAAATATCCAGAATTTCAAAAACGGTTTGATACTAAAGATTATTATGATAATGACTTACCTAAGGTATATCATATAGAGCGAACAGAAAACGAATTTGTATTAAATGTTTATAATGATATTGTAAACTCATTTTCTCCTTATTTCGAATGGATGGAAGAAATTCAATATTTTATAGATTCAAAAGTTCCTAATCCACCTGCAGAACATACAATTGAACTTGAAGCTGATGAACTTCGCTTCAGAGTGGCTGAAAATATTTTTAATATTGAAGATTATGATGATATTAATTACTCACTTCTTTAGTAGATTCTACAAACTTAAATTCAATCGTTTCCAATGAATACCGAAAGAGATTAATAGTCCTCTGCCAACATCACTGTCAGAACATGAGTGTGATGTCCAAAACATTCTAATTTCTTATCATAGTAATCAAACTTCCAAAACCAAGTTTTATCAAACAGTTCAATTTTACCAAAGTCATGCTCCCTGTAACTGTCGTTCGATTCGTTAAATTGGCTAAAGGTGGCAACGGCTGAGAGTAATACTACAACGCTATCTCCAAGAATGTCTATTGCATTTCGAGTTAATACCAACTGACCGAATATTCCTTCGACCAGAACATTACATTTTAGTTTACAGAGATTCATTCTGATGGTGTCATTAATATGAGCAAGTTGTTCGCTCGTATATGGTTCATAATCAATAATAGTAATCATAATATTCCAAGTCCTTTCGCAATAGCCTCAGCGCCAAGACTCATATTCGTTTTAGTGTTACAAGGAAAGAAATTCCTGCGAACGCCTTTTTCGTAATTCATACCCTTTGAAAACATCAAATCAATTATTACCGAATCCTTATCTAAGAGAATGAACCAATGATTTGAACTTTTGGTCTTAATCTGATAAGTGTGGTATGCTACTTTCATTTTTCTCAAACGATATGCAACGACTTCAGATAATCTATAACAGTAACCTCGGGTTGGGTTCTTTGGTGACCATTTGTCTTTCGAGACTGAATGACAGTATTCGTTACCAAGGGCGAGCAAGACTTTAATCAACTTGTCTGGATTAATTCTAACTCGTTTATACATTTCTGTTTTTGAGATTAGAGTCATTTTTTGAGTATTCATTGATGTGACCTTTCTTAAAGTGTTATTGAGAGATTTTGTGAATGATTATTTTTGCGATTAGTGTTCTGCTCGTTTTATCAAGTTCTAACCAGTTCTTACGGATTGAAACTTCGATAAAGTCTTGCTGAAAGTATTTGAAGGACATCAGCTTCAATCTTTCTTCATAAGAAATGGCTTCCCAAATAAGTTGAGCTGGTTTAAGAAAATCTGATTCGTTCATTGTGTTATCCTTTCTTATATTAAACGGCGTTCTGAAAGACTTGTGAAATTATCTTCTGTTACAATTATGTGGTCATACACTGGAATCCCGATTATCTTTCCGGCTTCTACGAGTTGTTTGGTTATTTGAATGTCTTCTTGACTTGGCTCAGGATTTCCACTTGGATGATTATGAGCTACTATAATAGAAGCGGCAGACATTAAAATTGCAGGTTTGAACACTTCACGCGGATGAACTAATGAAGAGTTGAGTATGCCTAAAGAAACAAGTGTGATACCGATAATCTTGTTTTTACTATTTAGACAAATCACATATAGTGCTTCTTGTGTTAATCCTTCAAACTTCGGACGAAATATCTCAACTGCTGATTCAGGCGAATTAATTTCTTTGTCGATTACAATCTGTTCTCCCACTCTTCTGGCAATCAATTCAAACTGATTGTATTTGTATGTTTTCATTGAGCACCTTCATTAAATAATCTGGTACTAGGATAACAGGAAGCCATCATGGAAGTCAAATTTTAGAGAGGAAAAGCGCGTGAGGAGACGGTTGGAAAGGTTACTCAACCATCAAAAAATGGAAATAATGGAAAGCTATGATTGAGAAATATGATAGGTAAATAAAAAAGCCAACTCTTGAAGTTGGCTTCGATATTATTATAGTAAGTATTTAAAATTGTATTCTATTGACTGCTGATTGTAGATGGGACGGTGTTAAGTGTGCATATATTTGGGTCGTGTTTACATCTGAATGACCTAATAAATGTTGTACTTCATAAATAGAAACGCCATATTGAACCAGCCAACTGGCAAAAGTATGCCTAAGAGAGTGAAAATGAATTTCTTCTGGAAGTCCAGCCTTCCGGGCGCACTTCTTAAAGTAATGTGTAATAAAATCTTTGTGGAAATTCATTCCATTTGATTTTGAGAAAAGATATTTTGTTCTTCGTTGTCTCAGTATTAATTCCATCAATTTGGGATGAATAGGCACTACTCGATTCTTACCAGATTTGGTTTGGAAATCATCTGAATTTGAAATCACTATCTGATTATTAGGTATATCTATATTCTCCCATCGAAGATTTACAATTTCAGAGAGTCGTAAACCTGTCAAAGCGGTAAATTGAATTAAATCTTTTATTGTAGTATTCTCAGCAAAAGTTAATAATGAATGCATTTGGTCATAAGTTAGAAAGACTGGTAATTTCTTTGGTTGTTTAATCTGTCTTACCTTTGCTAACGGATTGATTGGTAGTAAACCTTGTCGAACACTAAATCCAAGAATGGATTTTATTGAACGTGTGAAAATATTGATAGTGGATATTGAAATACCACGTTCTAATTCTCTGGCTCGTATAGTCTCGAATTCGTGTGGGGTATATTTATCAATCTGCTTATCACCAGCAAATACGAGAAATTTCTTACTAGCTCTTTCATAATCTGTCAGTGTCCTTTTCCTTAATACAGAAGTATTAAGAGAAATAAACATTTTCATATATTCAGAGAAAAGAGGGATTCTTTCTTCTTTTGTAGATTCGATTTGGAATGATTTTAGGAAGAGAAGAGCATCAGGTTTTTTGTTGCACTTTGTAGATTTCCAAGTGACTCTACCATCTGAATGTTTTAGACACAAGTAGTATTTTTTATTTTGTCGCTTGGTGAGATAGATTTTAGCGATTGACATAAGAACCTCTGGTTTGAAGGGTGAAGGTTGTTATGTCTGTGAAGAAAAGTGTATACCAACTGTATAACAGTTTCATACAATTGGTATACAAAATGAAGCAGATAATCCTTGTTTTTCGTAGCGGGGGGGGGATTCGAACCCTCGACCTGCGGATTATGATTCCGACGCTCTAACCAGCTGAGCTACCCCGCCGTAAGAAAAAGATAGCGGGCAAGCCCGCCAAACATTTCTCCCTTACACTTCAATATAAAAAAAACCGGTTCTATCTGCAACGGGAATTTCATTATTCTAAAGTTTCAGTTCTCGCCTCTAGCGTCTAATGCGGCACCAACAACATGACTAACTGCGGAAAAGGCATATCGGCTCAACTCCTCGCAGCATCTTTGCCCTTCTCACACCCTGAGTGATGCCCTTCGATACTGCTTTGCGATCGGTGACCCTGACGCCAGCGAGAATGTCGGCTCCAAACTCGAATAGGACTGGTGACAGCGGCGTCGTCGGCCCCAAGATAATATTAATTCCATTGCATCCAAGCTCGAGTAGTCGTTGAAGGGAATGATTAATGAGCGCGGTGCCAGTGATCAATATAAGATCGGATTTCGGCAGAACATCTTCGCACGCGAATGAAGGTAACTCGTTTCCTATGGGGTCGATCTCGAGGAGGTACGACTTGCGGGCGATTGCGGCGATCTCTTCGAAGAATGAAAATCGTCCAACAACTGCGACGACCTTGCCTCGTGCCTTGTCAGTGATGAACTTCTTCACATTTTCCCTTTTTCCCTTCGGCTCGATCAGGGAGTTGATTGCTGCAACCCCAATCGATGCCTCGAGCGGTTTCCACGAAAGGATTCGTCCTGCGAGATCCACCGCGGTATGCGAGGTGAGATCACCGGCATCCGTAATGTCAATTCGTTCGGAGCTTTGGTAGGTATTGCTCAGCCCGACGAACCTTGATTCGATTGCGGTCCATGTGATCCCGATCCATGCACCTTTGACGCGGTTATCATTACCCGCGACGCTCGCTAATAGTTTCTTTTCCAGTTCCATTGGTCTCATTCGTCAATATTTATAATTATATTATATAAAGGTATTAAAAAACGAGACCAATGAAAATATCCGCGCGGATTGTTTGCATCAATTGCGGATATGCAGTGTTGCGTAGTAGGTTCTTCCCGGCTCCGGATATCCTTCTGTGAGCGAATAATTCTCATCAAAGATATTCTGAATGCCCACGTCCATCACGAACTGTTTAAAAAGATTCAGGGACGTTTTTATGTTGTACACTGCGAATGAACCTGCCGTATAAATGCCATCGCTCGTACTATATCGTTTAGAATTGTACTCCATACTTGCGGTGATGTTGAAGAGGGGGAAAGGATAGATGCTCCCGGAGATTACGATCTTGTGGTCGGGCGTATCGAGAAATTTGACGCCTGGGTTCGAGATATTCTCTCGTTTGAGGAGAGTGTAATTTGCATTTGCGCTGAGCATTGCAACAGGATGTGCCTCGATTTCAACTTCGCCGCCATAGTAGCGCGCTTTCCCAAGATTCTGCATCTGGCTGAGATTTCCCTGTACGTTGCTTACCTGCTGAATGACATCTCCGAGGTCGTTGTAGAACGTGCTTACCTTGTAAGAACCGATTGTGCCGATCATCTCCTGATAGGCAACATCGTAGTTGATCGCATGCTCAGGTATCAACTCAGGATTCGGAATTGCAGTGCCAAGCTTGTACGAATAGCGGTCTTTCATTGTAGCAAAGCGTGTTTTACGCGCGATGCTGAAAGAAATCTGCCTCGTAGCTGACAAGTCGAAGATTCCGCCGATCTGGACATTCAACGCATGTGTGTCATCCATCGGGAAGTCAGAGATGACCCCTGTTCTGCTGTTGTAGTCCTGTGCCTGCAATTCCTTCCGGAGATCGTAACTGATGCCACCGATGAGCGAGAATTGTTCGAAGATGCGGTACACATCCTCAACACCGATGGAGGTGATCGCATCTTGCATGGTTCTCACTGGTTCGCCGAGGTTGTGCTCGCGATGAATGTCATCCTTCCAGTGAAACGCCAGCGTGAGGTCGTGTTTGTTCACCCACGCCGTCTTTCCTTCAACCACCGCGCCCCACGTATCGTCGTTGTAATAACTCTGGAACGAGCTTTTTTTCAATTGCGTTGTGTATGTCGCGTCGTCGTAGGCGAATAATGTGTTCTTGAATTTGTCGTGGAAGAATCTGGTTTTTATCAGGACGTTGTCGGAAGATGCCTTGTTACCGAGCAATGTTTGAGAAATGAAGTACTCGCTAAACTTGTCCCAATCGGGCCACTGCCAGTACCGCACCGGACTTCCGGCATTATACCCGGCATAGACCGGATTTCCTTTTTCTCCCTGCTGGTTGATGTAGGTGAATGAATATTCGTCAGTCTCGTTCGGTGTGAGACCGGCCTTGATGTTGTACTTGGTATCCCGTCGGTACGAATTGTCGCGCTCGCCTCCGTTCTCCGTCGAGGTCGGCACGAACGATTTCGATAGAGGATACGAATTCTGCCTCAGCCGAGACGCACTGCCGGTCACGTAATACAATTCTTGATTAGTGCCGAGATTGATGGCATAGTCGTACTCGCCAGTGTTCATGGCGCCGATAGAGAGGTCGTACTCGTACAATCCAGTCGGTTTTCTCGATATGAGATTAATTGCGCCTCCCATCGCATTTGGGCCATACAATACTGACGAGAATCCCTTCGTTATTGTAATCTCAGAGAGATCGAACGTTGTGAAGCGGGCCAGATCAACGTATCCATCATAGGGGACATACTCGGGGATGCCATCGATAAAAATCGGCACCTGTCGAAGATCGAAACCGCGCACGTACACCATCGATTCGTTGCGACCGCCCACGTTTGACAGAGAAAGTCCTGAGAGAAGATCGAGGGCGTGCGAAGCATCGAGCCGGTGTTGATTCTCCAACTCGGATTGCCGGATGATGTTTTGTTGGAATGGCGATGATACATTTTCTTGTGTGCCCATGACCACAATTTCACCGAGGTAGAAAATCTTCGAACTATCCTTTGGATCTTCAACTTTGCAGAGCGCTGAAGCTTGGAGGACGAGGCAAAGAAATGACACACACAAAATAAGGCCGGATAAGTGTTTCATGGAGATTTTCTATATTTTCGTTTTGTTGTTTGAATTGATCAGCACTTCCGTGATCTCTTTTAGTAATTCTCCCGAGTTATTCCCATCGATCTTCCAAACGCATTCCGGAATGAACGACCAGCGATATTGTACTCTTTCGATAAGATGTTCTCGTACGGCTAGGATAATCTGGCACGGAGATGAAACGATCAGTCGGTCGAGTGAAGTTGCCCAGACTTTATTTTCAAGCTCGAGCGGACCCACCTCATCGACGATAATGAGATCGCAAGCGATCAAAAGAGATGGATCGAGGGCGCCACAGCCGAATTGGATTCCGTTATTTCGAAATATCCATTCACCAATCTTGACTCCGCTCCCATCCGGTTCATTACGACAGAGAGGGACACGTTCCCCAGTCTGAATGTTGATGACATCATAGCCTGTTCGCATCGAGTCCTTTTGCACGACTGGCGAAAGAATTCCACCGACGCTGCGTTGTCGTTGTTGAAATTCCTTGGTAAGTGCCGCGAGCAAACTTGTTTTTCCGGATGCACGATCACCTGTAACGATGAAGATTTTTTTCAAAGGAGATTCTCGTAGATCGAGCTCCGTCAATCGCTGTTTCGCAACAAGAAGGAGTCTGGATAACGATGTGACCGGATGACGCAACACATTACGCTGTTCGCCGAGCGAAGCGATCAAGGTCGGAAGAGTGTCGAAAGCGATTTCCATTGCAGTGGCAAGCTGTCCGAATCCCTGCTGGAGAACCCATCCGATGATCTTCGGGTTGCGTAGCTCGATGCTGACAACGTTGAATGCAGCGATCATAAAGATTGCTCTCAAACTCATCTGAAGACCGATGAGGATTCCGCTCCACGTCCAACCAGATTGCTTGCTCGTGATTTCACCAAGCAACAGGCCAGCGAGAACGGTCACTGCGATCAGTCCGATCCAGATTCTTGGTTTCGAAAATCGCTTCCAGGAAGTTGGGTACCGTGCCACCATACAGATGATATATGCTCCAACAAGGCTTGACGACCACACCAGCGAAAGGTTACTGATCGCAAGAAGTACGAGTGGAATAGCAACGATGTCTGCAATCAGCATCGGGATCGAGAATCGTTGTGAAGCGTTGACCGGTGGCAGTGAAAACGCCGCTACCCGAACCGTCAATGGGGAAGGCGCTAGTGCATTTGCAACTGTATTCTTACCGATAACGATGCCGAGAAATGCAGCGCAGAATCCGAAGAGTGCGTTTAGCACCAGAAACAATCCGAGGGCCTCATATGGATTTAGATTTTGAATGCCGAGGCTTTTTGCGGCAATTTTATATGCTTCAACAAAGAGAGCTGCAATATTCAATCCATACACGATGAGGAGGTTGACCATGTTTTGAACGAACGGCATGCATACTGCGACTCCGCTTCCGATCACGACGCCGATCGATGCCCCTCTCGAAATTCGTATGAATAGTTCAAGTGCGATGGCTTCGGTTAAAATACCAATCATCGGACCAATAATGATAGCGCTGGGAGAAATCGATTTCATCAACGCACACACAACTCCGGCACGCCAGATTAGTCCCTTCTCCTGCCACAGAAAATGTCCACCGACGAGCAATGCTACACCGACGGCAGAAAGAATTGTGCCAGTGAATGGTACCTGGAGATTGTGGAGGAAACTCCCAACTATAATCTCGATTGAGCCCCATATACTGCCAAGCAATGCAGCTTTCGCCCAGATCGGATTGAGATTGTTATATGTACGTTTTATTGAGTGCAATGTCGAATCATTACTGTCTATCGGTGCAAACAAACCAAATCTTGTGAGTTATCGGAAAGGATGAGAAAAGCTATGGTGAAAGATTGTACGATGGGTGCTACGTGAACAAAGCGCTATCGCGCTTCACCCTTCATAGCGGTCAACGTTTTTCTCCTTTCCAAACACGGGAGGCCCACCAATTTCTCGATGGACCCGTCCCGATTCAAGCAATGAACCGGGAAGCCGCAACCGACTTACTGGTCTGCAACCGTATCGATGGCGACGTAGGTTGGCAGACTCGGAGCAATAAATCAAGGAACGAACGGGTGGCAGTTTAGTGAATTATTCCTTCGGGGGCAACAGGTATCGCCGCAAATTATTTAGACATTCTCTTCAATAAAGACCGTCGCCTGACTTCAACGATGGAAAAAAATACAAATTAACACGCTTTTCTTTATGTTATCTAAAAATATGCCGGTTGCTCGAATCATGGTAGATACAGTGTTTTTCAATATTCTTTACAGGTCTTTTGTATTGCGAGTGCAGGTTCGGGCAATTCGTGCAGATGAATATCTTCGGCACTTTGTATTTATACATAAGCTTCTTGACTCGAAGCTAATGTTACGCAGATAATTGGTTTTTCGTTTCGCTTCTGATAATTAATTTATCGAAACGTTACTAAAATCCTCTCACACCGCTCCAGAGTGCAATTGCACCAAAGAGCGCTAAGAGGGAGCCGGCAACTTTATTGATAATAACAAGTCCATCTGTAGTGATTATTTCGCGGAAGAAACGAACGAGACTTGTGAGCAGCGAGAACCAA
>Ga0187861_10001931_pt1 | contig 20225 bp, 19 predicted proteins | sample June2016WEW_10_1_3_FD_132986 | JGI IMG/M metagenome (GOLD analysis project Ga0187861, IMG submission 132986) | Peatland microbial communities from SPRUCE experiment site at the Marcell Experimental Forest, Minnesota, USA - June2016WEW_10_100 | ecosystem: Environmental > Terrestrial > Soil >...
AGTTGTACTCACATCTTCCTTCCGCATTTCGAAATTCCAATTCTGAAAATATTCCAATGTCGTCTTTACATCTTCATCTGTAACAGTGACGCTATCGTAAGCATGAAGTATGTATGGCACCACTTCCCTAGCATGTGTGGAAAAAAGATCGAGCTGCAGATGCTGGATTTCTTCTATAGTAAATTTATCCTGTTCTTTCAGCACCTCACTGATGCGGATCGATCGCCATGGAGATTCCCAATGATTAGAGATGTAATAAGGATACGAATCATCGACTATCTTGTTGTTTGCCGTCGCAACAAATCCTTCTGGTGGATTGAAGACGTGCGGCATCTGATCGAACGGGACAAATCCATTCCAATCGTACTCGTCTGTCCAACCGGGGAACGGCAGCGTTGCCCCCTTCGTTTTTCGGATCGGAAGTTTGCCGCCCGTTCTATATCCGATATTGCCATCGACATCAGCGTACACAAAATTCTGTGCGGGTACAGTAAATAATCTTAGCGCTTCCTGAAACTCCTGCCAATTAGTAGATTTGTCAATGCGATAAAAAGCGCCGGCTTCGTTCGAGATTTCATTTCCAGTCCATCGCATAGATATGAGCGACGATGCTGATTGAGCAGTTGGTTCTATTTTATTAACAATCGGTCCACGGTGCGTGCTATAAATGGAAAGTGCGACTGGCAAGGATCCTTTCACAACAATTGTATCAACGGTTTCTGCAATAGACAGCCATTCGTTGTTGAATTGATAACGCGTCGGATGTTGAAGCGAATCAACTTCTTCAATGTAAAAGTCTTCGTCATCCATCATTGCATTCGTCACGCCCCATGCAATGCGCTGATTTCTTCCTACCACAACAAATGGCACACCAGGAATAGACATTCCGGCAACGTCCAAAGTCGGTGCGTTGATGTGAAGTTCGTACCACCGCGCCGGCGACATCAGTATAAGATGCGGATCGTTTGCAAGAATAGGTTTTCCGGTAACAGATTTTGCACTGGAGATTGCCCACGCGTTGCTGCCAGACTCAAGAGCGCGAATACCAAGAAGCGAACGGTATGCTCCTTCCGCCTTAAACAACGGGCGAAGATCTTCAGCAATTGTTTTCCCTTTCAATTCTTTTGGAATAATAAGCGGGGCGTTCTCCGGCCAGTAAGGAAAAATTTCTTTGGCCTTCACTTCACCAAATCGCTGGACCAATTCGGCAAGAAGCAAATCTACCCAACGCGAGTAATTCAATTCCCATGCCATCAAGCGGCTGACAAGAAGCGAATGCTCAATCGTCCACGGCTCTGGTTTGATGTTCAGCATATCAAATTCAATTGGATATTTTCCGGAATGTGTTACAATGAATTGATTCACACCATCCGCATATGCTTGCAGTGCTTTACGTGTATCATCATCAAGTGACTTTGAAAGTATTTGCGCATGCCGCCATAAGCCGAGAGTGTGGAACATTTTATCAATCTGAAGCGCCGGCTCTCCTAATACTTCCGATAGACGCCCCATACCAACACGACGCGTCAATTCCATTTGCCACAACCGATCTTGTGCATGCGTAAAACCAACTGTAAAGAATGCATCATATTCTGATTGTGCGAAAATATGCGGAACGCCAAATTCGTCTCGATAAACTTTTACTTCTTGCACCAATCCTTTCACGCTTATTGTCCCTGAAACTTTTGGGAAGGATCGCGTTACGAGGAAATACCCAATTAATGTGCCAACGAATAAAACAATAATGAATATTGTACAGATTCCAATCAAAGTCTTTCGCATGAGCAACCTTTTAAGTGTGCAAAAAAAATCCGTCACACAATGAAGTATGACGGAATAATGTAATCAAACTTGAAAAGCAGTGCAACTAAACTAAAAACGGTGTGAGAATGTTAAATTGATGGTCTGTGTCGTTATCGATTCGCTTGTTCTAGATGCTGGAGTAATCCCCCAAGTATAATTATCTCTAAAAGTATTCCAATTCCCGTAAGCAAACGAGGCGTTTATGGTACTACTTGCGTCAATTAAAATTCCGATACCAGCGGTATAGGTCAATTGGTCATAACTCGATGGATCATTCTTCCATGGTGATGGCTTTGATTCTACTCCTGCACGAAGGATAAGTCCCCAATTAAAAATCGTTGCCTCAGCACCACCGCGGAGATTCCAAGTCTCGCGCATCCAATTCTTGATATTTTGATTTTCCTGAATCAGATCCGGATTGTCGGTATCAAATTCCATTTGTGTCCAATCGGTATATTCAGCATCGCCTGCGAACAATAGCCATTCAAATGGTTGCACTGAAATACCGCCGCTTAGAACTGTTGGTGTTGTAACTTTATAACTCGTTATTCCATTTGTCGACATTTGGTATGCTGTATTATAATCGCTTTTAAACGTGGATGAATAATCATCTGTAAATGTTTCTGAGATCTCGTATGTTGTCGGAAGTTTTACTGTGAATCCTATTCTGTATAATCCAGGTTTTCGGTACATCAATCCCAATAGAGCATTGAAACCGGTAATATCGTCTGTAATTGTACTTTGCCATATAAATTGATTTAAATAGGTATTCACATTATTTACAACTAACAAGTTAAGATTGTTTGGATCACTTTCTTGGTACGTTCGATCATAGGTGTACGAACCGCTCGTAAAATTCAGCGTCACTCCCAGAGAAATATTCGGAGCAATATCTATCCCGCCGCCGAACGACCAATTATTCATGCCACCTCCTTCACGGATTGTTCCTGTTTGTTGAACATTCTTAAGAATTTGTGGCACTAATTTTTCAATTCCGTTTACAGTATCCGTAAATATATCGGCTAACCATAATTGATATGGAATGCTGTTATCATAAAACGATTTGTAATCTGCATCCGAATAGGAATATGTATTTGTACTAGGCACAATGGTTGGAATGATAGAACTGGAAGAATTATATCCATTGAAAGAAGCAATAGAGGTATAGTTTGCTACACGACCAAAACCAAATGCAAATGTTAATCCACCCCGTACCGTAGCAATGGGATAAACAATGCCAAGATTGTTGAGACTCATGGCATTGTCGTTATCGGTTGTTTTGTTACCAAAGAAAGTTACATCATTTCCATAACCTAGACGCGATAGTCCAGCAGAAAACTCGTAATCCCTCTGCTGAGAAAGCCCTGCTGGATTTCCAAATAACGCCGAGAAATCATCTGCAACTCCGACAACTGTATTACCCATTCCTTGCGAGCGAGCGCCGACGGATGAACCGAATTGCGATAACCTTAGTACATCTTCTGCATATTGTGCGTTCACAAGTTGAATCTGAAATCCAATCATCATTAGAATAAGCAGCCAATATATTTTACGAAACGTTTCCATAAGATTACATCACTCCATTCTTTTTTCTTGTTATCGTCAACGTGATTTGCCCGAACCACCGCTTTGACGGCCACCACCGCCATCATTTCTTGATGCTGGTGCACTTGAAGTAGAGCTTGTCCGAGTCGATGGTTGCGGCGAATAACTTCGTCCACTTGATCTGGATTGTCCATTACTTGATCCTTGACTTCGAGAATATACGCGATTATGCGAGTTGCCGGTTCTTGAGCTTCTGCTCATCGCCGTAGTGCTTTGATCTCGATGACGCGGTTGCTGAACACTCGGACTATACCAACTGCCTCTTTGACGAACTGTTGATACACTCCTGGAAGAGCTACGCGAAGCTCTTGTTGTTACAGCACTTCCACTTTGAGTGGATACACTTCCAGCTGTGCGAGGAAGATTAACGCCTCCCCGGCTAGTTTCAACTCGTCCATTAAACGTTGTTCCAATTCCAGCATATCCAGATCTTGCAGTACCAGTTAGTCTGCTATTTCCACCTCTCTGATAGCCGGAATTACGCGTTACAAACGAACGAGGATAGTTTGAATGTCTATAACCATATCCTGAATAAGAATTCCAGTAACCCCAATGATAAGGATAATAAGAATATCCAATATAGAATGCAGGACCCCAAAACCATGGATCCCAGTATGTTGGATACACGCATCCATAATCCCATAACCAATATGATCGCCATGCAGGATAATAATAAGAGAATCCGAGACATTGGTGCGATTGCCAATTATCGTTATCTTCACCGTAATATGAAGAATCGCTTTGAACAGCAGACTGTTGTTCCTTTTGATAAGACAAATCTTCTTCTCGCGTTGGAACAAATTGAGTATAGCATCCTTGGAAGAGAATTGCCATCAACCCTAAGGGCAAAAGAAGTTTGAAAAAGAATTCTATTGTTTTCATGATTGACCTCATATATTTGACACTAGAAATGATCTCAAGTTTCTTGCCAGCGATAATTAAATAAAAAACCCGAATTCAGCGAGTTTTCGCCATCTTCAGGCATTTAAATTACTGCTCAAATGCTTATATGTCCACAAATCTAATCGCTACCGTCCACAGCCCTGCACATTTAGCCGGTAGATTTTCTGGCAGATTCACGAGCTAAAATTTAGGTAATGAGATATTATAGAGGATTAAAAATTTCCTATGTAATCAATTTGGAGTGTGCGATTTCCAACATTCACGTTGTCTTGGTTCTTTGTAATATTTTTTAAATTGAAGCCTACTACTAATCCTTTTCCCCATGTCCATCGGAAGCCAAAATTGAGGTATCCGTTTCCTTTGCCAAGTGCATAATTATTATTATCATTTGCCGCAAAATCATACTCCAGCATAATTGAGATATCTCTGCCTATTGATTTCTCTGCACCTACATACGCATTGAGATCCTTATCGCCATCATTTGTTTCCATGGATTTATTCAATCCACCATGCACGCTGAAATTACCAAGAAATTCATAGTTCTTACTGGCGGCTATATACACTCCAGGTGATTTGATAGTGTAACGCTTTAAAGTATCGGCATTGAGATAAGGTTCTTTACCTTGAGAATCATAACCGATGGCAAGTGCAGGCATAACAGCGCTCTCACTCACAAGACGCAGCTTGGCGTTTATTCCGGGCATTGGATTCATATCAATTTTATTTGGACCTATTATATTTGTGCCACCATACGAAATTCCAAATGTGAATGGTTCAAAAATTCCCACCGAAATCCCCACCAACACGCCGCCGTCCTGGAAGAAGTTCGAAGAGACAGAATACGATCCACGCTTCAGCAAACCGGCTGTCGGTTTATCAATCAGCATTGTTGGTTCAATAGTCGCTCCGTCGCCTGCATAGCTTTGCGCTAATGCCGTTTCTACTGTCACTATCATTAAAAGATTCACAATTAGAATTAAACTTAGTTTTTTCACTCGATTCTCCTTTTTATAAACTGAACTATACTTCGTCGTCACCAAATATTTTCTTAACATTCTTTGGAAGTTCCTTAGCCGTTTCATGCGAGGCAGTACCTTTTGCTTGCGGAGCAGACGTTGTTCGTTCCTTTCGAACAATTCTAAATCCTTCTTCAGCAAGCATATCCTCTTCAGAAGATTTACTTTCTTTTATTTGTTGTTCAGAGAATTTGAGTATCGGGGCTGCCAATGGCAGACCTGATGTTTTTTGTTCATGGAAAGATAATAACTTTTTGAAAATTGTCTGCCCTTCTCTCGCCAGGTCTTCTTCTGAATAAGTGAGAGCATGTCCTTCGCGGACGTAAAACTCGCCATTAATCATTACATCGCTTACCTGCTGTGAGGCGGCTTCTTGAAGAACAACCTCAAGAATTTGTTCAGCATTGCCATCCGCAAGAATGGAATTCATCCGAAACTCAGATAGATTCAGGAAAACAAGATCGGCTTTCTTTCCTGTTTCAATCGTTCCAATTTCCCCATCAAGCCCAAGTGCATATGCACCATTTATTGTGTGAAGAGAAAGCAGATTGTACGCTCGTTCATGCGGCAAACCGAGTGTGTTCAGAATGGAACGATAGGATTGAATATTCTCCAACGGTCGTGCAATTCCCCAATCTGTACCAAATGCGAGCGTAATTTTATATTTGAGTAATTCTTCGAATGGCGGTATTTCTGTTCCCTTCTGAAGAATAGCCGATGGCGAATATACCAACGGCGTACCAGACTTCGCAATGATTTCAAAATCTCCATATTCAAAACATGAGAGATGAAGAAGATGTGCCAACGAATCAATCGCTCCATACTCAGCATATAGTTGAGCGATAGATTTATTAAAATTTTTCTTCACGATATTAAACGCCTGCCGGGTCTGACCCAAATGCAAAATAATCGGCCACTGAAGTTCACGCGCTGAACGAATACTTGATTGAAGATTATATGTGGTAAGATTTTCTTCATCGGTGACAACGAAAGCGAAACGAATTGACGATTCGCGCTGCTTACGAGCTGCTTCAATCTGATCACCATTATGCAAACCGATAAAACCTCTTTGATTCGTTTGCTGCATCGCTTCGAGTGATGCTGCAAAGGAATGCTCAAGATTATCGATGCCATATTCCGACAATGTTGTTACACCTGATTTGAGCGCGGCATAATATGACAATCGGTACAGAGTTAAGAATTCCTGAAATGTGGCTTCCTTGCGTAAATAATCATAAGCGCGGCTAATGATCCGGGTCTTATTCCATCGCGACATCGGCTGACCAGATGTTAAATAATGCAAGATAAACGATTCACCCGTATGATGCGCATCGACGAATCCAGGTAAAATGATTTTTCCTGCGCCATCAATAACTTCGGCGTTCGGATAAGTTGCCTTGAGCGCATCAGCGCGCCTGCCTATCTCGATAATCCGGCCGTTTTGAATTATGAGCGTGAGTTTTCCAGCGCGATTTTGCTTGTCACCGGAAAAAACAAATCCGTTTTCGACTATTTTAATTGAATCGATCATGCAAATTAGTTTATCTTACGCCAAGTTGTACCATCTTTTTTATCTTCGATCTTAAAGCCGATTGCTTCTAGTTGATCGCGGATTTTATCTGATAGTGACCACAACTTGTTTTCACGTATTTCTTTTCGAGTTTCAAAAAGTAAGTTAATAAGCTTTGATTCAATAGGAGAAGTGCTTACGCCTGTTATGCTGACCAATTGTTTATTAATCGTCAACGCACCATCGGCGGTATAAGTAGGAACAATTGGAATAATTCCAAGGATACTGCTACCAAGCTCGCCAAAGAGTTGGTCGATCTGTTTGAGCGTTTCCATACTAAGCTTTTGTTCGGAGTTAAGTGACTGATTTGTCTCACGTGCCAAATCAAATAACACACCGATAGCGAGCGGCGCGTTGAAATCATCGTCCATCGCTTCTAAAAAATGTTTTTTATACGAAGGAAGATCTATTTGCACTCCATTTATCCGTTGTTCAGATTCGGCTTTCTTTAATTCTTCCCGGAGATTGCGGATAGTGTTCAGCAATTTATCATATCCGGCATTCGCTCCTTGCAATGCTTCATCGCTGAAATCCAACGTGCTACGATAATGACTTTGCAGTATAAAAAAGCGTACTACAAGCGGATCATATTTTTTGAAGGCATCTTTCAGCGTTACAAAATTTCCGAGCGACTTCGACATTTTTTTCCCGTTAACCGTCACAAGGTTGTTATGAATCCAGTATTTCACAAACGGCTTTCCGGTTGCCGCTTCACTCTGCGCAATCTCGCATTCGTGGTGTGGAAATTGGTTATCCATTCCGCCGCCGTGAATATCAAATGTCTCGCCAAGATATTTCATCGACATTGCCGAACATTCGATGTGCCATCCGGGGAACCCTTCGCCCCACGGACTCGGCCAGCGCATGATATGTCCTGCTTCAGCTTTCTTCCACAAAGCAAAATCCGCTGGATGCCGCTTCTCCGAACGCGATTCAACGCGCGTTCCTTCAACCGACTCCTCCAGCACACGTCCGGAAAGCTTGCCGTAATTGCTAAACTTCTGAACATCATAGTACACAGAACCGTTCACCTCATACGCAAAACCCTTCGTAAGAAGTTGCTTGATAATTTCGATTTGTTCTATGATATGCCCTGATGCACGAGGAGAAATATCCGGACGCACAATTCCAAGCTTATCCATATCTTTGAAATAGCTGCGTGTGAATATCTCTGCTATTTGCATTGGATGGACGCGATCAAGACGCGCCTGTTTGACGAGTTTATCTTCACCTTCATCAGCATCGTCGGTAAGATGACCTACGTCGGTGATGTTTTGAATATATCGCACCTCGTTGCCAAGATAACGCAAGTATCGAACAATGACATCGAAGGAAACATAACTTTTTGCATGACCAATGTGTGAATGACTATAAACAGTAGGTCCGCACACATACACGCCTACATGTCCTTCATGAATCGGTTTGAATTCTTCTTTATTTCGGCTTAATGTGTTATAAATAAATAATGACATAGTATATTATCTAAACATCTTTCTTATTTCATCCCAATTAATTCTCTTGCACCGTTCAAACTTGCTTCCGTCACTTCTGTGCCGCTGAGAAGTCTGGCGATTTCTTGAATGCGATTTTCTTCATCTAACTTACGAATCGTTGACGATGTGCGATGTTTCGATTCGCTCTTCTCCACTGCAAAATGGCAATCAGCGAATCCGGCAATTTGCGGCAAATGTGTGATGGCGATGACTTGATGGAATTGTGATAAACTCTTCATACTTTTGCCCACTGCCTGAGCAATTCTTCCGCTTATGCCGACATCAATTTCATCAAACACGAGCAGCGGCAGACGGTCTGCCTTGGCAAGAATCGTTTTTAGCGCAAGCATAATGCGCGATATTTCACCTCCGGACGCAACCTTAGCCAATGGTTTCAAGTCCTCACCAACATTGGTCGAAAGATAAAACTCGATACAGTCAATTCCGCTTTGTGTTGCGTCGTAAAATTCACGTCCGAGTTTGACATAAGCACTGTTCGTTTTGCCGTCCAATTTCCCCAACACGCGATTCTCAATCTTCACATCGAACTGTGAATTTGCAATACCTAATTTTGCTAACTCCGTGCAGACTGATTTACTAATCTTACCTACCAACTCCCTGCGCTTTGTTGAAAGACGCTGTGCAGCAGCAGAACAGGTTTTTCGTTCAAGCGCAATGTACTCATTCAGTTTCCGAATTTCACTTTCGAAGTTTTCCGCCATCGCAAACTCTTTGCCTATTTTCTCGCGACGTTCAATTACAATATCCAGTGAACCGCCGTATTTTTTCTTAAGGAGTGTGATTTGACCAAGTCGTTCGCGGATTTGTTCCAGCCGCTCAGGATTAAATTCAATCTTAGAATTGTAGCTTTGAATAAACTTTGTAAGTTCGCCAACAATCGCAGCTGCAGAAGCGCATTCATTTTTTATATCTTCGAAAGTCTTATCAATCCCTGCGAGATCTTCAAGTTGGTTTCGCGCTTTCAGCAATAAATCGTACACCGACTGTCCACTAATGTTCTCCGAACCCAGCCGGGCGGGTTCTCCTTCGTAGAGTGATTGACATAATTGCGATGTTGCCTCAAAAAGTTTTTCAGAATTTTCTAAGATGCGCAGTTCGTTTTCCAGATCACCTTCTTCGCCAGCACGCGGATCGACAGCGTCGATTTCTTTAATTTGAAATTCATACAGGTCGCGCTTCTCTCTCAGTTCTTTCTCTTTAAGCGAGAGCACACGTAATTCCGTGAAAAGAACTGTCAGCCGATCATATGATTCGCGATATTCATCAACTAACTTGTCCAAACTTCCGAATTCGTCCAGCAAGCCGATGTGTGTTTCCGGTCGAAGCAATGATTGATGCTCATGCTGACCATGAAGATCAACAAGGTGATCACCGATTTCTTTTAGGACCGCAAGCGACACAGGTGAATCATTTATAAAGCAACGGGATTGACCTTTAATAGAAACTTCACGACGGAGAATAAAATCTTCCTGCAATTCGATCTTATTCTGTTTCAGAAGATCTTTCAATTTTTCATTTTCCGCCATTCCAAAGATACCTTCAACAATGGCTTTGTCGCTTCCCTTACGCACCACATCAGCACTTGCGCGATCCCCAAGTATGAGACTCAATGCGTCGATAATGATAGATTTGCCGGCACCGGTTTCACCTGTAAGGATGTTCAGCCCATTCTCAAATTCGATTTCGACGAGTTCGAGTAGAGCATAGTTTCGGATAGTCAGTGATTTGAGCATACAGATTCGCTCAAATGTAAGGAAAAAAGATGGAATTTCAATGAAAGAGATTTCTTTTACATCAAATCAATTCTGCGACGGATTACTTGCCTCAACATCAAAGAATAGTATCCCCGGCATATCGCCGATGACGCCATAGAAGTAGGCATAATGAATAAATTCGGCTAAACTTTCTTCTTCCTTTTCACTAAAATCATACGAGAACGATGAAAGATAACTAGTCAGTTCACTTAAAGAAAGATTCTGCTGCTGTGCTACACTTTGTGCAATTTGTGACTTCATAAAAACACCGCTATTTTTTGCCGTGAATAGTGCCTGCGCTTCCGCTTTTGACAATTCTTCTTCACGCCCAACCCAAAATCCATGAACGTACGGCAAACCTGTCAGGTCATTCCATTCTTCTACAAGATCAAGTGTAAACGTTCCTGCACGAGCGATCACCTGGGGATTATCTTGGATAATTAAAGCTGCATCGGCTTTCGCCAACATTGCGTCAACATTTGGCATCATAGGAATAAACTGAAGCTTAGAGTGCGTTGATTGATTCTGGTACTTTTCTGATAGAATAATTTTTGCAAGAATGATTTCAGACGTAAATCGCACGTCGATTGCTATGCGTTCAATGTTATGCAGATTTGATTTGAGAACAAGCTGAATTGTGTTTGTCTGATTGGAAGAAGCAACGCAAATGTTCGGTACTATTCGGTATTCCCCGCCATGCCGTGCATAATCTATGGGCGATAAAAAAGCGTTCCGTATCCCACCAGAACGCTCACTGAGTTTTATTGCATTATTTGCAGGGATGTCTATGACCAGATCAAATGGTGATTCCCTTCGATCCAATCCAAACAGGAGCGGCTTCAGATACAGTTCATTAGACGCTGCAAGCCGCGATTTCATCAGGCATTCGTTTTTTGAGCAACTGCCTTAGTCGCCAATTCGCGAACATAATAAATTTTCGAGCGCCGAACTCTACCATCTTTCACTTTCTCGATCTTTGCAACGCTGGGAGAATGCACGGGGAAAATTCGCTCTACACCGACGCCGTCAGATATCTTCCGAACAGTGAATGTAGTATTAATTCCTGAACCACGCTGACCTATCACAATGCCTTGAAATTCCTGAATGCGCTCTTTATCGCCTTCCTTGACTTTCACATGCACATTTACGATGTCGCCAGATTTAAATTTTGGGACATCGGTTTTGAGTTGAGTTGCCTCAACAAGTTTCAACTTATCCATTAGTTTTTTTTACTCCACTAAATCAAGTTACCGTGTATTATCTTTTATGAAACAAAATTATCGCCGCGCAAACGTTTCGTTCTGCGTTCACGCTGTTCTTGCCGCCAGCGATCTATTTCCTGATGATCCCCTGAAAGCAATACGTCGGGCACAGTCAATCCGCGAAATTCCGCTGGTCGTGTGAATTGCTGACATCCAAGCAAACCATCCTGAAACGAATCCGTCAATGCGGATTCGCCATCATTCAATACACCGGGAATGAGCCGCACAACTGCATCCACCACAACTGCCGCAGCCAGTTCACCGCCGGTTAGGACATAATCACCAATAGAAATCTCGCGTGTCACCAACATCTCACGTACTCGTTGATCGATGCCTTTGTAATGTCCACACAACATCATCAAATTATTTTTTAACGAAAATTCTGTCGCAACTTTTTGTGCAAACAACTCGCCATCAGCCGATAGAAAAATGATTTCATCGTACTGGCGTTGTGCTTTCAACTCTTCCACACATTCAAAGAACGGTTCCGGTTTTAGTACCATACCTGCACCGCCTCCATAAGGCGTATCGTCAATAGTATGATGCTTGTCGTGCGCGTAAGCACGAAGATCGTGAACAATGATTTCTACAATTCTTTTCTCCTGCGCCCGTTTCAAGATACTTTCCTGAAGCGGACTTTCCAATAACTTCGGTAATCCTGTGATTATATCTATTCGCATCAGTCAAGCAATCCATCTAAAGCATGAATAGTGATGCGTTTATTTTCGATATCTACCTGCCGGATAATCGCTTTGACAGCTGGAATTAAAATTTCCTTTGCATCTTTTTTGACAACCCATAAATCATTCATCGGAAGCGAAAGTAAATCCGTTATTATACCAACAGCCGTTTGCTCTTCTGTCACAACTTCGCATCCAATTACATCGTCTACAAAATAACTTCCATCCCGAAGTTTAACGGCATCTTCTTTAGCAACAAAAAGAAACGAGTCCTTTATTTTTTCCGCTTCTTCAACCGTCTCAATACCATCAAAGTTAAAAACCACATGCTTGGTATCGATTCTCACCTTCAGAATCTTCTTCAATTCTGCATTCGCTGCCTCAAGGCCAATCCACACAGCTGGCAGATTCATAAACCTCTGCTTGTCTTGTGTCAACGGCGAAATTTTCACTTCACCCCGAGTGCCAATCGGTTTAGAAATTCTTCCGATCGCAATCAAATCCATACAGATTCTTTGATCTCCGTACTGAGATACAAGGACTTCAATTGAAAAAAATTATCCTATAATATCCAGTACCGCTCGTTTACCTTCTTTGGCGGCAACTGCTTTTAATAGCACTCGCAGGGAAGTTGCCGTTTGGCCATGCCTGCCAATAATCTTCCCAATATCTCCTTCCGCTACTTTGAGCTTGAAGATGTGAGTATTTTCCTTTTCTTCAAACTCGACGATAATGCTTTCTGGATGATCCACCAGATGTTTCACAATAAATTCCAGAAATTCCTTCATCGTTCCACCTCTTGCACAGAATAATGGCTGTGTCAACACAGCGATGGATTCTTTTTCCCGTCCATCTCACAACCATTTCAATTGTGGAAATTGTGTTAGTGCTTCACCGCCGCTCTAACTGTGGATTATTGAACTGCTAAAATAATTTCAATATCCTTTCGATGGAAAACCCATCAAATGCTCTTTGTCTTACAACTGATCTGCATTAAATCCAAAGATTATCTGCCACAGCGCATTATTACTAGAGTTGATAATCGTTGATCGCCTTAAGCGGTGGCAACAGGAGCTTCAACAGCTGCTTGGGCTGGAGCTTCTGCTGGAGATGAAGCAGCTTTTTTCTTTCTCTCCGAACGCCTTACTTTACGATCTGCTTCATGCTTTGGTTTGTCAACCTGAAGCATCTGCCATCGTTCCATTACGCTCTTTACAGTTGCTTCATTTTTACCTTGGCGTGTAAGTGTCCATCGCAGCCAAAAGCCAGTCCGTCTCAGCAATGACCGCACTGTATCAGTTGGCTGTGCGCCTTGCTTAAGCCAGTATTCTATTCGCGGTTCTTTCAATACCAAGGTGATAGGGTTGGTGTGCGGATCGTACTGACCAAGAGCTTCAAGGTATCCACCATCACGAGGAGAACGGGAATCCGTTGCAACTAACTTGTAAATAGGGTGCTGCTTTTTCCCTTCTCTTCGCATTCGAATTTTTACCAATGTTGTTACTCCTCTGTTTGACTTGATTTTTTACAGAAATAGTTGTTTTACACTCTTCGTTAATTCATTGGGAATTGCATTCCGTGCATTGCACGGCGCATATTTCCTTTGCTGAATCGTTTCATCATCCGCTGCATTTCATCAAACTGTTTCAGCAAACGATTAACATCTTGCACCGTTGCGCCGCTGCCTAACGCAATACGCTTTCTCCGGTTTCCGTTGATGATAGATGGCCGCATACGTTCTTCCGCCGTCATCGATTGTATGATTGCTTCTACTCGTACGAGGCTCTTTTCATCAATTGTAGTGTTTGCCGGAAGTTTATTCATCCCCGGTATCATACTCATCATTTGATCCAGCGAGCCCATCTTTTTAATTTCACGGAGTTGATCCAGAAAATCTTCGAATGTAAATTGCGACTTCCGAAGTTTTTCCTCTAACTTGACAGCTTTCGCTTCGTCAAAATGTTCTTGCGCTTTCTCGACGAGAGTTACAATATCACCCATACCAAGAATACGAGAAGCGATACGCTCAGGATAAAACGGTTCTAAAGCGTCTAATTTTTCTCCAACCCCGATAAACTTTATCGGCTTTTGGACCACAACACGAATCGAAAGTGCAGCTCCGCCGCGACTGTCACCATCAAGCTTTGTCAGAACAACACCGTCGAAATTCAGCCGCTCGTGAAATGCTTTCGCTGTATTAACGGCATCCTGCCCGGTCATTGCATCAACCACAAACAGAATTTCATGCGGCTGTGCCTTATCGCGCACAGCTTCTACTTCCTTCATCATTTCTTCATCTACGTGCAGACGTCCTGCAGTATCTATAATAACTGTATCGCGAACGTTTTTACGTGCAAAATCGATAGCATCTTCAACAATCTTTACTGCGCCAGATCCGCGCTCAACATACACAGGAATCTGAAGTTGTTTCCCCAGCATTTCCAATTGATCGATTGCTGCAGGCCGATGAACATCTGCCGCAACGAGCAACGGAAATCGTCCTTTGTTCTTCAAGTGGTTCGCCAACTTTGCAGAGAATGTTGTTTTTCCAGATCCCTGCAATCCTGCCACGAGAATGACTGTCGGTGGAGCCTGGGCTGATGCAATATCTGCTTTTGATTCGCCAAGCAGCTTTACCATCTCTTCATGAATAATTTTGATGATGAGCTGGCCTGGAGTAATACTCGCAAGGACTTCCTGCCCTACGGCTCTTTTCTGAACATCTTCAATGAACTGTTTCGTAACCTTATAATTTACATCTGCATCGAGCAGTGCTCTACGTACTTCGCGCAAGGATTCCTCAATGTTTTGAGGTGTTATTTTCCCTTGTCCTCGAAGTTTCTTAAAAGCTGTTTCTAGCTTTTGGGTAAGACTTTCAAACATTTACTTTCCTGAAGCAATTTTACAGTAAAATTTCTTCCATATTAGCATTTAAAAAACTTTAGAATCAAAAGCTTCTATGAGTTTACTCATTGAAAAATAGCGAAAAAAGGGGAGGCAATCAAGAAGTTATTTTGTGGATTTTCATTTCCACAAAAATAGAGATAAAGCCAATTCTCTCGCGGAAATTTTTATTTTTATACGCTTTAACCAAGCACGCGTGTAATTTCTTGTAGAGTTGTTACACCAGTAAGTGCTTTACGAATCGCATCCTGCCGGATACCTTGGAAACCAAAATTGGCAGCTTCTTCTCGCATAGTCAGGATCGATTCTTTTTGAAAGATCATATCCCGTAATTTCGGACTAATTGTCACAACTTCACTAATTGCGACTCGACCTTTATAACCCGTACCTAAGCAATTAGGACAGCCGCGGCCGCGGAACAATTTGAGGTCAGATGATTCCATAGGAGCACCGATCATTTCGAGTTCTTCAGGCGAAAGCTGGTATTCTTCTCTGCAATTAGGGCAAATTTTGCGGATTAAAAGTTGATACACAATTCCAACAACCGTTGAGGCGAGCCAATATGCCGGTACACCAAGATTGAGCAGACGGTGAATTGCTCCAATCGCATCATCAGCAAGCATGGAACTGATCACAAGATTACCTGTGAGCGCGGCCTCGCCAGCAACAATGCCTGTCTCTGCATCGCGGATTTCACCAATCATAATAATGTTCGGATTCTGTCGAAGGATTGCCCTGAGTGCATCTATAAAGTTAAATGATTTGTCGGGAGGCAAATGTACTTGGCTTGCATACGGCAGGCGGTACTCAACCGGATCTTCGACTGTAATCACACATTTTTCGGGACTCGCCACATAATTCACAGCTGCATACACTGTTGTCGATTTACCGCTTCCCGATGGCCCTGTGATTAACAGCAGTCCTCGAGGACTGCGAAGCAATACCCTTAGTCGTTCAAGATTTTCTTTGCTGAATCCGAGTTCTTCGATTCGGGAGATACTTGCAGTCTTGTGCAGCAATCGCACTAAACATCGTTCGCCAGAAAGCACAGGAATCACATTTACGCGAAAATCAAGCGATTCATTTCCATAGGTAGCCGAGAATCGTCCCTCTTGGGGTTTCTTTTTTTCAAATTGATTCAGCGTTGCCTTTGATTTCAGTACACTAATTATGGGATCGTTCATATCAGGCGGAAGAGAGAGCAAACGCTTGAGTGTTCCTTCATGCCCTAACCGAATTTGCATTTCCCCTTCAATTGGTTCGAAATGGACATCATTTGCATTGCCTTGAACAGCTCGGATCAGAATTTCTTCAACAATCTGATCGGCAGTTGGAAGTTTCCCTTGACGGAACATATCACGGATCTTATCCTTTGAGAGCGAAGTAACATCGATCTGTTCCAACGAAATACGTTGTGGCCCTTGTCCAGATACTGGGCGCGGTTGGTTTGGCTGTTGCGGCGTGACTGCCATAACTCTTCTCCGTCGAAGTGATGGCTCAATGAACTTGTCGGATGAGATATTCCTAAATTCTCCGACAAGTAACCGTTCGCTATATCATTTATGCGAACGATAAAATGAAAATTTTTAACTTGCTTTTTTCAGCGCTTCTGCTCCGCTGACAATTTCAAGTAATTCCTTCGTGATGCTTGCCTGCCGTGCCTTGTTGTAAGACAGTGTTAGATCACAGATAAGTTCTTTTGCATTCTCAGTAGCATTGTTCATTGCTGTCATTCGCGCACCTTCTTCGGCGGTGCTGGATTCCAGCAAGACATGCCACATCAGGAAATTTAGATGTTTCGGTAGCAACACATTTATAATTTCAATGCTCGACGGTTCATAGATATAATCCACTTGAGCAAGTGCATGGATATCCTTTGTCTTCTGAATTTGTTCCGGTGGAATCGGCAAGATCTGCTCGACAACGATTTGTTGCTGAATAACCGACTTAAATTCATTATAGATAATTTCTACCTTATCGAATTTACCTATTAGGTAATCGTCTATCAATTGTTGAATGATCGTTCTTGCATGACCAATATGAAGATTCCCAAATAAGCCAATGTATTTCGTATAAAGGTTATAATTTCTCTTCAAGAAGAAGTCGGTTGCCTTTTTCCCTACCGTAACAATGCGAACACCATCGGGCTCTTTCAATAAATTTGAATAATGGGTATTCAAATAATCGACAGCGGCTTTGATAATATTGCCATTGAAGGCTCCGCACATTCCCCGATCACCTGAGACTACTACCAACACAACTCGTTTGACTTCTCGTTCCTGCAATAATGGATGAATAGATAGATCAACTTTTGTAACAAGATGTCTAAGCAACTCGTTCATCTTGCAGGCGTAGGGACGCGCCGAGACAAGCGCATCCTGCGCACGGCGTAGTTTTGCCGCGGCAACCATTTTCATGGCTTTGGTAATTTTTTGCGTGCTCTTAACACTCGTTACACGACGTCTGATTTCTCGAAGCGTTGCCACGGATTATTTTATCGTCCCTTTAAATTTCAGGATAAATTCTTTTGCAATACTATGAAGATTTGTTTCAAGATCTTTAGAGAGGTCTTTCGTCTGGGCAATAGCATCGAGCACATTTGAATATTTCATTTCCATCATCTCGAGAAATTCTTTTTCGAATCGTTGTACTTCTGTCAATGGCAATTCGTCCAAATATCCGTTTGTACCGGTGAATATACTCGCTACCTGTTTCTCCACAGCCATTGGAACGTATTGATCTTGCTTGAGCAATTCCACAAGATGCGATCCTCGACGTAATGTTTGTTGTGTCGATTTATCAAGATCTGAACCAAATTTTGCAAACGCTTCCAACTCACGATATTGAGCAAGGTCCATGCGCAAACGTCCTGCCACTCGCTTCATCGCTTTGATTTGTGCATTGCCACCGACACGCGATACTGAGATACCGACATTGATAGCAGGCCGTACGCCAGCATTAAATAAACTGGGCTCTAGATAAATCTGTCCATCAGTGATAGAGATGACGTTTGTCGGAATGTACGCTGAAACGTCACCTGCCTGTGTTTCGATGATCGGCAGTGCAGTGAGACTTCCACCGCCGAGTTCATCATTAAGCTTTGATGCTCGCTCTAATAAACGTGAGTGCAGATAGAAGACATCACCAGGATATGCTTCACGTCCCGGAGGTCTACGTAAAAGTAACGACATCTGGCGATACGCTTGTGCATGCTTTGAGAGGTCGTCGTAGATCACAAGTGCATGACGACTAGAATCGCGAAAATATTCTCCCAGCGTGGCACCTGCATAGGGGGCGATGAATTGCAACGGTGCAGAATCACTTGCAGATGCATGAATGACTGTTGTGTATTCCATCGCACCATTTTCTTCTAATGTTGCTACTACCTGTGCAACCGTCGATCCTTTCTGACCGATAGCAACATAGATGCAATATACCGGCTCAATGCCTTCTTTCTTTGCCTTTTCAGTATGTGTATATTTTTGATTGATAATTGTATCAATCGCAATTGCAGTTTTTCCAGTCTGGCGGTCGCCGATAATTAATTCTCGCTGCCCACGTCCAATCGGAATCATACCGTCAACCGGTTTGAGACCAGTTTGCAATGGTTCTTTCACCGGACTTCGAGCAATAACCCCAAGCGCTTTACGTTCTAACGGAAGAAATTTATTTGTCTTGATTGGTCCCTTGCCATCAAGAGGTTGTCCAAGCGGCGTCATCACGCGGCCAAGCATCTGTTCGCCAACAGGCATGGACGCAACACGACCTGTTCGTTTCACAGTGTCACCTTCTTTGATGTGGGAAATCTCACCAAAGACTACGCACCCGACATTATCTTCTTCGAGATTTAATGCCATACCAAACACGTTGCCGGGGAATTCTACCAATTCACTTGCCATAACTTTTGATAGACCGTAGATACGCGCGATGCCGTCACCTATCTGCAAAACAGTGCCGACATCATATACATCTACTTCTTTTTCAAAACCGGAAAGCTGTTTCCGTAATATTGCCGATACTTCATCAGGTCGTACTTCTGCCATTTTCTTCCTCTATGTACTTCCAGCACGAATGCGGCTGGATGATTTTGAACAAATGAGTTACAAACATTATACAGTCAAATATTATAAAACAATCAATTCCTCCGAAAAACGCTTGCGGAGAAGTTCGAGTTGCTGTTTCACACTGCCATCGAACACTGTATCTCCAATGCGAGCAATAAAGCCGCCGATCAGTTGTTTATCTAAACTTTGGTCGATTAACACTTTCTTTTTCGAATAAGCTTCAAATCGTTGTTTAAGCTGTGCCGTCTGCTGTTGTGATAATTCCACAGCCGTTTTAACGTCGACATGAACGATACCTAACATTTCATCCTGTAATTGGAAAAAAGCTTCGATGACACTCGGAAGAGCATCTTCTCGTCCTTTTTCAATAAGCAAAGCTAAAAATTGAAGGGTAAGTTGTTGAACTGACGATCCAAAAGTCGTTTTGAATACTGATTGTTTCTTCTCTTTCTTGATAACTGGACTTTTTAAGAAGAGTTGAAACTCGTGTGACTCTTTAATGATTCGCTGAAGGATCGTTAGATCATCGCTGACATTTTTAAGTATATGCAATTCTTCTGCAGTGCTCAATAAAGCTTCGGCGTATCGATTTGCTATTCGCAGATTTGTCATATTCCGTCAGTTCTTTGGAAGTTTGTTGATTACGGAATCTGTAAGCTTTTTCTGCTTGTTCTCGTCTAATGTCTCTTCGAGAATTTTTTCTGTCGCCTTAATAGCAAGGTCAGCTACTTCAGAGCGAAGCTGTAACTTTGCAGCCTCAACATTGCGCTGAATTTCTTCTGCTGCTTGTTTCAATTCTTGTTGTGCCTGCTGTTTCGCCTTCACCACAATTTCATCCCTAATTTTTTCTGCGAATGCCTTACCTTCACGCATCATTTTTTGATATTCTTCTTCTGCGCGGGCAAGGTTCTTTTCATTCTGCTTCATTATCTCTTCCGCTTCTGTCCGGGCACGGTCTGCTTGCTCTAAGGCGGTCCGAATTTTGCCTTCGCGGTCTCCAAGCATTTTAAGGATCGGGTTCCAGGCGTACTTTGCAAGTACGATCAACAAAATAAGAAACGAGATAATCGTCCAGACAATAAGCCCTGGATTCGTGTCAAATAGTAACTCCATGGATCAATATTCCTTTGATTTACTTCACTGCAAGAAT
>Ga0187861_10001932_pt1 | contig 20224 bp, 8 predicted proteins | sample June2016WEW_10_1_3_FD_132986 | JGI IMG/M metagenome (GOLD analysis project Ga0187861, IMG submission 132986) | Peatland microbial communities from SPRUCE experiment site at the Marcell Experimental Forest, Minnesota, USA - June2016WEW_10_100 | ecosystem: Environmental > Terrestrial > Soil >...
AGACGCGCACCGTCGCCTCGTCCTTCTGGTCGCTCACGTCTAGGTCGAGGTCCTTCAGCCGCACGAAGGCTTCGGCATCGCCAAAGACGCCCTTGGTGTATTCCCGGTACGCGCCGTCGGTGAAGCCCAGGGTGGCGCTGGAGACCATCTTGATGGTGGCCAGGCGCTTGACGTTGCGCTGGTTGTCTTCCGTGTTCTCGTCGATGTACACAACGCTGACCACGTCGCCGCCGATGATTTGCAGGATGCCGTCGCCCGGCTTGGGCGCGCCCAGTTCGGTCTGAATGGAACCGATGAAGTACTCGCCGCTCTTGCCCAGCGGTTCGCAGACGACATCCTCCTTGTCGCCGCTCTTGGCCTGCACCTGGACCTTGAGTTTCTCGCCGCTCTTGAGCAGCACCACCAGGTCCTTGTCGTGGATCTTGATGAAGAGGCGCTGGCCGGCCTCGGCGAGGCTTTCGCCCGCGGCGTTGAGCGGGACGCTGGTGCCGACCATCTCCAGCGCCTCGACGGCATTGGCCCAGCGGCCCAGCTTGAAGTGGCACTGCCCGATGTAGTAGTAGGCCTCGTTGGCAAAGACGCTCCACGGGAACTGGTTCGTCACCTTGCGCAGCGCCATGAAAGCCCGGTCGTAGTTGTTCATCTGGTAATGGCAGACGCCCAGGCGGTACAGCCCTTCCGCCTGTTCGTCGAGATTGTCCGAAGCTTCCAGTTGCTCGAACTGCTTCACGGCCAGCTCATAGTTGCGTTTCTTCGTCAGGTGCTGGCCCAGCGCCAGGTAAGCTTTGAAGCGCACCTTGGACTTGGGGAACAACTGCGGGACCGACTGGAGGAGCTTGACCGCGCGTTCTTCGTTCTGCGGCTGATCGAGCAGCTCGACGCCCTTGTTCAGGATGTCGGTGGCCTTGTAGTCCGCCTTGCCGTCGTCGTTCGCGGCCTTCGCGTCGGCGGGCTTGACTTCGCCGCAGGGACACGGAGACACGCAGAAGAGCAGGCACACAGGGAGCAGCCAAAAGGCGCCGGGCGCCTGGCGTTTCGCGGTTGCGCCGGCCTGCACAAAGCCGCTAACCGATTGAAAATCGAAAATCGAAAATCGAAAATCCATGTCTGTCGTCCTCTGTCTGCTGGTCCCTAGTCCTCTTTGTCGAACACGCCGCCTCCGGTCTGGAGGATGTATTTCTTGAGCAACTGTTTGGCCGCGCCGGCCTCGGCCGCGGCCCTGTAGAGTTTGAGCAGCCTGCGGCACTGGGCGATCACCGCGGTCTTGTCGCCGGCCTCCTCCAGGTACTGGGCCTTGCGCCAGGCCGCGGCCGAGGCCTGGTCGGGGAAGGAGTTCTCGATTTCGGTGAGCGTGGTCAAGGCCTCCTTCAGCTTGCCCCAGCGCTTGTAAGCGTCCTGGATGTTCCACAGCGTGCCGGGCGGCTTGTCAATCTCGTGGTAGAGCTTGATGGCCTTCTCGTATTCGCCCGTGCATTCCCTGTACACCCGGGCCCGTTCCTCCTTGGCGCGGTCCACCCAGTATGGGATCCCTGATTTCTCGATTTCTTCGAGCCGCGCGATGCCTTCCTTCCATTGCTGGCGCCGGCCGTAAATCTCGTAATGCTTGAACGTGGCGTAGGGCGGATCGGTGATGCTGTCGGCGCAGAACTGGGCCTGGGTCCAGTCGCCCATTTCGCAGAGGCGGTCCACCAGCCAGGAGAGCTTGTTGTGGGCCTCGTTGCGCCCGCGCTCGTCCTTGGCGGCCGCGCGCAGGGCCTTGATGTAGACGGACACTTCGTTCACCATCTCGTCGCGCTCTTTCTTGTCGGTGAGCCGGTACACCAGGAAAGTGATGGCCTTGTCGTAGTACGTCCAGAGGTCGTTGCTCTTCTCGAACCAGGGCTTCTGCGTCTTGAACCAGGCGAGGAAGGCGCGCGTATCTTTCAGGTGCGCTTCCTTGTTCGCCGGGCCGTAGTTGTTGAAGTCGAAGACGTTCATGGCCACGTCGGCGCCCGAATGCGCCACCCAGCGCCGGTGCGCGGCGTTCTCGCGGTTCTCGTCGTTCACCAGCCAATTCATATAACCGGCGTAGTCGCTGTTCTGGAAGTAAGCGCTTGTGGCCGCGCCGCGCGCCTCATTGGCCTCCTCGGGATTGGCCTTCCAGAAGTCCGCGCACACCTGCTTCCAGTACTTCATCGCCGCCTCGGTCTGTTTCCGCTTCCAGCAGTTGTCCGCCAGCCTGCGCAGCGCCCCGGCGGCGAGCGGGTGGTAGCGGTACTCCTCGTCTTCCGCCATCTGCTGGAAGCACTGCAGGCCCTTCTGCGTATCGCCGTTGTCCAGGAGCGCCATGCCCTTGAAGAAGAGCGACGCCGCGGCGTCGTCAATCTCGGTCTTGAAGTAATCCAGCACTTCGGTGAAGACCTTGATGGCGGCGTTGCGGTCCTTGGCCAGGTACAGGCAATAGCCGAACATGAAGTTCATGTAGGCCAGCGTGGAGCTGGCGGCCGACTCCTGGAACTGGACCTTGAACTTCTCGAATTCCGCGGCGGCCGCGCGGAAGTCGTTGTTCTTGAAGAAAGTGGCGGCCTTGTCGTATTGGGCGCGCTCGAACACGCTCAGCTTCTTGTACCTCTCGGCCGGCAGGACCCAGGTCCACTGGGCCGCGCGGACCTGTCTTTTCTTCTCTTCACCGGCCCTCAGTCCGCCACAGAGACACAGAGACACGGAGACACAGAGAAGAAGTTTTAGATTTGCGATTTGCGATTTGCGATTGCCCCACCCGGCAGGCGCAAAGCGAAAATCCAAAATTGGAAATCGAAAATCGAAAATCGAAAATTCTCTCATTGCCCTTCCTTCGCAGTGTCCTCGGTTTCGATGTTGGTGAAAACTTCTTCGGTCAAACGCCCGCGGGCGATCTTGGCCCACTTGCTCTCGGGATAATCCCAGGTGATCTTCTTGAAGGTGCGATAGGCCTGGCGGTAGTTGTTATCCTTCGAGTACGCTTCGCCCAGCCAGTACATGGCTTCCGAACGCAGGTCTTTCTGGTCGGCGTAAGTGCTGACCAGCAGATCGAGCGTTTCGATGGCCCCCTTCCAATCCTCGCCCTTGATGTGGCACTGGCCCGCCAGGAAGAGCGTCTTGGCGGCCAGGGGGTGGCTGGGGCTGGCCTTCTGGAACTGGGCGAAAATCCTGGCGGCCACCTTGTACTGCTTCTCCTTGTAGTAGTAATTGCCCAGGCGGATCTTGGCGTCGGAGACCAGCTCGCTGTCCGGATAAAGATAGATGACCCGCACGTAATTTTCGCAGGCCTGATCAAAGCTGCCCGCTTTCTCCTGGCAGATGGCCATTTTGAAGAGCGAACGCACCGCGTACTCGGAATCGGGCCACTGGCTGATGACGCTGGAATAGCGGCTGATGGCTTCATTGGGATTGCCCAGTTCCTGCGCCAGGTTGGCCAGCAGGAACTCGCCCTGGGCCACCAACGAAGTGTTGGGATAGTCCCGCATCGCTTCCTCCAGGATGCGCTTGCCTTGCGCGACCTCCTCCTTGGCCTTGTCCTCCTGTTTAAGCTTGCGGTGTTCTTTGGCCATTTCGAAGAGCGCCTCGGACATCAGGAAACGCGTCTTCACGGCCATCTCGGGGTCGGTGAAGACCTTGCTGAAAGCCGCCAGTTCGCCGTTGGCCCCGTAGTGGATCTTGGCCTTCTTGACGACATCCATGCCGTCGGGCGACTTGAGGCACCATTCGTCGTGATAGGTGAAGGTCACCTCGTCCCCGAACTTGACGCGCAGCGGCCCTGGGGCGGCGGGCGCCCCGCCCGCCGGAGCGGCGCCGGCCGCCCCTTCGCCGCCGTACTCCGGTTTCAGACTGCCTGTGAAAATGCCGGAATGCGGCAGCGTCTCGACCAGTTCCAGCTTCACGTTGCTGCCGGAGGCGGACTTGACGTCCACCGTCACCTTGTCGCGGGCGTCGGAGATGTCATGGTCCGGGTCTGTGATCCGCAGATAGAAGCTCTCGCCCAGGTGGATGGCCTCGCGCACCACCGTGTAGGTGCTGTCCAGGAGTTCCATGCGCCCGTCAGAGAGCAGCCGGATGTCCTGCGTGACGAACTGGCCGCTGTCTTCATCCTTGACCTTCAGATGCACGATGTCCGAACCGCTGACCAGGAGCGTCGGGACGTGATAGCGGCTGTCGGTCTTGAGTTCCTCCCGGTTCTCGAACTCTCCCAGGCCCACGACCACCAGGTCGTCAACGGGGTCGCCCGCGCCGCCGATCTGCAGGCGCACCACACCGGAGAAACAGCCTTCCTGGAGCATGTCCTTGGCATTGCGGAGGAACGGCCGCTTCAGTTGCACCGGGTAGCCCTTGCTGGCCGAGAGCGACTCCACCGGCAGGATCGCCATAGGGATGTCCAGCGCCTTGGGCGGGCGGTTCGCCTTGGCCGCGGTCCGGATCTCGCTCTCCGTTACGGCCTGCGCGGTCAGCACGCTGCCGGAATTGAGCGCCAGCCGCGGATAGACCACCTCAAAGAGAATCGGCGCACCGACGTCTACTGACACCAGCCTGCCCCCTTCCGGGGGACCCCCCCCCTTGGCGTCAGGCTTCTGGTCCTTGGTTTCCGCTTTCTGGTCTTTGGTCTCCGCTTTCTGATCCTTGGTTTCCGCTTTCTGATCCTTGGCTTCCGCTTTTTGGTCCTTGGCCTCCGCTTTCTGATCCGTGGTTCCTGCTTTCTGGCCCTTGTCCTGCTCAAGAGCATCCGGGTGCTCGGCCACTATGCGGCTCTTGAGCACCTGCAAACCTTCCGTGGCCTCCCCGTGCATTTTGAGTCTTTCCAGTTTGGCCTTCGCCTCGGGGCTCGTGTCCACGATCAGCTCCGTGTGCGTACGATAGACAGTGATCTCGGGCTGGCTCTTGCCGGCGTATTCGACCGAATAGGTGCGCTCGAACGGGATGCCCGGGTCGGTGTTCTCCTTGTCAAGGTAGCTGGCGGTGAGCATATCGCCCGGCTTCACGGCGATGCAGTCCTTGCCGGTCTTGTCGCCGATCTTCAACATGGCCAGGAAGAAGCCGCTATGCTTGCAGCGGGCCTCGTCGGCGGGATCGAACGGGTACGTTTCCAGCGCGGACAGCTCAACCTGTTCCCCGCTGGTGGTTTTGACCGTTACCGGCACGGTGTCGCGCTCATCGGTGAGATCGCAGTCGTTGTCGTTGACTATGACCGCCAGGGTGTCGCCGGCGCGGCAACGCTTGGCCGGCTGATAGGTGATGGTGCGCCGGTTCTCCCCCTCATCCTTGATCACTTCGTTCGCCAGAATGATAGTGCCGTTGAAGAACGAGGAGTTGAGCAGAGCGGTCAGCACCGGGGTGTCGTCGCGCAAACGCCGGTCGCTGCTGTAGCTGATGTCAATTTTGTCGCCTGGAGCGACTTCGAGCAGGTCCTTCTTGCCTGCCGCGCCCGCAGCGCCTTTGGCGGGGATGACGACGTTGTCTTTTGAGTCCGTGATGGCCACACTCTGGACGGACATGGCGTTGCCGGCGAAGTCTTCGAACACCCACTTCACCTTGCGCAGCCGCTCCGGTTCGTTGAGTGTGGCAACGAAGCCCGTAGGCGTCGGTTCCACCCGCCCGCGCCGCAGCAGCGGCTCGATCTCCGGGTTCTCCTTGATGGAGAACCACGCTGCCGGCAGCGGCTCGAAGTCTCCGGGCTGGGCCGCAGGGGCAGGAGCCGCAGCAGGTGCTGGCGCAGGCGCAGGGGTTGGTGCGGGTGCGGGTGCTGGAGCAGGTGCAGGCGCCGGCGCCGGTGCAGGTTTGGCCGCCGGTGCGGTTGCGGGCTGTGTTGTTGGCTTGGCTGCCGGTGCGGTTGCGGGTTGTGGTGCGGGCGTGCCAACCTTGCGATAGCCTACGAGCACCTGTGAGTTCTCCCAGTGGTCCTGGAGCAGGATTTCCATACGGTGCGCGCCTTTGCTCAAGGACTCCTTCTTGACCTTCTCAAGCAGCTTGGGGGTCATGTTGCCGCCTAGGACCAAGTGGTCATCGAGGAGCAGGTAGACGGTCTGCCAGGAGTTGGGCGAAGGCTTCTGCAAGAACTTGAACTCGGCGTCCATGGCCTCCTTCACGTAGAAGACGCCGCTGATGCGGTTGGTCATCCAGCCCTGCCGGCCGCGGTACGGCGTGTCGGCGCGATCGAAGGCGGGCTGCTCGACCTGTGAGTTCGTGCTGGGCTGGGTCTTGAGGAACCCGCGGATGGCTTCCGGGGCCGGATTGCCGCCGCCGACGCCGGAGCACATCGTCATCCTCACGGTGGCAGTTTCGCTCACCGCGCCTGTTCCCGCCAGCAGGCAGATCTGGGGGACCAGTTCGCGCTTCTGCGACTTGCTGGACCAGAGGAGCTGGAACTGCCCGTCGCCGGTGCCTTGGTAGTACTCGATCTTGATATCGCAGGGCGTGGCGGCTTTGAGCGCGACCGTGCAGTTGTTCTCCTGGGGGCCGTGGTCATGCCAATCGTCAATCAACAGCTTGTTGCCTATCCATACGCGCGCGCCGTCATCGTTGATAGTGTACAGCGTGTAGGTTTCAGTGTACTTGGGCACGAGCCGGCCCGTCCAGCGCACGGACCAGTTCTCCTGGGCGATATTGGGCGCGGGCTTGCCGCCGGGGTAGTTGAGGACCGGGTCCACGCGGGTGAGCACAATGGGGCCGCCGAAGTCGCGCTGGCCATAGTAATCGCCCTTCAAGCCGTTCGAGGTGCCGGCGGTGCGCTGGGGGTAAGCGGCCAGTTCGCCGTAATCGTCGGCCAGCATGCCGCAGAGCGCAATCTGCTTGACGGCCTTGGGGTCCGGGAGCGTGAGCGCCACGGACTTCACCAGGTAGGAACTCATCGTGTCCACTTCCAGCCACTTGGGTTTCACGCCGTCGGCCAGGCTGTTCCACTTCTCCTGGTTGCCCTCGCGGATGACGATGCCGGGGTTCTTGCCCTCCTCTGAATCCGAAACGTTGACGCGCGGCTGCGGGATGCCGGTGGGGATCTGCCCGCGGAAGATGCCCGTATGCGGCCCCGTTTCCTTGATGGCGAAGTTCTCCAGCGTGTCGCCGGAGGAGGTCTTGGCGGTGACCCGCACCACGTCCGCCTCGTCCGAAACGTCTTGGGCGAAGTCCGTGATCTGCACGTAAATGGGGCTGCCCGGCCGCACGGTGCGTTCGTCGCGGCCCGAGAAGCGCACGCTCTCCAGGTTCTGCGCCATCCGCTGGCGGCGCTCGAAATCGCGCTTCTCCTGCTCTTCCTCGCTCAGGATTTCGCCGGAGCTGGCCATGAGGCGCGGATCGAATTTCACCGCCAGGGTCTTGGGCGGGTAATTGATGTTGTGGGCTTTCTGGTATTCCGGATCAATCACGTAGCTGATCACATCGTCGCCGCGCAATTCCAGCGTCATGTCGCCTTTCACGACCTTGCCCAGGGCGGTCTGGATGGTGGCCGCGAAGACATCCCGGGTGCCGGGCGCGGCGTGCAGGTTGATGCGTTCCTCATCGCCGCCCTTGCTGGTCGTGACCAGGACGCGCACGGCCTGCCCGCCCTGCGAAATGGCCAGGTTCTGGTCCTGGAGCCGCAGCGTCAGCGGCAGGCCGGGGATGGCGATCTTGCCCAGCTCGGGCGTGCCGGCTTCCACCTCCGTGGAGGCCAGCCCGCCGCGCACCAGCAGGCGCAGCTCGCCTTCGAGGAGCTTGCCTTCGACATGGTCCAGCTTGCGCTTGAAGACTTCGTTCAGGTGCTTCCGCGCATCCTCATATTGCTGCTGGTCAAAGGCCATTTTGGCGAAGAGGAAGTAGGCTTCGGCCTGGGTGTCCAGGCTCTCGGAGTCCACGAGCGTCTGCAGCATTTCCTCGGCCCGGGTGTAGTCCTTGGTCAGGATCATCAAGGCGATGAAGCGGTACCTGGCGCGCCCACCGGCCTCGGTCTTGGCATAGCGCTTGTTGTTCTTCAGGCCCTCGTACTCGATGCGCGCGGCCTGGTAGTTCTGCATGTCGCAGTAGCAATCGCCTTTCGCCAGGATGACGCTGGCGGCGACCTCGGGGTCCAGATCGAGCTCGCGGAGCAACACGGTGAAGCACATGTCCAGCGCTTCCTTGGTCATCTTCTGCTTCCGCACCTGCTCCACCGCCCAGGCGACGTAGCCGGGATCGAGTTCGGTCCAGAGCTTCTTCAGCAGCGGCAAGCGGGGCTGGGTCAGTTCCCAGGCGCGCGTTTCGCCGCCCAGGGCCAGCGCGCGCGCGGCGGCGTGCAACTCGTAGGCCGGATCGTTCTTCTGCACCACGACGTCCGGGATGGCGCGGCCCATCTCCGCCTTCAACACGGCCACCTGCTTGCTGACGTTCTCCTCGATCTTGTTGCGCCGGAGCGCCTGATCCAGGAAGACGAAACCGATCTCGAAAGCCTCCTTTTCCTTCAGCTTCTGGCCCATGGGCAGGAGCACGTCCTTATAGATGCCCTCCCAAGTCAGTTCCCGGCCGACGTCGCGGCCCAGGTTGGCGGCCAGGCACTGGGTAACGTGGCTGAGCCGCACCCAATCCGGGGCCGCAGTGGGCTGCGGCGCTCCCGGGACCGCAGTGGGCTGCGGCGCTCCCGGGGCCTCAGTGGGCTGCGGCGCTCCCAACGCGTCTTGCGCGGACAGACTCAGCATCCAGACCAGGGGCAGCTCCCGGCCTTCGTACCGCGCGCCGGAGGACAGTATCACGCTCAGGCTGCGGCACAGCGCCGTGGCTTGCTGTTTGGCTTCGCCGTCCGGCCATTTGGTGAGCATCTCCACCAGGTCTTCCGCAGTGTCCTGGTAGAAGACCAGGCCCGCCCACTCTCCGGGCGGGACCTTTTCCAGGCGGGGCTTGAGTTCCTTGAGCAGCGTATGGCAGCGGAAGCCGGGCTTCAGTTCGCCAGCCGGCGGGACGCCGGCGCTCCCAGGCGAGGCCTCGCGCGGCATGACGCCGCTCGTGCTGGCGATGGCCTGGACCTGCGCGCTCAGCGGGCGCTTCTGGATGAAGCTGAAGAATTCAGCCCATTGGGCCGTGGCTTCCGGCCAGCGCTCGCCGTGGGTGAACTGCCCGCAGACGTTCGCTTCCGCACCCGGGTCGTAGACGTGGGAGCTTTCCTCCTGCGCGGCGAGGCACTTCCAGAGGGTCTGCGTCAGCGCCACGGGCGGCTTCTTCTCAGCGTTGGTGCGCTGATAGACGAACTGGCTCAATTCGCGCACCAGGTTCGGGTTGCCGAAGGGGGGGCCCCCGCCCGCGGGGCAGAAGTCTGGCCGCACAACCACCTTGGCCAGTTCGTCAAAGACCAGTTGCATATCGAGGGACTGTTGGCGCGTCAGGTACGAGATGTAGTTGGCCGGCCCCACTTTGTCGCAGCACGCGGCGAAGAGGCTTTCCTTGGCCGCCTTGGGGTTGACGGCCTGGCTGATATTGGACCAGACGTTGCGGTCGCCGGGGCCGTCTTTGACCTGCTCCAGGTACATCTGCGCCAGGCGGTAAAGCAGGTCCAGGCTATTGTGCTCGCGCACGCGCTGCGTCATGGGCGCCCAGAAAAAGCTTTGCTTCAGCCGCGGGGCCCACAGCCGCGCGGCCTTCTCGAGATCATTGCGGCTGTTCCACACAGCCTCGAAATGCCGCCCGCAGATGCCGCCCAGCAGAGTGTCCTGCAGCGGGTTGCCCGTGGGGATGGGGTCCTTGAAGTCCTCCAGCAGCTTGCTGGCCGTCTCGTAGTACTCCTGGGGCGGGTGGCCCTGGTTCCACGGCAGACTGTAGAGCTTGACGTGGGCGCTCATCAGCCGGTCGGAACCGGCCTTATGGCTGTCATTGAGCTCCTGCCGGAGCATCTGGAAGTGGGGATTGGGGCTCCAGTTCTTCTTGTCCTTGTCGAGTTCCGCAACGAGCGCCTTAAGGGGCGGGCTGGCGCCGCCTTTGTCCAGCATCTCTCGCAAGAAGGCCAGTTTCTCGTCAACTGTCACCGCGGCGCAGTTCATGAACTGGGCCTGCAGGTGCTGCCAGCCGAACGTGCCGGGCTGCGCGCTCGCCCAGCCCCGCGTGGCCATCAGCAAGGCGTCCTTCTTCCCGAGCTGGCTCAGGACCGGCATGAGGCTGCCGTTCAGCACGCAAATCCAGTTGCCGTCCTTGCCTTTGCTGGCCTCCGCGATCAAGCCCTCCATGTTCTCGCCTTTGGTGGCGCCGATGAGCCAGGCCACCTTGTCGGGGACCAGGATGGAGAGGTGTTTCTTCAGGAAATCCACCCGCGCGGGATCGTCCCGCATGTAGCTGCCGGTCATGTGGTTCAGGAAATGGGTCATCACGGCCTGGTCGCTGCCGAAGTTCTTGGCAATCAGTTCGAAGCGGGCCAGCATGTCGGCTGTAGAGATGAGTTCCTTGCCCTGCACGAAGTACACCTGGGGCGACTGCATCACATCGGTCAAGTACTCGCGGTAAGCGTTGGGATCGGGATCGTTCTTGTAGAGGGGTTCGTTAGCCAGGTAACGCCGGCCGAAGTCCAGGCGCCTGTTCTCCTCGGGAATCTCGCGCAGCACGCCGAAGCGGCTGAGCAAGTTCCAGGAGAGGCGGCCCTTCCACACGTCCTGGGCCTTGAGGAGCCTGTCCGCGCGCACTTCCACCGGACACTTGTCCCACGCAAAGAGGCGGTTGACGATGAAGTTCTCGACGTAGGTCAGATTGTCCGGGTGGTACTTGAGCATGAGGTCCAGGGGCCTGAGCCAGCGCTGTTCGGGGTCGTTGCCGAGCTGCCCCTTCTCCGAAGCATCCCAGAGCAGCCAGTGGACGTGGGTGACCTGCGCGGGACTGGCGTACGCGGCCAGCAAGGTCTCGCACAGCGCATAGGCCTGGGACGATTCGTCCCCCGCAAAAAGGGCCGCCGCCTGCCGCGCGCCCAAGGTCCAGGAGACGTCGTTCTTGCCGAACAGCGCCACGTACTTCGCGTATTCCTCGGGATAAGGGCCGCGCGCCAGGACGTAGCGCAGGGCCTGTTCCACTTTTTCGTCTTTGTCGTTCTTGGCCTTGCCGTAGGCCAGATAGCGCCCCAGGGCGGTGCGTTCGTCGCCCACTTGTTCCGCAAGCGTGGCGCCCAGGTAGACGCTGGGCAGGTCCTGGTTCTGCGTGGCCTTCAGGAGCGCGGTGACGCGCTGCTGGGCGGTGATCACCCGGCCCCGCGCGACCGCGGCCTCCAGGGAGATCTTCAGCGCCTGGACCGGGACATCCTTCTGCGCCAGCAGCTTATCGAGGGCTTTGTCCACCTCATCGTACTTCTTCTCTTCCAGCAGCTTCTGTGCGTCCTCAAGCGTCCCCGCCCAACAGTTGGCGAGGCCGGCCAGCATTGAAACCGCAACCAGGACTATTCTGCACATTGGGTCTCTCTCCATCCTCAAGGTCCACCTCACAACTCTCTATTTACACCGCAGCCGGGGCGCAACGCCGAAATTGTAGCGCCAACAAGCCCAAAAGCACGTGCTTTACTTCCGCGCGCGTAATCAATGTGCCGCCCGAGGTCTCGGCGGCGCGGAGTGTTTCATCCCAGTTAGCCTGCGAAGGAGCCACGGGCGCCTGCGCCCGTGGTACGGCGGGCGAGGCGCCCGCCGCTCCTAACTGAAATGAAACACTCCCTCGGCGGCGCGGAGGCCATGAAACCGCTAGCGCGAACAGGGCAGTCTCTGCTATAATAACGGGCCGGAGGAAAAGCGATGTCACGAGCGGAAGTACTGATTGTCCTGCGGGGCCATTACGCGGAGATCACGGAACGCTTCGGAGTGGCTTCTCTTGCCCTTTTCGGTTCGGTGGCCCGTGACGAAGGTGCATCTGGCAGCGATGTGGACGTGCTGGTGAAGTTCTCGGGACCGGCCACCTTCGACGGCTATTTTGACCTGAAGTTTTACCTGGAGCGGTTGCTGGGCCGCGAAGTGGACTTGGTGACCGACAAGGCGTTGCGCAGTGAGTTGCGCCCGGCCATAGAAAAAGAGCTGCTCTATGTCGCGTGATTGGCGCCTGCACGTCCAGGACTCCATAGCCTGCTGCGAGGCCATTGGCGGTTACACACAAGGCCTGGATCGCGCGGCATTTGAGGCCGATCGGCGCACCTATGATGCCGTCTTGCGCAATCTGGAGGTGCTCGGAGAGGCGGTGCGGAACGTGCTGGGAACGATACGCGCTGCCAATCCACAAGTGCCGTGGGCCAAGATTGTCGGCATGCGGAACATCCTGACTCACGCCTACTTCGCCGTGGACAATGACATCGTTTGGGACGTGGTGGCCAACGGAGCCGGCCAATTGTTGACGGAGTTACGCAGGATCAGCGCCCGAGCTGCCGACGGCGGCAACGCCGGCGGCGGTACGTAGCGCCAACGTCGTAAGGGCCTCATGCCTCACGCCTACTTCGCCAACGCCTTGTAGTATTCCTCCAGCAACTCCTGGTACTCCGGATCAACCTTGGAGCGGTAGTTCTGGAGCAGACCTTTCACTTCGTCGCGGCTGAGCACGCCGTCGCTGTTCTCGTGCACCGGCGCGGCTTGGGCGCCTGTGCCTTCCTTGACTTGCCGTGCCAGCTTGGCGCTGGGCGGCTTGGCAGCGGCCTCGGCGTCCGGCCCTTCTTCCTTGGGGACGTGCGGCACATCCGGCTTGCGGAATTTTTCGACGAAGCGGGCCGCCTCCTGCGGGTGCAGTCCCAGGTCCTGCAGGTTCTTCGCATCCGCCGGGCCACGCTCAACCTTCTGCTCGACGTTCTTGACGCTTGGGCCGGGGGCCGCGGGCGCCTGCGCGTTGGCGGGAGGTTTCTTCTGCGGGCCCAGGTCGTCGAAATGCTCCGGCGCGTTCTTCAGCGGGCCGCCGCCCCCTGCCCTGGGTGACCCGCCGCTGCCTCCCGGCCTGCCGCCACCGCCGCTGCCGCGGCCGGCTTTGCCGGATCTGGACCGGCCGGAACCCCGGCCCTGACCATCGCCATCGCCGTCGCCGTCGCCATCCCCATCCCCATCCCCATCGCCATCACCGGGCAGACCGCCCTCACCCAGGGCGAGTCATGTAGCGCCGCGGCGGCGGCTCTTCAGGCTCCTGAGCAGGTACCCGGAAACACGTTCTCCCGGTCTTGCTTTCACGCGCAGATGTTGCACGCCGCTCAGCCCCAGATGCGGCTGGGGCTGGAGGCTGTCGCGGGCTTCCACATAGTAGAAGATTTCATCGCCGGGCAGCAGCTCCAGGTCCCCCAGCTTGTATTCCATGTAGCGCAGCACGTCGCGGCGATGGGGGAACTCGCCCAACTGGATGCGTTTCTCAGGCCCGTTGCGAATCCGGCAGACCAGCGTGAGCGCGGCCACGCCGTAGTCGTCCTGGGCCGAGACCAGGAGCTTGAACGTGTCTTCCGGCTCCAACGTCACGTGTTTGTCCGGTTCGACAATCGCCACCGTCGGCGGCTGGTCCACGCGCGCGCGGACGTCGTAGTCGCAGGCGGCCTGGCAAGCCAGGCCGTCAACGTCAGTGAGCTGGATGCGGTAGGCGCCGCTGCGGGCGATCTTGAACGAGCCCTCGGCCACCTGCACCGCCGCTGGGGCCGTGCCGGGCTGAGCCGGCTGTTGGTACGTCCGCATCTTGACCTCTTCGCCCCACGACAGTTGCAGCGCCGCCTGGACAATGGGCTTGCTGATCGTGGCGCGGACCCGCGCCGTGCTCCCCACCAGCGCGTCAATATGGCCCCCGCTCAATTCCTTTTCGCCCAGGCCCGTGTAGTCCGGCTGCCGCACGGCGACGGTGATGCCCTGCACCGCCGGCGGGCAGAGGCCGCGCAGCGTGAACTGGTCGGACTTCGTGTCGTTGGCTGCAATATGGTAGGCCAGCTCGCCGGCCGGGAAGCTCAACCGCGTCCGCCACAGCTCCGCGCCGGCGGGTTCCATCAGCGTGTAGTACCACCCGCCGTCACGGTAGAAGACTACGCGCACACTCTCCGGCGTCTCGCCTTGCGTGCGCGCGGTGACGTCCGTGATCGAGCCTTGCAGCGCCGCGGCGTCGCCCGGTTCGACCCCGGCAATCTGGGTGCGCGTCGGCGGCAGGATGTTCCGCCAGGGCATGACCACACGTTTGAGGCACGTCCAGAAGCTCCCCTCGGAGAACGACGCGGACGAGACGAAGAACAACCCCACGCCGCCGAGAACGTACGCGGCCGCCAGCAACCAGGCCTTAGGCACTATGCCGCTGCTGCGGATGCCGGGGGCGCAGGCCCGCAAGCGCAACAGCAGGGCGTCGTACAGCGCGGGCTGCAGCGCCGCCTCGCCGGACTGCGCCGAAACGTGCGCGATGAGCATGTCCCGCAGTTCAGGGTTGCCGCGTTGCACCAGTTGCGCAATGTACAGGTCGTTGACGCGCCGGCGGGCGTACCGCGCCAGCAGCGCCGCCACACTGGCCACGAGCAAAAGGAACAGCCACAGCAGCGGGAAGCGGACGCGCTTGTCCAGGATCAGAAACCGGTCGCACACCGCCTCGGCGAAGAGATACACAGCCAGGCCCGCGAGGCACACCAGCGCCAGCGCGCCAAGGTCCGTGGCCTTGACACGCGTCTTGACGCCGCGGAGCAGCACCGAGACGGGATCGCTCGCAGTCTCCTCTTCTCCGGCCTTCCGCCATCCCAGCATACGCACTCCTCACACCAGCCGCTTGTAGCGCCGCAACGCCCACTCGAGGGTCAACAGTCCACAGAACAGCCACAGGGTCAGGGGCCGGTCCCACAGCGGCTGCGGGGCCAGCGTCTTCTGGAGCGTCGTGTTGCGGTCTTGCGCCAGCAGGCCGGCAAGCACGTCCTTTACTTCCGCGCGCGCAATCAATCTGCCGCCCGAGGTCTCTGCGACGCGGCGCAGGAGTTCGTGGTTCGCCAGCGGTTCGTCAAGTTCCGGGTCCGGCGTGGTGACCAGGAACTGCACTTCGTCGCTCTCCAGTTTCTTGCCTTCCCGGAGCCGGGCCTGTCCGCGCACCTTGTAGCGCCCGCTCTCCTTGGGGTAGTACACAGACTCATAAGTGCTGCCGCAGAGGGCCGGTGTCAAGCTCTCTTCGCGCCCGCTGGGCGCGCGGATGGCGAGCGCCACGCGGGCGTCGCTCACAGCGTTGGGGCCGGCGGCGAACAACTCCGCTGCAATCTCGACGGCATCGCCGCGCAGGAAGCGGTATTTCGGCAAGCCCAGGACAAAGGTGCCGGCAGGCAGTTCGTCCCAGTGGCCCAGCCAGCGCACAACCTGCTGCCAGAAGCGGCGGTAGGACTCCTTCTCCTCCGGCGTGCCGATGGCCCACTTCCAGGTCGTATCCGCGGTGAAGGCCAGGGTGCGGCCCTTGCCGTAGTTCTGCCCGGCCAGCACGGCCTCGCCGGAGGCGTCGGCCGCGAGCAGCAGCGGCAGGGCGCCGAGTTTCAGCCCGCCGGTGGCCACGCGCCCATCCAGTTCCGGCAGCTTGCTCCAAAGTTCGGCGTTCTTTTGCTCCTCGTCGCTCAGCCGGATGGCGTAGTGGAACGGCGCTGCCGGCGTCGTCCGCACTTTGAACGGCTGCTCAATCTGCTTGTCGGCGGCGCCGATGATAACGGGCAGGAGTTCGGCCAGAGTAGTGCTGGTGTAACTGCCGGGCCCCAGGTTCTTCAGCCCGCCGATCACGATCAGCCCGGCGCCGGACTCGACGGCAGCCTTGAGCTTGGCCAATTGGGCGGTACTGAAGCGGGGAGCAGACAGGTCGCCGAGGAACATTACGGAATGGGCGTTAAGGTTGAAGGCCTCTTCCGGCAGGGGGCCGTCGCCGAAGCAGTTGAACAGCTCGGCATCCACCAGCTTCAGCGTCCGCAGGAAATCGCGCAGATAGCGATACTCCCAGCGCAGCCGCCCTTCAAGGTAGACGAGGCGCGTGCGGCCCTCGTCCACGTGCAGCAGTGTGGAGAAGCGGTTGTTCTCGAGGTCTATCTCGCCCGGGACCGGCGCCGCCTCAACCACGATTTCATGCTGGCCCGAGGCGCTGGCCAGCAGTTGGAACGCCAGCCGCGTGGTGTCCTTCATCTGGGCAGGGATCCAGGTTTTGCTGCCCGCGGGCTTGCCGTCAACCTTCAGCGTGACCGCCAGGGGCTGGTTCGCCAGGCCCAGCGCCGAGACTTCGGCTTCGATGTTGACGGCCGCGTGCAGCCGCACGTGAGGCGGCGCGATGACGTTGGCGATCTTGGCGTCCTTGATCGCTGCCGTGGCGGTCTGCTGCCCGAGCGGCACGGCGTAGATTGGAATCCCGCGGCTCTTGAACGCCGCGGCGCCGGCAACCGGGTCGCGTGCGCCGTTGCCGCGGCCGTCGGAGATGAGCAGCACCGCGCCGTTGCTGCGGCCGCGCAGCTCGGACAAGAGGCTCTGCAGGGCCCCGCCCAGGTCCGTGCCGGAGCGGAACTGCTCATCGTAGCTGGGCGGCTGCCAGAGCTGTTCGAGCTCCAGCGTTGACGCGGTGGCCCCAAAGTCCATCGCCACCAGATGGTACTTGGCAGCCGCCTCCTCGAGCACCTTCCGGTTCTCGGCCAGGATGTCCTGCAACGTGGCGGCGCGGGTTGCGCCGCCGGGACAGTCAGGGATGTCCATGCTCTTGGAACGGTCCAGCAACACGGCCACCGGCGCCTTCTCGACGATGGTTTCGGTCCGCGCGCGCGACGGTCCCAGCAGCACTACGACCACGATGCCCACGCAGAGCGCCCGCAGGCCCAGCAGCAGCAGCCGCCACAGCCGCGAGGGAAGTGTGGCCCACGCGAAGTAGCTCCAGCCGATGAGCAGCAGCGCGCACGCCGCCAGCAGCGCGACGAGCCGCAACGAAATGGCCGGATCAAAAACCAATGTGCTCATTCCTCACCTGTAGAACCTGTCAAGGAGCCACGGGCGCCTTCGCCCGTGGGCCGGCGGGCGAGGCGCCCGCCGCTCCTGACCCTGTCTGTGGCACCCAAAATTACGGTCATGCTTGCCTCACTTGTAGAACCTGTTGGCCAGGAGCGCCTCCGCCGCCAGCAACGCCAGCAGCGCCAGAGCCAGATACGGCGCGATCTCCCGCCCCTCTTCGCGCAGCTCCGCGACCCGGCGGGAAAACCGGCCGTCCGCCCCGACGAAGTTGAGCTCCAGCGGCGCCAGGGCCGCCTGCAGCTCCGCCTCCGAAATCCGCTGCAGCACTGACGCCGTGCCATCCAGGTTGACGGCGAACGCGATGCGGGCCGCCGGCGCGCTCTCGCCGCCGGGCTTGGCCTCGTTGGCAGATCCGCCGAACGGGTAGACCAGATGATAATTGCCGGGCTGTTCCAGCCCCGCAATGACGCACTGCCCGCTCGCGGCATCCACCGCCACTTCGCGCGGCGCCGGGTCTTTGTCGCCCGGGCCGAACAAGGCCGCCTTCGGCGATTCGGCGCGCACGCCCAGCGGCAACACGAGCTCCTCGCGCACGCGCGCTTCATAGCGCCCCGAGCGCTGGTTGGAGAGCAGGTTGACGATCCCGTGCAGCAGCGGCAGATAGCAGGGCAGCTTGGGCAGGTCCGTCCAGTCCGCGGCGCAGCTAAAGGCGAGGAAGAGCACTTGCCCGCGGCCTGAGAGCGAGCGCACGATCGCGGGGTCGCCGTTCTCAAAACTTGCCAGCGTGCTGATGCCGGGCCCGTCGCGCGGCTTGCTCTTCACCCACTGCCGGAACCGCGGCGCGAGAAGGTCGCCGTTGCGCCCCCCCGCGAACGCGCTGACCAGCGGCTGGTTGAAGTCCGGCACCAGCAGCGGCACGCCCGGGGGCGCGGCCGGCGGCGCGATACCGGTAATCTCGACAGGCAGCACGCCGCCCGTGACGGCAGGCGCGTAGGACTCCGGGCGCACATGCGGACCGCCGAACACCGCCAGCGCCCCGCCCAGCGCCACGTACTTCCGCAGCAGCCCCCAATCGTTGGCCGTGAGCCGGCCTTCATTCGCCAGGAGGACTGCATCGTAGGAACGCAGCTCCACGTTCCGCAGCGCCGTCCCCGGGATTTGCGTGGCGTTGACCGCCTGGCGGTTGCCGAGACCCGGCGGGGCCAAGGCGGCCAGCAGGTACAGGCAGCCGTCGCGGCGGGGATCGGAGTTCGGATCGCCATTGACCACCAGCACCTCGGCGCGCCGGGCCACGTTTACCGCGAAGTAGCGGACGTTGTCCGCGGCGATCGTGTCGGGCCCGGAAAGCCCGACCCAGCCGCCATGGCTGCCTGCGCTCAAGCCCGGGAGGGTGAAGAGGCACACCGCGGTCCCGTCGGCGCCGGCCGCGGCCTGCCGCTCTTCGCGCCGTTCGCCATCCAGGTACAGGTCCACGACGGCGCTGCCGTGGCCCAGCCCGGCCAGAGTGACACTCAGTTCCAGCGGCTGGTTGGCGCGCGGCTGGGCGGGAGCCAGCCGCAGCTCCGGGATGTAGCGGTTCTCCTCATCCTCGCTGCCGATGTCCACCAGGTGGACGCGCACCTGCGCCGGCGCCTTCCGGCAGTACTCGGCCAGGGTCCCCCGCCAGGCGCGGCGCGTCATGTCCGTCAGCACGAACAGCTCCTTGTTCGGGCGCGTGCGTTCCTGAAGCGCCGCCAGCGCCAGGCTGAGCGTCTCGACCATGTTGCCGGCGTACGGCGCAGGGGTGAGCGCCGCGACGCTCTCTTTGAGGGCGGGCAGGTTGACCAGGAACCCGGTCCGCTCGGCGCCGGAACTGGTGAAGAGCGCCACTTCCGTGCCCGCGGGGTACACCTCCAGAATCTGCCGGGCGGCGGCCTGCGCGCGCAGCAGGCGCGTCTCGTCGCCGCGGCGGAACGACATGGGGAACGAATCGTCCAGCAAGAGGGCGACCGCGCTCTCCCCGGCGCCGCCAGGCAGACAGCGCAGCACGACCTTCGGACGCGCCAGCATCAACACCAGCAGGAGCACCACGGCCACGCGCAGCAACAGCAGCAGCCAGTGTTTGACCTTCAGGATGGCACTGCTGCGTTTGAGCGCCTTGCGCAGGAACTGCAACGTCGGGAAGGGCCGGTTCCTGGGCTTGGGGCGGAAGAGCAGATGGATGACGACCGGGATAGCCGTCAGCCCCGCCCACACAAGCATCGCCGGCGCCACGAAGGTCATGGTCTTAACCCCGGTTTCTTTCTAGACACAGAGGACACAGAGGAACACAGAGGGGATTTTGAATTTTCGATTTTCGATTTTCGATTGCACCGCCAGACGTGCCAAGATCGAAAATCGAAAATCAAAAATCGAAAATTCATCGCCTGCGTTCCCCTGTGTCCTCTGTCTCCTCTGTGTTTAGCTAGAACCTCGCCTTACGCGCCAGGAGGAACGACATCAGGGCCTTGTCGAAGGGCATGGACGTGTCCAACTGGCGGTAGTCCACCCGCGCCCGCAGACAGCGTTCCTTGAGCGTGCTGATGAACCCGTTGATTTCGGCCTGGTAGCTCGTCCGCACGGAGTTGGGGTCCACGGCCAGGGTCTCGCCGGTCTCGAGGTCCTCGAAGTTGGAGAACTCCTCAAACGGCAGCTTCACTTCCGCCTCATCCAGGACCTGGAACACGATCACGTCGTGTTTGCGGAAGGCGAGGTGGTTGAGGGCGTCCATGATCGGGTCGAGCTCGCCCAGGAAGTCCGAGAAGATGATGATGAACCCGCGGCGGCGGGCCAGTTCGGCCACCTGATGGAGCGCTTTGGCGACATCCGTCACCCCGGAAGGCTCAGTCTTGCTCAGTTGCGCAATGATGGCCGTCAGTTGGGCCTGCTTGCAGCGGGGCGGCATGGCCGTGCGCACCTGGCTGTCGAACGTCACCAGGCCGACGGGGTCCTGCTGGCGGATCATCAGGTAGCCCAGCGAAGCGGCCAGGCAGATCGAATACTCCAGCTTGGTGATGCCGCCGTACGTGTAGCCCATCGAGGGGCTGGTATCAATGACCAGGTACGACTGCGTGTTCGTTTCAGCGCGGAACTTCTTGACGTAGATGCGCTCCGTGCGCGCATAGACCGACCAGTCAATCGTGCTGAACTCGTCGCCCGGCTCGTACTTGCGGTGTTCGGAGAACTCCACGCTGAAGCCATGATACGGGCTGGCGTGCAGGCCGCTGATGAAGCCTTGCGCGATGAAGCGCGCCTTCAGGTCCAGCCGGCTGATCAGCCGGACCACTTCGGGCTTCAGGTAGGATTCTACGCCGGCCATCAGCGCGTCCCCGCCTCTTTCTCCGGCGTTGGGGCCGCGCTGCTCATCT
>Ga0187861_10001933_pt1 | contig 20223 bp, 17 predicted proteins | sample June2016WEW_10_1_3_FD_132986 | JGI IMG/M metagenome (GOLD analysis project Ga0187861, IMG submission 132986) | Peatland microbial communities from SPRUCE experiment site at the Marcell Experimental Forest, Minnesota, USA - June2016WEW_10_100 | ecosystem: Environmental > Terrestrial > Soil >...
AGTGCGCACTTGGTCGCAAATGATGAAACTGGTCTGGTTTACCCCGCCTTCAGGCGGATCAATGCGCAGGAAAGAAGGCAGGGGACGGTCCTTGGACGTGAGCGGGACTACCGTTATGAGGTCGGCCGAGCTGCGGTTCAGCATATCGTTGGAAACGATCAATGCGGGCCTTGCACGTCCCTGCTCATGCCCACGGACAGGCTCAAAGTCCACGCGCCAGACTTCCCCACGCGACGGTGCAGGCATTACAGGCCCTCCAAACCATCCGCACCAGTGGTGTCCCACAGAGCGATTTCCTTCTTATATTCAGCCGCGGCCTTGGAGTCTTTCTTCAGCGCCGCGTATCCGGCGCAAAGCGCTTCCAGGTACAGCCGGCGGCGCTCTTCTTGCACGGCCCGCGCCAGGACCTCCTGCATGGGCCGGCCCGTTGAGCGCGCAAGCTCCTTCAGCGCCTTATGGGTGGCCGCGCGAACCCTGATCATTGTTGTCGGCATTGCTCTGCCTCCACAGACGGCCCTGTATGCAACGTTATTATACAAGAACAGCATACTGAAATGCAACTTGGCTTTTCATTTCGGGTGCATCACCGGACCTGCTGGCCGTGAACTCCCTCCCGTGGGAAGAGGGACCGGGCCGGACGGTTTTGTGCCACGGATATGCCGCCGCAACGCGGCGGCTTATCCGTGCTCCCTGCGGCTGGCACGGATGAGGTCGCGCCAAACAGCCGGCGCGGCCACATCCGTGGCACAAGAGAGGACCACAGGCGCAAGTCCGGTGATGCACCCTTTCATTTCCCTGTGGGTGCCACTGGCCGCTAACCATTTGTCGAAGGCGCGCGCAGCCGCCGCGCGGCCTCCAGCAGCCGCCGCGCCATGCGCGGGCGCTTGCCCATTTCGGCCATGGAGACCGCGGCCTGTGTTACGTTCAGCCGCTGCGCCAGTTTGGCTTGCGACAGGTTCAGGGCCTGGCGCACAAGTTTGAGCATCTCCGAGGCGTCCGGGGGATGGTCCCCGAGCTGCAGGCCCGGCAAGAGCGGCTGGCTGGAACGCGCGCGTTGCGGGCGGCCGGCGGCGGCCAGTTCCTGCCAGTCGTGCCGTGTGTACGACGCGCTCTGTTCCGCGGTCTCCAACAGGTCCTTGAAGAACTCCGGCGGCTCGACTTGCCACATCTCCTCCAGCGGTTCGGGGGGCGGCGTCTCGGCTTCGCCCTTCAGCTCAAAGAGCACGCGCGGGCGGCGGGGCCGCTTCTTGCCGCGCTTCTCATCCGCTCCGAACAGCGGCTGGGGCAGGCCGACGTAGCGGAAGCGGCCGGTCTCGAAGGCCTTGAGGTACCCCTGTTCGACCATGTGCCGCAACGCATTTTCCAGCCGTTCGAGCTGCTCGTAGCGGGTGTATTCGTCCTCGGCAATCCCCGCCATGCGCAGAAAAGCCCGCGCGCTGTAGCAGAGCGGCCGGCAATTATTCAGCCGGAATTTGATCGGCAAGTGTACGCCGAGCGTGAGGGTCAAACTGTGCAATTGCGCGTTCTCCCGCGCCAGTTTGCGCAGTTGCAGGGTGTACATGCAGCGCGTGCGCGAACTGCCTCTGGCCGCGGCCATGAAGAGGTGCGGGTTGAAGCGCAGGAAGATCTTCTCGTTGGTGGTGATCCGTTCCTTGAGGCGCGCGCCGTCCGCCACGGTCTCCTCCCAGGCTTCGGCCGAGGCCTCGTCCAGCAGCAGCCGCACTTTTACCGTGGCGCCGCGGCGGGGGCCCAGCCGCGTTTCCTGAACGATGGTCAGAGCGCACAGCAGGGCCACGATCTCGCGGGCCTCCCGCAGGTGCCTGGCGGTGTGATAGCCCTTGCCGTTGACGCGGTTGCAGCGGGTATAGCCGAGCAGATCGAGGTGCTGGCTGGCATCGAAAACAAAGGCCCCGGGCGGCATCCCCGGCTGCCCGGCCTGTTCGTCCGCCGCGATCAGCACGCCCAGCAGGTGCTTCAGGCCCACGGGGCCGAACTGGCGCTTGATGAGCAGGCTCAATTCGCCTTCGTTCCATAGCGGGTCGTCGTCAAAGAGGCTCAGGCTGGTCTGGGCCCGGCTTTCCCGGCCAGAACGGACGATGTACGTGCGGACGTGAGCGGGCCGGACGTGCTGCGTGCCCTGGGGCGGCGGCAGGCTCTGCGGCGCAGCGCTTAGCACCGCAGCCAGGTCCGCGCGCCGCGCCACGCCGGAGAAAACCGGAATCAACCCCAGGAAGAGCGTCGTGGAGGGCAGCTTGAACGCGTCCTGCAATGGAACTGGCGGGGCCGGCGGCGTATCGGCAGGCACAAGCGGGGTGTTCTCATCCATAACAGACAATGTATACAGGGCGAGATTGAAATCCAGGCTCTTCCCGTCCAGGGGAGTGTTTCATTTCAGTTAGGAGCGGCGGGAGCCTCGCCCGCCGTACCACGGGCGAAGGCGCCCGTGGCTCCTCGGCAGGCTAACTGAGATGAAACACTCCCGGCTAGGGCCTCTTGTGGCAAAAAGTCCTTGTAGTATTACGCTTCGACCCTTGAATGAAAACCGAAGCCGGACCCCTCCCCCCGCCGCTCGCGGCCAATGCCGTGCTCAACCGCAGCTTATGCTTCTTGAGCGGTGCGGCGCTGATTTCGCAGATGCTCGGCGCCCGCGAGGTCCTCGCGCTGACTGGCGGCAATGAGATTGTTCTGGGGTTGGTCTTCGGCGCGTGGTTCCTCTGGTCAGGCGCCGGTGCGGCAGTTGCGGGCTGGCTCAGGCTGGGCCAGCGCTTCTCCGTATCCGGCCTGGGCGCGGTGGCAACCATCGGGGCGGGCTGGCTGCCCTTGCTGCAAGTGTTGCTGCTGCGTGCGTGCGCGTGCTGGCTGGAGAACGGCGACGGACGCTTGACCGGCATTTGGCAAGCCGTCGCTGCTGCCGGCTTGCTCCTCGCTCCGCCGCCGCTCTTTTGTGGAGCGTGCTTTGCCGCATTGGCGGCGGTGCGCGTCCTGGGAGCGCCGGCGTCCCGCCGGCCTGTAACATCCCCGCAAGAGGAGCGGGAAACAACGCCAAATGCCGGCGGGACGCCGGCGCTCCCAGAGGGCGCCAGCGCGGTCGCCGCCAGCTTCTCTTGGGACGCCATCGGTGCGGCCCTGGCCGGCGCTGTCTTTACCTTCGTCCTGGCCGGGCGGTCCTCGGCCATTCAAACCGGCCTGGCGTTGGCGACGCTGGGCTGTGCCGGCGCATCCTGGGTCTGGATTGCCCGGCGCCAGCATTTTCTGGCCTGCGCGGCCTGCCTGCCGCTGCTCCTCACGGCTCCGGCCGTCTGGACTGGCGGTGTGGCGGAGGAACTCGAACGCGCGACCCTCTGCTGGCGCCCGCGTTTCGCGGCAGATCAGGAAAAGTTCATCGCGGAGCGTGAAAGCCGCTATCAGCAGCTTTTATTGACCGAGTACCGCGGCCAATACACCGTCTACGGCGACGGCGAGGCGCTCGCCACCTATCCGGACCAGGAGAGCACCGCGGCCGAAGTACACTTCGTGGCCAGCCAGGCGCCCCAGTTGCGCCGCGTGCTGGTGGCCGGCGCGGCGCCCGGCTCAACCATACGCGAGTTGCTCCGCTATCGGCCTGAACGCGTGGACGTAATCGAGTTCGACGCCCAGGTGCTGAAGCTCCTGTGGGACAAGCTCTCGCTGGAGGACCGCGCGGCACTGAACGACCCGGCCGTGCGTCTGCATACCGGCGACGTGGCGCGGTTTCTTTTCGACGCTCCCGCCGGAGACTACGACTTAGTCTGGCTCCATCCGCCCGCGCCGTCCAGCATCCAGACCAACAGGTTCTACACGGCTGAGTTCTTCGGGCGCGCCGCGCGCGTCCTGTCCGGCCGTGGCGTCCTCACGTTCTCGACTACGGGCGCGCCAAGTTATCTTGGTCCGGTGCTGTGGGCCTATCTGGGCTCGATCCGCGGGGCGTTGCAGGCGGCTTTTCCGGTCGTGCGCGAGTTGCCCGGCAGCGCGGAACGGTTCCTGGCGGCCAGTCAATCCGGCGTGCTGCCGGCCAGCCCCGAGGAAGCCGTGGCGCGCTTCGCCGGCCGGGCACCCGCCGTGCCCAACTTCGCGCCTGAAATCTTCTTCACAATGTGGGAGCCGGAACAGGAAGCCCAGCGCGCTCTGGACTTCGACGCCGGGACCGCCCGCCCGCCGCCGGCCAACACGAACCGGCAACCCAGCGCCATGCGCGCCTATCTGGCCATCTGGGACCGCTTTGCAGGCGCGGACAGAGCGGAGCACGGCGACGGCGCGCCGTTGCCCGCGGCAGCTTCGCGGCCGTGGCCGGCGAGCATCCTGGTTGGTTTGGCAGTTTTGCTCTTTGTCTTCATCGCCTGGCTGCTCTTCCGCCGAAGTAGGGCGAGCCGCCGGCTCGCCCCACAAAGGCCCAGGGTCCGTTGCGCCAGCGTTCTGGTTGCGGGCCTTTCAGGCGCGGTGGCGATTGCCCTGGAACTGTGCCTGTTGAATGCTTATCAGGCTGCGTGCGGCCACGTCTACGAAAGGCTTGCCCTGGTTTCCGGTCTCTACATGCTGGGCCTTGCGGCTGGCAACCGCTGGGCCGCTTCGCTGCTGAAACGTGTTCCCCCTCCCCTTGCAGGAGCGGGCAGGGGGAGGGCGCACGCAGCTATCGCCTCGCAGATTGCGCTATTGGTCACGAGCGGCCTGAGCGGCCTGGTCTTCTGGGACGTCCTTTCGCCAACGGTTGTGGAATTGCTTGTGGCCTTCCTGACCCTGGCCTTCGCGGTGGCTGCCGGAGTGCAACTGCCGCTGTTGGCGGCGCTGGCGGAGGCGAGCGGAGACGTACAGCCGCTTCCCGAACAACCGGAGACCTCTGCTTGTGCCAGTCCTTGCCGAGCACGCAGCGTGAGTGCGATCCTGGCCGCGGACTATGCCGGCGCAACTCTGGGCGCGCTGAGCACCGGGACGTTCTTGCTCCCTTGCCTGGGGGCCTTCCTGGCGCTGGCCGCCGTGTGTGGTTGCGCGGCCGTCGCGCTGGCCGTGCTCATCGTAACCGTCCAGTCCGAGCCGCGACCGTGAGGGAGCGGAAATTGCCGCTTGCTTACGCGCGCGGCTCGGCTGCTGAACGGTTACCCAAAATCCAAAATCCAAAATGCGGCCGGCCCTTACTGGCCGCGCCGATAAGTGATCGCCATATCCACTCGCTGCATGTTTTCCAGGCTCCGCACTTCCGCTGCCTCGGCGCGTTTGCCGTTGATGGTGATCAGCGTCTCGCGCAGCGTGTCCCCCTTGCCTTCGCTCTTGATGTTCAACTCAAAGGGGATGCGGCGGTAACCGCCTGTGGGCAGCGCAAGATGGATGCTGCGCCGGAAGGTGAGCGTCTCGCCAAGCTCCGCCGGCAACAGCGGCGTTACTTGCAGCGCCGGCTGCGTGTTGTCATGCAGCGACAGCTTCAAGCCCGCGAGCGCCTGGAAGAATTCGATGATCCAGTCCGCCGAGCCGGACAGGCCGAAGTACATGCCTTTGCCGTAGTGGGGGTCATCGCGGTCCGAGGCGTAGGATGTGCAGGGCATCTCGAACGGCCCGGCGAGCGATTCGTCGCGGGCGGCCGAAACGATGCGCTTGAACTGCTCCCAAGCCCGGCCGGCCTGGCCAGGCACGGCCAGGCGGTGGCGGTGCATCATGACTTGGGCGTGGTGGTACTCGCCGTTTTCCGCGCAGCCGGCGGGGACCACGCCCATCCGGCCAACCAGTTCCCGCGCCAGCTTGTTGTTGGCGATGGGCGGGTTGAACAAGCGCAGCCCCAGCCGCTCGTCGAAGAGCAGTTCGTCGCTGGTGGCGAGGAGTTCCCGGATCAGGGTCTGGCTGTCCGGGATGGGTTCGAGGTACTCCCGCTCCGTCAGCAACATCTTCAGGCAGTACGCCTGGGTGAGCAGTTCCCTGCGGTTGACGCCGTCGAAGTCGCGGCCGCGCATGGAGCCGAGTGTGTAACCGGTCTCGCCGCGGGCATAGTCGGGCCGGGAGCCGTCACGGTTGAGTTCGTGGATGGCCGATAAGAAGGCGCCAGGGGCCGGCGGGACGCCGGCGCTCCCAGGCGCAGGCAAGATGCCTGCACCACAAAGGCCCGGCTCCCAGGCTACGCGGACGATGTTCTTGCGCAGTTGATCGGCCGCTCGCTTCAAGGCCTGAATCCTGCCGGCCAAGTCGAGCCCGGCGAGCGCCTCGCGCGCCCGGCGCGTCTCGAGCAGGTCAATGGTCTGGACCATGCAATCGCCGACGTGGGCGCTCAGGCGCACTTGCGCGCCGCGGCCTTGGCCGCGCGTACTCGCGTCGCCGGCGACGGCGGTCCCGAACATGTCCACGGGATCGCACCAGTCGCCGTACATGATCTGCGCCAGGCCGTAGGGCGAGTCCTGGATGTGTCTTTGGAAGCACTCCAGGACCTCCAGCAACACTTCGGCTATGCAGAACGTCTTGTCGCAGCCGGCGATCCCGGAGCTCTCCGGCTTGTCGGGATTGGTCAGGCGCACGGTCTGGACCTTCTCCAGAAGGAGCGCGCTGTCCCCGGTTTCGCGCACGTACATGTTGACGGCATCCAGGAGCCAGAGAGGGCTGTCGGCGTAGGGCCGGTTGTCGTTCAAGACTTCCTGGCTGCGGTCGTCCCAGCGGCTCGGATACTGGCGTGGGAACATGCCGTGGAGCTTTTGCGTGCGCGTCAAGGGCTGGGACCAGCAGGCGGGGTCAGCCACGGGCCGGCGGGACGCCAGCGCTCCCAGGGGCAGGCGGGACGCCTGCCCTACGGTGACGTACATGAAGCTGAGGGCGTGGACCAGGTCGGCGCGCACCCTGCCGGGGTCTTGCTTCATCTTGGGCCACATGTCCTGAGCGCGGTCCCGCGTGCCCAGCTCGATCCCATTGGCCAGCTTGGCGCCGTGCGCCCGGCAGTTCTCGTAGAGTTCCTCAACGCCGATCCAGACGGACTTGGCATACTCGGAGATGACGCGCTGTTTCGGCAGGACCAGTTCGAAGGCCGGCGGCGCAAGCGTCGCGGCTGAGGCGGCGGCCTGTGCGGAGATGCGCCGGGCTTCCGGAGTCCCTTTGACGAGTTCCTTGGCCGCGCCCAGGAACGCCTGCGCCACGCGCTTGTAATCGGGGAACTGGCAACTGGACTCTTGCCGGAAGCGCTCCAACAGCGCCGCATCGGTCACATACAGCACGCTTTGCCGCAGTTCCGCAGCGCGCCCTGGAGCCAGGTCCAGCGCGAACTGGCCGGCCGCGATGGTCGCGATGGTGAACCGGTTGAGTCTGCTGCCGGCGCCCGCGGGCGCAAGAGTTCCGCGGCGGACGGCCAGCGGGAGGAGGGACAGCGCCGCGCTGTCGCCCACGAAGGCCGAGTAATCGCAAGTCGCGTCCAATACGCTCAGGCCGCGTCCGGGCACGCTGGAGAGGCGCTTGAGCTGCAGGATGTCGCTGTAAGGCACCGTGGCGGCGACGACGATTTCAGCCGGTGTCACCGCCAGGCCGCTGTCGTACCAGATCTCCTTGTTGTAGACGAAGCGTTGCGTGCCGTGCAGGTTGAAGAAGGCCCAGAGCAACCCTTGCAGCCGGCGGCGCCCGGTGTTCTCGATGAAGACCTCGCGCAGCAGCGCGGGCCCGTGCGGTGTGCCTGCCAGCGAAAGTTTCACCGCAGTCTGAAAAGCCGTGCCGCCGCGGGCAAACGAGGCGCAGTACCACATCGCCCGGCCAGGGTCGCCGAGTTTGACAACCTTCAACGCCCGCGGAGCCAGCGTGCCCGCGTTGGGATTGATGAGCGCGGCCACAGCGGAGGATTTTCCGGGGACCAGCCAGAGGTTGCCGGAGGGCACGTTGGTCTCACGCTTCTCGGTGGCGTCGAAACTGCCGCTGAGAACCTGGATGTCCATGCCGTTTTCCAGCTTCACTTCGAAGGCAATGGAACCGTTGGACATGAAGGTCGCTTTGGCGTTGTCCCGGTTCGTGACCAGCGTGGCCGGACAGCCCAGCGGGTGGGCCTCGTAGATGACCTCGCCGCCCGCTCCGTAGCCGCCCAGGCGGTTGACGCGGTGCGCAACGTTCAGCCCCAGAATCCGTCCGGCCTGCCGTGCAAAGGACAATGCTTGAAGTCTCATGGTCATCTCAGTTTTCCTCTGAATCTACTACGCTTAGAAGAGGGCAACGGCGCCAAAAAATTGCGGATTCTCTGCCAAGTGGTTTCCAGAAAGTGCTGGACGAGTTCCTGCCAGGCACGTTAGAGTCAATTCGTGCGTAAGGTCCACTCCGGCAAGGAGAGGGGGAACACAGAGAAGGAGAGCAATGAAATTCGGCGACCTCGAAATCATCTTCCTCAACGACGGCCCGTTCAAGCTTGACGCCGGCCCGATGTTCGGCATCGTGCCCAAGCCGTTGTGGGAGCGGGAGCGGCAGGCTGATGAGCGCAACCGCGTGCTGCTGGCCCTGACAGTGCCCCTCATCCGTGTGGGCCGGGAGAACATCCTCCTCGACTGCGGCGTGGGCCGGAAATGGAATGCCAAGCAACGGGACATCTACGCCATCCAGGAACATCCCAACTTGCTCGATTCGCTCACTCAGTCGGGCCTCCAGCCGGCGGACATCACAATTGTCTTTCACAGCCATCTGCATCACGACCACACCGGCTGGAACACGCAGCTCAACGGCAAGGGCGAACCGGAACCTGTCTTCGTCAATGCGCGCCACGTCATCCACAAGCGCGAGCTGGAGAATGCGCACCACCCCAACGAGATCCAGCGCGGCACATACCTGGCCGCCAACATCGCGCCCATTGACGCCAGCGGCGGCTGGGACGTTTTCGAGTTGCCGCGCCAGTTAGCCCCTGGCATCACCGTTTTCCACACGGGCGGCCACACGGGCGGTCATGCCGCGGCGCGCATCGAATCTGGCGGGCAGAACGCGCTCTTCATGGCCGATCTCTTTCCCACGACCTCGCACCGTCATCTGCCTTGGATCTGCGCCTACGATGAGTACCCGCTGGACACGCTGGAGCTCAAGCGCAAGCTGTTCAGGGAATGCGTTGAGCACAACTCCCTGGTGTTGCTAAACCACGACCCCACAGCTCTCGCTGTGCGCCTCGTACCGCTGGGGGAGAAGTTCGACGTCGTGAAGGTGCACTAGAATGCAGACCATCCGCCCCAGCCAACTCGTGGATTTCCTCCTCCACGTCGCCAGTGTGCGGCCCGTATTCATCTGGGGGCCGCCGGGCATCGGCAAGTCCACCCTGGTCGAGCAGTTCGCGCACGAGGTGGGCTTGGACGTGGTTACGCTCCTGGGCACTCAGCTTGCCCCGGAGGACCTCATCGGTGTGCCGCAGATCGTGGGCACCAAGAGCCGCTTCTGCCCCCCGGAACAGATCGCGCGCGAGGACGCTTACCTGCTCTTCCTGGACGAACTGAATGCGTCTTCCACGGAAGTGCAGAAGGCTTTCTACAGCCTGATCCATGACCGGCGGCTGGGCGCCTACAGGCTCCACAAGGATTCCGTCGTTATCGGCGCGGGCAACCGCCAGCAGGACCTGGCCATCACGCGCCAGATGTCGAGCGCGCTCATCAACCGCATGGTCCACGTCGAGCTGCTGCCGAACGTGAAAGACTGGCTTGAATGGGCCGCGCGCAACAACATCCACCCCGACATCATTGAGTACCTCAAGCTGCGCCCGGAGCAGCTCTTCATCCAGCCGCCCAAGACACAAGAACCGTTCTCCACGCCGCGGAGCTGGCACATCCTCAGCGACTGCCTGAAAAGCTACGGGTCCAACCTGGGTCCGCCGCAGGCCTGGCTGCTGGCGCAGGGGGTTCTCAGTCCCGCTCACGCCGCCCAGTTCAAGACTTTCCTGCAGATGCGCCGGGAAAAGTTCAACGTCGAGGAATTGTTGCGCGGCGAGAAGACCTGGCCCCGCCCGACCGCCGACGGCGACACCAGCCTGCTCTACCTGCTCGTCCAGTCCGTGCGGGCACAGCTCCTGCGCCGTCTGCCGCCCGACCCCGCCGGCAGGGCCAGGGAAGCGGAACTGGTCCATCACGCCAAGCGGCTGGTCAAAGAACTGGCGGAAGTCAATCTGGAGCTGGCCCAAGTGCTCATCAGTGACGACGAGACCGGCGGCAGGAAACTGCCCGACTGGTTCATGCTGGAGCTTGTCCGCGACCTGCCCCGCCTGGCCGCGCAAAAAGAATAAAACTGTCCCTCGTCCCTCTCCCCTTCTCCCCTCGCCCCTCGATTTCGTTGTTGACCTGTGCGCGCATTGTCATAGGCTTGTAGAAGGCAAGCAACGCGGGACGGGAGCCAGAGCAGCTTTGCGTTACGGTATTCTGGGCGACATTCACGGGAACTATGACGCCCTTGAGGCGGTCATCAAGACTCTGGAACAACAGAAAGTAGACGCGCTGCTGTGCACCGGCGACGTCGTCGGATACGGCGCCGAACCGGCCCGCTGTATTGCCACGGTGCGTGAGAAATGCGTCGTCTGCCTGGCGGGCAACCATGACCATGCGGCCTGCGGCCTGCTGGACACCGAGTTCTTCAACGTTTTCGCCAAGCAGGTGGCCCGCTGGACGGAAGAACACCTTTCGGACGAGGACAAGAAATGGCTCGCCAGCCTGCCCTTCATCTGCCACTTTGAGGACTTTACCCTGACGCACGGCAGCGCGCACAGCCCGGAGGTCTTCAACTATATCACCAGCATCTTTGACGCCGAGCTGTCGTTCGAATGTCTCGACAAGCCCGTCCTGTTCTACGCGCATACCCACATCCCGCTCGCCTTCTTCGACACCGTGCCGATGACGTACACTATGGATGAGGAAATCCCGATCAACCCCCATGGCAAGACGCTGGTCAACATTGGCTCAGTCGGCCAGCCGCGCAATGAGGTCCCGCACGCCAGTTGCGCGCTGTATGACTCCACTGAGCAGCTCGTGCGCCTGCTCCGCGTGCCCTATGACGTCAAGTCCGCCGCCGCCAAGATCATCGCCGCCGGCCTGCCCGAGGCGCTGGCCTTCCGCCTCGAACTGGGCAAGTAGCCGGATTTATGGCAAACTATCCAATGCGGGACTTGACAGTCCGCCAGCCCGCACTAAAAGGGCTGCTTCTTTGGCGCTCTGCGGCCAAAGCCGAGCAGTGCATGCGTCCTTAGCTCAGTCGGTAGAGCAGCTGACTCTTAATCAGCGGGTCGTAGGTTCGAGTCCTACAGGACGCACTTACTGAAGTAGCTGTAGCGGTGGCGGTTTGTGTGACCGAAGCAGCCCGTCTTGCAGCGGCATTTTCGCCAGCTTTCTCTCCATAGTCCGTTTGGTAGTCCACAGCCTGCAAGTTCTCAGCCCCCGCGGCCAGCCGCAGCGGCTCTGCCTGCACGCGCTCCCCGGTCAAGGCGCGCGTTCCCGTCAACACGTCCCATACTGCCTGAGCGGCTACGCGGGCGTCTACGAGATCAAGGTAGTGCCGCTCCTCCACGTCCTGCGGCGCGTGCCCGACTTGCAGCTTGACGCTATCGGCGTTTACCAGCCGCCGCGCCCATGAGACATGCGTCTTGCGTAGTGCGTACATGTCCCGTCTTTCACAGAACCGCGCCACGTCCGACCCCACCAAGGCAGCCATGGCCTCTGTCGCCTCCATGTGCCGCTTGCGCCTCGCCAGTTTCTCCGCGTCCTTGGGTGGCGCACCATCGAAGCCACGGCAGCGTCCGCTGAAGAGCAGCATAGCCACGTTCACGGGGTCAGTGCCGGAGGCATCGGCATTGTCCACCCATGCGCGCCGTACAGCCGCCAGCGTCATAGCCTTGGCGAAGAGCCGATGAAAGTTACGCCGCTCCAGGATCGCGCCGTCAGGCGATAAGAGCAACGATTCATCCGCCCCCGGCTTGCCACGTCGGGCGAGGAAGCCTTGCAGTTCCTGGACGAACGGCTCAGGCAAGAACGCCATGCCGTTGCGCTTCTTTCCGTTCCCCGGTGGCAGGATGATACGGCCACTGGCGGCATCCAGATCGCCCACCTTGGCACCGAATACCGCCCCCGGCCTGTTGCCGGTCAGGAGCAAGGTCTTGAAGACAAGGCTTGTCGGGAAGTGGCGTCCAAGCAGCGCGTCCAGTTCATCGGCAGCGGCAAGCACATCCAGCATTTCGTCAGGCAGGAACGCGCGCCGGTGCCGAGGTTGACTGGTGCGTGGTATCTTCTTCCATGCGGCCAGCGGATGATGCGGCAATAAGCTCACTGACGCAGCCCACGCGGACAACTGCTTCAGCGGTTGCTGGACACACTTCCGCACGTATTCGTCGCCTTTCTCGGCGGCTATCGCGTTGCAGCGCGCCGTCAGCTTCCCAAGGTTGCACAGATCGGCTAGCGCCTGCACTCCGCACGGATTCGCCGTCAAGAGGCGTTCCAGGTCATTGCGGCGTTTGCCTGTTCCAATAGGCGCTTCAGCCAGGAACCGCGCCACGGCGTCCGACCACGAAAGCTTCCAGCAGGTGTTCGACTGTAGCCCCACCGCCTGCCGCTCCAGATCTTCGAGGAACAGGCGCAGCGCCTTCTCGGCCTCGCGCCGCTCCGCGAACCACTCAGTGCGCCACGACCTTGTATGCGTCAACGGATTCGTAAAGCGGAATCGCCACCCTCTCCGTCCTGTGCGTTTGGACTTCACCGACTTAGCGAACATGGCCTTGCCTCCAGGGCAGCATGAATAGTTCACTGGCGGTCAGCCCGCGCTTGTGGGCCTCGCCCTTCAGCATCGCAGCTTCGGCCTTCGTCATGGCAACGGCTATCTCCGTAGTACGCCGCTTTGAGGGTGGCAGCGGTGGCCTTCCCATTCGTGGCTTTCTTGCTTTCATGGCAATACTTATATCACAGATTAAACCCATTGTCAAGCCCCCTCAGAACGCTTCAAGTACGCGGTCAGTTCCGCCACTCGAATCCTGACTAACCGCCCCACACGTGCCGCTCGCAACCGCCCCCGGTTAATCTCACGCCGGATGGTGTCATCGCTGACGCCCAACATGTCTGCGGCTTGCAGCACGTCCACCGCCACGACATTTGGCGATAGCGCCAAGAGGCTCGGCCGCTGAGCCAGGACTCCCAAGCCGGATAAAGCCGGCGCGCAAGTTGCATCGTTTATCGTGCCCCCATTGGCAACGTCGTTGACCCCGTGGCCGCCTGTGTTGAGCTCCATTTTACCCCTTTCATGGCGCTGCCCGGGACAAGGGGCCAGCTTATCTTAACCGGAGGCATTCCCAAGCAGCAATCTACCCAGTTGTCTATGCGGTCTATCAGCCGCCATTTTTCGTCCACCACTTCTCCGCCGCAGCCTTCGTGGGACCATTGCCGTTGTGCCTCTTTGTCCACGAGGCGCTCACCATCGGCCAAGTTCGCGGCAATACCTGTGGAGATCAGGGTCCTGCGGCGCGCAGGTTGCAATCGTTGCTGGGCCGCCCCCAACGGGAGCGGCCCGGTACTGCGGGTCTAAGCCTGGGCCTTAAGCTGCTGACTCAGCCGCTGAAGATTAAGGAAAATGTGATCCCCTGTCTCGTTCTTTGGTCTACCCTGGTAGTCTTCCTTCTCGTCCTTGAAGAGGTATTCCAGGACTGCCGTCAGGTCCTCACGTTCAACTGTCACAAGATTCTCACTCATTTACCAGCCTCCTTGTTGTGCGCCAACGACGGGCGCGGTGGTTTTCTGTTCCGTTAATTCACCGGGACTGTTTTTCTTCTCCGCGCTTCACGCGGGATGCCCAGCATGAACGCGGCTCCTCGCGGAATCTTGAAATTACCTAAGACGGCATCCATGGCTTCAACCAGCAAGTCGTGGGTGCCTTGATCTTTCTGACGCGCCTTGAGGCGCTTCTTCCTCTTTTGCATCCGTTCCTCCCCGACACGATTGTGCGTGTCAATGTGCGAGCGCCGCGAGGTGCCCGCGTGCTGTTCTTGTCCCACACCTACCTCGCCCATGTCCTCGCCTTGCTCCTCGGGCAACGCCCCAATTTGCCCCCCGATCACGCGTCCGGTGCTCCAATCAAGTTTCTGATTGTCGAGGCAAGCCAGGCACAGGCCGAAGTGCCCGTGGACGGCTTTGCCAATTCCCTCAAAAATCTCCATGCGCGCGCGGGGAGTCATCCATCTGTTCTGAACAAGGACCCTGATGATGTCGCCGGCGGATTTGATGTTCTGAAGTTTGACGCGGCATTGCACCCGGCCGTCGGGGCTGTGAACCAGGACGCTGTTGCCCCAGCGCTTGGCGCTGCGCCCCAGGGGACAACACTGCTTCGGCACGCTCGTTGCCGGCGTGCGTTGCCCAGAACGATGGAGCGATTCCAAGAACTGCTGTAGGTGCCAAATGCTGATTGCAGCGTGCAGGCGCTTAAGAAATCCCGCCGCCGCAGCATCCTGCTCCTCAAGATCCGTCGGCGCCGGTAACAAATCCAGGACCTTAAGGATAGCCTCTAAGGGCGTCACGGGCTTCGGAGTAACGTTGGACTGTGTTGTATTTATCATTTTTCTGTCCTCTTATCATGCGGCATGTCGCCGCGATCATTTCAAAAACGTTTTCTTTTACTGCTGGGGCGGTGAGACACCCCGCCCCAGCCACAGATGGCACTTACCTTGCGGTTGCAACTGGCGCGGCCCCTGAAAATACAACCGGCGGTGGCGTGGATGGCGCCAGGGGAATGGCTGCTGGTTGTATTGCTACTGGTGATGGCTGCGGCGCGCGATAAATGCGAATCCCGCGCCTGGCTTTGCCTTGAAAGAAGGTCGGCTCGGTAACAAGGACGACCTGTTGACCAATCCACGAGTCCGTTTCAGGCCCGAACGCCGCCTTCAGGTTATTTCTGTTGGTGACGTTAACTACCAGGCCTTTTGTCGTCTCGGTGAACCAGAGGACAGGCTTGTGTTCCGCCTCCGCCCCCTCGCCTAACGTTTCGCCGGTGACCCGACTGATAGTCAGCGCCACACCTGCTGCTGGAATTTCCTCACTCTTGAGGAAGCGTCCTACCGGGAACTGAACATCAATATTCATTTTCTTAATCCCCATGCATCATGTTCGTTGGACCCGTTGTCGCCACCCACATGGGTGGCAATGTTGACAGCCGGGTTTGGTGCTTTGTTTCACTTGACTCGAAGAGCCATTGGGCTAGACTCATATTGTTTTCTTTCTGTTTCTGTCCTGTCGTCGACCCGGTGTCCGCCGGGTCATTTTATGTCACCCGTTCCCTCGCTTGGGCGAGGGAGGTGGTCTGCCCCGCATCTGAGGCAACATTCGCTCCGTGAATTGGTACGCGATAATTGTCACGGTCTACGGACTCCTCACTTGCCGTATATGTGGCTGCTGGTGACCTCGGCAGCGAGTGGAAGGCCCGCCGCCCACGAGGGAGCGGCTTCCAACGCCTGTTTGAGCGCCGCCTGCGCGGACTCGGCATTCTGCTCGGGCACTTCGAGAACGATTTCATCATGGACGTGGAACAGCACGGGCCAGCCCTGCGTCTCCAGCCGCAAAATAGCCTCGACCAAGATGTCACGCGCCGTGGCCTGAACGACATTCTCGCAGAGTTTGCCGCCGTAAATTGTGATGCCGCTGCCGTAGACTATAGATTGGCCTTCCGGGATGAACTCGGCCGCTTCCCCGAAAGCATCCAAGTACTTGATCGCGCGTGTGGCGTCCTCCAGGCGGGCATTGGAATAGCGAAGCGCGCGGCCAGACGGCAGGTAGAGCAAGATGATTTTGTCGCGGCACTCGAATCCGAGCGCGCCCACGCTGCTGCTCACGCCGCTGATCGCCAGCCTGAATGCTCCCTCCAGGTGGTTCCAGAACTCCGGAATTCGGGCGTACTTTGAACGGAACGCGCGGACAACGTCGCGGCAGACCAGCGGTGAAAGCACCCCCGAAACGAAAAGTAGCGCGGTAAGTGGATCTGCACGCAACGTATTCATGAACCGCGACGCTCCCATGGAGTAGCCCAGCCCCAGGATTGAAGTCTTGCCCACCTGGCGGCGAGATTTGAGATGGTGTTGGACTTCCAGTGGATCAGTCTTCAACGGCTTCCGAACTGGCTCGTGGAGTGTTTCGCTGGCAAACTCCGAGTAGATGTCATTGCCGGCGGCGAACTGGGCGAGCATGTCCTCCTGGCCGGCGCACCAGGCCGTGATCCGTGCCTCGATCTGGGCGAGATCGCCCACGATCAGTTTGTGGCCGGGGCGCGCCATCAGGAGCTTCCGCATTTCAAGGCCCAGGCCGTCGCGCCCGAGGTTTTGGATGTTGAATTTCTGGCCGCCACTGAAACGCAGCGTGCTTGCGCCACCATAGCGGAGGTACGGCGGCAGCACGCCACCAGTTGCCTTGGTGACGCGCTTAAGGGTTTCAAGCTTGGCCAAAACCTGATCCTCAGATTTCTTCCCAGTGCGGGCATGGGCGAGGGCCGCCACGACGGGATCGGAGTCGTGGAGCAATTCCTGCATGGCGAGGTCCTTCTTCGCCACGGCTGGAATCGGGCCTTTTTTCCCGTTCTTGAGGGGCACCAACCGGCCGGTGCGTTCCAGGGCGTGCTTTAGGAGTTCAGTGAAAGTCCTGTCCTTAGACACTGCGTCTCTAATCTGCGCAATTCCAGCCTGGCCTACTGCACCTTCTGCAGGGAGCGCGCCGGTCTCTCCCAGCCGACCCAGAGCCTCTGTGAGCCACCTTGTCGTCTCACTCTCGGCGGCCGTGGCGAGCCCATCAATTCCTGCAGTGTCAACGGCGATGGAGCGCTCAACAAAGAGGCGGACGGTGTGCTGCATAATGGGCAACTCCACCTCGGGCCGCGTGATCTGTGGAAGCAGCAGGGCCGCGAGTTGGTACGTGATGTTTGCGTCATTGATGGCGTAGTCCGCGAGCTCCACCAACTGCTGGGGCGTCGGGTTGCGGACGCCGCCCATAAAGGACAAATTGCCCTTCGCGTCCAGTCCGTAGCGCTGCGCCAGGTCAGCCAGCGCGGCGCTCTCGCCACCCTCTCCCTTGCGCCCGTTTACGTGGTGGCTGAGGAGCATCGTGTCCACGAAGTGTTGAACGGAAAGGCCGTATCGGTGGCGCAGGACATACATGTCGAAATAGGCGTTGTGGAAGACCACGGTGACACGTTCAAGGCGCGGGCCGAATTGGCGCTGCAGTTCCGCGATTGCTTCTGGAACATCCACGCGGAACTCCGTGCGCCCATCGGGCCAGCGAATGGCCAAGCCGTGGACGTGAAATCGGGGATCGTGGACATATTCGGGAATCGTCAGCCGTTTCAGACTAAACTTGGTGTCGAAGTACGTCTCAAAATCCAAAGTCAGCACGTTCATACCGGCAGTCCTCCTCTGCGGAGCATGTCCGCCGCCGCGTCCGGCAAGGTGATCAAGGTTGTTGGGGTTGCCGGCACAATTGCTGATGTCGGTTGCTCGGGCTGCGGCTGCGGCATGGGTACGGATACTGGTGCAACTGATGGCGTGGTGCTTGGCGCAACTGGAATTGGCGGCAACTCCTCGTTCACCAGCTCCTGACCACGCAGGGCCGGCTCCGCAGACTGAAAGCGCAGCGCCCATTTCGATCCGTGGATTTTGACTCGACACTGGATCGGAGGGCTGTTGATGCCCAGCACGTCGTTCCAGGGCTGGGCTTCCAAGTTGGCCTGGGCCATGCGGCGCGCGGCTTTCAGGTCGTCGGCGTCTTCCAGCGGAACGAAGGCCGAAATCAACTCACGGGCTTTGGGTGCATCCAGGTTCACCCAGCCGCGCTTGAAGGTCAGGTCATTTGCATACAGCACGCGCTTGCCATCTTCACCGCGCGCGTGGCGATACAGGGCGCGCAGATTCTCCGGGTCCACAGCTTCATCGCCGTCGGCCAGGGTGCCGAGGCCCAAAGCGTCAGCAACACAGCGGGTCTTACATAAACCTGAAATCATACTCATGACACAATCTCCAAATGTGGGTGAGGATTGAGTTAGCGGCGTGGGCATTTTCAGGGCTGCGGTCGCGCCATTCAGTGGTGTCACCGCCCGAAGTTTCGCGCCAATTGGGTACTTGGCGGTGCAGACGGATGTGCCGAGTGCGGCGGACGAACTCAGCACTACCGCAAAGGAAATCTGGGAAACGGACGCAGGGAAAGAAGAACGCAGCGCGGCATGGCGTCAAGACCCTCCTGTTCTGATAAAGCGGTCGCCACGACACAACAGAACCAAGCTGCAGGACCAAGCCCAGTTTTTTCGCTAGGCCGGGCGTCTTGCCGAACTCATCGAAGACGAGGAAGCGGTGGCCAGCGGCCAGCAGCATGCCGAGGTTCCGCATGAAGGACTCTGGATCATCGCATAGTTGGACCTTGACAGCATCCTCACCAAAGAAACTGGCGGCCAGACGAATCGTTTCACCCTTGCCGCTCCCGCTCGGTCCACTGGCGCACAGCATTGGCGGCTGGCCGCCACCGACTTCGGGACAGATTGGCGCGGCGATACAGGAATAGAAGTAGGGCTGATGTATGAGCGGGAACGAGGACTCGACGGCACTGAAGGCTTGGTCTTCGGGCATGGGGTTCGACAGGAGTTGAATGGGGTGCTTGGGGCGCGGTTCCGCTAGAATGGGAATGCTCCCATCTTCCTGCGCGAAAATGATACCGCGATAAGGTCGCAGTGGATTGTAGCCGGTTGGCTCACGGTGCTTCACCTGTGAGCGCCGGACGTGATCAACCTTAATCTCGGGACCATTGCTCGTCGTCGTAACGTATTGGCAATAAGGCAGGCCATCGGCGGCATCGTTATCCACCATCGTCGGCTGCAAGGTCTTGGCGCTCAGCCACAGGCCCTGGCCACGAACGAAGTCCAGGTTTGGATTGAACACCTTCTGAGTTCGCGGGTCGGTATTCGTGTACTCGGTGATGAGCGCCTTGTGGTAGGCCTCCTTTAGTAGACCAGGGCTAATGTTGGGGTGATGGTGCTGCAGATCGTGCCGGGCGTGCACCCAATGCACGCGGTATGCAGCCAGCCGACCCAGCACTGTGGGCGCTCCACCGATGATGGCGTCGTATGGCACAAATCCGGGTTTCAGGCCGGGCCTGAACTGTTGGCCGTGGCTCGCGCACCTGAAACAGTACACGCCCAGTTCGGACGCGTAGACACACTGTGTCGCAGTCGTGTCTGCGGAGGGGTTGATCACACATTTGTCGTGGCCGTAGCGCTCGCCCAAGCGCATGCCCAGTTGGTCGAGCGCCTGCTGGCGCGGGAGCATGGATTCGTAGACCGCCGTGATCTGGTGCGGAAGTGGCTCAACGACCGAAGTGTGTACGGCCAGCACCGGGTCGAACAGGTGCGCCAATCGGATGCGCAGCGCCTCGGAAACCAGGCGGAAGAGCGCGCCATCGCCGTCGAAGCTCCACGGGCGGCCTTGCTCGACGATTTCGATGCGGAGCTCGTCATGGCGGTAAGTGGGCGAGGAGCTTCGATATAAGCCCAGCGCTATGTCTACCATCGCGATGCCGGCCTACTCTCTGCGAAGATGCATTCGTGGCTCACGAACGCAGGCCCAGCGGATCTGCCCCCGCATACGTGTTGCTCCTGAGCGATGTGGGCCAGTTCAGGCACGGAGGCCATGTCATCTGCGGCCGGTGGACGAAGACCACAATGACCCCCGAGAAGGCCCGCAGACTGGACACCCTCACCAGTCAACTCGCTGAAACCCTCATGACCGCCGCCATCTGCGCCCAGGAAATCCGCAACATCGTGCGTGCCGAACTCGATGATGACGCGCACACCGACCGTGGCCGCCGCGACGCCAGGATGGCCCCCACCTTGGCGCACCACAAGCAGCGCCCGCTTATTGATGAGTCCACACTCTCGGTGATCTGGAAAGGCAAGGGGCTGCATCTGGGCCACACGCTCGCATTCCGGCTGCTGGAACGCCTGGCCCGGTGTCCGAATCAGTACGTTACCCACTTGGACCTGCTTCGGGATGTGTGGGACGACGACTTTACGTCCACGGCCACGATTCGCAGCATGGTTCGGGAACTCCGCCGCAAGCTCCGCGGCGGCGGCATGGCCGACCTGGCGACCGCGATTCGCGGCCACAACGGGCGCTATATCCTGGAGCTGTGGCGTCGTTGCAGCAATCGCACGCGGTTCGCACAGCAATACCCCACCGAATCGCACGGGCATGGTGCATAGTACCCGGCAACGGTACTGGCCCCGCCGCAATCGGCTACCTGCCGGCAGCGGCTAAAG
>Ga0187861_10001934_pt1 | contig 20214 bp, 25 predicted proteins | sample June2016WEW_10_1_3_FD_132986 | JGI IMG/M metagenome (GOLD analysis project Ga0187861, IMG submission 132986) | Peatland microbial communities from SPRUCE experiment site at the Marcell Experimental Forest, Minnesota, USA - June2016WEW_10_100 | ecosystem: Environmental > Terrestrial > Soil >...
GGCGCATGCCGTTGTCCTCGGTCGGCCGCATACCTACGGGTATGCGGCCTCCCTGCGTCCTAGGCCTGCTTGGTTTGCGAACCGCCAGACACGAACGAACTTATGGCCGCGTCCACTAGCGCACCGCGAGCGCGCGCTCGCGTGCGGCCTCGACCAGCGCGGCGAGGATGAGCGCGCCGTCGGCGGAGCCGAGCAGCGGGTCGACCGCGTGCTCGGGATGGGGCATGAGTCCCATCACGTTGCCGCGCTCGTTGCAGACCCCGGCCACGTCGTCGACGGAGCCGTTGCACGGCTCCGCGTAGCGCAGCACGATCTGGCGGTTCGCCTCGAGCGCCGCGACGAGCTCCGGCGGCGCGAACCAGCGGCCGTCGCCGTGCTTCACCGGGATCACGAGTTCCTGCCCCCGCGTGCAGCGCGCGGTGAACGGCAGGTCGTCACGCTCGACCTTCAACCGCACGTCGCGGCAGATGAAGCGAAGCGACTCGTTCTGCAGCAGCACGCCGGGCAGCAGGCCGGCCTCGCAGAGCACCTGGAAGCCGTTGCAGATCCCGAGCACGAGCCCGCCGGCCTCGGCGAACTCGCACACCGCGGCGGTCGCCGGCGAGAAGCGCGCGATTGCGCCGCAGCGGAGGTAGTCGCCGTACGAGAAGCCGCCCGGGAGCACCACCGCGTCGAGCTGCGGCAGCTCCGGCTCGCCGTGCCAGACGGGGACCGCGTCCGCGTCGAGCGCGGCGAGCGCCCAGAGCGCGTCGTGGTCGTCGTTCGACCCCGGATACACCACGACGCCGATACGCGGCTGCGGACTAGCCATGCAGCTCGATCTCGTAGGACTCGATCAGCGGGTTCGCGAGCAGCCGCTCGCACATCCGCTCCACCTGCGCCCGCGCCTCGGCCTCGTCGGCGGTGTCGAGCTCGAGGTCGACCACCTTGCCGACACGGGCGCCGGAGACGGCGAAGCCGAGATGCTCGAGCGCGCTCTCGACCGCTTCGCCCTGCGGGTCGAGGATGCCCGGCTTCGGACGTACGAGCACCGTCGCTTTCACTGCAGCACCACGGCCGGATCCTCGAGGTAGTCCTCGAACGCGACCCCGGTCAGGCGCTCGAACGCCTCGACGTACCGCGCGCGCGTGCCGGCGACGACGTCGTCCGGCACCTCGGGGCCGGGGTACGTCTTGTCCCAGCCGGTCGTCTCGCAGTAGTCGCGCACGAACTGCTTGTCGAAGCTGTCCTGCGCGCGGCCGGGGGCGTAGGAGTCGGCGGGCCAGAAGCGTGACGAGTCGGGGGTCAGCGCCTCGTCGCCGAGCACGAGCGTCCCGTCCCGGTCGAGCCCCAGCTCGAACTTCGTGTCCGCGATGATGATCCCGCGCGCGAGCGCGTGCTCGGCCGCCGTCGTGTAGAGCGCGAGCGCGACCTGCTCCACCTCGCGCAGCCGGTCGCCTCCGACGAGCTCCGCCGCCTGCTCCCGGTCGATGTTCTCGTCGTGACCGGTCTGCGCCTTCGTCGCCGGCGTGAAGATCGGCTCCGGCAGGCGGTCGGACTCCTGCAGCCCCGCCGGCAGTGCGTGGCCCGAGGTGGCGCCCGTCGCGCGGTAGTCCTTCCAGCCGGAGCCGGCGAGGTAGCCGCGCACGACGCACTCGATCGGGAGCATCTCCAGGCGGCGGCACTCCATCGAGCGGCCGTCGTCGCGGATGGCGAGCATGTGGTTCGGGACGATCTCGCGCAGCAACGTGAACCAGAAGCCGGAGAGACCCGTCAGTACGCGTCCCTTGTCCGGGATCTCGGTCGGCAGGACGACGTCGAAGGTGGAGATGCGGTCGCTCGCGACGAGCAGCAGGCGCTCGTCGTCGAGCGCGTAGATCTCTCGCACCTTTCCGGACGCGACGTGCGTGGCTTCACGCATGAACCGGTTCCTCTTTGCCCACGAGCGTGTGCAGACGGTTGAAAACGGTGTCGACGTGCCGCGTGTACGCGCCGAGGTCGAAAACGGCGTCGAGGTCGACGCGGCCCGCGATCTCGTCGTCCGCGCGCACGAGGACGCGGAAGTCGATCTCTTCGTCCCAGGCGCGCATCGCGTTGCGCTGCACGAGCCGGTACGCGTCGTCGCGTGCAAGTCCGGCCTCGACGAGCGCGAGCAGGACGCGCTGGCTGAAGAACAGGTAGTGGCTCGCCTCGAGGTTGCCGCGCATCCGCTCCGCCCGCACGACGAGCCCGTCCATCAGCCACGCGAAGCGGTCGAGCATGTAGTCGAGCGCGAGGAACGCATCGGGGATGACGATCCGCTCGGCGGACGAGTGCGAGATGTCGCGCTCGTGCCAGAGCGCGACGTTCTCGAAGCCGACGACCGCCGCCGCCCGCACGACGCGCGCGAGGCCGCAGATGCGCTCGGCGACGACCGGGTTGCGCTTGTGCGGCATCGCCGACGAGCCCTTCTGGCCGCGGCCGAACGGCTCCTGCACCTCGGCGACCTCGGTGCGCGCGAGATGGCGGATCTCGAGCGCGAACGTGTCGAGCGAGGAGGCGAGCACGGCGAACGTTGCGAGCAGCTCCGCGTGGCGGTCGCGCTGGAGGATCTGCGTCGAGGTGGGGGCCGGCTCCAGCCCGAGCCGCTCGCAGGCGATTCTTTCCAACTCGGGGTCCGTTGCGGCGTACGTGCCGACCGCCCCCGAGAGCTTCCCGACGCGGAGACCCTCTAGCGCGCGTGCAACGCGCGCGCGGTTGCGGTCGAGCTCGAACGCCCAGCCGGCGAGCTTGAGGCCGAACGTCGTCGGCTCCGCGTGCACGCCGTGCGTGCGGCCTATCTGCAGTGTCAGGCGGTGCTCCTCCGCGCGCGCGGTCACGACGGCGAGCGCCCGCTCGATCCCCTCGAGGATCAGCCCGCCTGCAGCGCGCACCTGGAGCGACAGCGCGGTGTCGACGACGTCGGAGGAGGTGAGCCCGTAGTGGAGCCAGCGTCCCTCCTCACCGAGTTGCTCGGCCATCGCGTCGACGAACGCGGCAGTGTCGTGGTGAAGGGTGGCCTCGAGCTCTGCGACCCGCTCCGGCGCCGGGGCGGTCGCGTTCTCGAGGAGCGCCCGTGCCGCCTCGGCCGGAACGACGCCGAGCTCGGCCCAGGCCGCCGTCGCCGCCAGCTCGACCTCCAGCCAGGAGGCGAGCCTGCCCTCGTCCGACCAGATCCTGGCCATGGCCGGACGCGAGTAGCGGGCGATCACTCGGGTCAGTCTAGACGGCCCTCAGGCTGGACGATCAGCGGAGCGCGAACGTCACGTTGACGACCGCGGTCACGTCCTTGCGGAGCGTCGAGGTGTCGTAGTCGCCTTTGTCCGAGACGTCGGTCGAGTTCGGCGCGGTCACCTGGAAGACCCCGACGTCGACGCTGCGCAGGCTGCCGAGCCTGGCGCTCGAGGCGGTCACGAGCACCTTCGCGCGCTCCTGCGCGTCGCGCGTCGCTTCGGCGAGGAGCTTCGGGCGGATCGCCGGGAGCTTCGTGTACACGTATTGCGGCGGATCGACGGCGAGCGGCACGCCTTCGGCGAGGAGCGTGCTGCTCTGCTCGGCGACGTGCGCGATCGCGGTGACCCGCGCCGAGCGGATTTCGAAGTCCCGCTCCAGCCGGTAGCCGATCACCTTGTCGCCGTCCGGCGTGTAGCCCCCCGGACCGTAGGCCGCCACCGGCTGGAGCGTCAGCTCGGCGGGCTCGACGCCCTGCTCGCGGAAGAACGCGCGCACGCGCGTCGTCCAGGCGGAGATCTCGGCGGCCGCTGCGGCCGGGGTCGGGCGCTGAGCTGACAGGTGGGACGTCCAGACGACGTAGTCGGAGACGATCCGCTGCTTCGCGGAGCCTAGGCGCCGAGGATGCGGGTCGCGAGCACCGCGGCGTTCTTCGCGTTGTCGACGCCGACGGTGGCGACCGGGACGCCCGGCGGCATCTGCGCGATCGCGAGCAGCGCGTCGAGGCCGTCGAGCACGCTGAGGCTGGAACGGAGCGGTACGCCGATCACGGGCAGGTCCGTGTGCGCGGCGACGACGCCCGGAAGCGCCGCGGAGAGGCCGGCGCCGCAGATGAGGACGCGCAGGCCGCGCGCGCGGGCGGTGCGGGCGTACTCGGCGACCGCGTCGGGCGTCCTGTGCGCCGAGCGCACCTCGAACTCGTAGCCGATCTCCTTCTCGTCGAGCACGTCGAGCGCCGGCTGCATGCGCTCGCGGTCGGACTCGGAGCCGACGAGGATGCCGACGAGCGGCTCAGGCATGGGCGAGGGAGGCGATGTCACGGCGGTAGCGCACGCCTGCGAAATCTATGCGCGCGGCGGCGGCGTATGCCGCATCACGCGCCTCCGCCACCGAGTCGCCGAGCGCGGTGACCGAGAGGATCCGCCCGCCGTTCGTGACCAGCCGCCCGCCGCGGAGCGCCGTGCCGGCGTGGAAGACGAGCGCGCCGGTGGCCTCGGCGTCCGCGACCCCTGCGATGGGCGTGCCCGAGTCGCCGCGCTCGGGGTAGTCGCGTGCGGCGAGGACGATCGTCACGGCCGCCCGCTCGGACGCCGTCAACGCCATGCCGCGCAGCGCGCCGACGGCGGCCGCCGCAAGCGCTTCGAGCAGGTTACCCTCGAGTAGCGGCAGTAGCGACTGCGTCTCGGGGTCGCCGAAGCGGCAGTTGAACTCGAGCACGCGCGGCCCGTCCTCGGTCAGCATCAGGCCGGCGAAGAGCACGCCGGTGAACGGCGCGCGGCGCCGGACGAGCTCCGCGAGCACCGGTCGGCACAGCTCGTCGACGAGGTCGGCGACTTCGGCTGCCGGCAGGCGGGGCACGGGCGAGTACGAGCCCATGCCGCCCGTGTTCGGGCCTTCGTCGCCGTCGCCGATCCGCTTGTAGTCCTGAGCGGCGGGGAGCGGCACGGCGGTCGTGCCGTCGCAGAGCGCGAAGAGCGACACCTCCTCGCCCTCGAGCAGCTCCTCGACGTGGAACGGCTGGCCGAGCGCCTTCGCCGCCCGCAGGCCCGCATCGAGCTCGCCCTGCGTGCGGCAGACCCAGACGCCCTTTCCGGCGGCGAGCCCATCCGCCTTCACGACGCACGGTGGCCGCGCCACGGCGAGGTTGCGCGAGGTCGGCACGCCGGCGTCCTCCATCACCTCCTTGGCGAAGCCCTTCGAGCCCTCGATCTGCGCGGCCGCGCCGCTCGGGCCGAAGACCGCGATGCCGCGGCGGCGCAGCGCGTCCGCAAGGCCTGCGACGAGCGGCGCCTCCGGGCCGACGACGACGAGGTCGACCGCCAGCTCGGCCGCGAGCGGCACGAGCGAGGCGAGGTCGTCCGCCCGCACGGGATGGCAGACCGCGAGCGACGCGATGCCCGGGTTCCCCGGCGCCGCGTGCAGCTCCGTCGGACCGCCGCTCCGCGCAAGCGCCCACGCCAGCGCGTGCTCACGACCGCCCGACCCCACGACGAGCACCTTCACGCCGGCGATCGTATGCCAGTCCCCTGCTGGACGTAGGCTTCGGCGCGTGGAGGCTCCGCCGTATTCCGCCGTGGCGGTCGGCGTCGTCCGGCTCCCGGGCGGGCGCGGTGAGCGCGATCTCGTTGCGGTCGAGGAGCCGCTCGAGATCCGGATCGGCGGACGGCCGGTCGCCGTGACGATGCGCACGCCCGGCCACGACGAGGAGCTTGCGCTCGGGTTCGCCCTGTCGGAGGGGCTGCAGCCGGCCGGCGCGCGGCCGGCGGCCGATCTCGCCGTGAACGCGGTCGAGGTCGACGCGCCCGGGTTCGACCCGACGCGGCTGCAGCGCAGCTTCTACACGTCGTCGTCGTGCGGCGTCTGCGGCAAGGGTGCGCTCGAGGCGGTCGCGGTCGAGGCGCCGCGCGTCGAGTCCAAGCTGCGCGTGCCGCTCGCGTTCGTGACGTCGCTGCCGGACCGGCTGCGCGAGGCGCAGGCCGCGTTCGCGGTCACAGGCGGGCTGCACGCAACGGGACTGTTCGGGCCGGACGGCGAGCTGCTGTGCGTGCGGGAGGACGTCGGGAGGCACAACGCGCTGGACAAGGTGGTCGGCTGGGCGTTCCGCGCGGAGAGGCTGCCGCTCGCCGACGCGGTGCTCTGCGTCTCCGGGCGGCTCTCGTTCGAGCTCGTGCAGAAGGCGGCGGTCGCCGGCTGCCCGGTGCTCGTCGCGGTGGGAGCGCCGTCGAGCCTGGCCGTCGAGCTCGCCGCCGACCGCGGCATCACGCTCTGCGGCTTCGTGCGCGGCGGCTCCGCGAACGTCTACACGGAGGCGTGGCGGATCGCGGGCCCTCGGCGTCGCTTGCGACGCCGATGAGAGGCCGTGGCCGCTTGGCCGGCGCGGCCGCCTCCAGTGGTGTGCTGCTCGTCGGCGGCGCGAGCACGCGCTTCGGCTCGCCGAAGGCGCTCGTGCAGCTCGGCGGGGAGACGCTCGCCGACCGCGCCTGGCGCGTGCTCGGCGAGGCGTGCGCCGAGCGGATAGCCGTCGGCAAGACCGCTGACGCGCTCGTCCTGCCGTTTCCGCTGATCGACGACGGGACCGAGGTGCGCGCAGCGCTCGCCGGCATCGTCGCCGGCCTGCGTGCGGCGCGTCACGAGGTCGCGGTCGTGCTGCCCGTCGACATGCCGCTCGTGACCCCGGCGCTGCTGCACCGCCTTGCGGACGCGTGCGTCGACGCTGCCGTCACGCAGACCGGGCCGCTGCCCGGCGCGTACCGGCGAACGGCGCTGCCCGCGCTCGAGCGCGCGCTCGCAGAAGGGCAGCTCAGGGTGCGTGACGCGATCGCCGAGCTCGAGGTCGTGGTCGTCGACGCGGACGCCGCGGAGCTGGCGAACGTCAACTCGCCCGAGGATCTCACCCGGATCGCTAGCGGGTGACCGCTTCGAGCCCGTGCGGCGTCAGCACGCGCTCGCGCTCGGCGCCGGTGCCGATCAGCGTCACCTCGACCTCGAGCACGCGCTCGACGAAACCGACGTAACGGCGCGCCGTCTCCGGCAGGTCGTCGACCGAGACGCACGCGTCGAGCGGCTCCTCCCAGCCCGGCAGCGTCTCGTACACGGGACGCGCAGCGTGGAAGTCGCTCTGGTGCGCCGGGAACTCCTCGCTCTCGGAGCCGTCGCGCAGCCGGTAGCGCACGCACACGGGCAGCTCGGCGAAGTGGGAGAGGACGTCGAGCTTCGTGAGCGCGAGCTGATCGATCCCGTTCACGCGCACGGCGTAGCGCAACGCGACGAGGTCGAGCCAGCCGCAGCGGCGGTTGCGGCCCGTCACCGTGCCGTACTCGTGCCCGAGCTCGCGCACGCGGTCGTGGTCCCGCCCCGCGATCTCTGTCGGGAACGGGCCCTCGCCGACGCGCGTCACGTACGCCTTCGCCACGCCCAGCACGCGGTCGATCCGGTTCGGGCCGATGCCGACGCCGGTCGCCGCGTTTCCCGCCACCGTGCTGGACGAGGTGACGAACGGATACGTTCCGTGGTCGAGGTCGAGCAGCGTCCCCTGCGCGCCCTCGAGCAGCACCGACTGCCCGTTCTTCAGCGCCCGGTCGACGAGCAGCGAGGTGTCGGCGACGAAGGGGCGGACACGCTGTGCGTATCCCTCGAGCCGCTCCGCGAGCTCCTCCAGCTCGAGCGGCTGCTCGCCGTAGACGCGCTCGAGCCAGAGGTTCTTCTCGGCGAGCGCGACCTCGATCTTCTGGCGCAGGATCTTCGGGTCGAGCAGGTCCTGCACGCGAATCCCGATCCGCAGCGCCTTGTCCGCGTAGCAGGGCCCGATGCCGCGCCGCGTCGTTCCGATCTGGAGCTTGCCGAGCCGTCGCTCGCTCGCCTGGTCGATCGCGACATGCCACGGCATGATCACGTGCGCGTCGCCGGAGAGCTGCACGACGCCGGCCGTCGTGTACCCGCGCGCTTCGAGATCGTCCACCTCGGCGAGGAACACCTGTGGGTCGACGACGCAGCCGGCGCCGATCACCGACGTCTTGCCGGCGAGCACGCCGGTCGGGATCTGCCGGATCTTGAAGGTCTCGCCGCCGAGGACGATCGTATGCCCGGCGTTGGGGCCGCCCTGGTAGCGGCAGACGATGTCCGCGTGCTGCGCGAGCAGGTCGACGATCTTCCCCTTGCCTTCGTCGCCCCACTGCGCACCGACGATGACGGTCGCAGGCACCGGCGGATTGTGCCTGCAGCGGCGGCTAGGAGGACGCGCCGCCCGCCACGAGGGTGTACAGCCCCCAGGTGGCGAGGCCGGACGCGATCGCCGCCGCTCCGACGGCGAGCGCACCGCGGCGGAAGCGTGGGAAGACGAGGAACACGAGCAGCTGGGAGACGAACAGCGCGCCGAGCGACGGCTTCAGCAGGTCGTCGTAGAAGCGGTCCGGGTTGACGAGCGAGATCGCGTCGGCGGCGAGGAACGGCACGGCGATCCAGGCGAGCACGGAGCGCACGGAGAAGCCGTGCAGCCAGTGCAGGAGCCGGCCGAGGGCGAGGTACTCGGCGACGATCAGCGCGAGCGTTCCACCCGCCGTCAAGAGACCGACCGCGACCGCGAGGCCGCGGCCGCCGTACGCCTGCGCGATCGCCGCCCCGGGCACGGCCGCGTCGCGCAGCGACGCGGGCACCGCTGCGAGCGGGATCGCGGAGACGAGGAACGCCGCACCGACGACGGCGACCGCGAGGGTGAGCCCGCGCCGCACCGTCCGGCTGCCGCCGCGCACCTCGGCGCCGAGGTAGAGCGGCAGGCTCGCACAGACGAAGAGCAACGCAGCGCCGCCGGTCGCGCGCCCCGTCGCGTCCACGCCGGGGTGGGAGGCGAAGCGCGCGCCGGCGCGGTCGAGCTCGAGGCCGCCGAGCACGAGCAGCAGCGCGAGCTGCGCCGCAGCGAGCACGCCGAGCCCGGCGAGCACCCAGCGCACCGGCGCGAGCGCCACGCCGACAAGCGCCGCCGGCAGCAGCTCGAGCGCCGCGCGGTAGGAGTGGATGCCCGGGAAGACCGGCGGCAGCAGGTCGTAGACGACGAAGGTGACGGTGTACGGCAGATAGAGGAAGTAGGCGAGCGCCCAGACCCAGCCGTGCGCGAGCGCGGCGCGCCGCCCGGCCGCAGCCTGCACGAACGCGCTCAGTCCGCCGGGCGTCACGAGCCGCCGCGAATACGCGAGCCAGATTCCGAGCGGCACCGCGAACACGGCGAGCGAGAGCGCGACGACGAGGCCGGCGGAGCCGGACCCGTCGCCCGCCGTGCCCGGGAGCAGCGTCAGGAGTGCAAGCGGCCCGCCGATGGACGCGGCGGCGAAGCCGACGAAAAGGAGAGCCGGGAGCGGATGGGGCGCCGCTCCCGGATCCGTCTGGGCGCTTCTAGGCCGCTGCCGTCGCTGCCGAGTCCGCCCGCGGCTCGGCGCGCTCGACGCGGACGGAGTGGCCGCGCCGGCAGAGGAAGGTGCCGTGGTTGAGGTCGAGGTCGAGCCGTCCCGCAAACGTCGAGGCGCCCCAGCCGGACCCTGCGTCGAGCTCCGCACAGAGCTCGCACACCACCGTGAACGAGATGGCGCGGGGGGCGATCGTGACCACTTGCCCTCCCAGCATCTGAAACCTCCTTGACTCCCTCGTCAGACAGCCGCCAGGTCGGCGAACTTCGCGTAGCGCTTGAGGAACGACAGCTTCACGGAGTCCGTCGGCCCGTTTCGGTGCTTGGCGAGGATCACCTCGGCCAGGCCCTGCTGATCGGACTCCTCGTTGTAGTAATCGTCGCGGTAGATGAACACGACGAGGTCGGCGTCCTGCTCGATCGAGCCCGACTCGCGCAGGTCGGACAGGAGCGGCCGCTTGTCGGTGCGCTGCTCCACGGCGCGGGAAAGCTGCGACAGCGCGACGATCGGCACCTCGAGGTCGCGCGCCAGGATCTTCAGGTTGCGCGACATCTCCGAGACCTCCTGCACGCGACCGTCGCTCTCGCGCCGCTGGCTCGGCATCAGCAGCTGGAGGTAGTCGACGACGACGAGACCGAGATCCGGATGCCGGGCCTTGAGCCGCCGCGCCTTCGAGCGGATCTCCATCATGTTCACGAGGCCGGTGTCGTCGATGTAGATGGGCGCCTTCGCGAGCTTGTCGCACGCGGCTGTGAGCCGCGGCCAGTCGTCCGGCGCGAGCTTGCCGTTGCGCAGCCGCTGCGACTCGACCTTCGCCTCGCTGCACATCAGGCGCTGCGTCACCTCGGCCTTCGACATCTCGAGCGTGAACAGCCCGACGGGGACGCCGTGGCGGACGGCGATGTTCGCGGCCATGCAGAGCGCGAGCGCCGACTTCCCCATCGACGGGCGCGCCGCGACGATGATCAGGTTGCCCGGCTGGAAGCCCGACGTGAGCCGGTCGAGGTCGCGGTAGCCGGACGGCGTGCCGGTCACGTCGACGCCGGACTCGTACAGCGAGGTGATCCGCTCGAAGCTCTCCTTCAGCAGCTGGTCGATGTGCGTGAACTCGCCCGTGACGCGCTGCTGGGAGAGGTCGAAGACGATCTGCTCGGCCTGGTCGACGAGGTCGCCCGTCTCGCCGGGACGCTCCCAGCCGAGCCGCGAGATCTCGCCCCCCGCCCGGATCAGGCCGCGCAGCGTCGCCGTCTCGTGGACGATCCGCGCGTAGTGCGCGGCGTTCGCGGTCGCCGGCACCACCGCCGCCAGCTCGTGCAGCCGGATGCGGCCGCCGACGTCGTCCAGCTCGCTCCGTTCCTCGAGCTGGTCGGTGAGCGTGATCGCGTCCACCGGCTCGCCCTTGGCGTAGAGCGTGAGCGCCGCCCGGTAGATCTTCGCGTGCGACTCCCGGTAGAAATCGCCGGCGTCGACGATCTCGCTGACCGCCCCGATCGCGCCCGGGGAGAGCATCATCGCGCCCAGCACCGACTCCTCGGCCTCGAGGTTCTGCGGCGGCACGGGTGCGCTCGACGTCACGGGGGCAAGCTGCGCCATCGCCGGCGATTCCACCACGCGGGCAGGCCGGCCGCCACCTGTCGAAGGGTCTGTTGTAAACATGTCTTTTTGCGCCATTTGCAGGGGAATTTCCCATGCTTGCATGGGGGTCGGACGGAGTCGCTGTGGACAGATCCGCCGCTCGGTGCGCGAACTTTGTGCGTCCTTCCACAGGCCGTGGACGGCCTGTGGAAGGAGCTGTGCGTGAAATGAACGACCGCGACCTGGTCGCGAGGCGACCGGTTCGCCGCCCTAGACCTCGGCGTCGCTCGCGGCCGGCTCGGCCTCGTCGACGAGGACCTCGTACTCCACGTACTCGACGGCGGCCGGCTCCGGCGGCGCGGCCGCCTGCTGCGCCGCCAGCTCTGCGGTCTCCATCGCCTCGAGCTCCTCGTCGGACGGGAGCTCGCCGCCCTCCGGGACGACGAGCGTCTTGACCGCGACGCGGACGTCCTGGAAGACGTCGATCGGCACCTCGTAGCGGCCGATGCGCTTGATGTTGTCGGTCCCGAGCTTGCGGCGGTCGATGCGGATCTTGCGCGTGCGCCAGATCTCGTCGGCGATGTCGGTCGGCGTCACCGATCCGAACAGCGAGCCCGTCGGGCCCGCCTTGACCTCGAAGCGGAGCACCGTCTTCGCCAGCGTGTCGGCGATCGACTGGGCCTGCTCGGCGGTCTTCGCCTCGTGCCGTGCCCGCTCCGCGTCACGCCTGCGCAGCTCCGCCACCCGCGCCGACGTCGCCTCTTCGGCGAGCTTGCGCGGGAAGAGGAAGTTGCGCGCGTAGCCGCGCGCGACCGAGACGACGTCGCCGCGCAGGCCGACCTTCTCGACGTCCCTCAGCAGGATGACGTCCATCTCAGCGGTCTCCGCGGTCGCCGCGATCGCCGCGGTCGCCGCGGTCGCGGCCGCGGCCGCCGCTGCGCTCCTCGACACCCTCGGCGACGTACGGCAGCAGTGCCATCTCGCGTGCCCGCTTCACCGCCTGCGCGACCTGCACCTGGTGGCGCCGGCACGCGCCGGTGATGCGCCGGCTGCGGATCTTGCCCTTCTCGGAGATGTACCGCCGCAGCTGGTTGACATTCTTGTAGTCGATCTCCGCGATCTTGTCCTTGCAGAAGTAGCAGTTCCGGCGCCGGATCGCGCCCGCAGGCCCGCCGGGGCGTTTCCGCTGCTGCTGCTGCTGCTGTGTTCTCTCTCTCGCCACGTGCTTCGCTCCTTTGTTCCCGTGCCAGGTCTGGACCTGGCACGGGTGACCTAGAACGGGATGTCGTCGTCGGGCGCGGCCGGGAAGTCGGCGCTCTCCTGCGCCGCGCCGGCCGGCACGAACTGGTTGGCGCCGGCGTCGCCGCCCTCGCCGCGCCCGCCCAGGAACTGGACGGTGTCGGCGATGATCTCGACCGCCTGGCGCTTCGACCCGTCCTGGGCCTCCCATTCGCGCCAGTCGAGCCGGCCGTCGACCCCGACCGGGCGCCCCTTCGAAAGGTACTGGGCGCAGCTCTCGGCCTGGTTCCCCCAGACGGTGACGTCGAAGTAGTTGGGCTTGTCGCCCCACTGACCGGTCGCAGCGTCCTTCTGCCGCGTGTTGACGGCGATGCGGAGCTTGCAGACCGGGTTGCCGCTCGGCGTGTGCCGGAGCTCGGGGTCCTTCGTCAGGTTCCCGACCAGCACGACGCGGTTGATGTTAGCCATGGGGCTCCTCCTGCTCCTCGTCCGAACGCGTGTTCGCTACAGGGTACTCGGCGCCCGGGACGGCGACCGCCGCCGCGGGCGGTGTGTCGTCGCGCGGAGCGCTCGTGCGCGAGCCCTCGATGTGATGTGTCGCCAGGTGCCGCATCACGGCGACGTCGATCTTGAGCACGCGCGTGACCTCGGCGAGCGTCTCGGCGCTGCTCTGGAACACGACCAGGTGGTACACGCCCTCGTGCTTCTTCGCGATCTCGAACGCGAGCCGGCGCCGGCCCCACGCATCGTGGCTGCGCCATGTGCCGCCGGCCTTCTCCACGAGCTCGCGTACGCGCGCGATCAGCTCGTCCTGCCGCTGCTCGGCGAGCTCCGGGTCCAGCATCAGAAGAATCTCGTACGTCGTCACCAGTCCCGATGACCTCCTTCCCACGGTCTGAGTCGGCCCCGCCTGCGGGCGCCGCTCGGGACGGAACGGCGCGATGACGGGGCAGGAAGCGGCACCGAGTGTAGCATCGGCCTCATGCGCCGCCTGTACGCGTGGCTGGCCGGTGTCGGCGGAGGTCTCGTCGCCTACCGCGTGCTGACGCGGCGGCGCCCGAAGCCGGCCGTGGCCGCGGAGCCGGGGGCGGACCCGCGCGCCGGCGAGTTGCGCGCCCGGCTCGCGGAGGCGCGCGTGGAGGTGGAGGAGGAGCCCGTCGAGGCTGCGCCGCCGCTCGACCCGGACGCCCGCCGCCGCCTCGTGCACGAGCAGGGCCAAGCGGCGCTCGACGAGATGCGCAGCGCGGAGTAGCCTCGGCGGCGTAGATCCGCGTCCACCCCGATTGTCCGCGCGCGGCTGCGTGCAATCACGTACATAGGGTTCACGGAAGGAGGCTGTATGGACGCGACCATCCGCGAGGGCCAGGCTCCGGCGGTGGTTGTCTCGCTTGCTCCCGGCGAGAAGCTGACGTCGGAGGCCGGAGCGATGATGTTCGTCTCCGGCGACGTGACGATGGACGTCGAGATGCCCGGTGGCCTCGCGGGCGGGCTGAAGCGCAAGCTGCTCGCCGGCGAAAGCGTCTTCCTCGCGACCTACACCGCGCGCGGCGCGGGGGCCGTCGGTATCTGCGGGCCGTTTCCGGGCTCGATCCGGCAGGTCGAGCTGGACGGCGAGCTGATCTGCGAGAAGCACGCGTACCTCGGCCATGTCGGGGAGGTGGAGATCGAGGCGGTGACGGCGCGGTCGCTCGGCGCCGGCTTCACCGGCGGCGGCGAGGGCTTCTTCCTCCAGCGGTTGAAGGGGAAGGGCACGGTCTGGATCCACGGCGGCGGTGACTTCATCGACTTCGACCTCGCCGAGGGCCAGACGATGCAGGTGGACACCGGCTGCATGGTCGCGGTTGACCCGAGCGTCCGCTACGAGGTGAAGCTGCAGGGCGGAGTGACGAAGAGCCTGTTCGGGGGCGAGGGGCTGTTCCTCGTCCACTTCACCGGGCCGGGCAAGGTGACGCTGCAGACGCTGCCGTTCTCGCGCACGGCCCGCCGTGTGCTGGCCGCGGCGGGGAGAGGACAGGACGAAAAGGGCGGCTTGCTGAGCACGCTCATGAGCTAGAAGGAGCTGAGATGAAACTGCTGGACAAGGCGAAGCTTGCGGCCGAGCAGGCCGCGACGAAGGCGAAGGAGGGCGTCGAGGACGTCCAGACCAAGCGCGACCTCCACTCGGCCTACGGCGAGCTCGGGACGAAGACGTTCGAGCTCGTCGAGTCGGGCGATCTGGTCAAGCCGGAGCTCGACGAGCTCGTCGAGCGGATCCGGGGCCTGAAGGCGAAGCTCGCCGAGGACGAGGTCGAGAAGACCGAGACGCCGGCGCCCTCGGGCCCGCCGGCGATGCCGGTCTAGGTCGAGGGCGCGCGGGCGGCGACGAGGCTCCGCCGCCCGCCTCCTGCTTCGGAAAAGCCGAAGGGCCGATCGTCCGCGGTCCTGATGGCGGCCGCGCGCAGCGGTGCGATTGTGTGGACGAAAGGAGGAGCCATGGCCCGGATCCTGCTTGCGACGGACGGATCGCCTTCGGCCGAGGCTGCGACGCGCGAGGCGCTCGTGCTCGCCCGCGCGACCGGCTGGCCGCTCACGATCGTCACCGTCTGGCACGTCCCCGTGACCGGCTTCGCGTACGAGCCGCTCGTGTCGGTGCCCGAGGTCGCGGACGCGGTGCGCGAGCGTGCGCAGAGGGCGCTCGACTCGGCGGTCGCCGCGGCCCGCGCTGCGGGGATCGAGCCCGACGTCCGGCTCGTCGAAGGTCTTCCGTCCCACGACATCTGCGAGCTCGCCCGCGAGCGTGCCGCGACGCTGCTCGTGATCGGCTCGCACGGCTGGGGCACGGTGCAGCGGCTGCTGTTCGGCAGCGTCTCGTCGGCGGTGCTCCACCATGCGCCCTGCCCGGTGCTCGTCGTTCGCGGCGAGCCCCCGCCGGACGAGGGGCACCGGACGTAAGCCGCCTGATTACGGCCGGACGCGCAGCACGCGGGCCGTCCAGGCCGGCAGGTACCAGTTCCAGCGCCCGACGAGCGCCATCGTCGACGGCAGCAGCAGGCCGCGTACGAGCGTGATGTCGATCATGATCGCGACCGCGAGCCCGAAGCCGAGCTGCTGCATCGGCGGGATCGAGCCGAGCAGAAAGCCGCTGAACGTGGCGGCCATGATCAGGCCGGCGGCGGTCACGATCCGGCCCGTGTGCGCAAGCCCGTGCACGACGGCGCCGGTGTTCGAGCGGGTCGCGTCCCATGCTTCGCGCATCCGCGTGATCAGGAACACCTCGTAGTCCATCGAGAGCCCGAACAGCAGCGTGAACATGAACACCGGGATCCAGCCCTCGATCTGCGGCACCTTCAGAAGGCCGGCCCAGCTTCCCCAGCCCCACTGGAAGACGGCGATCATCAGGCCGCTGGCCGCCGCGACGGTCAGCAGGTTCATCACGATCGCCTTCAGCGGCAGCAGGAGCGAGCGGAATGCGCGCACGAGCAGCAGGTAGGTGAGCGCGAGCACGCCGAGGATCAGCCACGGGAACGAGCCGAGCGTGCGCGAGACGAAGTCGGTCGCGGAGGCGGCGCCGCCGCCGGCGAGCACGCGGGTGGACGCGGGGAAGCTGGCGGTGGGGATCAGACGGCTGCGCAGCCGGTCGGCGAACGCCTGCGCCTTCGGGCTCGCCGCGTCGTGGCGGCCGACGATCTCGATCCGGAGGTAGCGGCCGCTCGCGTCCGGGACCGCGCGCGAGACCTGCACGACCTCCGGGTCGGCGCGCAGGAGCCGGTCGAGCTTCCGCACCGGCGCCGACGCGGCGGACACCGTGCCGGTCTTGCCGGTGTCGACGATCACCGTCGTCGGGTCGAGCGAGTCGCTGCTGCTCCCGTGCTGGAGGATGGTCAGCCCGCGCATCGCCGGGATCCCCGGCGGCAGGCTGCTGTTCGAGCCCGGGCCGACGCGGATCCCGATCAGCGGCATCGCCGCGAGCACGAGCACCGTTGCGACGAGCGGCGTCAGCACCTTCGCGCGCCGCATCACCCAGCCGGCGTGCGCCGCCCAGAGCCGGTGCTCGCCGATGCGGCGGCGCTCGGCGAGGCCGCGCGGGATGAAGCGCACCCGCTCGAGCTTCTCACCGAACGTCAGCAGCATCACCGGCAGCAGCGTCAGCGCGCAGACGACGCTGACGACGGGGATCACGAGGCCGCCCACGCCGAAGCCGCGCAGGAAGGGCACCGGCAGTAGGAGCATGAGCGCGAGCCCGACCGAGACGGCGAAACCGCTGAAGAGGATCGTGCGGCCTGCGTGTTGCATCGTCTCCATCACCGCGTCCCGGTGCGCACGGCCGTGGCGGCGCTCGTCGCGATAGCGGTTGACGACGAGCAGCGAGTAGTCGATCGCGATGCCGAGGCCGATCATCAGCACCATGTTCCGCAGGTAGTCGCTGAGCTCGAGCAGGTGCGCGGCGCCCCAGGCGATGCCGAGCGCCGGCGGGATCGTCGCGGCGGCAAACAGGAACGGCAGCAGCGCCGACGCGGTGCCGAAGACGAGCAGCAGGATCACGAGCGCGGCCGGGACGGCGAAGTACAGCTCGCCGACCTTAAGGTCGCGTGCCAGCACCGGCCCCATGTCGTGCTGGATCGCCGCGTCACCGGTGACGAAGACGTCCGGCCCGAGCCGCTGGCGCAGCAACGCGATCCGGTTTGCAGCGGCGTTGCCGCTGAGCTGCGAGGTGACGAACGCCGCGGCTGCGCCGGACGGCAGCTGCTCCGTGTCGTCCACCCGGCCGCCGGGCAGCAGCCGGCCTGCCTCCGCGGCGGCGGTGCGGTCGCGCTGCAGCGCGTCATCGCCCTTGGTGATCAGCACGAAGACCGCGTTCGAGCGGACGCCGTACTCGCGCGTGAGGACCTGCTTCACGCGGCTCGAGTCCGTGCCGGGGAGCGAGAAGCCGCTCTTGAGCAGCGGCCCGAGCCGCACCGACCCGACGATCCCGACCGCGATGGCGGCGATCCACACGCACGCGACGAGCAGCCGGTGCCGCAGGCAGAAGCCGGTGAGGCGGGGGATCACTGGGGGGAGAATCGGAATCCGCGCAGCGGTGCTAAAGGGTGATCGGGTCGAGCGCGACGATCAAATGCCTGGACCACCCGATCTGATCTGCGCGTTCGCCGGCCACGGTAGCAGCGCAACGATCGCACCCTGGCCGGTGCGGGCGACAGCGCGAGGCTTCGCCGCCGCGCCGGAGCCCACGCTCCGGCACGCCGTTCAGGAGCCAAGGCTGTCCGTCGGGTGAAGAATCCCCAGCGGGATCTCCCGCCGCGTTCGCTGCTGATACCTCAGGTAGCCGGGCGCGATCGACGTCACCTCCGCCCACAGCCGCGCTCGTTCCTCGGGAGTCGCTTCGCGAGCTCTGACCGCCCTCTGCCTGCGACCGACCTGAACCGTTGCCCGCGGCTCATGCGACAGGTTGAGCCACCAGGACGGGAACCAATCCATGCCGCCGTTCGAGGCGACGACGACGAGATCCTCACCGTCGCGGAAGAAGCAGAGCGGCGTTGTGCGAGCCTTGCCCGTTCTCCGGCCCGAGGTGGTCAACAGGAGGATCGAGAGCCCCCAGATCCTCCCGCCGACACGGCCGCCGCTGGCTCGGTAGAGCACCTTGTGCACTCCGCCCACGGTCTTCAAGCCCTTGCGGACGAGGAACCTCTCGAGCCTGTTCACTGCCTGCCTACCGTCGCAGCGACGCGTACGGCTCCTCGCTCGACATGTCCACGATCTCGTAGCCGGTGTCCGTGCCGAGCGCCGGGCCGATCACGATCTGCACGACGGCGGGCTCGTCCCCGACGGTGATCGACGCGTGCACGACGCCCGCCTCGATGAAGACGGAGTCGCCCGGCCCGAGGATCTCGGAGTCCTGCTCGAGGTACTGCTCGAGCCGGCCGGAGCGGACGACGATCATCTCGTCCTGCTCGGGGTGCTTGTGGAAGTCGTGCCGCTGCCCCGGCCAGATGGAGACGTCCATGATGACGAAGTTCTTCGCGCCGGTGTTGCCGGGGCCGCACCGCCAGCCGATCACACCCCAGTCGAACGTGTCCTCGCGAACGTCGCCGGCTTTCACGAACATGCTCATGACCGTACCTCCGCTCCGACGCCGAGCCCGATCGCCTTGAAACGGCGCATATTCTCGGTCATCGCCGTCTCGGTCGGCAGTCGCTCCATCGATGAGGCGCCGAAGAAGCCGACGACACCGTGGGTGCGCGCGAGCACGTACTCCGCGTCGGCAGGCTCGGAGATCGGCCCGCCGTGGCAGAGGCAGAGCACGTCCCGGTTCACGTCAGCGGCCGCATCATGCATGGCCTGGACGAGCTCGACGGACTCGTCGAGCGTCTTCGCCGTCTCCGCGCCGATCGCGCCGCCGGTCGTCAGTCCCATGTGGGGAACGATCACGTCCGCGCCGGCCTCCGCCATCGCGCGCGCCTGCTCGACGTCGAAGACGTAGGGGCAGGTCAGGAGCTCGAGCTCGTGCGCCTGCCGGATCATCTCGACCTCGAGGGCGTAGCCCATCCCCGTCTCCTCGAGGTTCTGCCGGAACGTGCCGTCGATCAGGCCGACGGTGGGGAAGTTCTGCACGCCCGAGAAGCCCAGCTCCTTCAGCTGACGCAGGAAGACCGGCATCAGCCGGAACGGATCGGTGCCGCAGACGCCGGCGAGCACCGGCGTCTCCCGCACGATCGGGAGCACCTCGGCCGCCATCTCGACGACGATCGCGTTCGCGTCACCGTACGGGAGCAGCCCGGCGAGCGAGCCGCGGCCGGCCATCCGGTAGCGGCCGGAGTTGTAGATGATGATCAGGTCGCAGCCGCCGGCCTCGGCGCACTTCGCCGACAGCCCGGTGCCCGCACCGGCGCCGATGATCGGCCTGCCGGCGTCGGCCTGCGCATGTAGCTGCTTGAGCGCCTGCTTGCGCGTCATGGTTTCTCCCTCTTCTCGCCCGGCTCTCGCACGAGCTCGTGCAGCCGGTCCGCCATCGCCTCAGCGAAGGCCGGGTCGTTGATCTCCAGGTCGAGCTCGTGCACCTCGACCGCGTCCGACAGGGTCTCGCGCAGTCCCTCGCGCAACGCCTCGTCCGCGGCGGGATCGTGGAACGGCCCGCCCTTCACCGCGATCATGGAGACGCCGCGCAGCGGCACGAACAGCGCGACCGGACCGCGCGCCGCCGAGAGCTTGCGTCCGATCGTGCGCCCCAGCTCCCGGCACTCGTCGGGGGTCGTTCGCATCAACGTGACCGTCGGGTTGTGCTCGTAGAGGTTCCGGCTCCGGAAACGATCCGGCACCGTGTCCAGCGGACCGAAGTTGACCATGTCGAGCGCGCCCAGCGAGACCACCTGCGGCAGCCCCAGCTCGCCGGCCGCGTCGAGCCGCTCCGGCCCCGCCGACAGGACGCCGCCGACGAGCTCGTCGGCGAGCTCGGTCGTCGTGATGTCGAGCACGCCGACGAGGAAGCCGCCGCGGGCGAGCGCCTCCATCGACCGGCCGCCGGTGCCGGTCGCGTGGAAGACCAGCACCTCGTAGCCGAGCTCCTCGAGCCGCTCGCGCGCATGGGTGACGCACGGCGTCGTGACGCCGAACATCGTCGCCCCGATCAGCGGCTGCGCCTCGGCGTGCTCCGGAACCTCCACCTGCGCCATGGCCGCGATCGCCGCCGCGGCGTTCGCGAGGATCCGCTCCGAGATCGCGTTGATCCCGGAGATGTCGACGACCGAGTACATCATCGCGATGTCGACCGCCCCGACGTAGGGGCGCGTGTCGCCCGACGCCATCGTCGAGACCATCAACTTCGGCACGCCGACCGGGAGCGCCCGCATCGCGCGCGTCGCGATCGAGGTGCCGCTGGAGCCGCCGAGGGCAAGGATCCCCTGCAGCCGCCCCTCCTCGTAGAGACGCCGCACCACGGCTTCCGCGCCGCGGCCCATCGTCTCGACGGCCTCTCCCCGGTCGGTGAGGGCGGCAAGCTCGGCTCCAGCGGCCGCGGCGACCTCGGTGGCGTGGATGTCCGGCTCGACGAGCGGGGCACCGCCGCTGCCGGCGTCGACGAGCA
>Ga0187861_10001942_pt1 | contig 20123 bp, 15 predicted proteins | sample June2016WEW_10_1_3_FD_132986 | JGI IMG/M metagenome (GOLD analysis project Ga0187861, IMG submission 132986) | Peatland microbial communities from SPRUCE experiment site at the Marcell Experimental Forest, Minnesota, USA - June2016WEW_10_100 | ecosystem: Environmental > Terrestrial > Soil >...
CCTCTAATTTCTGGCTTGTAACTCCTAACTCATCCGGCGCCGTCAACTCTTCTTCAATCAATCCGTCGAGACGTTCGCCTTCTTCCTTTGTGTCACACGCAAGATAGACTGTATTACCTTGATTGGAAAACTTTTGAACGTGTTCAATCAATCGCTTAATGCTCCCTGCAATTGGGGGCTGCGGGTGACTCTGAAAATCTATACGAATTTTGGATGGGAATTTTTGAATCGTAGTATGATTAAATCTTGCAAAACCGTTCGCCTTTTTTTCAATCATTTCCCAATTGAGAATATTTGAATATCCTTCTTGCTGCAGTTCTTCAATTTCTTTTTCGATTAACACGGGTTCATTAAAAAGAAGGAGAGCATCGGTCGATAAATACTCAAATACAGATACTTGCGTTTCTCTTTCATCTGCAGAATCTTGTGTCTGTGATAAATCAGCGTAATCATTACGGAGGCTCGCTACTATAATTGCCGTCTGCAATTCACGTATGGAACGTTGAGAAAGCACATCAAATTCACGGATAGATTCCACCGTGTCGCCCCAGAATTCGAGCCGGATCGGATTATCACCAACAAATGGAAAAATATCGAGAATCCCTCCGCGCACTGCGAAGTCGCCATACTCCTCAACGAAATCTTTCTTCACAAAGCTCATCGTCGTAAGTTTCTGAATCAATTCTTCAAACGGATATTCTTTGTTGATTTCTAACTCGATTGTTCGCTCGACAAATTGTTTTGCCGACGGAAGTTTCGTTGTCAACGCTTCTGCGGAGGCAACGACAAGCACACGCTTGGAGCAGGAAAGTGATCGAAGAGTTTCCATTTGTGCAATTGGTGCGCTCATATCAAGATTTATTGCGGCGTGTGCGGGTCCTGAAACGTACAAACGAACTTGATCATCACCAAGAAGCGTTGCACAATCGTCTCGGAGTTGTTCTGCACGGTCCCTGTCCGATACCAAAAGCATCATTTGCGTCTTCCGCAATTCAAAGAGGTGCGCTGCTGCAAATGCAATTAACGAGCCGCTGATACCTTGTAGTTGAATAGGACTTTCCGGCTGAAGCGACTTCATGATCATTGCCAATTGCTGGAACGGTTCGCTATCGGTAATTCGTTTTCTAATTTGTTCAATCATACGGCGAGTTTCCAGTTGTCAGAATTAGGTTATCAATGCTCGACATCGGTTCTTCCAGAAAACACTTTACCCCGACTATCACAGAATATCCGGACAATCAGGGTGAATAAAAGCTACCGAAAAGTCGACCGACATTCAAACAGTACAACAAAAAAGCCGTTCTTTCCGATGCCTATAGGATCAGAACGGCTCCACATCTAATAAATGAGAATGATTATTTCTTTTCCTCTGTTTTTATTTCTTCCTTAATCACAGTCTTCTTTTCCATATGTTTCTTCATATCTTTCTTTTCACACTTTGTCGTGCTGTCCATAGCACACTTATCTTTTTTCCCCTGTTCACATTTTGCTGCACATGCTTTTTTGCATTCAGCACACTTTGCACAGCACTTACCATCACATTTTTCGCCTTTGCATTTGTCACAGCATTTCTTTTCTTTGCTGCATTTAATCTTATCTGTGCATTCTTTTTTCTCTTTGCTTTCTTTATTTAAGTTCTTTTTGACCTTTACAACTTTTTCAACTTTCTTCTGCGTAAGTGTATCCTGTGCAAAAATAGTCTGCGATACCACAACAGCAAGAATCAACGTAAGAACATATATTAGTTTCTTCATAAAACACTCCTTATAGTTTAATAAATCATTAGAGAACCAATAAAATTTTTGCAGTACCGGTTGCTTTCCTGTGAAGTTAAATCTTCTCCTTGTTTGTTATTAAATAAGATAGAGGAAAACCGTTTGAATTCCAAGGTGATTAAATGATGCATTTTGCTTTACTTTTTTGTAGATTTTCATGAAACAAACTCGCCTTGTTGTCCGGGAGTGCGATCATTTAGAAATCCTAACATATTGCTCAGACAACATACACTTTGAAAGCGATCATATGCCATCTTCTGATTCATCGAATCTATTGAGATTTCGATACAAGTTCCAATTCGAAAACGGAGAAGAGAAGGTGTTCGATGTACTGCTTAATGAGCAAACTCTTCAAGTAATCCAAAGTTCGACTGCAAGCAATCCTGAATGGACCAAACTTAAATATCACCAATGTACAAACTGTCCGCTGAAGGATGATGTTGAATACTGTCCAATAGCGATGAACATAGCGCATCTCATCGACGAATTCAAGTTCTCAACTTCGTATGATAAAACATGGGTAGTAGTAGAAACACGGGAGCGCACATATGCGCAGGAGACGACTGTTCAAGACGGCCTGAGCGCCATTCTTGGCATCTATATGGTTACAAGTAATTGCCCTATTCTTGATTATCTGCGACCAATGGTACGCTTTCATCTTCCGTTCGCAACGATGAATGAAACCGTCTTTCGTGCTGTATCAATGTACTTGGTAGCGCAGTACTTTCGTGAACGCGAAGGACTTGAACCAAATTGGAATTTAGAAGGGCTCGTAAATATCTACAAGGAGATTGGAACCGTGAACAAAGGCGTCTGGAACCGGCTTTCCAAAGCTTCTAGCTTCGACGCCAATGTGAATGCGTTAATAGTGCTGAGCACGTTCGGCGATGCCGTGCGCTTCTCACTCAAGAAAGATTTAGAAAATTTATCTCAGCTGTTTACAAAATACTTAGAGTAAAAATTTATAAAGGAATTTTTCTTTAGAATATCCTTGCATTACTTGCGACAATGTATAAATTTAGAAATTACGCTAAGTAAGTATTGCATCTCGAAAATCTTTACGTATATTTGCTGATATAGAAGACATGATTTTTAGATAAAGAATTTACTCTTAACGAATAATTATCGTTTCCCTATAATAAAGGAGGTTTCAAATGAAATCCATTTTTCGATTTGCAATAGCAATCATCTGCGTGCTGACATTTGCCAGTGGCATAGTAATCGCACAAGATTTGCAGCAACAAATATCAAAGTTGGGTCGTGATGCTGCAATCGGTTATATTTCTCCAATTTTGAGCGGTTGGGGTAATGATTTGAATTCGGGGAGTTATTACTCGGCAGATTTACATGATGTTCTTGGCTTCGATATTGGAGTAAAGCTTGCCATGTCGCACACCACCGACGCAGACAAATCATATACTTTAAATCTTCCTTCTACAGTAAATATAAACAAATCATTATTAAATTATACACAATCTACCGGGGTCTCGTTATATGAAAAAATTGGCACTAATTATGTGCCTTATACAAGTAATGAAGTACAAGTAAAATCCGGCAACGCATATGCAACTTCGATAACTGCTCCGACAGCAATAGGCGACAAAAATGATGTGGTTGTAAAAGGTAAATCCGGAACAACAGTCTATTCGGTCAACGGAAATCCACTGTATGCTGGTGCAGGTGGAGTTTACAACCAATTACCTAATTTTGATCTTAGTAATAATACACTTTTTACACTCCCCGGTGGCTACAACTTGGGCTCATTGGGTGTACCCTTACCAATGCCACAACTAAATTTAGGCTTGCCGTTTGGTTTAGAATTTATGCTTCGTTATTTCCCAACAACCTCGTACCAAAATTACGGAAAATTCAGCTATATGGGTTTTGGACTTCGATACGACATAGACCAGTGGATTCCTTTATGTCCGGTTGACCTTGCCGTTCATTTCATGACACAAAAATTAACTTTCAAATCAAGCAGTGATCAAGATATTTTTACTGGTAAAGCGACTGCATATGGAATTGAAGTGAGCAAGAAACTTTTCATTCTCACATTATATGGCGGCTTCCAAATGGAAAGTTCTACTTTAACAGTTGCAGATTATACATACTCAGGAGATGATCCAACATTGCAGGGGCTGACTGTTAATGGCTTTGAGATTAAGGGAAGTGACAAATCACGCTTTACGGTCGGTGCTCGCTTGTTGTTACTTTTTATTAATGTTCACGCCGATTATAGTTTTGCCACAACTCCAGTATTGACTCTTGGTGCCGGCATCACCATACGTTAGACACAATTCTGTTTATTTCATAAAAAGCTGACCCAGCACAAGGATCAGCTTTTTTTTGTTGCACAAGCGTATTAGATTGAACTTCCTAAAGGTTCGCTTGGTAAGTGCATGGAGATCTTCGGAAGGTCAAAGCCGCGAGGTTTTTCTTTCTCAGAAAAATTCCATATATTATTAATGCCTCAGGTAGAAAGAGACTGGGGCATTTTTATTTATTCAAGGTCGAGATCATATCTCGACCTGCGTTTTTTGAAAGGTACAATGCAAGAAGTAACACATATACGCAATATAGCCATCATCGCGCACGTTGATCACGGCAAGACAACACTTGTTGATTTTATGCTACGGCAAACAGGAACATTTCGTGCCAACCAGGATATGGGCACACGGGTAATGGATTCCAATGATTTAGAGCGCGAACGGGGCATTACAATTTTAGCAAAAAATACTGCTGTGTTATATAAAGAGCCAAAATCCGGCGAGGTCTATAAAATTAATATTGTAGATACACCCGGTCACTCCGATTTTGCCGGTGAAGTTGAACGCACGTTAAAGATGGTTGATGGCGTCCTCTTGCTAGTAGATGCCGCTGAAGGTCCTTTACCCGGAACAAAGTTCGTACTCAAAAAATCGCTCGATCTCAATTTGCTTCCTATAGTTGTCATAAACAAAATTGACCGCAAAGATGCACGAGCGCATCAAGTATTAGATGAAGTGTTCGAGCTGTTTCTATCACTCGGCGCACACGATCAACAGTTAGATTTTCCAACGATCTATAGTATTGCAAAGCAGGGAATCGCAAAAAACGAATTAGAAGATAAGGGCACAAATCTTGAACCGCTCTTTGAAGCAATTATAAAGTATGTTCCATCGCCCCACGGGGATACGCAAGGACCGTTCCAGATGCTGGTAACAACCATCGATTACAACGACTATTTAGGTCGTCTTGGAATTGGAAGAGTTTCGCGCGGCAAAATTCGGCTCGGTTCTCCGATGAAAATCGTTCATCGCGATGGTGTAGTGGAAGATGCACGTGTAACAAAAATCTATACTTTCCAGGGATTGAAACGTATTGAAGTTGAAGAAGCAGGCACAGGCGAAATCATAGCTGTTGCCGGCATGGAAGACGTCGATATTGGCGAAACGATTGCCGACGCATCCGACCCGACACCGTTATCTTTTGTTGCTATAGAAGAACCAACGCTTTCAATGAATTTTATAGTCAACAACTCACCTTTTGCAGGATTGGATGGTAAGTATGTTACAACACGTCATCTTGGTGATCGTTTAGCACGGGAGCTTCGTTCCAACGTTAGTTTACGTGTGGAATTGACAGACTCGCCGGATGTATTCAAAGTGAGCGGCAGAGGTGAACTGCATCTCGGCATCCTCATCGAAACCATGCGGCGTGAAGGATATGAGTTTCAGGTCTCGCGACCTGAAGTAATACTCAAACGTATTGCTGATGTCGTCTGCGAACCCATCGAGCACGTCATCATCGATGTACCCGATGAACACGTCGGTACGGTGATCGAAAATCTCGGAAAGCGCAAAGGTGAAATGCGGCAAATGGTGCAGAGCCAGGGTAACACGCGATTGGAATTTCTTGTGCCTTCGCGCGGACTGATTGGATTCCGTTCGGAATTTATGACGCAAACCAAGGGCACCGGTATTATGCATCATATTTTTCATGGTTACGAGCCATTCAAAGGAGAGTTGTCCCACCGAACACGCGGAGCATTGATTGTGATGGAAGATGGCGAATCGGTCGCTTATGGTATGTGGAAACTACAGGAACGTTCTACATTCTTCATCGAGCCTGGTGTTCGAGTTTATGCCGGAATGATTGTAGGTGAAAATTCCCGCGAGTACGATATGGTAGTTAATGTCTGCAAGACAAAACAATTGACCAATATGCGTGCTTCCGGTTCAGACGAAGCTGTTCGACTTGAGCCGCCGCGGAATCTTACACTTGAACAAGCAATCGAATGGATTGGCGAAGACGAATACGTGGAAGTGACGCCTAAGTCTATGCGTCTGCGTAAAAAATATTTGGATCACAACGAGCGCAATCGCATGTCCAAGAAGAAAGCAGAAACGATAGAAGATTGAAGATTAAAGATTTAATGATTGCCCGATTTATGATTGAACAAGTGGTAACCGGTTGTTAGTTTATGGCCATTTGAAATTGTTCATTACTGTGTCCAGTTTTCTGAATTCTATTTTCTAAATTCTAACTCCTGAGTTTCTTCTAAAATGTTCTCTTCCCGCACAAAGTGGAATATGGTTCCCAATCAACTCTTTGATTTGATCGCGGTAAAACGACGACGCGGAGAGGTCATTATTGACCTGACCGAATCAAATCCGACTCGTTGTGGATTCTCGTATCCCGAAAAAGAAATTCTCGCCGCTCTTGCTAATGAATCGTCATTGTTGTATCAACCGGAGCCGCGCGGTCTTCTCATTGCACGCAAGGCAATAGCAAATTACTACGCAACGCTTGGTGTCATAGTAAAACCGGAATACATCGTTCTTACTGCGAGTACAAGTGAAGCTTATTCGTTTCTTTTCAAGCTCCTTTGCAATGCTGACGATGCGATAATCGTTCCTCAACCAAGTTATCCGCTATTCGAATATCTTTGTCAACTTAACGATGTCGCACTCCGGCATTATTGTCTGGCGTACGATGGTGAGTGGCATATTGATTTCGAATCGCTCCAATCGACATTCACCGACCGCACACGTGCTATTGTTCTCGTTCATCCGAATAATCCAACCGGTTCATACCTAAAGCAAAATGAATTCGAGCTGGTGTGCGCATTTGCAGCTAAACATCACTGCGTTGTCATTGCCGATGAAGTATTCGGACCTTATGACTTTTCCTCAGACAGCAACCGGGCAAGTGTTTTGACATCAAATACTTCTATTTTATCATTTTCGCTCAATGGCATCTCAAAACTCTGGGATTTCCGCAATTCAAACTTTCCTGGATTGTTGTTCGTGGCAATTCTCAACAAACAGATGAAGCAATGAGCCGGCTTGACATTATCGCGGATACCTTTCTCTCTGTCAACACGCCTGCACAAGTAGCGCTACCTAAACTTTTTGACCACTCGCAATTCATCAGAGAACAAATCCGCATGCGAGTTCAATCTAATTTTCACTTACTTCAAAGGATTTTTAAAGATTCAAAGGTTTCAGTGTTTCATGTAGAAGGTGGGTGGTATGCCATCCTTCAACTTCCTCAATTCCATAACGACGAAGAATGGGCTGTTGAATTACTACATCAACAAAATATTCTTGTTTATCCAGGGCATTTTTTTGAGATAAAGCAAAAGTCTTGTATAGTACTTAGTTTATTGCCTACTTCAGAACTCTTTACCAATACCTTATCGCAAATTCAGTTGTTTATTGAACATTTGTAACCATACACGAACAGTGCAAACCGCGTATGTCGAAAGTAATCGACAGAAGACGCACAGATTTACGGCTTAATCTTTATTTCCTAGACAGTTTGAAAACAACATCTGGCCATATTTACAACCTTTTTTAAGTGGAAGTTGACTCTTTTAGTTTTTTCGTCTACTTTCGTATGGACGTTTTTCATACAGGAGAATTTCTTATGCCTTTACCATTGCTGAAACCCGAAGAACGAAATGCCCGTGTTTCCGCCTTACTACGCCAGGTGGATGAAGATGTGAGAGCACAAAAGCTTGATGAAGCGCTGGATCGTATACGTAAAGTTTATGAATTTGACATTAAGAACATCTACGCCCGCGCTTACGAAGAACGCATTCTTGTGATGATGATGGAGAAAGAACGCGAGGTCACCATACGGGAAGTAAAGCAGCAAGCAGCAGAACAAGTGGATCAAGAAGTTAAGAAGCGACTTAAAGATTTCTACAAACAACAAGAACTTGAGTCACAGAAGCGTAAACAAGAAGAAAAGGCGGAACAAGCTCTTGAAGATCGTGCACGCAAAGCATCCGTGAGTGAAGTGCAAGAGGTAGCGCACAAAGATATTACCGCTATTGAAAAAGATACTGCGCGAAAAATTGAAGAGCTTGAAAAGAGATTAATAGCACAAATCCAGCAAACAGTGCCGGGCACATCTTATGTTAATACCGTAGCCGGTGCTGACAGTGTTCGGGCAGAGTACGAAGCAAAACTTCAACAATATAAAACCGCCGAAGAAGAGCGAAAAATAATTCAGGAAGAAGCGTTCCTCAAAATGAAAGAGGAACAGAAGCGCGCACAAGACGAATTGATACATCATATGGAAGAAGAGCGAGATTCGTTGTTAGAGCGTGAGCGCGACAAATCGAAACAGCGAGAACTTGATTCATACCGAACAATGATGAAATTGATGATGCAGTTAGCTGTTCCTGCGGAAATGCAGTCTTCACTGTTGCAATCGCTTAAAATTTCATTTTCCATCAGCGACACAGAACATATGGAAGGAGAACGCTCGGTACAGGTAAGTGCTTACATTGATGCAGTACGCAAACTCTGGCAAAGCGGTAATCCATCCGAGGAAGACTTAATGCATCTCAAAAACCTGCAGCAATTCTTTAATATATCAGATGATGAACATATTTCTATTACAAAACGTACCAAAAAAGAATTGGGCATACCGGACGATACAGCCGTCATTGTTGTTATCGATGACGATCCATCTATCCGTAAATATGTAGAACATATTCTTAAGAAAACGTACAAGACCGTTATCACGGCAGCCACAGCAGAGACCGCTTTGCCGGAGATACAGAAAGTTACACCGTCTTTAATTATCAGCGACGTCAACCTGGGCGTTGGCATGATGAGCGGTTTCTCCTTTTATGAAAAAATTGTCGCCGGTACATACGGCGCAGAATTAAAATCTGTTCCGTACGTATTGATAAGTTCCCTGGAAGACGAGTTCTTTGTACGAAGTGCCAAACAAATGGGTGTCAGAGCGTACCTGGCAAAACCGTTTACGCGTGAATCATTAGAAGCAACTGTGAAAAACGCACTTGCCTAATGGAGAGCGTTTTATTGAATGAATATTCTCCATGTCCTCTCTCAGTTTGAGGTGACCGGTGCGGAGGTATATGCAATTACACTTGCTTCTGCACAGCGGCGTCTCGGGCATTCAGTAACAATAGTTTCTGATACACTACATATCCCGTTTGAAAGCGATTTCATTGCGCAGCCGATCGGAAAAAGATCATATCTTCAACGACTTCGGAACATTGTATTTCTTATTCATCTGATTCGAGAAAAAAATATTCACATTGTGCATGGGCACTCGCGGGCGGCAAGCTGGGTGTGTAATCTCGCAACACTCTTTACCAGTATACCGTTTGTTTCCACAGTACATGGTAGGCAGCATCTGCATTTGAGCAGTAGATCTTGGAGCGTGTACGGAACCAATATTATTGTGGTGAGTGAAAGCTTGAGAGAACATCTCGTTCATGAGCTTAATCTTGATCCTAAACATATTACGGCAATTCCCAACGGATTTGAAACACAACGTTGGATTAGCGCAGCATCAACTCAATCAGACTTAAATATTTTCGGAGTGCCGCCTGAGATTCCAATTCTGCTCTTTGTAGGAAGATTCTCTGGCCCCAAAGGCGATATTGTAAGATTTCTTGTTTCAGAAGTCTATCCCGAATTAGCGAAGAATGTACCCTGCTCTCTTCAAATTATCGGCGGATTGAATATTCCGGCAGATATTCAACATCGAGTTCAGCAAATGCAGAACCGTTTTGGCAAGACGAGTATTGTACTCAGAGAATTCCAAAGCGATCTTGTTCCTTTTCTGCGCATTGCGAATGTTGTCATCGGAGCTGGACGCGTTGTAATGGAATCGCTGATGGTGGGCAAACCTACCATTGCATTTGGCGAAAGCAATTATGAGGGATTGGTTACACCGGATAATTATGAAGAGGTGCGCCATACAAATTTTGGCGATACGGGAATTCCACGGATAACTAATGTTGAAATAGTTGTCAAGGATCTGGCTGCGATTCTCAACAAATCACAAACAACAAATACGCAGAACTTGCAGAAATGCGTACAGGAGACATGCGATATCAATATTGTGGAAAAGAAGATAAACGCAGTGTATCAATCTGCTATTGCAGTAAAAACATCTCCCACTTCCATTCCTGTGCTGATGTATCACCGTATTGTGTCTGAAACACAAAAATATTCACACCATGGTATTTGGGTCACAGCACAATCCTTTGAACAAAATCTTATTTCACTCAGACAGCGCGGTTATTCATCGATTACATTTGAACAATATCAGCTTTTTCTCAATCGCGAATTCACATTGCCAAAGAAACCTATTATCCTGACTTTTGACGACGGATACGAAGATAATTATACATTCGCATTTCCGCTGTTGAAGAAATTTGGATTTTCGGCTGTGGTCTTTCTTGTTGCCAACGCGAAGCGGCGAACTAATTTCTGGGACATCGACGAACCAAAGGCGCCACTGTTAAATGATAAACAAATACGTGAGATGTCTACGGCAGGTATTGAATTTGGCTCGCACACCGTTACTCATCCGAACCTTTCTCAATGTTCACTGGAACAGATTAGAAAAGAACTTGTTGAATCAAAACAAGTAATCGAACGGCTGACGGGAAGAAAAATTATTTCTATTGCATATCCCTACGGTGCCGTCAATGAAATAATAAAATCTACTGCCGCCGAAACTGGATACAAATTTGGCATTGCAACAAACAGTGGTCCGCTTAAGTTTTATGAAGACTTGTTCGAGATTCGCCGCACACAGATTTTTCCATGGACAGATAGATTAGGGTTTTGGAAAAAAACGCAGCAATGGTACTTAAGATACAAACAAAGGAAATCGATTTAGACAGGACTACTATTCTTTTTAAAAACGCTGATTTAGATCCGCTCGCATTGATCAATCAGAATCCATCCGATCTTTCCGTCAGCAAGCGTTACCTTCACCCACTCACTGACCGCATCAGTTAATTTCACTTTCACTCCCTCATGAATTACGAATGCATCGACAGCTTTTACATCCGGAGATGATTTCGCAGTAACAGTCTGCGCAATAATTATTGCTTTATCCTGTGCTGTATCCCGAAATGATTGAATACCTAACATTACTGCGGAGAGCATAACCAATGCGCAAGAAATAAAGAACAAAATACGTATTGCACGAAGAATTCCTGGGTACCGAACTAAGTACATCGTTGCGAGCGAACCAAAGAGCAACATCCAACTAAAAATAAATATAACGCGAACAGTTTCAGTCGGCATCAGAGATCCAACAGCATGCGTCCATTGAATTAGAAACATATCAGGCACAGCTTCGATACGATCAACTGTTCTCAAATACGCTAATTTTAAATTGTGTTCTATATCGGGATCATTTGGATGCAACTGCGCCGCGCGTTCGTACGAAAGGATCGCTCGTGCAAGCTGTTTATCACGGTAATACGCATTACCGAGATTGAAATACAATTCAGCGCTCAACTTGCTTTGCTTGATAATACTTTCGTATTCTTTTACCGCTTCCTGATATTTACCGGCGCGATACAATTCATTGCCGCGGTTGAAAACATCATCCAGAGTTTGTGCCGACACCTTGCAATTTAAAAATAGAATTATACCTACAAATAAAATCAAGTGCTTGTGTTTCATATATTGCCTCGCTTGCCAAACGACTGCTCAATACCGTTGATGGCATTAGTGGCGATATCGAGTAATTCCTTTCGAGCCTCCGTTGTATCTGATCCTGGCGCATAACGGACAAATTCCGCGCGCTCCATGCATATCTTCAATGATTGAACTACTTCTTCGTTTACACCATTTTGCTTTAACTGCACTACTGCTTCTTCCATCACAAATTTTGCTTTTGGTGTGCGAAGTTTATGTTCAAGATACACCATCAGGGCTCTTAGAATTTCTGCATGATAACTTTCGGTGTTGCCTTGTTCAAGCAATGCACGTGCTTTCTTCAAACGGCGTGTCGCTTCACGTCCAGCTGTCTCAAACAAAAGCCGTGGCATATCACCGTAAATTTTTTCCATTCGTTTACGGTAGAGCCATGCGCCGGCAAATGCTAACGGTGGAAGAACAACTCCAAGTACAAACCACCATGACGATTTGATTTCGTCTGCACTTTGGAGATGACCGATGGAGAGTTTGAGAAATCGAATATCTTCACCAAGCATCTGCACGTCTTCTTTCGCAGTCAGGCTGATACCGGAACTTGAAAAATCTTTTCCCGGTGAAATAGAGAATTCAAATTTTGGCGAGCGAAGAGCGACGTATTCTTTCCTATCAAGATCGAAATACACAAACTGCATCGGTTCTAGTACACGTTGACCTGCATTTCTCGGAATCAAAAGATACTCTGCTATTTTTTTTCCGCGAATAATTCCGCCATCGCGCGAAATTTCTTCTGAAATCTTTGGCTCGTACGATTCCATATCAGCAGGGAGCTGCGGTTTCGGCAGCGTCACTAACTTAATGTTGCCGGAACCAAACACAGAAATACGAAGTGTGATGGGATCTCCTGCCTTAACGTTTCGTGTATCTACGTTTGCATTAAAGGCGAATCGTCCTATAGCCCCGGAAAATCCTGATGGTGCATTTGCTGGAATCGGATCAACAATAATTGTCAGCGGATTAGATTTCACATCCATATTCACAGTTTGTACTTGCTGGAAGAATGGATCATTAAAGAACTGATCGAATGGATCATTGCTGCGCCGCTTGGACTGCACTTGTACGGCACAGCGAGCTTCGAGCGGTGCAATTTTTAAATTACCTGCTTGTGTCGCGAACAATGCCGTCTTCTTTATTACTATCGTCCGATATTGTTTACCGTTCAACGTTTCTGTTATCTGAGCCGGTTGCTTTGGCATCTCAAAATCTTCGCTCCAAAACCCATCAAATGTCGGTGCTTTTGCGAGGTCATATCCGGTTACAGAGACACGCGTGTACAATTTGAATGTAACTATCAGTTGTTCGCCTTGCCGCACACGTTGTTTGTCTGCAAAAGTTTTGATGATAAGATTGTCGCCTGCATCGGTAGTAGATTGATTAGATTGAGATTGCTGTTGCTTTGGCTTTCCTTGCGAGACCTCTATTTGAATTGGTTCAGACCTCAGTGTCTTACCTTTATATTCAATCGTCGCTGAGCCGATTGTTATTTTTCCAGATTGACGCGCATATAAAATATATGTATAGCCGATGGAAGCCGACATCCTCCCGTTAACCCATTGCATATTTGTTGATTGATTCGGGCCGGATATCACAACGAATTGTCCAAAATCCGGTGCTTTAAAATTTCTAACACTGTTATAATCACTTCCATCGAACGTAAATGTGACTTGAAATTGTTCACCGGCCGCAATTCGCGCTGGCTCTGCCGCAGCAATGAATGTGCCGTCTTGCGCAAAGGCAACGGTTGCACCGAGACATATTATAACACCAACAAAAAAAAGAAATGAATATTTTTGAATTCTATTGTACATCTTTTTATACAGGTCTGTTTTACTGTTAGCTTCAGCTTTTCGCTTTTGCTGATAGCCTTATTACCAATCTTTCTCCACTTTTACGTGCACTGCTTCCCGCTTGCGAAGATTTTTCTGAACTTCCTTTTCGTTGTTGCGCATTGCATCTAAAATTCTATCAGCTTCTTGCTTAGGCATTTGATTCTTCTGCATTTGTTGGCGTGTTTGATCTTGCTTTGCCTCTTCTTGCTTTTGCTGCTGCTGATTTTGTTGTTGATTTTGCTGATTTTGCTGTTGATTTTGTTTTTGCTGATTTTTATTCTGATCCTGTTTCTGATCTTTATTCTGCTGTTTTTGTTGCTGCTGCTGCTGGGCTAATTTTGCGCGCGCCATTTGCAAGTTGTAACGTGTGTCTTCATCATTCGGATTCAAGCGAAGTGATTGTTTATACGCATTTATCGCATCTTGATATTTATTGGATTGATAGAGCGAGTTGCCTGCATTGTAAAATGTTGCTGCACGTTCTTGAGGTGATTTCATCGCAACACCAGAGTTGCCATATTCTCGCATTGCTTCGTCGTACCGCTGCTGTTTATAATACGAATTTCCTAGGTTAAATTGCCCTTCTTTCGATTTCGGATTTTTCTCTAATGCTTTCTTATATTCTACTTCAGCATCAGTGTATTTACTTTTACTATACACCTGATTACCTTCACTAATGTGTGAACGAACCGTTTGCGCATTTGCGCGTGCAGATAAAAATGCAAGCAGAAATACTGTTACTGCAGCAGGGAGAAGTTTTTTGAACCAAACGGCTAACTTGGTTCGCTTTTCTGAAAGCATAACTTCGATTATCAAAAATAAAATCGCAAATGCCAATGGATATTGATACCGCGTTTCATATCCGGTTATTTGCTTCGTTCCAAATTCAACTTTTTCTAACGAAGCTAATTCTTTGAAGATGTCGTCAATCTCGTTGCCGCCGCTCGTAGCGCGGTGATAGGAGCCACCGGTTGTAACCGAAATTTGCTGCAGCATTGTTTCATCCAATTTAGAGAGGACAATGCTTCCCGATTGATCGCGCTTATAATCAACACGGACACCGTTTTGATTGAGAACGGGAATTGGTCCCCCCTCCGGCGTTCCCATGCCGACAGAATAAACTCGTACACCAGCTTTCTTCGCATCTTCTACTGCGCCCATTACATCGCCTTCGGTATTTTCACCGTCAGAAACAACCACAATAGCTTTCTGCGTGGGCACATCGTTAGAAAAAGATTTAAGTGCAACTTCTATTCCACTGCCGATCATAGTGCCCGGCACAGGTACTGCATCCACATCAATAGCAGATATAAATAAATCAGCCGCAGCGTAATCAGCGGTAAGTGGAAATTGCACAAATGCATCACCAGCAAAAACGATCATACCGACACGATCGCCTGAAAGTTTTCTTAATAAATCAGACACATCAAGCTTGGCTTTTTCTAATCTGCTTGGGCGTATATCTTCCGACTTCATGCTTAAAGAGACATCTAAAACAACAAACAGATCAATGCCCTCTCGTTTCACTTCTTCTAGACGCGTACCAACTTGCGGATTAGCAACGGCAAGAATCAAACACGCAATTGCGAGCGACACGAGTGCTTGTTTTATGATGCGCATCGCCAGACTTGCTTCCGGTGCAAGCTGCGGAAGGAGCACTTCGCCAACAAACCGGCGCAATTGTTTCCTCTGCAATATATTTAAAAAGAAAAATCCGACGCCAAGCGCAGGAACCAAAAGCAAAAACCAGAGATATTCAGGATGTTCAAAACGTAACATAACTACGGATTTCTCCTCAACACAGTAACGCTCAATCCGACCTCGACGAGCACCGCTAACAATCCAGCTAACAACCATCCGCCATATAATTCTGAGTACCGTTTGTAGGCAGTTACTTCAATCTTTGTTCGCTCAAGCTGATCGATTTCTTTATAGATCGCTTTCAGTTTCCGATTGTCTGTAGCGCGATAATATTTTCCACCAGTCATATCAGCAACTTGCGTTAATCCTTTTTCATCTAGATCGACAGGAATTAATTGCCTGCGAATTCCAAACTGTGTCTGCACTGGGTACGGCGCTTCACCCTGCGCCCCAACGCCAACCGTATAAATACGAATGCCATATGTTGCTGCAATCCTTGCCGCTGTTATCGGATCAATTTCACCGCGATTGTTGACACCATCTGTCAACAAAATCATGACTTTGCTTTTTGCCTTGCTGTCTTTCAGGCGGTTGACGCCATTCGCGATTGCCAAACCAATGGCGGTTCCATCGGGGATCATCCCGCTCTTTACTTCCCGCAATAGGTTCTTCAGTACCGGGTAATCAGTTGTTAACGGACATTGAGTAAAACTCTCAGATTCAAAAACAACCAGTCCTATGCGATCATTGGTTCGTCCGTCGATGAATTCCGATGCGACCTGCTTTGCCGCTTCAATGCGGTTAGGATTAAAATCTTCCGCTAACATACTGCCGGAGAGATCGAGTTCCAATACGATGTCAATCCCTTCCGTTGAAATATTCTGTTTGTCTAATACGGACTGCGGACGCGCAAGCGCAACAATAAAAACTGCAATCGCCAGCAGACGGAATGCAAGAGGAACGTGGCGTAATCGTTCAAGCAATGTTTGCGGAATGTTTTTGAAAATTTGAAGTGACGAAAATTGTAATGTCACGGTTAATTTCTTGCGGCGCCACCAAAGATAATAACTGATCGCAGGCAGCAACAGAAGCAACCACAGAAACTCAGGATTGGCAAATTTATCACCCAGCATCGTCAGTTGCCTCCTGCAGTTGCGGTTGCGGTTCTGTTTCGACCGGTGCTTTCGGTACCATCATTCGCACAATTTCGTATGCTGAACGCATTTCATTTTCATGCTCGGCAGGCGAAGGTTCGTACTTCGCAAATTTTACCAGATCTGCAGTAATAAAAAAAGAATCCATTTCTTTCCATACTTTCAAGGCATCCGGAATGTGTTTCATTTGCATAAGAATTTCGTCTGTTGTCAACTCCAACGCGATGATGCTCCACCGCCGTTCAAAGAAATGCCGAATGATTTCAGTTACTTCCGAATAGTATTGTTTTACCAATCCCTGTTGCCACAGTTTTTTCTCTTCGAGTATACGCAGCGCCGTCAGCGCTTCACGGTGCGGTGGAATTATCACTTTGATATTTGCTAGCAAATCTTGTTTTTGTTTTTTCTTCCGCCAATAATAATAGAATCCGCCGACAAGCGTTGCAATAACAATCAACGCGATAAGATAAGGTAAAAAATCTTCAAACAGCCATGGCGCACTCATCGGTGGTTTTATGTCTTTAATCTCACCTTTAGGGTCAATGGTAACGCCTGCGATATTCAGCAACAACGAATTTGTGAACGCCTTGTGCGTGCCGGTGTCCCCTTTGACTTTATAATCGAACTCGATAGGCGGTAAAAATATTTTCCCGGAGTCAATCGTCGACAACCGGATTAACCATTTTGGCTCTGTACCATTTCGTTCTACTTGAATAACTTCAAGTAAACCAACACTATCTTTCACTACAGGGGCGATTGTATCGATTGTTGCATCAAACTTTCCTTTCACGTGCACATCTATCCAACTGCCAAGTCGAAAAGTATCCACCTCGGTTTTAGCAGTCAACCGAACTTCTTGTGCAAGTACAGTGCTTGAGAGAAGGAAGAAAAAGAAGAATACTTTTCTAATCATCACTTTCTTCTTTCCCTTAACTTGAAAAAGTCTGCCAACGGTTTGATATAGGGTTGATCAAGTCGAATCAGAACATCGTCCAATCGTGATTTGACGAACAATGATTTGCGCGCTTCCCGTGTCCGTTCACCAAACTGCTTATAGAGAAATCGAACTTGTGCATCGGAAGTATCCACAAGTCTGCTAGCGCTGGATTCAGCGTCGCGTAAATGCATAAGCCCAACGCCAGGAAGTTCATTCTCGCGTGGATCTTGTAAAACTACGCCGATTAAATCATGGCGTTTTCCGGCAATACGTAGAGCCGCTTCATAATTACTGTCCATAAAATCAGAAAGAACAAAAACGATACTGCGTTTTTTCTGGACATGATTAAGATATTCCAAAGCCGTTTTAATGCTTGTTGCCGGACGCGTTGGTTCAAATGAAAGCAGTTCGCGCACGATTCGCAATGCATGCCCGCGACCTTTTCGCGGCGGCACAAATTTTTCAATACGGTCTGTGAAGAGAATCAATCCAACTTTATCATTATTTTTCATCGCCGAAAAAGCGAGGATAGCGCTCAACTCAAGAGCCGCGTCCCTCTTCAGCGCAGATTGCGAACCGAAAAACTGTGAACCGCTCATATCAACCACCAGCATAACTGTCAGTTCACGCTCTTCCTCAAAAATCTTGACGAAAGGATGATTGAACCGCGCAGTCACGTTCCAATCGATCATTCGCATGTCATCGCCATATTGGTACTCGCGCACTTCTGAAAATTCCATGCCACGTCCTTTAAAGACGGAATGGTACTCTCCGGAGAAGACTTGGTTCACAAGTCCCCTTGTACGAATTTCCAACTGTCTGACTTTTTTGAGAAGTTCTTTTGTTTCCATTTAACTATCAGTGGTCTATGGAACTTCCACGTGATTTAAAATTTCCATCACTACCTGCTCTGGTGTAATCTCTTCCGCCTCAGCTTCATATGTAACGGCAATGCGGTGACGCATTACATCCGGGCAAATAGCACGCACATCTTCAGGGATTACGTATCCGCGCCGCTTGATGAACGCATGCGCCTTTGATGCAAGAGCCAAATTGATGGACGCGCGCGGAGATGCACCATAACTAATGAGCGGTGCAAGTTTATCTAATTTAAAATTCTTCGGTTCGCGAGTTGCAAAGACAATGTCAAGAATATATCGCTCGATCTTCTCGTCCATATAAACTTGTTTTACTACTTCGCGTGCAGATAGAATGTCTTTTGTGGACACAACATGCTTCACTGCTTTTTCATCGCCCGAAATATTCTGCCGCATAATTGTCAGTTCTTCTTCGCGCGATGGATAACCGATTTTTACCTTCAGCATAAAACGATCGACCTGCGCTTCGGGAAGCGGATATGTTCCTTCCTGCTCTATAGGGTTTTGGGTCGCGAGCACAAGAAATGGTTCTTCTAATTTGAATGTCTCTTCACTGATTGTTATTTGACGTTCCTGCATCGCTTCGAGCAAAGCACTTTGCACTTTCGCGGGTGCGCGGTTGATTTCATCGGCAAGAATGAAATTCGCAAAGATAGGCCCTTTGCGCGTAAAGAATTTTCCATCTTTTTGATTATAAATCATTGTACCTATAAGATCGGCGGGCAATAGATCTGGCGTAAATTGCACACGCTGAAATTTTGCATTGATTGCCGCCGCCAGCGTTTTAATGGCGAGTGTCTTTGCCAGTCCGGGCACGCCTTCCAACAGAATGTGCCCGTTACATAGCAAGCCAATGAGCAATCGATCCACCATATGTTTTTGACCGACTATGACCTTGCCGACTTCCGAGGTCAGCGATTCGACAAATACGCTTTCGCGCTGAATCATTTCGTTAATAGTCTTAATATCCACGCTTTTTTCCTCCAACTTGATTGACAAATACTTAACTTAATTGAGACGAAGAAAAGACCTCGTCCGTTCCAAAAATTTCATACAAAAACGAATCGAGCCACGCAACAAATTCATAAATGAACCTGCGGGCGGCTCGGTGGCACTCTTATTCAGCAACCGTAAGAAATGTACAAAGAAATCACCTGCAATGCAACGAAACCTATAAGTAGAATCATTCCGAACTGGAACCAACATGCTGTATTTCACGTTTGAAATATTAAGGAGATGTTAGATAAATTAGTATATTCGACACATAATCATGGAGCGTATAGATGATTACAGAAAATAATCGTTCACAAAAAGTAGGATTGATTGGCACAGGATTAGTTGGTTCATCGTTTGCTTATACTTTAATGCAGCGCGGAATTGCTTCAGAGCTCGTGCTCGTTGATGCAAACGCAGATAAAGCTGTCGGTGAAATGATGGATTTGAATCACGGACTTTCCTTTACCAAGCCGATGAAAATAACAGCGGGCAATTATCTCGATCTCGCAGGCTCAAAGGTCGTGGTAATCACGGCAGGCACATCTCAAAGACCGGGCGAAACGCGGCTTGATCTACTTGCACGCAATGCTGCGATCTTCCGTTCGATTATTCCTGAAGTAGTAAAACATAATCCGGGTGGTATAATTTTAGTTGCAACAAATCCGGTTGATATTCTCACCTACATTTCATTGAAAGAATCTAATCTGCCGCCGGAAAAAGTAATCGGCTCCGGTACAATTCTCGACACCGCGCGGTTCCGGTTTTTGCTCGGACAATATTACGAAGTCGATACGCGAAGTGTACACGCGTACATCGTAGGCGAACACGGCGATAGTGAAATTCCTTTATGGAGTATGGCAAACATCGGCGGCGTGCGATTACAGGAATTTGCCCCGCTCAAGAACAAACACTACGATCAGGAAG
>Ga0187861_10001955_pt1 | contig 20025 bp, 20 predicted proteins | sample June2016WEW_10_1_3_FD_132986 | JGI IMG/M metagenome (GOLD analysis project Ga0187861, IMG submission 132986) | Peatland microbial communities from SPRUCE experiment site at the Marcell Experimental Forest, Minnesota, USA - June2016WEW_10_100 | ecosystem: Environmental > Terrestrial > Soil >...
ATATGGAGCGGAGCCGCTTTTCAAGATTCTGGAGGATGTCATGTGATAGAAAAAGAAAGAATCGACGAAGCGAAGCGGAACGTGAAGCAGTATATCGATGAGGGTTTGCTGAAGATCAAGGACCAAGACGCGCAGAAGTTCGTCAGCTTCTTCATGAAGAACGCGGAATCATCGTTACAGACGGCGTCGATTCTGCAAGAGATTTCTGATGAAGAGGCTCTCAAGAACACGCTCAGAGTGGGCAGTGATTTCGAGTCCTACCTGTGGGTTATTGTCTCCTCCTACTATTCGATGTTCTATGCAGCGACAGCCCTCCTTGCCAGCCAGGGCATCAGGCTGACAGGGCAGATTGTCCACAAGGTTACGGGAGACGCGCTCATACACTTCTTTGTCTCGAATGAGAAACTGGGCAGACTGCTCGAACAATACGAGGAGGCAAAGGACGTCGGTCTGCAGCTGATAGGGAGGGAGGAGCTGATGAAGAGCATGCAGAAGAAAGCCAACGAGCTCATCGTGGCGTACGAGACTGAGAGGAAGAAGAGAAGCAAGTTCCAGTACGATATCGGCGTTCAGGCGAAGAGGGGTTACGCGCAAACTTCCCTCGACAGAGCCAAGGAATTCGTGTTTGAGATAAGCAAGATACTGAAGTCCTAGTGCATAACATTATGCAGATAGATACATAACCACCGAAGTGCCGGTGTGATAGCGAAAGCGGTTCCTAGGATTACCCCGGCAGCGAAGGCGATAGAGAAGCCGAATACAGTGAAGAAGACCAAGCCGACGATGATGAGTAAGATAACGATGATCACGAGAAAGACGAGGAATGGAGTTGTCCGAAGAAACCAAAGACCAGATCACAGCATATTTGACCCAGCAACGACGAGTAGTAAAGAGTCGCTATGGCGGAAAGATCTACCGGCCCCACCAGCCCGCGAATCACAGAAATTGTAGCGATAGCACGCCTGAATCGATGAAAATGAGTTGAACCCCGCCATAAAGGGGGTTAACATCCCGGCGGGATCGGACGAACGCCGCTATCAACTTGACATGACTTTCCAGTTTGTCCAAGTTCGAAGCTCGTGGTCACGATTATTCTTCTCAGGACACTGGCTTCCAGACGAGACCGAGCTGGTCAGCGTAGGCGTACGCTTCTCCTATTTCCTGCGTGCTGGGGCAGCGAGCGATCTCTCGGTATTTCTCGGGTTCCCTGAGAACGAAGTGTTCGGGCCTGTATTGACTCATTACGTTGACTAATGCGCGTGGGCAATTTTCTGCTACCCAGCCGAGAATGGGTTTGGTGCAGCATTCTACATGGCCGGGCATAACAAGGTGCCTGACTATCATATCGCCATTTTCGTGGGCTATGGCGTGGTTTCGAGAAACTACCTCGAAGTATCTGACGATTCGCGAGTATTTGAGGGCGCAACGGTCGTTGCCCCACTTGAAGTCGGGCAGCCAAATATCCACCACATCCGCCAAGATTTGCATGGCTTCCCGGGTCAGGTACATGTTGCTGTTCCATAGGATTGGCACATTTACGGAAGTGAGGTTCAGGGCTTCTAGGATTATGTGAAGGTTCGGCGTGGGTTCGCCCCCAACGAAATTGATATTCGCCGCCCCCTCACCCCTCAACGACCTGATTATCAGGGAGAGGTTTCCAGGTGAGACGGGCGCCCCTGCGTCCGGGTCTTGGGAGATATCCCAGTTCTGACACATCACGCATCGAAATGTGCATGACGTGAAGAAGATTGTTCCTGAGCCATGCCGATCCACTAACGGCGGTTCCTCTCCGAAATGCCGGAAGAACGTTGCAACCCTGGCCGTGCTACCTAGGTGGCAAGCGCCTTCCCTCTCGCCTTCGACGCGGTCGACCTTACACCGCCACTCGCAGAACACACACTTTCGAAGAATACGATTCAGAAGTTCAACTTTCACATCTAAGAAACTGAACTGCGGGTTCTGAGATCGCTCGGATGGAATTTCGCCCTCCCTGAACTCTCTCAACCTGTTCAGAAATTCCAGCCGCAGCCTGCCGTGCTCCCGCCATAATTGCGCCTCTGTCATGAGGCCGGGGTCATCTTCGCAGGCGACCTCCTTGCAGATTAGGAACTTTGATGGCCTCAGATCCCGTAGTACGCTATAGTACCAAGACAGCCTTTCCCTCACCGCCTGGTCACGCCAAGCGTCGGTGATATAGTGTCTGAGCAACCTTCCCAAGAACTCCTCCTTCGGATCGGGTACTTTAGCGTGGCCCATCCTCGTTTCGAATGGTTACTATACGCCACTAACTGCGGAAACGAAATCCCCATCGTAGGCCAAAGATGCGAAGCCTCTCTCGACTAGGATGAGTTCCATTGGAATCATGGTCATTCTGGTTTGTGACCTAACAGAACAGTCTAACAAAGCAGACTTGGAATGCCAACTGCAACCTTCCATATTCCAGAGGAAAAGAGGAGTGTTTGGCAGCAGTTCCTCCAAATGATACACGGTGAAAGAGTGGGCGTCGGCAAGATCATTCTCCCCTGGATTGAACAGTTCGTTGAGAATCGCTGGCCTGGCAACAGCCAATCACGTATGACACAATTCCTAGGCCTGGCGCACCCTCCCCGCGAGCGAGGCATAGGTCAACCAGTTTGCCCACGCTGCACGCGACTCATGATTCACTACCTCAACGACTCGAACCTGTTATCTTATGAGTGTCAGCCGCGATGAGATGTGGGGCATCCTCTTGGTTTACTCTTCGTAACGGGCAATCTTAAGCAAGGCAATCAAGGGTAACGGTACCTTCCCGTCTGTTGGGAGACCCTATTACCTGTTGACTGCCGCGTCAGCCCACTCTTCGCTCCTTTGACAGACTGAAACGTTACACCTCTTTGGAGGTAAAACATGATGTCTTTCATAGGGTCGTCTGCTTGACCACACTTGCTAGCTTGGAAAGCAGCTTTAGCATCGGTCTGACGTGGGTCTTAGTCGTGAGATAGTGTTCCAAGGTACGTTCACGCCCGATCCGATCACGTAGGATCTCTGTCTCGTAGACTTGGCGCTCTGCGTTGAACGCTTTCTCAAGCTTCCGCAGTGTCTCATAGTCGGCCGGTTTTCGGAAGTGACCGGTTGAGATGATAGCATCCTTCTCTATCGGCAGATTCCGCAGCGAACTACCGCTAGCTACGTAATAGCCGTAGTCCGATCGGTTGAACAGTCGGATTGGAGGTTTCTCAGCTCGTTCCAATTTTCCGTACAGGTCGGGGGTAAGCTTGGGAGGCACGTGAGCTCTCCCAAAGCTATCAAATCCCATTTCAAATGTCAACATGTCCTTCGCCGGCTTGACGGGCTGACTTGCTAGTGCTCGACCTTGTCCCACATTCAATCCGTGTAGGTAGGACGGCTCCCCAAAGTCGGCATCTAGTTTTCTTAGATATCTTAGCACGCGAGTTATGTTGGGCTGCAGGCGCAACGGGTGTCGTCCATGAAAATCCATCGAGAACAGGCTCACGCCACGTTGTTCGTAGAACTTTAGGATGCCATCAAGCTCTCTATGAGACACGTAGGGTATAAGGCCCATAATTGGGCGATGATTGATAGTTTCGTATACCGTAAAGAACTGGTCTAGAAACTGGAGATAGCTCACTCCAGTCGAACCTTGTAGGATCGGTGGTACCAGGATATCTGCTCCTGCGATATTCATCAAGTCGAAGAGGTATTCAGTTTCTCTCCGAGACGGTGTGATTCCCTGGGGAGAGACATATGAGAAAAACACTACATTCAATGCATCAGGATGGGGGTTTCTCTGAATAGCGTTCACCAAACTTGAAGTGAACTGTTGTTGCTTCTGAAGGTCACCATCTATCTGATGAAGAATCTTTGGCGTCACCGACCTGAATAACTCGTTAATGGATGCGGTTCTGACATTACGCGATTCACATTCAGCGCTTTGGGTTAAGTGAACCGCTCGAACCGGCGTCTGGATGGTCTTACTTCGGACTCGAAGTGTGAGGACTCGCGAGAGAAAACCCTTATCGGTTCTCTCGAGTTTAGAGTACTTCATCCTTCATTCCTTAAATGCAGAATACCATCATGTTAAGCACATGGGGAATCAGGTTGTCAGCCGATGACTTAGACCCGGTAGAACGTTATTTGTTTTTGCTATTGTATTCTCCTGGCCCTCGCGGCTCTGCTGGCGAACCGATAAAAGGGGACCTTTGGCTCCAAAAAGAACTGTTCCTAGTCTCACAAAACGTCGAGCCATTGCGCGAGGAATTCGAGGCTTACAGGCTAGGCCCATTTAGCGAAGCCGTCGAAGAATATGAATCGCAACTACGTGTTTCCCAATTCATCGATGTCGCGGCATCCGGAATACGACTCACCGAGAAAGGCCAGAGCATTGCCAAAGAGATTTGGGAATCCGCAGATGAAAAGGAACGACGCTTGATTATCTACGTGAAGCAACTCCTCAACGATCTGTCGCGAGACGAGCTTCTCGTGCTAATCTATTCTAGTTTCGAAGAGTCAACCGTCAACTCCGATATCAAAGCTGAGGTCGAAAGAAAGAGGAGTGATGTAGCCATCAGTCTATTTCGAAAACAGAAAGTGAGCTTGGAACGCGCCGCTAGGATCGCCCGCATGCCTGTTATGCATTTCGTGAAGTTTCTGAAGGCACGTGGCATCTCTGCTTATGAGCCAAGCGACGCCGAGCTGAAGGAAGAATTGCTTGGTGCCGATCCTAATCGTTACTGATTGTTCAGTGATCAGCGCGTTCGTAGACATAGGGTGCCTCTCGAAGCTCAATCAACTTTTGATTGTCAAAAAGTGGAAGCTAGCGATTCCAGATCTTGTCCTTGACGAAATGAGTGGCAAGATTTCGCGACGGCAGCTAAGGAAGCGTCTGAAGTTCACGGTTCAGAGAACGCACGCCGCGAACATCAAGCGATTGAGAGCCCGCTACTTGTCACTTGGGGACGGCGAGCTAGCTGTGGTTTCCTATCTTTTGAGAAGACAATCGGGAGCGGCTTTAGCGGGGTTGGATGATCATACGGCCCGTAATGTCGCCCAGACTTTGGGCGTGAAATATATCGGGACGCTGGGATTGCTTCGGTTGATGTACATTTCGCATATCATAAATCATGACGAAATGAGCTACTATTGCAAGGCACTAAGTAAAGTAGGATTCCATATTACGGAAACTCTGATCAAGAAAATCCTTGAGTGAACCGACGCGCCTAATATTGCCTGCAGTTGACCCGCGCCAGCTCCTTTGGAGGTTTTTTCCGCGACGACACCTATCGCTCTCTGTTTCCTAGAATATAGTCTCTGAGATTTAGCCGGTGATAATGTTTTATCGGCAGCCAGTCAAGACTTAGTTGGGTACTAATCTTGGTGGAACTAGTCTGGGATCGGAAGTACGATAAATCAGGAACCAAGACTGCCCCGGTTTCTGTAGCTCTGCCCTTCCAGACAATTGAAACCCTAAACGAATCTACACAGCAACGTCAGAAGTCAATCGAATCGTTTCTCACGGGAAGAGGCGAAACAGAATGGCGAAACCGGCTCATATGGGGCGACAAGAAATACGTTCTTCCTAGCCTCCTACCTGAATTCGCAAATTCAGTAGACCTAATCTACATCGACCCGCCATTCGGCACCGGTGCGGACTTCTCGTTCATTGCCACTGTGCCGGATGACCCCGACGCGACGGAGGGCGACTCGTTGGTCTTCACCAAGGAACCGAGCATCATAGAACAGAAGGCTTACCGTGATACCTGGGGCCATGGGTTGGATACCTATCTCCATTGGTTCTACGAAACGGCGGCGCTTCTCCATGAACTGCTCAATGATAGGGGAAGCATTTACGTACATCTCGACTCTGGCGTGAGTCATTACGCCAAGTTGATTCTTGACGAGGTATTTGGTGCGGAGCAGTTTGTCAACGAAATCGTCTGGCGTAGAGCGTTCGCACATAATGACCCAGCTCGTTGCGGAATGATTCATGACGTCCTCCTCTTCTATTCAAAGACCGAAAGCCGCACATGGAATGATGTCTTACAGAAACCGAGCCGGGAATATGTCGAACAATTCTTTGACCAGTATGATGAGACCCGGAAGGAACGATATGAGCGACTTCCTCTAGACGCTCCCCGACACGGCGCCGGGGGAAATCTTCTTTACGAATGGAAAGGCGTGTGGCCAGCAAAGAACCGAACATGGGCCGTCCAGAGAGAAAAAATGGAGGAGTACGATAGGGCTGGTAGAATCCATTATCCGAAGAAAGGGATTCCCAGACTCAAACGGTACGAGAGCGAATATGAAGGCACAGTCCTTCAAGACATCTGGACCGACATTAACAAAATCCATAATCAGTCTCCAGAACTCTTGCACTACCCGACACAGAAACCCGAAGCCCTTCTTGAGCGCATACTCAAAACTTCCTCGAATGAGGGTGACCTGGTGCTGGATTGTTTCGTGGGCAGCGGTACCACGGCTGCTGTGGCGGAGAAGTTGGGGCGGCGCTGGATCGTGTGTGACCTTAGCCGATTTGCGATCCACACGACTCGCAAACGTCTTCTCAGCGTGGAGAACCTCAAACCATTTGTTATACAAAATTTGGGTAAGTACGAGCGTCAAGCTTGGCAGACCGCTGAATTCGGAGATGAAGCTGGAACAAAAGTTCGATCATACACCAGCTTTATTCTCAAATTGTATAATGCTCAACCTTTGAACGGATACATTTGGCTTCATGGGAAGAAAGGAGCCCGTCTTGTTCACGTAGGCTCAGTGGATTCACCCATTTCGCCTTTAGACGTCGGACAAATCGTTGCCGAATTCAAGCGTTCAATCGGGACGGGCAAGGAAGCCCCTAGAACGAATGGCGTCGACGTGTTAGGATGGGATTTCGCCTTTGAGTTGAATGAGCTGGCAAAGCAGCAAGTTGCTCAGGCTAACGTTGACTTGCGATTCTTGCGCATTCCACGTGAAGTGCTTGACAAGAAGGCCGTTGAACAAGGAGACGTTCGTTTCTTCGAACTAGCCTCATTGGATGTCGGAGTAAAGACTTCCGGAAAGAAAGCTACAGTCACTATCAAAGACTTTGTGATTCCAGCAGATGACGTGCCTTCTGATATCCAGAAAGAAATCAATCATTGGTCACAATGGATCGATTATTGGGCGGTCGACTGGAACAACAAGAATGACACTTTCCACAATGAATGGCAAGAGTATCGTACACGGGAGAAGCCTAAGCTCGTAACGGAAACCTCCAAAACGTATGACGAGCACGGAGAATATCGTGTTGTTGTGAAAGTCATCGATATTCTCGGAAACGACACTACGAAATTGCTTCGGGTGAAGGTCTAGTGAGAGTGAAAAACCGCAGAAGTTCGCAGGCTAGACTCGTTGCCTCAGAAGGTGAGTTGAAGCTCCTAGCTCCCGCGATCGGAACTGCACCCTGTGTTCCTGCCATCAAGACCTCAGTGAACTCATGGATCAAGAGCGGTTACACCACTCCCGAAGGATGCACTGAAACAAGCAAAGCTTTGCTGAATTACTGGTTTCATTCTGATCATCGACTGGCGAATGGTCGAGTTTTCGCATACAATACAGCCCAACATGAGGCAATGGAAACTCTCGTCTACCTGTATGAGGTGGCTAAGATACGACGCCAACGAACTATGCTTGAACAATACGCCGTGGAATCAAAGCATCTGCAACTACTGCAACACGACGACTTCGCCAGGTACTGTTTCAAAATGGCGACAGGCAGTGGCAAAACAAAGGTAATGGCTCTTGCAGTTGCCTGGCAATACTTTAACGCCATCATGGGGAACATTCCAGGCTATTCAAAAACGTCGCTCCTGATTGCTCCAAACGTAATCGTATTCGAGAGACTGCGATTAGACTTCGCCGGCGGCAGAATATTCCGTGCAGACCCAGTCATTCCTCCGGAGTTTGTGAATACTTGGGATTTTGAATGTTATATGCGAGGAGAAGCCGACCGTGCGCGTTCTGAGGGGGCGCTCTACCTTACCAACGTTCAACAACTGTACGACAGGCCAACCGAAGATGATGAACCTAAGGAGATGTCAGATGTTCTAGGCCGTAAACCGCCTTACGAGGGAAGCGAAATCGAGGATTTCATGTCGCGTTTGATCAGGCGAGTTGGACCAATCCTTGTAGTGAACGATGAAGCCCATCACACATGGGATGAAGAACTGAAATGGAACGATATCATTCGTGACTTGAACAGCAAGGTCACGAGAGGAGTAGGAGCCCAGCTCGATTTTTCGGCAACGCCCCGATTCAGTCATGGTGCGTTGTTCTCATGGACGATTTACGATTATCCTCTAAAACGAGCCATTGAAGATGGAATCGTCAAACGACCACTCAAAGGAGTAGCCTCGGGGATACATGAAGCTCGATCCAATACTGCAAGTACAAAGTACAGAGCCTATTTGACTGCCGGAGTAGAAAGATGGAGGGAATATCGAGAACAGCTCAAACCACTCAAGAAGAAGCCGATACTTTTTGTAATGATGAACAATACGGACGACGCAGACGAGGTTGGAGACTATCTCAGAACACATTATCAGGAAGAATTCGGAGCTGATAAACTTCTGGTTATACATACTGATAAAAAGGGCGAAGTTTCGAAACGTGATTTGGAAGTAGCCAGGCGAGTCGCGCGAGAAGTTGACTCTGAGACCAGTTCTGTGAATGCAATAGTAAGCGTGCTGATGCTTCGTGAAGGGTGGGACGTTCAGAACGTTACCGTCGTCATTGGTCTTAGACCGTACACATCGAAGGCGAACATTCTACCAGAACAAACGATCGGAAGAGGACTTCGGTTAATGTTTCGTGACCTAGCCGGTGAATACCGTGAAAGAGTTGACGTGATTGGCAACAAGGCATTCATCAATTTCGTGGAGGATCTGGAGAAGGACGAGGGAACCAAGTTCGACACCTTCCAACTGGGTAAGGAAAAACTTGAGATCGTCACAATCATGGTCGATCCCAAGAAAGCGGATAAGGATATTGAAATTCCAGTCCTCAGCCCAATACTAGTCCGGAAAAAGTCTCTCTCTGAGGAAATATCGTCCTTAAACATTCGCACACTGAAATGCCCAAAGTTGCCAAAAAAGGAAACTGATCCCGAGACAGAGACATTTCGATATGAAGGCTACGATTTTCTCACGCTCAAGAAAGAAATAGAACGCCGGTATAAGATCCCTCAAGCTCAAACCGCTCAGGAAGTAATTTCCTATTACGCCAAGGAGATTGCACAAGACGTCAAACTGCCTTCCCAATTCGCATACCTCGTCCCCAAGATTCGACAGTTCCTCGAAGAACGAGCGTTCGGAGAGAAGGTCAACCTCAACGACCCCGTAATTCTCAAGGCAATGAGCAGCAACGTCAGTCAGTACGTCGTAGTTCAGACATTCGTCAAAGCGCTCAGAGCGATAATCGTCGAGGAACGCATCCCAGAAATTGCTGCACCACCACGAAGACTCTCCCAGACAGAACCCTTCGCCTACTCGAGACCAACATATCAAGCATCAAAATGCATCTTCAATCGGGTACCATGCGACAACGAGTTCGAGGTAGAGTTCTCGAAACTCCTCCAATCATCCGATGAGGTCATCAGCTTCTCCAAACTACCATCACGATTCGAGTTTTCAATCGAATACACCGATTCCGTCGCCAACTTGCGATACTACGAACCCGATTTCGTTGCGGTGCTGGAAAATGGTGAGCATTATCTAATTGAGACTAAAGGGCGTGAAGACCCTGATGTGCCGCATAAGGATAGGGCTGCCAAACTCTGGTGTGACTACGCAACTGGCTTGACCCAAGTTAAGTGGCAGTATCTGAAGGTGCCGCAGCAAGACTTCAAGCGATTGGAGCCGGACGAGTTCTCCGACCTTAATGTCTTCAAATATGAGCAACAGACGCTGACCGCTGACTAGACACGCCACAAATGCTATCTACGCATATCGCGCGATTTGGTGGCTTCGAAACATTTTCTTCAACTTTTGGGCGGAAGCATTTGGGAGTCAATATTAATTCTGAAACTGCGGACGAATTGATCCGAGGCGTGACCCTGAAGATACGACAGAATGTGGAATCGGGCATCTCGCCGCTGTCGAGCGAGAGCACGTTCAGGTTTCTCTTCGCATGGGAATTAGGTAGAGCAAATGAATTTTCTCCCGACTATCGTTTCGATTTTGAATGGAACGCATATTCCAGCCTTGATAGCGAGGACACATTCTTGGATTTGCTCGTCTACACAGATCCAACGTTCAAAGTTGCTTTAGAATTCAAGCTTCCCAAGTCATCGGACTTTCACATGACCAACTCCACACAAACGCGAGCAAAGATTTGCAGAGACATTTCGAGACTCAACTATCTGGTAAGAAAGCAGTTGAATTCGATACGTTTAGGATACTTCCTCTGCGCTACTAACGAAGGTGCATATCTTACGGAAGGTCGGAAAACAAGCAACATTCAGTATAAGACCTACAATGGAACTGCATACCAACCGAACGAGATGATCCCCAAAGGTAGGCCTCCAAACGGCATCCAGCGAGATCTATTGTTCCCGAACCATATTGTGCGGTTTGAATGGGAAGGGACTGAGTCTACCCGAAATCGACTCCAAATGAAGGGCAGATTCGCGTGGCTAACTCCGATAAGAATCTCGGGCTAGTTCTGGTTTTCGAACACTCCTGGACTGATTCAGCGAAGAGTATTATCGTCGATTTTCGTCTAGATTTGAGATGTCATGGGTACTAGCCAATAAGAAGTTGGTCACACAATACACGGGATTACACTTATCTTGACTAGGGCCTTTTTGCTCCCTATGTTCTTCAGCACGGTACTTTCCCAGTTATCTAACCTTAACGATTATGCTAATCGACATCTCGACAACGATATGGGAAGTTAGGCAGCGAGAAATCGGAGTGTTGAGAAATGTCGGATAGTTTTCGAATTATTGCGACGACGGGACCGATGGAGAAAGTGTTGAAAGATGACCAAGGAAGACTTCTATCCTTTCCTGCGGTGATGTATGAGTTCTATTCGTGGGACGCCCGCATATTCGCTGTAGAGCAAATCAAGCGGATCTTAGACAATCCTGCAACGTTCAATGGGTTGTCTAAAGAACTGCGCGACAAACTACGAGGCATTCTGGTCCTAGAGCTTGTGGCGAAATTCTGTGAAAGCTCCGAAGACCTCGCAGCGTTTGGCATTGCATTTGCGACGGAACTGTACATGGACGCACTTGGCCCGGATGAGGTCTGGAAAAGAGTTGCGGAATACGAGACGGGAGACATTGTCAATTTCTATAGAGACATTACATTGAGAGGAGCAGATTACTTCGCGAACCTGCATGGATATCCACCTCTTCAACTTCAAGAAGATAACTCACGTATGATCCTATTTCGCTCCTGCAAGCAGTTAGCAGGGTACATGGGAACAGTTGCCCAGGCTTACATGAGTCTACGTGAACTTCATAACGCATACAAACATGGCATGAGGGTCTTCTTCGGAAGCTTGAGCGAAAAAGGCATAGAATCAATTGCAATTGCCTATGTCGACGCTGATGCAAACATCAAAGCCGTGAATTTTCCCCCCGAGTCGGTCGAAGAGGTTTACACGCTAGGGGTCCAATTAGGAAAGATCTTAGGAGCATTCTTGCAATGGCATAGTATTCGAATTCAGGTAACCAAAAAAGGCTCGATTTCGGTCTCCGCCCCGGTATTCGGTCACGGAAGCGACCTTGACAAAGGGTTGGGCATGCTCTTCTTCCCTACCTTATCAGAAACAAGAGCAACTCTTGTGAACGAAGCAGGGAAAGTTGCACTCGAACACGAAGCTGAGGTCGAAAAAATCGATCGCGGACATATTATAGCTGTTGATATCGACGCCCGAGAAATCCTTGCCTTCCACTCACCCAATCTCCGCGACGTAATCTTTGAGTCATTCAAAGCGAGGCCCGGTGCAAGACTCGTCTTCCGCCGCATAACGAGTGATGGAAAGGTTGGGCCTTACTAGGAACCTACGAATCATAATTGAAAGTGTGACACCCCTAGACACATAGCCACATGGAAGCGAGTCTAAATTATAGACGACTCATCAAAGCCTGCACATTCAGCCGACGAAGCTTCACCGACTCTTCAGGTGCAGGGTCATTTTCACTCAGCACTCGGTAAACGTTCGTAACCTCACAATCGAATAGGCTCCCGCTACCCTCTACCCTTGAAACCTGGAGGTGGGCGGAGAGCGTTGAAGGGTTCTTTCGGCGGTAAGGTCGAGAACGAAAATTCCGGTAATGTACGTAGTTTTTCGGTTCAGCTTCCAGCTAACGTAACTGACTGGGTGGGGAAGGCTGCGGTTAGGAAGGAGAAAACGCCCGAGCAGTTTCTGCGGGAACTGATAATCACAAGCATAGAGGAAGAAGCCATGCCCCTAACGCTCCGGCTTCAGCGGCTCGACGAACTCGTCAAGAAAATGCAGGTAACAGTGAAGAAGACGCCCATGCAGGAAGAGAAGGACGCCAAGACGCATGTCCACTCTTTAGAGGAACGAACTAAGAGACGGGAACACCTAATCGAACTAGGCCTAGAAGCCTACGACGAACTGAAGAAGATCGCAGCATCGGAGCAGGCTTCTAAAAGATCGAAGTCCCGCCTCCAAGCATTCGCCGTGATGGCCCGCATCGGCACATTCAACGCCGCCGTAATCCGCGACGCCGAAAACGACGAGTTAGGCACCCTCCTAGCCGAAGTAGAGGAGACAAATGAACAGTTCAAGGAGGAACTGGGAAAACTAGAGAAAAAGCGGCGTGAAGAGAAAGCATAGGAGAGGGAACGTTATCGCACAGGCACCTTCTGACATGCCCAGCGCCGAATCCCCAAGAAACCAACCGAAGCGCCTCAAACTAAAGCGCTATCGAAGCGTTCAAGTTAACTTCAGGGTTAGCAGAAAATGGCTGAACATAGTCATCATGTTAGCCAAGCTAGAAGGCCGCAGCAGCAGCGCCCTAATGCGTGAACTCCTCAACCTGGGCCTCGCACAATACGTGAACATACACTACCGCACACCCCAACTCATCAGGCAACAACAACTACAATCCATAATCAACAAACAACTACCCCAAGCCGCATCTCAAGCCAAGGCAGCCCAGAAAAAAGACGCCTAACATTGAACTTGACGGTTCCTGTGTTCATATATATGTTCAAACATTTTTCTCGTCGGGTAATGGTTTTGACAAAGACGCTAACCATACGCGATGAAACTTACGAGAAACTTGCAGCTGTCAAAGGGAAAAATGAGAGCTTTAGCGAACTGTTTGATCGGCTTGTTGATGGGGCCGGTTCCTTGGAATCTTTGAAAAAGCTGAGGGGGAGCGTGGAGTTCGCGGAGAAGAAGAAGATGTTGAGGGAACTCGAGGCTTCTAGGCAGAGCGTAGGATATGATTCTCCTCGATACTGATGTTCCAACTACCCATCCTGAATTACACTAAGGAAGACTCACGTCTCTCCGTCAAGCTTGAACTCGCTGCGGAGAAAGCGGGAACACCAGTACGCAGAACCGACGCAATGATAGCTGCCACAACCATCACCAACGAGGCGGATTTCTTCACGCTCGACTCGAAACATTTCGGGCCAATGAAGGCGTTTGGTTTGAAACTCTTTCGCTAAAGGATGATTACATTCAACTCTCGGGCTTTGTTCGTCATAGGCAGTTTCTTGGCAAATTCCTTCATGTCCCGCAGACTGACAACGCCTCCTAAACTCACTGTCTGATCATTAGTGGAGAACTCTGGGCGTGCCTGTTCACCGCTCAACTTGCGAACTTTTCTTACGAGCCATCACATCGTTCTCGTTATTGTCGTCTTCATCTTTGTCGGTCTTCTCATCTTTCTCCTTGTCCGTCATCTTCTCTTCTTTCTCACCCTCTTTCTCCATGTTTTTCTTATCATCAGCGTAATCATCGTCGTGATCATCGTAATCGTCGCCTTCGTCGCCGTCTCGGCCATCGCTTCCGTACCCGCTGCCGCTCCTGTAGCGGCGATCGTTCTTGGAGTCGCTGCAGCAGCATGTCTGGGAATCGGATCGGATATACAGTCAACTATCCAATGTCGTGAACTCGAAACATACTGAGACTTGGATTCTCCGCGGAATGAATCGGCGTATTGTCCACTAGCACGCCTACTCGCGAAACAGCTCCGCCACATGATCTGACATGCTGTATCAAAAATGTTAACTACTTAAATGCTAGTTAACAGAAATCATACACGAAAACATGGTGAGACGCAATGAAACGAATTAAGCTAAGTCCGGATGAGCTGAAGTGCCTGCGCTTCATAGCAAGCCGCAGAACCTCGCGCGTCTCGGACATAGCCTCAGCCCTCAACATATCGAAAGTCCAACTGTCAAGGGTCATTTCCGGTCTCGTGGACAAAGGCTTCATCACCACAAAGAAGCAAGGCCTCTCAAAGAATGTTTCACTCTCCGAAACCAAACATGCAGCGCTCTGGAGAAGTCTGAGTTTGGAGTTCGGTCACATGCCTTTGCACAAGCTGCTATCAGGGGGAAGCCTTGAAGTGCTCTCGGCGATAGGCTCACAGCAGCTAACAAATAGGAGAACCATCGCAGAAAGCTCATTGATTTCGGAGGCAACCGCCGCACGGGTTCTCGAACGGCTGGGGCAGCTGGGCGTGGTTCAGAAGAAAGGCGCCTACCGCATTTCACCTAGGTTCCAGATTCTGGGCGAATTCACGGCCGAATTCAGGCGGTACATCAACCGAAAGGTGGCTCTCGAATTCGCCCCCGACGCCGCGATAGTCTGGGAGCGCAATGTGGAATTCATCGTAGAGAGCTCAAGATCTGAAGAATCCGATGGCTTCCTCCTGACGGGAGTCTCAGCGTTCGCGAGGTTCGGCGTATCACTGATGGCATCCAAGTCGCACTTCTTCCATTCACCCTTTGCAATGAGGCTGAGGCTGGAAGAAGTGCTTATCCATTCGCTCCTAATACCCAACTTCAGCCTGCTCCCAACACTTCTAACATGGAGAAAGAACGAGGCAAAACTGGATTCTCGATATTTGAGGGACTCCGCGGAGAAATACGATGTAGCCACGTCCGTAGCAGAGATAACTCGCTATTTCGAGAGCCACGGCGCAGAAAGACCAGACCGCTTCCCTCCGTGGAATGAGTTTCTCGCGAGAGCGAAGGAGTATGGAATTCAATGACCTCGCCGCGCATGTTTGGTGAGGCGGACCTAACTAAAGCCCTAGAGGGCAGTGGGAGACATGTCTCGCGGAAAGTAACAGCATATCTCATCGGCGGATGCGCGATGACTTTCATGGGAAGAAAGGTCGCGACAAAAGACATCGACATCGTGTTAGGATCATCCGGGGACGCGAAAGAATTCACAATAGCCTTGGGGCAGGTCGGGTTCGCCAGTGTTCGACATCTTACGAGTCCTTACACTAGGATGGGCGCGTTCGACATTGTGGAAGACAACGGGGGCATGAGGTTCGACATATTCGACCGCCAAGTCTGTAGGGCGCTGGTGCTAAGCAGCGGGATGAAGTCGAGAGCGCGCCTCTATCGAGCTTTTGGGAATCTCGAAGTGCATCTCATGGCACCCGAGGACATCTTTCTCTTCAAGGGCATTACTGAGCGCGAGGCCGACCTAGACGATATGCGTATACTTGCCGAGGTCGGATTGGAGTGGAAGACTATCGAGACGGAATGCCTATCCCAAACGCCTAGCGGACGCTGGGCCTACATGCTAGGGACAAAGTTGATGGAACTTCGCCAAAAGCACGGCATTGTTTCACCCATAATCAAGACCCTGATGGCTCATGCAAACATGGACTTACTAGTGTACGCCTTCCGCAATGTTCTTGGAAATCAGCAGATGAAGTTCAAGGAAATCGCACGCGGCATCGATGAGAAATACGGCTACAAGGACTCCTGGACGCGCAAGCAGCTCGCCTTGCTAACGACCAAGCGTCTCGTGCAGAGGAGCAAACGTGCTCGGGAATGCTTGTATTCCATGACATGATGTCAGGATTGACAAAGTGGCAGGTCCTCTAGATGGAAGAGAGTAAGTGTTTAAGCTTCTGTTCAATCTCAGGGATTATTTTCCGGTCGTCTTGAATCCTTATCCTATTTCGTCGGTAGAGTTCTGTTAGGTTTCTCTCGACCCAGTTCACTATTCCCCATTCTGTTAGAATCAATCGTACCTGTCGGATGTCGAGTCTTCGATGATTCTCCTTGATGAAGCCGTTTAGGCGCAAGGCGTTCTCGGTTGATGTCAGAAGTATCGAGTGATTGGCTTGAAGTTCGGTCGAGTCTGCTGTTGTGTTGATGCGTAGATGGCCAGTGCGAGGCTCCACAATTGATCGTCATGCGTGCCGGCTGGGTGGCTGAACTTTTGCGTCCCGGACTTTGTGGTTTCGCATTGTTGCTCGGTCATCTGGATTAGGAGTTTTGGGTTGTCTCTTGGGAGGGTGAGTTTGCCGTGTTCCAGGGCGAGTTTCAGTTTGCCCATGATGTCTTCCTTCATTTGGGCGGTTAGGGTGACGCCTTCTATTCCTTGCATGAATTGTTTGATCTCTTCGTAGGGTCCTTCACCTACTCCCGTTTTGTCGAGGCATCCCGCCGCGAAGGCGTACGTCTCGTTCAGCCGCCTCACAGTGCCTATTACCGCGGTGTAGGGGGTCTCCAGCGGCAGTTCCTTGAGGTAGACGAGGCGAAGGTTGTCGTCAACCTTCTCTAGGATGGCGATTGCTGAATGGTCGGCGTGTTTCCCGAAATCTATCCCCACTACGAATTGGCCCTTGTACTTTTCGGCTTGGAGTGGATCCCTGTTCAGCGCATATTCGTCGTCCGTGCAGCTCAACACCAACTCGCTGGGCAGGAAGCTGAATTTGTCGTCCATGAATACGGCGTTGTATTCACGGTTAAAAGCAAAGTCACCGATGGTTCTCCTCTCCAGTTCCAACTTTTCTTTGGTAACCGTAGGGTTCATGGCACTCGGCCAAGTGTAGGTTTTGAATCCCAATTCAGGCTTGCTAAGGGCTTCATAGAATGGGTGGTCCCTCATCCACGGCGTGGAAGTCATTATCAGCCTGGCTCCTGGCCGCGTAATCATCGTCGGCCTAACCACCGAGTCAATGACAATTCTCGGAATGAAATTCGCCTCGTCCAGAATGGCCATATCCGCCGTCTGCCCCCGTAGGGTCGACCCTTCCCTTCCACATGGCAACGCGACGATCTCTGAGCCATTTGTGAAACGGATGATAGTTCTCGATTGGTAGGTCATCAGGGCCTTGGCGGGGATGGAGGTTTCGGTTAGGCGGAGGATTTTGTTGAAGAGTATTATGCTCTGGCGTAGGCCTGCGCTGACGATTAGGATTCGCACTTGGTTCTTTGCGAGGGCGAAGTGTAGGGCTATAATCGCGGCTAGGGTTGTTTTTCCTACCTGTCGGCCGCAGCAGGCGGCAATAAGCGTGGAATTGTCCCGTAGGAATTTCTCCTGGTATGGGTAGGGTTGGAAGTGTAGGAATGTTCTCGCGAATTCGACTGGGTCGCGTAGGGCCTTGTGGTAGAGTTGCGCGTATCGTTTGAGGCGTTCACTGTCCTCCATGCTTCTGGGCCTCCTCAAGGGCTTGCCTGATTTGCTCCATGATGTCGGATTGGGTTTGCTTGCCTAATCTGTCGCGGCGGCTGAGCGCTAGTTCTCGGGTTGCGTTCTCGATGATCTTCATCAGTTTCAGTTTGCTGTCGGCCACGACCGAGTACGTGTCAACGGTCGACTGCTTCGAGTCGAGGAATACTTCCAGGTTTTTCGCTTGTATTGCGGTTCGCGCAATCTGGTCGATGAGTATGTCATCTATGGCTGGTTCGTATCCTCCCGCCTTCTCCAGCACTTTCACTAACTTGTACCTAGTTCGTTCATACTCGGGGACGTCTTTCTTTGTGAGCAACTCCTGCTTCACTACTTTCGCCGGTGGGCCTCCAACGTGCTTTATTTTCATGGGGCCGCGGCCTCCTGTGTCTTCGGCTCGTGGTTGTCTCTCCATGGGGCGTTTGCCAAGTATTGGAATAGGAAGTACCTCAGGAGACGTGTCCGTGTTAGGTTGTATTCGTGGGCGAGTTGCTTGAGGTCGACGGCAGTCCGGCGTGGGATCCAGACACCGATTTTCTTATGTCTCCTTTCCTGGCTAAGTTTCAGTTTGGGGGCTGAGAGGTTAGTCGTCACTGCTTCGGTGATCACTAAACCTCTTGAGCATGCTCCGCTCTCCCGCGCGGCTCGCTCTAACTCGTCTGCTTCCGAATCTGTTAGAAATAGGAATAATCTGACGCGTCGTGTGGGCTTGCTCTGGTAGCTTTTCCTTGTCTTTCTGTTTTCCATGCGTGGTTCATATCGGCCGAAACCATGACGTTTCGGTGACATAGCCGAGACGCTGAGCCATCCGTATTAATCAGCTCGTCAACGCTCATCCAGCACGCCGCGAAAACAGCTTGTCTCCCGGACAAAGCTGCGACACACACCCGACGGCCCTTGCTCTAACGCAAAACAGCACTCAAAACCCGTACTGAACCGGAAAATCGAACCATTGACAACTCGAGGGTCCCAATGCTACCGAAGCTAAGTTTCCTGGCCACGTTGGACTTGAATTGAGTAGGCGTTATTCGTATTCTCTCCTTCTGTGGAAGAGATCGGTTATGCACACTACGTTGCCTTCGACCGCGTATATCGCCCGATAGTCGCCAATCCTTAGACGAAGGAGGCACCAGTTTCGCGGCACCATTGATTGCCGGAAGATTAGCTGGGATCGTAATGTCGAGCCTGTTTAACATGAGTTGCATAAATATGCAACTCACAGATTACCGTGACTCTAAGAATGCAAGTAGATCTTGGTGGCGTTCTTTTTGAAATTAGATTATGACAATAAAACCTACGAGTCGCGCGAAGTGGCGACTGAATTCAATTTGGCTACAAAGATGCGTGACGGAGTCAGACTTTCAACGGATGTGTACCATCCGCGGGAGAGAGGAAAATGGCCCACCATATTGGTTCGTACACCATATGACAATAATGATACGAGGTGGGTGGAATTTGGAAAGAAATTCGCAGCGCGGGGCTACGCTGTAGCAACTCAGGATGTTCGAGGTAGGTATGACTCTGAAGGAGAATGGTACCCGTCCAAGAATGAGGGAAGAGACGGATATGATACGCTGAAGTGGCTTAGTCATCAGAAATGGTGTAATGGAAAAGTCGGGATGACCGGAGGTTCCTACAACGCGATGGTGCAATGGGACGTTGCCGTGTTGAGACCGCCGAACCTCAAAGCAATGGTTTCAATGGTATGCCCATCAGACCTCTTCGTTAATTGCTGGTACAGGGAGGGCACGTTGGGCTGGGGGGACACGCTCAGGTGGCTTGTCCACGTCGACGCCAGGGTAAACCAGAACCTGCTTGCTTACAATATGAGAGACGTGTACTGGCACGTTCCGTTCAAGACCGCTGACGAAGCATTAGGTAGGCATGTACAATTCTGGCGCGACTGGATACGGCACCAGTCTTACGATTCATACTGGAAAGCGACAAGCTACCACCACCGTTACCATTTGGTAGGTGTCCCAGTTCTGCACATCTCAGGTTGGTACGATGACTGTGCGGACGGAAACATCCGCAACTACCTATCAATGAAGAAAAGGGGCCGAACGGTGGAAGCTCGAAATAACCAATATCTCGTCATGGGCCCATGGGCACACCGCATTAATGATTCGAGAAAATACGGTGAAATCGATTTCGGCCCATCCTCATTGGTCGACCTAGACGGGTTGCAGAAGCGCTGGTTTGACTACTGGCTGAAAGGAATACAGAATGGAATCACAAAGGAAAAGCACGCCTCAATTTTCGTAATGGGGCGCAACCAATGGCGCGAGGAGCAAGATTGGCCACCACGCAGCGCGAAAGTCAGGAAATTCTATTTTCACAGCAAAGGACATGCGA
>Ga0187861_10001956_pt1 | contig 20018 bp, 14 predicted proteins | sample June2016WEW_10_1_3_FD_132986 | JGI IMG/M metagenome (GOLD analysis project Ga0187861, IMG submission 132986) | Peatland microbial communities from SPRUCE experiment site at the Marcell Experimental Forest, Minnesota, USA - June2016WEW_10_100 | ecosystem: Environmental > Terrestrial > Soil >...
AACCGATAGCATACGGAAATTCTGCTTCACGCAGGAAACGTTCGACTTCTGGAGCAAGAGCGGAACCGCCAATTCCAAAAAATCTCATTGCACCACCAAATGTTTCCTTCAGTTTGTCGCCTGCAATTTTGTGAATACGTTTGCGAACCACCGGAAATTTATAGATAAGCCGGACCAAAAATCGTTTTTTAATTTCAGGCAAAATACGTGTCTTATACATTTTTTCAATGATCAATGGGACAGTTAGCATTGCCGTCGGTTTAACCATCTCCAATGCTGGAAGCAAAACAGCAGCTGTAGGAGGTTTCTTTATATAATACACTGATGCGCCGCACATAATTGGAAGCACTAAACCAAGTGTGCATTCGTATACGTGAGCCAACGGTAAGACTGAAAGCATACGGTCGTTCACGTCAATATCGGGTATCTTCGATGACGCCAATGCATTCCAGACAATGTTCTTATGGGTGAGCATGACGCCCTTTGAATTTCCCGTGGTTCCCGATGTATATATAATAGAAGCGATGTCATCTTCTTTGATTTCTTTTGGAATGAATCCCGCCAAACTTAAAACGAGGTTCTTAATTTTGCGTAACTCTTTGCTTCCTTCTGATATCAATTGACGCAGCGTTGCCTTTGATATTTCCGGATTTATAATAGAGAAGTCGTTTAACAAAATAACGCTGTTGAATTCAGCAAAATCCAAATCTTCAATTTTATAATAGTACCGCTCGGATATAAAAATGACTTTGCTGCCGGAATGCCCTAGGATATGATGGATCTCGGAAGTATTAAAATCAGGTAGAAGTGGCACTACAATAGCGCCCATCGTCGTAATAGCGAAATATGCAGTACCCCATTGCGGGCTATTCTCACCCAGGATTGCTACACGATCGCCATGTGTCACGCCCTGGTTCTTTAGAAAACCAGAGAGATGATCAATCTGTCGTTTCAGGTCAGAATATTTTATTGGCTCTTCATCGGTATATGAAAGCGCTATATGGGATGAGTTTTTTTTGCAGCTCTCTTCGATGATGCGTTGTAAGGTGAAATGCTGTTGATCTGTTCTGTCGTCGTATTGTGAAAACATAATTCAGCCTTCGTTAATATTTGTGGCATAAAAGTAAGAAGAAAAAGAGACAATTGGAAACATTCCATTGTTGTCTCTTGCAGACGGTTTAAAATATTCCTAACATGCTTTGACGAATTGCTGTTCGATCTGCGACTCTTTTGCTTGTCTAAATTTATAAGGGTCTCGCCCGTAATTATTGTCATTATTAACAATTTTAAAAGGAGAAACTTTATGCGTTTACGAACAATCCTTGTATATCTTACTGTGATTTTCTTTTGCCTATTTTGTCATCAGATTGGTACTGCTGGCCAAAAGTTGCACTACAATTTTGAAAAGGGGAAAGTTTATAAATATTCCACAATTATCGAGAGTAAGACATCTGGTCAGTCGATGGGACAGGAATTTACAATGACCTACGGTGCCGAATTCGATTATTCTATCTCGCTTGTCAGTTCGAATACCGGTGTTTTGACGTTGATGGTTAAATTCGAGAAGTATAACATCAAACTGAATTTTCCCATGATGGGATTCAACGACAGTACGATCGTTATGCAGGAATATGTCGGCAAACGAATGAAGGTCGTAATTACGGATAAAGGGAAAACACTTTCGGTTGTACCTATTGATACTATTCCTCCTACCCGTGTACAAATGATGGTAAACTTAACTCCGAATGATTTATTTAAGCAAGTACTGCTTGAACTTCCAGAGAAAGAATTGGATTTAAATGGTTCATGGAAGAAAGATATGCCTGACACAATATCCCGAAGCGGGATGAAAATGGTGGTGAAGCCGAATATTGTATTTAATATTGTTGCGGCAGAAAAGAAAAATGATTTCAACTGTTGGAAGATTGCAATCGCTGGAACAAGCGCGATTGAAGGAGGTGGCAACCAGCGTGGGGCCGATGTAACAATCGATGGAACAGTAAAGATCAATGGTGTGGCGTATATTGCTCCTGCAGAAGGAGTGTTCGTTCTCTCGGAACAATCAAATGAGACCGAAATGACGACGACCGCTACTGGATCGCAAACGGGCGCCTCAACAATGTCCGTAAATACAACGGTAAAGACTACATTGATAAAGTAATTTGTGTGCATTTATCCTTTGGCGTCAGCGTTCATTGTTGCCCTCGTTGACGCCGGAGAATTTTTCGATTTTTTCATTTCTTTTGATGGTGAGAAGGTATGAAACAAATTTATTCCTCACTCATTCTTCTTTTTTTTCTAGATGTCTCATTCACATTAAGTCAAATTTTTGTAAACCCGCCCTTTGCGCAATACGGCGTTTATGATTTGGACGGCATAAAACCGCAAGAGTATCAACAGCGCCGTGCGGCAGTAATTGCAGAGATGGATTCTGGCTCTATCGCTGTTTTTCGTGCAAAAGATCCCGACGATCGGAATGGAGGTACTGATTACAAGTTTCGGCAGAACGATAATTTTCTGTACTTAACCGGATGCAACGAAACGAACAGCACGTTGATTCTTGCGCCAAATGGAATCCGAATAGACAGTGTCACCATTGCGAAGGAAATCCTTTTTGTTAGTGAATATGCAAAAAGCTGGAGCGGTCCCAATCTCGGCTTGGAAGGAGCGAAGCAAGTTCTTGGCTTTGGCGCGGAAGGGACAAAAAGTGTTGTGCTTACAATCGAAAAGCTGAAAGAGTTATTGCCGCAAATTTTTAAATCAAGAAATATTCTTTACTATACGCCATCACTACGCAATATTCTTTTCGATCCAATTTCAAATGCAAAGTTTGCAGTAGAACGAGAAATGAGAAAGCAATTAGAAGGAAAATATCCGAATCTTGTTATAAAAAGTTCTGGATCGTTAGTGAGTAATTTGCGCTCCGTGAAATCTAAGGATGAGTTAATGTTAATGCAAAAGGCAATCGAGGCTACGGTATTTGGATGTATCGAAGCAATGAAAAGCTGTGAGCCGGGGATGTACGAATACGAACTCCAAGCCATCATCGAATATTGCTACACGCGGAGTGGATGCGAATTCTATGGTTTTCCCTCTATCGTAGGTTCTGGGCCTAATACGTTAAACTATCATTACGATACAAATCGCAGGCAAATGAACAGCGGAGAGTTGGTAGTGATGGATATTGGTGCGGAGTACCATAGCTACTCAGCTGATGTAACGCGCACAATTCCGGTGAATGGAACATATTCCCCCGCACAAAAGGAAATTTATGAGCTTGTTTTGAACGCACAGAATTCAGCGATTAAAGAAGTCAGATCAAATGTACCGATGAATGTGTCAGGAAAAAAGGCGTTTGAGGTTCTCGGTGAAGGATTAGTGAGGCTTGGCATCATTCAAGATAAAAACGATGTGAAAAAATATTGCCCGCACGGCGTCAGCCATTTTGTTGGATTGGATGTACACGATGTCGGTTCGGCGGAAAGACTGCTGCCGGGAATGGTTTTTACAATGGAACCTGGATTATATATTCCTGATAGCAGTAACTGTGATAAAAAGTATTGGGGTATCGGAATCCGAATTGAAGATGATGTGCTTGTAACCGATAATGGATGCAAAGTTCTTTCGGAAGCAGCGCCCCGCACAATTAGAGAAATTGAAGTGTTGATGAAACAGGGAAAAAATAAAAATGAAAAGAAACAAAAATAAAAAGTTAATTGGAAAAGGTATAAAAACAGAAAGAAATATAATCACTATATTTCGATGACTTAATTTATCATCATCAAGTGTTTCTCAATCACATCCAGTAAGGAGGTGGCTTATGGCTCACTTGAAACCTGAAGAATGTCTTCAATTTTTCTGTGAAGTTCTGAGTATTCTCAATTCTACGCACGAACCGGAGCGTGTACTATCACTCATCGTTGATCGAATTGTTCGCATTTACGGCTGTCAAACCTGCGCAGTGATTATCATTAATCCTGCAACAGAATACCTGCAAGTATCCACAAATCATAATTTATCTCATCACTTTGTAAAAGAATTCCGGCGCTCGCTGGGCACCGGTGCGATTGCCAAAATGCTTTCCACTGGAAAACCAATATTAATTACAGATGGAGAACGAGAATTACAGCTCGCTGATGAAGTACAATTGGAACATCCATTCCGTTCTGCCGTGTGTTTACAAATCTCAGCAGAACTCCGGACGCTTGGTTATCTTTATGCTGATGCACGTGAACCGAATACCTTTGCCGAACACGATCTGCGGATACTCCAGAGTTTTGCCGATCTTACAAGTATTGCATTGAATAAATCATATTTATATGAAAAAAACCTCCGCTTAGATAAAATTGATCATGAAACGGAATTAGAAAAGTACGCGCCTTTTCTCGAACGGCTAAGTACCAGTATCTCGCGCGCCGAAGAAAGCCATGAAAGTATATGTCTTTTCATTTTAGACATCGATAACTACAAGCAAATTGGGGGAACATACGGCTATGAAGCATCAAAGAAGATGCTTAGAGAAATAGCGAGTCTTGTCAAAGCGCGCCTGCGACCGATGGATGCTGCAAGTCGTTATGGATTTGACGAGATAATTGTTTTGCGTGAGAATGCTTCGCTGGAAGCCGGTATCGCATTTGCCGAAGAGCTGCGCAAGACGATTGAGGAAACAGAATTTACTCAACAGGGAATTCGCACGACAGTCAGCATTGGCGCAGCGGCTTTTCCGAAAAATGCTATTTCGGAAAAGGAACTGTTGATTACTGTCAAAGAAACACTTTATGATGCCCAGCGCAACGGCAGAAATAGAGTGGCATATCTTTAGATGGCGAAAAAAGATAATAGAGAGGGTGTTATGGACAAATTGCGTGTTTTAATTGTCGGAGACTCGGAAAACGATGCCGATTTAGTAATCCACCAGTTGAAGAAAGCAGGTAATACAATCCATTATGAACGGGTCGAGACCGCCGATGAGATGAAAGCAGCTTTAGATATTATAACATGGGATGTTATAATTGCGGATAATAAATTGCCACAATTTAATGCGTCTGCTGCTCTAACCCTTTTAAAAGGGACTGGTCTTGATATTCCATTTATCGTCATTTCTGGGGCAATCGGCGAAGAAACTGCAGTGGAACTCTTGAAAGCCGGTGCACACGACTATCTATTGAAAGACAGACTTATCCGCTTGGTTTCGGTCGTAAAACGTGAAATTGCAGAGGCACAGACGCGACGAGAGCGTCAACAAACAGAAAAAGCATTGCGTGAAAGCGAAGAACGCTATCGGCGTCTCGTCGAGGTTTCCCCAGACACCGTTGCAGTACATGCCAACGGAAGAATCGTGTACGTTAATCCCGCCGCCGTTAAACTTTTCCACGCACACGACGAGTCGGAACTGATTGGCAAACAAGTTCTCGATGTTGTTCATCCAGATTATAAAGAGTCCGTGCGTATGCGGGTTATTGGAGCGATGGAAAACGGTAAAGCACAACCTTTAGCAGAGGAAAAATTTTTGCGTTTGGATGGAACAACTGTCGAAGTGGAAGTCGCGTCTGCTCCAATTACATTCAAAGGAATGAACGTAGTGCAAATCATAGCACGCGACATCACAGAGCGCAAACGGGCAGAAAAAGCATTGCGCGCTAGTGAAGAACGTTATCGAACATTGGCCGAAGCAGCACATGATATGATCTTTATTATTAACCGTGACAATCTCGTGGAATACGTGAATACATCCGCCGCTGCACTATTCAACAAACGGCCGGAAGAAATTATTGGAAAAACACAGACATTATTGTTTCCGCCGGAAGCATCAAATGAGCACCAACGCTATCTGCAAAATGTTTTTGAAACAGGAATGCCTATGTATGGTGAAAGCAAAACTGTCATTTTGGACCAAGTGATCTGGTTTGGCACTTGGTTGGTGCCGCTGCTGGATGATACAGGTCAAATTACTGCTGTTATGGGTGTTGCACGCGATGTCACAAATCAAAAATGGTTAGAAGAAGACAAACAAAAACTATTGGTCAAACTTCAGGAGGCACTCTCCCAAGTCAATACATTAAGCGGTTTGATTCCGATATGCTCGGTGTGTAAGAAGATAAGAGACGATAAAGGATATTGGCAGCAAGTTGAGGGCTATATCCAGACTCATACAGATGCAACATTCACGCATGGCGTATGCCCCGATTGCATGCCGAAATTATATCCTAACTATAATCCTACACAACCAGAAGAAACAAAGGAATAATGATGGTGTTACACATATTATTTATATGCCGCCATAATTTTTATAGATTTCTGGACTATTTTATCCGCTTGGTTTCCTCAGCTCTTAGGGGAAGAAATGGAATAATTTATCTATTTTTAATTAAAAAATACGCTAACAGTTACAATTATAAAGTAAATAGCTATGGCAAAAGAATTCTTTAGACCTAATATCATTTTAAGAATCGAAGGGTTGATATGAAAACGCCACTGCGAGTTCTAATTGTCGAAGACTCAGAAAGCGATGCCGAACTTGTTCTCAGTCAGTTGGAGGAATCGGAATATTCAATTCACTACGAACGAGTTGGAACTGCAAAAGACATGAAAGCGGCACTGAAAAAGCAAACGTGGGATATTGTGATTTCAGATTATAAACTGCCCGGGTTTAATGCACCTGCCGCTCTTGCAATCCTGCAAAAGACCAAGCTTGATATTCCTTTCATCGTTGTATCTGGCAGCATTGGCGAAGAAGATGCGGTGGAACTCATGAAAGCCGGTGCGCATGACTATCTGATGAAAGACAAACTTGCTCGCCTTGTGCCGCTTGTGAAGCGTGAACTTGCGGAAGCGCAAATGAGGCGAAAAAACAAAAAAGTGGAGGAAGAAAGTCTATTATTGGTACAAACTGTTAAATCGGTAAGGGACTGCATATCTATTACTGATCTTGAGAATAAAATTCTATTTGTCAATGATTCCTTCCTTGCTACTTATGGATATACTGAAGCTGAGTTGCTTGGGAAAAATATTTCAATTATTCGTTCACCAATAGTCTCTTCTAAAGATAGTAATGCGATCCAATCAAAAACAATGAAAAAGGGTTGGCATGGAGAAATTCGTAATAGGCGCAAGAACGGCACTGAGTTCACAGTTGAATTATGGACATCTGTTGTTATAAACAGTTCTGGTAGTCCTATTGCAATGGTAGGTGTCGCACGCGACATCACCGAGCGTAAGCAGGCAGAAGAAGCACTACGGGCACGCGATATTCAATTTAAAAAACTCGCCGCTCAAGTACCCGGAATGATTTATCAATTTATGCAAAAGCCCGATGGAACCTTTTGTGTGCCATTTACGAGCGAAGGTATCCGAGATGTTTTTGGATGTTCACCGCAAGATGTGCGGGATGATTTTTCTCCAATAGCGAAGGTAATATCATCCAAAGATTTTGGTAATGTAATCAATTCCATTAAAAATTCAGCTCAACAATTAACTCCCTTTCATTGTGAATATAGGGTGCAGATACCCGGCGGTCCAATCCGATGGATGTATGGTCAATCGATGCCGGAGAAGCTAAATGATGGTAGTATAATATGGCATGGCTTCAATACTGATATCACCGAGCGCAAGCAGGCGGAAGAGACACTGGCAAAGGAACGGTTTCTGATGAATATGTTGATGGACAACGTTCCCGACCATATTTATTTTAAAGACAAAGAGAGCCGTTTTATCAGAATGAATAAGTCTCAAGCTACAAGATTTGGATTAAGCGACCCAGCGGGGGCTGTGGGCAAAACTGATTTCGACTTTTTTTCTGAACAACATGCTCGACCGGCATTCGAAGATGAACATAAGATTATGAAAACAGGCCAGCCATTGATAGGGTTAGAAGAGAAAGAAACATGGCCCGATGGAAGAGTAACGTGGGTGACCACCACGAAGATGCCTTTGCGAGATAGAGAAGGAGAGATTATTGGCACTTTTGGTATTTCCAAAGATATTACCGAACGCAAGCAGGCCGAAGAAGCATTGCACGAATCACAAGCGCTTTATCATTCATTCGTCGAGCATATGCCTGCTGGTGTTTTCCGCAAAGACAGTGAAGGGCGCTATATTTTCGTTAATTCGTTTTTTTGTCAACTCAAAGGCTTAAAAGCGGATGAAATTCTGGGCAAAACACCCCATGAACTGGCAGCATACGAAACGACGATTGAAAACACACGAACTCCTGAAACGATTGGCACGCAACGCACATTGGCAGATCAAGGTACGGAGCACCATAAATTAATTATGAGCACTGGTAGATCCATTGAACTTGAAGAAATTTATCCCCAGCCAGACGGTACGACACAGTATTATCAGATCGTGAAATCACCAGTCTTCGCCTCCGATGGAAAAATTATCGGCACTCAGGGAGTTCAATTCGATATCACCCAGCGCAAGAAAGCAGAAATTGAACTGAAAGAAAGCGAGGAACGCTATAGGCGCCTCGTAGAATTTTCTCCGGACGCCATTGCAGTGCATAGCGAAGGGAAAATCGTATTTGTTAATCCTGCTGCCATTACGCTTCTTGGTGCAAATAGCGCATCGGAGTTAATCGGTAAACCATTCTTGGATATTATCCATCCGGATTATCGGGACTCTATTCATCAGCAGATCATCGCAGTAATGAAGGAAGAATATGCGTTCCCATTAACAGAGCAAAAATTTTTACGACTGGATGGATCCATTATCGAAGTAGAAGTTACTGCATTACCGACTATCTATAAAGAAAAATCCGCTATGCAGATTGTTGTGCGCGACATTTCTGAACAGAAAAAGCTGCAGAGCCAGCTTCTTCAAACACAGAAGATACAGAGCATTGGCACGCTTGCCGGCGGTATTGCACACGACTTTAACAATATACTCGGAATTATCTTGGCTTACTCTTCTCTTCTCAATAAGAATCAGCTGAGTCCGGATAAATTCGCTAACAGTATTACCGCTATTAATCAGGCGGTACAACGGGGAGCTGCGCTTGTCCGCCAGATCCTAACGTTTGCACGGAAAACTGATATCGTATTTCAACCGATGGATATTTCTGAATTGATTCACGAACTTCTTTTGATGTTAGAACAAACCTTTCCTAAGACTATCACATTCTCAGAGAGCATTGCAAATAATCTTCCGTTTATCTTTGCTGATCGTACACAAATCCATCAAGCATTATTGAATCTCTGCATTAATGCACGTGATGCTATGCCGGATGGCGGATCAATCTCTATTGCGGCAGGGAGACATACAAGAGAACAGATGACTCAGCAGTTTCCCTCTGCCAATGAGGAAGAATATGTATGTCTGACTGTAACCGATACGGGTAAAGGAATGGATGAGGCAACGCGTCTTCGGGTATTTGATCCTTTCTTCACAACCAAGGAAAAAGGAAAAGGAACAGGTCTCGGTTTGTCCGTTGTCTATGGTGTTGTTCAAGCACATCATGGCTTCATAGATCTGAAGAGTGAACCGGGTCACGGCACAACCTTCCGGCTCTTTTTTCCTGTCCCAACCACCAACAAACAAACGACCGCTTCTCAACAGCCAACCGAATCATTTGAAATCGGCGGCATAGAAACAATTCTGTTTGTTGAAGATGAAGAGATGCTTGTACAAATGGTGAGTTTCTTACTCGAATCCAAAGGATACAATGTGCTATGCGCGCGTGACGGCCTTGAGGCAGTTAATATATATCAATCTCATAAGCAAGAGATTGCACTTGTTCTTACCGACATGGGACTTCCAGTGCTGACGGGATCAGATGAATTTAAAAAACTTAAAAAGATTAATCCCAGCGTGAAAGTAGTCTTTGCCAGTGGATATTTTGAGCCGGATGTCAAATCGGAACTCTTGAAAGATGGAGCCAATGGTTTCATTCAGAAGCCATATGAGCCAGATGACGTTTTGCGGATAATTCGAAAAGTATTAGATCAGAAAGCGTGAGTGAAAAGAAGATTCAGCAAGTAAAAACCCTTCCTGAACAGTAAGTGGAAGATAATGCACGGCAGGACATCAATACTCAATCTTATCCGGCTTTTCTTTCCACACTTTAAAGGCAGCAAGTGCTTCCTCATGTAGAACCTGCACCATTGGGATACTCCGGTCACCGATCTTTTTGGGAAGTTCTTCATAGATGAATGAATCATCAAAGTCTATTTCCGCTGCGTTTTGTTTCGTGTTCCCATAGAAAACCCGTTCCGGCCGAGCCCAATAGATAGCTCCAAGACACATCGGGCAGGGCTCGCAGGAAGTATAGATCTCGCATCCATCTAGCTGAAATTTACCAAGTGTTTTACACGCTTCACGGATTGCAACAATTTCGGCATGTGCCGTCGGATCGTTAGTGGAGGTGACGATGTTCGTGCCTCGTGCAATGATCGTTCCGTCTTTGACCACTACGGCAGCGAAAGGTCCTCCTTTACCTGATCTAACGTTCTCAATCGAAAGCCGAATTGCTTCACGCATAAATTGTTGCCGCTCATTGTTTGTCGTTTGTAGTTCGTTGCTCATTGTCAAATGCTCGCTGTTATAGTCTCCCAATGTCTTCATTCCAAAGTGCTGGATTCTTTTTAATAAATTCTTCCATCAATTCAAAACATTCGTCCATATCCCAATCTTCCACTGTAACCCAGTGATCTTTGAGAAATTCTATATCTCCCCTGAGTGTCCGGGATTCACCTACTATTACTTTTTCTATCCCGAATTGCACAGTCGCGCCGGAACAAAGATAGCATGGCATAAGAGTCGAGAAAAGAATTGTATCGGAGTACGAACCTACACGTCCGGCATTGCGGATGCATTCGATTTCTGCATGAGCAAGCGGATCGCCGTTCTGAACACGGCGGTTATGCCCGCGCCCGATTATCTTGTCATTGCGTACAAGAACGGAACCAATGGGAATTCCGCCTTCCTGCAAACTGAGCTTGGCCTCTTCAATAGCGGTCTTCATAAATGCTTCCACGTTCATTTTCCTTTCTAATACCCTTATATCATCTTCCGTATTCTATGAATTATCGAATCAAGAATCAAACTATAAATGAGCACGTCAACAGAATATTGCTTGAATTTTCAATTCTATTGTTCTATTCTACATATTACTATTTAGGAACGAATATGACTCGTACACATGCATTTATTATTTTCTTCTCCATCGTTATTGTCCTTTATGGACTGATCAACACTTATATATATATTCGCGGTTTGCAGGCAATACCATCTGCCTCATCTTTGCGGCAATGGTTCACTGTAGTGTTTTGGTCTCTTGCGCTTTCATACTTTATCGCGCGGCTATTAGAACGTATTTCGATTTCTTGGCTTACGGATGGGCTTGTGTGGATTGGCTCGTTCTGGCTCGGAGCGATGGCATATTTTGTTATTATTCTTTTAGTGATTGATGTTCTAAGACTTGCAAATTATTTTGTGCCTTTTTTCCCGGCTATCATCACTCAGAATTATCAGTACGTCAAACAAATCATTGCATTCGCTGTTGTGAGTATTGTGCTGCTGACTGTCATTGGTGCGCGTCTAAACCAAATGTTGCCGCAAATCAAAACATTGGAGTTGACGATTCATAAAGAATCTCCGTTAAAAGAATTGAATATTGCAATGATCTCTGATGTTCACCTCGGCACCATCATTTGTAATAGTCATTTTATGCGAATCGTGGAGAAGATTAATTCATTGAATCCGGATATTGTCCTGTTCGCTGGCGATCTGGTTGATGAAGACATCGAGCCGGTGATACGGCAGAATCTTGGTGAAACTTTACGGCAAATTAAATCGAAGTACGGCATCTATGGAATCACCGGCAACCATGAATATATCGGCGGGGTGGAGGCGGCATGCAAATATTTGACAGAACATGGTGTGGTGATGCTGCGAGACAGCACCATACAAATTGCAGATGCTTTTACGCTCGTAGGGCGCGAAGATATTAGCATCCATCAGTTCGGTAGCGGAAAACGTAAACCCTTGAGCGAGTTGATAAAGACTGTAAATAAAAATCTTCCTATTATTTTGATGGATCATCAGCCGGTGCATTTGAATGAATCGGTTGAACAAGGTATTGATCTGCAATTATCCGGTCATACGCACAATGGGCAATTGTGGCCGTTCAATTATATTGCCGATGCAGTGTACGAAGTCAGTTGGGGTTACAAAAAGAAAGGCAATACGCATATCTACGTTTCATGCGGTGTCGGAACTTGGGGACCGCCAATGCGCACTGGAAATCGTCCGGAAGTTGTACATATAAAATTAGTCTTTGGCAAGTAGACATCAAGCGAATGACTTCATAAAGGCAAAGAGATGAGCATGAATTCATTGTTACGCGGATACTTCGGTATAACTATTTTATGTGTGTTCTTTTTCCTTCTAGGCCTCTGTTCTCTTTCCAATATGATTATTTATACACCGGATAGTGCACGCTATTTAGTGTGGGCCAATTCTCTGGCTAAGGGGGAAGGGTTACAAGACTTATCGGCACCAGAACCGATTTGTTATGTTGTTCATGCACCGATGTATCCCTTTTTACTGGTTCCAGGAGCGTTTTTATTTTCCCAAAGTGTGTATGCGGCAAAAGTGACGACTCTTCTTATAGGGTGTTTTGTTTTGCTACTTTTCTATATGTGGCTGAGAAAAACGATTGGAGATCACTACGCACTTCTCGGTTCACTGTTTCTCGCACTGAATTCATACATGATGATTTATTCGACGCAAATTCTTTCTGATGTGCCATTTGCTTTTTGTCTTATCCTATATTGCTTCTTTGCGGAGAAAATTCTTGAAAAAGAAAATTCATCTCTCATGCTGAGGATAGGATTTATTATCATTATTATTTGCGGAGTTTTTTTACGTGAAGTCGGTTTTACACTTATAATCGGAGCGGTTTTATTTCTTCTCTGGAAAAAGAACTATCGTTATGCTTTGCTCGTTTTAATAACCACTGTTTTTGTGTATTTACTGTGGTACGTCCGTAATGAAATCATCGTTGCAAATATTGAAAACCCTTCTTTACGCAATACGAACTTTTATTTCATGCATTTGTATACAACCGGTAAAGAATCGCTCATAGCGGAATTCGCTGCTCGTTTACAGGACAATATTTCTGTGTATATACGATTAATAGGTAATTTAATTTTTATTCCCGCATATCCACAGCATGCAGTATCGTTTCTTTCCGCCTATGATCCGTTAGTTCCATTTGTTTTGTCAGTATACCCGATTCTTCAATGGGCGCTTGTTCTTGCGACGATAATACTGTGCGTAGCCGGTGTGAAATATCAGATGAGAAATTCAAAAACTGTGCCGTTTCTGTTCATGTTTCTCATCTGTTACAGCGGTCTTATTCTTTTATATCCGGTCAATGACGGTCGGTTTCTGTTTCCGTTTCTCCTTGTGATGATATATTTCTGTACGGCTGGTATGAAGAATGTGTCCATTTGGATTACTGAGAAAAATATGCGGATGAGGAATGTGTTGGGAGCATTTGGAATCATGGTTATGCTTTTTCCCAATGGAATATGGATGATGAATTACATAAGAAATAGCTGGCACTATAGACAATCACCGGAGCAGTTCTACGAGCGAGTCAAAAGCGATTCCGAATATCCATGGCTGTTAACAAAACCATTTCCTCTTGCAGGCGAATGGATTGTCCAACATTCGGATTCTTCAACCGTGGTCGTAAGCAGATGGAAAGAATTGACATTCTGGCTCAATGGACGGAAGATTATTGATACCGAGCCGCAACTAAATCCAGACGCTTTTGATCATCTCCTCAGAGATTATCCGGTGCATTATATTGTCGGAGCTGTTTCTTTTTTGGGATTAAATGAATACGAAAATCTTATGATTCGGTCAAGGCTATTTGCCTTTAAAAAGGTTTATCGTTTTGCGAATATTGAAATCTATGAAGTTATATGGCAAAAGCAGAAAATATTTGAGGATAAAAATAGTTCACCGGATTCGGAAATAAGTATGTTGTGGCACAGAGCACTCTCTATTCTAGAAGATAAACCACAAGATGCAGAAAATATTATACAGAAACTTACCGTGAACCATCGCGCATACACGGAAGGAATGTTTCATCTATCCGTTGCAAAAGAGTTTGCTATGGAGTTTAATTCTGCTTTGATACAGTTTGAAAAAGTTCGATTGATGCCACAGGCCGGAGCGTTCGTTCAACTGTCTTCCTTTCATATGGAGATCATCGTTCAACTGCAGCAAGCAAAGGATACGACAGTACCTTTGGAACAAGCGGAACGATTTGTTGGCGTTGCAAGTAAATATTGGCAGTTAGGATTCCGTAAACAGGCAATTTCTATGCTGCAACAGTCGCTGCGAATGAATCCCAATCTGTTGCTTTCACACATCTTTCGTGTATTATTCTCTCTCCAATTAGGAGATACTCTCGCTGCTCGCGAAAGTTTACATATTGCACAGGCCATTGATTCATCAAATCCATTCGTAACGGGACTTGTTGCGTTGTTACACTCTTGTGATTCCCTGGCGCGAATATCCAATATAGAACGGCGCCATATACTCCAGCTTTCTATTGCCAGGACTTATTTAGCGATGGGGCTTCAAGAGAATGCTATCGAGGAATTATATCGTCTCTTGCAATCAGATCCTAACAATCAACAGGCTCTTTCTTTGCAGGGTGCTCTGTATGAAAGCAAACAACAATATTCATCAGCGGCGGAAATGTACAGCCGTTTGGTTCATATTAATCCGGCAGATTCAATTGCTGAAAGAAAATATCATTCGCTTTCTTTACGTTTGTGCGGATGTAACAAAGAGTAATCCATGATGCGAACCGGAAACCTTCCGGAAGTTATAAATTTAAAATCAAAGTTTGAGAATTAAATAGGGGAGTAATTAATTTTTAAGCTAGGATTTGCATCTCGATTATTATTCTTTTAAAAAAAAGGAGCTTATCTCGCTCTTTGAGCTGAAAAAGATAAACTCCTTCTAAGATTTGAATTAGGGATGCTGCTTCCTAAATCAGCAAAGATCTAAGGAATATAGTTAAGTCTTATTACACTAAATCTTCCTTCAGTAATTTTCGCCGTTTTTCCTCCGCATGTATCAGTTGCTGAAAAAGTGCCAACAATATAACCACCTTCATCGCCATATTGAGTTATGGTAATTGTACATGTTTGTGCGTTCCCATAAGAATAGTTGCTTGTATCAATATAAGCAACAGTTCCACCGTTGGCTTGGGTAAAGGTTCCAGTGGTCATCCCGGGAATTGTAAGATCTATTTCAGGGTGGGTCCATGCGTACGGAGCGGTTGTAATTATCGTGAAGTTACCATAGTCATCATAACAACCTGCTGTTGTATCAAAACTCATTGCTACACCGTTAACTTTCATAGTAAAATAAGTTGAATTAGTACTAGAACTTGGACCAGTAATGCTTCTTTCGTCCTTATTACATGAGACTAAAAACAGTGAAGCAGAAAGAAGAACAAACATATTTAAACAAATATATCCTCGTAAATATGATTTCATAAGGGCCTCCTGTCTTAAGTTGGTAAGTTATAGCTGATTATCTATTCTTTGAGGAAAAGATAATTCTTATTAGAATTTGAGTCAAGTTATTTGAGTTACAAAAAATAATGCTCGAAGTTTATTGCGTTGCTGTAGTCCTGTTTGCTTGAATCGACAGAATTTAGTAAATTTCAATTAAATAGCAGCGCATTAATTCGGGCCCTTAGCTCAGTTGGTTAGAGCAGCAGACTCATAATCTGCGGGTCGCTGGTTCGAGCCCAGCAGGGCCCACTAATTCTTCCTTCCTTAGAATCGCCGTTTCCTATCTTGTCGAAAGGGGTATCATTCCATCCACAGCTTCAATCGGAACTGAACGCCATTCTGCAATTTGTTTCATAATTGCCATACGGACATTGTTGCGAAGCAAAGGAACGTCCTGTATTGTCAATGAAGATGTTTCGATTGGCGGTAGAACTTTTAAAAAGATATCTGATGGCTTGCCGAATTTCCAACTATTCTTCGGGATGCAATCAAGCGAACCTTCAATGACGAGAGGAAGTATTGGAACCTTTGCTTTGATAGCAAGATGAAACGCTCCGTCGGTGAATTGCCGCACTCGTCCATCAAGAGTGCGCGTTCCTTCCGGGAAAATCATAACTGAACATTTTTGCTCAAGAATATGTTGCGCTTTGATAAGTGCTTGAGCGCCGCTACGCGGATTCTTTCGATCCACACTAATATCGCCGGCAAGCCGCAGCATCCAGCCGAGGATTGGAAGTTTGAATAATTCCGTTTTCGCCAGCCATTTCATTTCCCATGGCAAGTTGCTAATCAATGGAATATCAGCCATTGATTGATGATTGCATACTACGACATATGGCCGTCGTGGGTCGGAAACTAATTCGCCTAAGATGTGAAGTTTCCATGTTGAATTGATGAATGTGAGAACGTTGCCGATTTTTCGGAATAAAAAGCCAGTCCGATAATGCAGTGGATCACGGTCAAATAATCGACTTACTGTTAATAAGAAAAGCCAAAGAAGAATAAGTATGCTTGTTGTGAGCCAGACAAGCAGAGATCGGATCATTCTGATATTTTCCAGTTTGTAGTACTGACCTGATTGATAAAGGAAATCCGAAATTTCAAACAAACTATCTTAGGGAAAATGAACTTCTTAATCAAGGTTGAAGTACACAAATACTGAATAAAATCCTCAGTTTTCAGTAGTGGCTCAATTTAATATAGCTGGTTAGTAATGTCTGTCCTGCAAAGCGAGATTCCTGGCATTATATATATCGGTCAGGACTTGCCTCCTGGCCGCACCAAACTGAGACACTACTCAGTTTTTCTTATTTGTTGACGCAGTTCACAAATAAATAAGTGCATTGGATTTCTACTTGCATTTCTTGATATGAATAATTATTATCCACATAAGATAATGTCAATGGTAGCTTTGCAGAAATGTCCCAAGATACCATTGCAAAAAAAAATATTCTATTATTCATAATTTAACACGGAGGGTGTTTTATGAAAGACAAATTACGCTTTTCTATTCTTGGGATTTTGATTTTATGTTTCTTGCTTGTATATATGGGATGCAATAAAGATGAAAGAACAATAACTGGACCAAATTCGAATGTCGCCACTTATTCTGTCACTATAACTGTACTCGGCCCTTCCGGTGCACCACAAGGAGGTGTAACTGTTACGTTACAGAACCCACCTTATGTAAGTACAATATTTTCGGGAATTACAAATAGCAATGGACAAGCAACAATTCAAGCACCTGCTGGCAACCAAACTATTATTGCAACAATGGGGTCAGTTTTGCAAGTTACGGTAAATGTGAATGTCAACGCTTCTTCGACTCCAACAGTCGTATCAACACCGATAACTTTGACGCAGAATACTACGTTAGGAAAAGTTTTAGTTATTTATGCTGATTACGAATACCTTGAAACAGTATTATCTTCATCAACTATTAAATATACAAAATTTGATACTACCAACGTTTATTATATGCGTTCTCGAGTCGTCGCAGATTCTGCCGCTTTGTTGACCTACCTTAAACAATACGCGATTGTGTTTTCTGATTGTAATGGTGGAGACGAGTCTGGGTACCCAAAACTAGCAAGATTGTATGGACGGTACATCACACAAGGAGGAAAAATTTATGGTGGTCACTATAATTACATGAATTTGCAGTATATTTTTGCTCCTAGCTATCAAACTTATGTATCCGGTTCTGGAACTCAACTAAAAATTGTTAACACGAGCCTGAGTACCGCTGTAGGATACACTGTCATTAATTGGCCGAGCTCTTGGTACACAGATTTTTCTGATATACCGACTACGAATACAACGGTTTATGCGGTCATATCTGGTTCAGCAGCAACGGCATCCTCACCGCAAGGTATTCCGATCATTGTTGAAAATCGGCTTGGAACTGGTAAATATGTCTGGACAGCATACCATAATCAGGATATTTTATCTGATACTAATTTAGTCAAGATAGTCAGATATTTTCTCTACAATATGTAACTTTTTGTTGTCTTAGATTTATCGGATGGTTTTTAGACGCCCCGGTAGCCATAAGTTATTGGGGCGTTTTTATGTACTTTTACTGCATCACAAAAGAAATGTATTATAAATTCCAATCTTTATGAAATCGGTTCTCTACTTTCTTTTGTAAAAGACATAACGAAGAAGAAAGCCGCTAGGACGATGTACGCTGTGGTAAATTGATAAGGAATTTGTTTAGCGAGACCGACAAGATTCCATGGCAAATACATCATTCCATCGGGCAAGGCAGAATGGATGATTCCGAAAAACGCCAGTGCTGCCAAAGCGATCAGGTACGCGGCCGATGCCCGTAACCGGCGGTCGATGAGTTCGGCGAGGAATGCGCCCCATAGCATTCCTGTGACGATAAATCCATTGCCAAGCGCAACAATAATAAGCAATTCAGGTAGTGCTTTTCCCGGAACCGCCATCAGTTTGTTAAAGGTTTCCGGAAGCACTGCGTCTGGATTTCCCAATTTGATTGCCAACAAACGCGCGATAGTCGGGAAGAAGGCAAAGGCGACCGCCGGTGCATGCCGCGCTGGGCACGCTTGAAATGATTGCGCGATAATATCAAATGCAACAAAGATGAGGATCGGAGCTAACACAGCGCGTGGGATAAGTTCAACAATAAACGACACGTATCCAAAGATTCCGCCCAATCCAATAAAAATACCGGTGAGTAAAGTATATCCCGCCCTTGAGCCCATATGCTTATAGGCAGGTTGTCCGATGTACGGCGTTGACTGAGCAACACCACCGCAAATTCCAGCAATGAGAGTGGCAACGGCTTCTGTTAGAAGGATGTTCCGCGTACTGTAATCGTCACCAGCAACCCGTGCACTTTCCGTTACATTGATTCCGCCGACGACTGTTAAGATGCCGAACGGGATAGCAATGGGAAGGTATTTGAGTGCAGGGACAAGTCCTTTAATGAAATCCAACGTAGGCAGCGGTAGACCAAAATGGAGTTCTGCAGAAGGAGGTCCGGCGTATGTTCCGCCGACAATTCCGGAGGGACCAAATATATAATAAAGTGCAGTTCCAACTGCAACTGATGCGAAGACTCCCGGAATTTTGAACGGCAATTTAATTCCAGCAACCAATGTATAGAAAATCATACCAAGTGCAATAAGTCCAACAAGCGGCATGCCGAAAATATCGATTAAGGGAGTCATTCCGATCAACCCAAGCCCGATACCAGCAAGGGAACCAAGCAATCCTGCTTGCGGAACGATCTTTTGTACCCAGCGCCCCAAAAAGGAGAACACAAATTTGATAACACCCATAAACATCATGGTCGCCATGCCGATGTACCAAGTCATCATAGCCGCGTCGCGCTCGGGAATTCCTTCTGCTTTTAATCCGATAAATGCCGGGCCAAGTACCACAAGCGCAATCCCTATTGTCGATGGTGTATCGAGACCGAGCGGCATTGCGGTTACTCTTGTATTACCGGTTTTCTTAGCTAATCGGAATGCCATCCAAGTATAAACAAGATCGCCGAACAACACGCCGAATGCAGTTCCAGGAAACATCCGCGTATATACAATGTCTGCCGGATATTTAAAAACGAAAATAAGAATACCTGCAAGGAAGGAAAGGACAGTCAAATTGTCGAATATGAGTCCGAAGAATCCATTCCAGTCTTCGAGAACAAACCATTTGTATTTTTTCCGAGCGTCGTTCATGAGCGATCCTTGATTTAAACCATGAAAATTAATTGACAAGAAGTCCGGCTATTGATGCCGTCATCCATGTCGCAATCGTACCGCCGAGTACCGCTTTCAATCCTAGTTTGGCGATATCGCTGCGGCGATTTTCTGCAAGCGGACTCAAACCGCCAATTTGAATAGCGATAGAGGAAAAATTTGCGAACCCGCAAAGAGCGTACGTAGAAATCACAATTGCTTTTGGCGAAAGCATACCGGCTGAGACCATGTCGGCCAT
>Ga0187861_10001969_pt1 | contig 19917 bp, 14 predicted proteins | sample June2016WEW_10_1_3_FD_132986 | JGI IMG/M metagenome (GOLD analysis project Ga0187861, IMG submission 132986) | Peatland microbial communities from SPRUCE experiment site at the Marcell Experimental Forest, Minnesota, USA - June2016WEW_10_100 | ecosystem: Environmental > Terrestrial > Soil >...
CGCCCGCACTGGAAAAGGCGGGCGGGACGCCCGCGGTACGAAAGTGGACCGTGTGCATGCCCACCGAAGCGCAATGGGAATACGCCTGCCGCGCGGGGACGACGACGCGGTACAACTCGGGGGACAAGGACAGCGATCTGGAACAGGAGGGCTGGTTCAACAATAACTCCGGGAGGCACACGAATGCGTGTGGTCTGAAGAAACCCAACGCCTGGGGGCTGTACGACATGCACGGCAACGTGTGGCAATGGGTCCAGGACTTCTTCAACGACAAGTACTACACGGAGTCACCTCTCCTTGACCCGAAAGGTCCGGCCAACGGCGCAGAACGTGTGTTGCGCGGCGGCGCCTGGGATGATCGCCCAGACAATTGCCGCGCGTCCCGCCGCCACAGGGACATTCCTGGCGGCCGGTATACTAGTCGCGGTTTCCGGTTGGCGCTGGACTTCTAACCCTGTGTCCTTTGTTCTTTTTCCCTGTGCTGCGGGCGCAACGAGGGGCGGAAGATTCTCGGGGGAACGGCGATCATTGCCAATCCAGCAGGGCGAGTTGCAAGGCGTCGAATCGCGCGTATCATAGAACAGAAGCGGCTGAGCGGGTGGGAGGTACGGCTAATGGCCAATCTAGTCATTCGAGAGGTTGATCCAGGAATCGTCGCGGAGCTGAAAAAGCACGCAGCGCAGGCTGGGAAAGACCTTAATACCTATGTCAAGGGCGCTCTGGCAGCCGCAGCCAAGAAGCGCCGCAGGAAAGTTGTCTTCCATGACCTGGACCACTTGGCAGGCACGTGGACAAGGCAACAGCACAAGGACTTCACCGCCACCGTCGCGCGGTTGGGCCGGGTTGACAAGGAGATGTGGTGATTGGATTTCGTGCACTTTGACACTAACACCTACACCGCGTTCAAGTTAGGTGTGCCTGACGCGAAGTCAATCGTCAGCCATGCTGAACAGATTGTAATGTCGGTGATAGTATTAGGTGAACTGCGCGGCGGTTTTGCCGCCGGTGCCCGCACTGCCCAGAACAACCGGGAATTGCAGGAGTTCCTTGGCGGTCCGCGCGTAAGTGTCGCACACATTACACCCGAAGTCGCGGACCGATACGCGGCAATCTACGCCCAGCTTCGTCACGATGGGCGGCCCATACCCACGAACGATATGTGGATTGCGGCTGCAGCATCCATGCAGGCGCACACTGTGCTCTATAGCCTGGACCCGCATTTCCGCTACGTAAAGGGGCTTCGGCTGGTCACAAACGAGGCTGACTTTCTTGAACTTGATTTTTAGCCCTCCTCAAGTTCTCTGTGTCCTCTGTGTTCTCTGTGAGTTTCGGGTGAGTTTCGGGGACAGGCCACCGCTTGGTTCATGCTTCGAAGCAACGATCCGCCAAGCGAGCCATGCCAGCCCATGTTCCAGTTCAGCCACCCAACGTCAAGCCACTTTTCCTTCCGCGCAAGTGGTTAGTGGTGCGGATGTCCGTAAGGCCGGTGGACAACCGCCACTCCCAGCCTGCATTTCCATATTTTTTGAAATCTCCACTTGACAACTATGCGCCGCAACCGTATTATACTATAGGGGCATGTTGTTTTGAGAAGGGATGGTCTGGCGCGACGGGTTGAACGGAAGCCACAGAGGACACAGAGGACACAGAGGACACAGAGGACACAGAGAACGGAATGATTTATGCTTTTCATGCGAACACTTCTGCGTTCCTCTGCGCCATCCGCGTTGAGGTTGAGAGATCAGGGTTAGAGGGACAAGTCACGCATACTGCGCCAGTTGAAGCCACTTCGTTGGTAAAGCTCTTCGGACTCTACGCAAAAGGCATGCAAACCCTGTGCAGACACCGATCAATCATGCGACAAAACGTTTCAAAAGATGGCTGCCTTCCGTACTGCTGCGTCTCTCATAACATCATAGCCATAGAGCATTTGCCGAAATCTGACGGGCTCGATACCAAGGAGAAGTGGTACGCGCACCTCAAAGATTGCGCTATAGCGCAAGTTGGCAACTTGCGCCACAGACTCACTAAGCGGGATTGTAGGACAAGCTTTCAAGCTTGTCCGGGCAAGCTGGAAAGCTTGCCCTACAACCGCACCTGCCAAATGGGTGCGGTCAAGGCACTAGAAGCCACAGAGCGAACTTATGAACTTGATTTTTGGTCTCCGTGCTGTTCTCTGTGTCTCTGTGTTCTATGTGGCTAAAGGAGTTTTTGAGATGACACTCAACAAGGACGCCCCAAGGGTCACCATCATCGGCGGGGGGATGATCACACGCATCCAACTGCTGCCCACGATCTACCAACTGCAACGCGAAGGCGTCGTGGGCGAAATCCACATCTGCGCCCTGACCGCCGCGCCCCTGACGGAAATCCAGAACGACGCGGCGCTCCGGCGCGGGTTCCCCGGCCAGTCCTTCGTGCCGCACCCGGACCCCGAGCAGGTGCCCGGCGGCCAGCCGTTCCCGGACCTTTTCAAGGAGGTGCTGGCGGCGGCTCCGCGCGGCAGCCTCGCGGTCATCGCTGTGCCGGACCATGTGCATTACCCCGCCGTTATGGAAGCGCTCGCCAAGGACTTGCACGTCTGCTCGGTCAAGCCGCTGGTGCTGAAGCACCACCAGGCACAGGAGATCGAGCGAGTGGCATTTGACCGCGGCCTGCTGGTCGCCGTGGAGTACCACAAGCGCTTCGATCACCGCAGCCTGATGGCGCGGCGCAGCTACCGCGCCGGGCACATGGGCCAGTTCCGCATCGGCCAGGCGCACCTGCACGAGAAATGGTATTACCGCGACTCGAACTTCCAGAACTGGTGCACCTGCGAGAACAGCGACATGTTCACGTACATCGGCTGCCACTACGTGGACCTGGTGGCGTTCATCACGGGCTTGAGGCCCGTGAGCGTGAGCGTGTATGGCATCCGGGACAAGTACCCCAACGGCAAGGAAGGCTTCCTCTGGACCGACGCCCGCATCCTCTGGGAGGGCGGCGGGTGCCTGAGTGTGGCGAACGCCATCGGCTATCCCAACGCGGGGGCCGGCGGAAACTCGCAGGGCATGACGCTCTGGTGCCAAGGCCCTCTGGATGCCTGTCTCGTCTTCCACAGCGACCAGTTCCGCGGCGTCAAGTACAGCCTCACCCAAGCCGGCAGCGATCCGGGCGACACCGCTTACCTCGAACCGAACCCCGACTACTTCCAGTTGCTCGACCAGGGCGGCGGCGTCCTGACGCCGGTGGGCTACGGGCATCGCAGCGTTGAGCACATCCTGAAGGCCTGCCGCAGAGTCGCGGCGGTCCAGGCGCTTGCGGACCGCCAGGAACTCATCCGCCGCTACGACCAGGAAGGCATCCTGGCCACGCCCGCCAACAGCAGCTACAACGAGCTGGTCATCGAAGCCGGCAGAAAGTCCATCCTTGCGGGCGGCAGGGAAGTGCTGATCGAATACGGGCCGCAGGCGGGGGTGAAATTCAGGGAGTACTAACTTAGCCACAGAGGACACAGAGGACACAGAGAAGGAAAAGAAGGAAGGGAAGGAAGGACGTGCGTGGCGGACGAACTGACGGAAAAGATCATAGGGGCGGCGATCGAAGTACATCGAATCCTGGGGCCGGGGTAGCTTGAGTCCGTGTACGAAGAAGCGCTGTGCGTGGAATTCGAGCTTCGTGGCCTGAAGTACGCGCGCCAAGTCGGTGTTGACTTCCAGTACAAGGGCCGCGCAATCAAAGGACAGAAGCTGGACCTTCTGGTCGAAGGCCAGGTGATCGTTGAACTGAAGTCCGTCACGCAGCTTGCCGGTGTTGCCACCGCGCAAGTTCTTTCGTACCTCAAAGCCACCGCCCTGACGCGGGGGCTGCTGATCAACTTCGGGTTGCCGCGCGTGGTTGATGGTGTTAAGAGGCTTTCTGTGTGACCTATGTGGCAAGAAACCCAGGCTTAGCCACAGAGAACACAGAGAACACAGAGAACGGCAAGACACAGGCCTTTCCAAAATCCTCTCTCTGTGTTCTCTGTGGCTAGTAAGAAAGGTGTTGAAGCATGGCCACGAAAGAATTCCCCCTCATCCCCGAAAAAGTGCCGCACGTGCGGACGAAGTACCGCACCATCTGCACTGACCTGCCCGTCCCGGCCTCGGTGCCGTTGTTGGAAAGGCTGCGCGCTCTGGAGCCGCGCTCTATGGGTGGCCAGCCGCCGCTTATCTGGCACCACGGCGAGGGGTTCACGATCAGCGACGCTTACGGCAACCGCTGGCTCGACTTCTCCAGCGGAGTGCTGGTCACGGCCTGCGGGCACGCGCACCCCGAGATCGTCCGGGCCATTCAGGACATGGCCGGCCAGGGGCTCTACCACGCCTACTGCTTCCCTACGGACGTCCGCCTCCAATTGGTGGAGGAACTGACGCGCTGGCTGCCGGCGCCGCTGACGCGGATCTTCCTGTTGACCACCGGCTCGGAGGCGTGTGAGTGCGCCATCAAACTGGCGTTGACGCGCGGCCAGGCACTGGGGGGGAAGAAAAAGTGCGTTTTCGTGACGTTCGACAACGCCTTCCACGGCCGCACGATGGGCTCGCAACTGGCCGGCGGCGCGGCCGGGTTGAAGAGTTGGCTGGGCGACGGCGACCGGCGCTTCGTCCAGGCGCCCTACCCGGACGGCTTCCGCCAGCAGGATACCAGTTTCAAGGTCTTCGAGGCCGCCTTGGCCGCCAAGGGTGTCAACCCCGATGACGTCTGCGGGGTGATGAGCGAGACGTACCAGGGCTGCAACGGCTGCCTCATGCCGGCTGAATACGCCCAGGCCCTCCGCCGCTGGTGCAACCAGCATGAGGCGCTCCTGATTTTCGATGAGGTCCAGGCCGGGTTTGGGCGCACGGGCAAGCCCTTCGGCTTCATGCACTATGGCATCGTGCCCGACTTGGCCGCTTGCGGCAAAGGGATCTCGGGCGGCATGCCCCTGGCGGCCGTGCTCGGTACTGAGGAGTTGATGAACATGTACGGGCCGGGCGAGATGACCAGCACGCATTCGGCCAACCCCGTCTGCGCCGCGGCGGCCCTGGCCAATCTCAAGGTCATCCGCAAAGAGAAGTTGGTGGAGAACGCGGCCCGCCTGGCCCCCGTTCTGGCCGAAGGCGTTGAACGGATCGCGAAGGCCGCCGGAGGCAGGGTCGGCTGGACCAGCGCCGCGGGCCTGGTGGCGGCCTTGCAGTTCACCAAGCCGGGCACGGCTGAGCCGCGGCCTGAGGACGCCTGGGAACTTGTCCGCAAGGCTGTCCAGCGCGGGGTGATGCTCTTCGCGCCCGTCGGGGTCGCTGGCTGTGCCGTCAAGATCAATCCGCCGCTGATGATCAGCGAGGAACCGCTGCGCGAGGGGCTGGGGGTGTTGGAAGAGATCGCTCGGGAACTGCAGCGGAATTGAAAATTGCGCAACCGTTCAGTGTCCAGGCCGCGCTGCATTGGGTGCTATGGGACTTATGGGAAGAATGGGAATGATGAAACCGTTCCCTTACGCTTCCATCATTCCCATTCTTCTCATTCTTCCCATAGCAGGTGCCGGCGCGGCCTGGACACTGAAGATTGCCAGTTTTCAATTCTGTTCCAGCACTTCGCGGAGCTTGGTTCTGAGCGTAGCCGTCTGATAGGGCTTCTGCATGAAGGCGGCCAGGCCCTTGCCGGCGAACCGCTGCGCCACCTCCTGCTCATCGTAGCCGCTGGTGATGATGACTCGCGCCTTGGGGTCCAACTGCCGCAATTCGCGGAAGGTCTCCGCGCCATCGAAGTCGGGCATAGTGAGGTCGAGGACCACGCACGCGATCTCGCTCCGGTGGGCGCGATAGGCCTCCAGCGCGCTGCAGCCGTCGGTGGCCGTGAGGACGCTGAAGCCTATCCGCTTGAGCATGTCGGCGACCAGGACCAGAATCGCCTGGTCGTCGTCCACGAGGAGCACCGTGCCTGAGCCGCGCCATTCGGCCACGGGCTGGGCCTGCCCGTCTTCTGCTGCCGCTTTCCCGGATGCGGGGAAGAGCACCTTGATCGTCGTGCCCTTGCCCACCTCGCTGTAGACTTCGATCGCCCCTTTATGGCCCCGCAGGATGCCCAGCACGGCGGCCATGCCCAGGCCGCGGCCGCTGAACTTGGTGGTGAAGAACGGCTCGAACATCCGCTGTTTCACTTCGGGGGTCATCCCGCAGCCGGTGTCGGCGACTTCGGCGTAGACATACAGCCCCTCGGGCAGGCTCTCAGCCACGTAGGTTCCCGCGAGGTACGGCACTGTGCAGTGCAGGGCGCCGGTGCGAATGGAGATGACCCCTTGCCCCTCGCCCAGGGCCTCCGAGGCATTGATGATCAGGTTCATCAACACTTGCCGTATCTGGTTCGCATCCGCCTCCATGGCGGGCAGTTCAGCGGCGAGATCGTATCTGACGGCGGCCCGTTTCGAGACGGAGACCTCGAGGATATGCATCATCTCCCGGACCACCTCGTTGAGGCTGAGGGCCTCGATTACGAAACGCCCCTTGCCGGAATAGGCGAGCATCTGCTGGCACAAGCCCGCGGCGCGGCGCGAGGCGGTCTCCATGCTGCGCAGGTAGGGGTGCGCGGGCGAAGCGGGCGAGAGCTGACTGGCGGCCAGCTCCAGGTTTCCCAGGATGGCCATGAGCAGATTGTTGAAATCGTGCGCGATGCCGCCGGCCAGGACGCCCAGGCTCTCCAGCTTCTGTGCGTGCAGGACGCGGGCTTCAAGCTGCCGCCGTTCCTCCTCGGCCTGTTTGCGCTGCGAGATATCCAGCGCCACGAATGTGACGCCGCGTGACGGATCGCCGGGGACGATGAGCGCCCAGTTGAGCAGGACGTCAAGGACCTGCCCGTCCTTGCGTTTCCACTTGGTCTCTGTTGCGCCCGCACTGCGCGTTGCCGCCTCCCGCCGCACCGCGCCCCCGACGCGCTCGTGTTCTCCGTCGCCGACGTAGACGAGGCGCGTTTCCCGGCCCAGCAGCTCGTCGCGGGTGTACCCCAGCATCTGGCACAGGTGCTCATTGACCTGGTAGAAGACGCGGTTGATGGTCAGGCCGATGCCGGCAGGAGCGGCCCGGAGAACGCTCTCCAGCGCGGCCTGGCTGTTCCGCGGCGCTGCCGTGTTGCCGTACAGCCTCGCGCTTGCTTTCTTGCTGTTGGCCATCGGTGTCCCCAGGAGCCGGTTGGGCAGGATAGGCAGTTTGTGCACCTTGCGCAAGTTGCGTCTGGACTCTTGTGTCGCGTTGAGAAAAGGGTGGAAGGGTAGGACAGGCTTTCCAGCCTGTCCTGCCCGGACAGCCTGGAAAGGCTGTCCTACCAGTCCCTCCAAGCGAGCTTGACGCAGTGTAGCTGAGCACTAGAGTCGGGCCAACGTCCCGAAGCAGTGCGAATGGTGGAGGATGCAGATGAAGAGCGCAAAGGATGTGCAGGTTGTCCGCGAACTGGCGAAGCAGTACGCGGAGGTGGCGGCGCTGCCGGTGCAGGAGAAAAAGCGCGCTCTCTGGCGCAAGCTCAATGCCCTCAAACCCGCTCGCCCGATGGTCATGATTGATCAGGTTTGCTGGAACGAGATGAATGTAGCGGACGAACTGACGCCGCGGTGCGCAGACCCGGAGTGCCGCGGCTATGAGATGTTCCTGCGGCGCACGTTGTTCCAGTGGAAGCGCTTCCCCGTGGATATGGTGGTCGAACCTTTCGTCTGCGTACACAAGGCCATCCTCAATACCGGGTTTGGCGTCAGCGTCTGCGAGCAGATCGCGGTGGGCGATCCCACCAACTCAGTTGTGGGACACAAATTCTCCAACCAGTTCCAGAATGAAGACGACATCCAGAAAATCAAGATGCCGCGGGTCAGCCACGACGCGGCCGAGACCGCCCGCCGGCTGGCGGTGGCCCACGAGCTCTTCGACGGCTGCCTGGAAGTGCGGCCCTGGGGCGCGGACACTTATCTGAGCTTGTGGGACCCCATCAGCACGTGGATGAGTGTGGAAGGCGCACTGTATGCTCTCGCCGACACGCCCGAGTTCGTGCACAAGCTCGTGGGCCGCATGACGGATGGCTACATGCTGATGCTGGACCAGTTGGAGGAGCAGGGGTTGCTGTGCGGCCCGCAGAGCCTGATCCACTGCACGGGCGCTTATACCACCGAACTGCCGGCGCCCGGCTACAATCCGGAGAAGCCGCGGACAAAGGACGTCTGGACGTTCGGTCTCGCGCAGATGTTTTCCACGGTTTCGCCCGCCATGTTCAAGGAGTTCGAGGTGGACTACGTCAGCCGGTTGTGCGCGCGCTTTGGCCTGGTCTATTACGGGTGCTGCGATCCGCTCGACGGCAAGATGGCAGAAGTGCGCTTGATTCCGAACGTCCGCAAGGTCTCCATGAGCCCGTGGGTCAACGAGGAACGGGGCGCCGAGCGCATCGGGCGGGGTTATGTGTACTCCCGCAAGCCCAATCCGGCGTTTCTGGCCTACGACACCTTCGATGCCGAGCAGGTCCGCGCGGACCTGCTAACGACCCGCAAGGTCTGCGAGAAACACGGTTGCCCGCTGGAGCTCATCCTGAAGGACATCAGCACGGTGCGCTACCATCCGGAAAGGCTCACGGAATGGGCCAAGGTGGCAATGGAAGTCGTGGATGGACGTTCTTGATTTGCAACCGTTCAGTTTCCGAGCCGCGCGCGTAAGCAAGCGGCAGTTTCCGCTCCCTCACGGTCGCGGCTCGGATTGAAGGGTTGTCTTGATTTTAGATTTTGGATTGAAGAGTCTGGCTGCTGGATACAAAATCAGGGCATACAGCAGCAGGCGAGCAAGGGAAGGAGTTCCGGGACTTGGGCACAAAAGCAGAACCTCTATGGGCCGTGACGCCGGAGAAAATCGCCGAAGCGCTGCGGCGGATTGTCGAGGCGGCGCACCCGGTGCGCGTGATACTTTTCGGCTCGCGAGCGCGGGGCTATGCCGCCCCGGACAGTGACCTGGATTTGCTGGTCGTCGAGCGGGAGGTGAGCGACCGGTACGCGGAGATGGTGCGCCTCCAGGAAGTCTTGGATGGGCTTATTTTGCCTCTTGACCTCCTGGTCATTGCAGAGCGGGATTTCAGCGACTGGGCAGAAACGCCCGGCAGCATCTATCGCACGGCCAGCAAGGAAGGGAAGGTGCTCTATGAAGCAACGTGAACTGGTCCGCATCTTGCTCCACAGGGCTGCCCAGGACGAAGCCGCCATGGCGGGGCTATTGCAGGACCCCAACATCGGGGACGAGATCATCGGCTTCCACGCCCAGCAAGCGGTTGAGAAAGCACTGAAGGCCTGGCTGTCGCACTTAGGCGTTGATTACCCCAAGAGCCACAACCTTCAAGCACTGGTGGGGTTGTTGAAAGGCCAGGGGCAGGACCTACCACCCAGCTTCGCCGAGGTCGCCAAACTCACCCCCTTTGGCACCGTTTTCCGCTACGAGGATCTTCCCTTTTCCTCAACTCTTGACCGCGCAGAGGTACTCCGCTTGGTCCAAGGCATACGCGCTCACGTGGGGCGGATAGTCGGATGACGGCCGGAGAAGAACGCCAAGAAACATAATGGCGTCCTTTCCAGCGGGCCATACAATCCGCGCGTGTCAGAAGACATGTCCTAAGGAGAACAGAATGCCGAGATTGTCACATACGGCAATGGCGCTGCTCCTGTTGGCTGCCACCGCGGGGGCGGGAGAAGTGCGGCTGGATGCCTCCTACCTTGTTGCTGGTGAAAAGACCAAAGGCATGGCCCTTATGGACTTGGCGCCAAGCCTGCCCAAGGAAATGCTCTTGCGGGTAACGTTGGTGCGCGAAGTGGATGTCCCGGACGACGCCACGAAGCAAGGCGGCGTATCTACGGCCACCTTGCTGGAACGTCCCGCGGGCGAACAGGCCGGGCCAGTTGAATTGCCCTTTGAGGCCGCCGCTGAAGGAATGCTCTGCGGCAAGCTGCACGTCAAGGCCGAATTGTTCCCGGGCAAGGACTCTGCGCCTCTGTCGGTTGCATGGAGCGCTCCTGTCTTGGTCGGCGTGCGCCACCGGCTGGACTTGGCCGGCGAATGGGCCGTGGAAAAGGTGGAGCCGTTCGTGTTTGAGGACAAATGGCGGCCCAAGGAATGGAAGCTCCCGGAGAATGTGAAAACTCTGGCGCTTCCCGGCACGTTCGACCCGGCTCTGACACAATGGTTCCGCGGATGGGTGACGGTCAAGCGGGAGGTGAAGTGGCAAGGTGCAGGCGGGACGCCTGCACCACAACCCCGTTTCCTCCGCGTCTCGGGCGTGTGGGACAGCGTCCTGGCCACGGTGGACGGCGCCAAGGTGGGCGAGGTCACGCCGGTTGAGGACCTCGATTGCCTGACTCATTGGGTGGAGTTCCACAGCCAATTCAAAGGCGAGCAGAACCGCCCCAAGCGGCTGATGATGAGCGACCACGATGAGTACCCCGCTCTGGCTTGGCCGCTCCCCAAGCCGCTCGCCGCGGAAGGCCGGGCCACGGTCGAGCTGCGGCTGCGCGGCACGAGCGGGCTTTTCCGTCCCAAGCCGTCCTATGGCATCCACGGCGACCTGCACCTCGAACTGGCGCCCGCGGTGTGCATTCAGGCGGTCTCTTTTGACACGGAGAAGCCTGGTGAAATGCGCCGCTTCAAGTTCAAGCTGGCGCTGGCCAACGATACGGGCAAGGAGTTTCGCGGCACACTGCGCGCGGTCTACGGCCAATACGCCGGGACGCGCTCCTACACCGGGCCGTGTCCGGCTTACGCTACGGCAGAGCAGCCCCTGGTTGTGCCGGCGGGCGGCGCGGCCATCGAGGTGCTGCGCGACGAGCCGCCGCGCTTCGCGACTTGCCGCGCCACTTTCCTGATCGTAAGCGACAACGGCAAGGTGTGGGACGGTGTCGCGCAGGAGTTTCACACTGTCGCCGTCGAGATCCGCGACAAGCGCGAAATCTGGCTGAACAACGAGCGCTTTATCATCAAGGGGCGCGGGAGCGCCAGCGACGACCCCAATAAACGCTGGCAACTGCGCGTCAACGGCGTCAACGTCATCCGCGGCCCGAACCAACCGGCGCACATCGAGGACCTGCTCGCCGGCGGCCTGCTGACCAGCGCCGGCGGTGCGCTGCTGGCTTCCTGCGAGCGCTGTACTTTCTGGAACCCCAAGGACACCTCGAACATCACGCGCACCGTTGCCGGCTTCGTGCGCACGCTGGGACCTTTGCCGGGCATCATCGAATGGGAGGCGACCAACGAGCTCTTCGGGGAGCCGGAGGAGTGCCGCGTGGCGATTGCGGAAGCCTTCCATAAGCTCGATCCCTATCATCGCCCCGTGCTCGCCACCAAAGGCAGCGGCGAGTGGGAGGCGGAGTCCAAGGACGGCCGCGTGGCGGGGTTGGACATCGTCGGCGTGCAATACCTGCTCTCGAAGGAGGCCGTCGAGTCGGTCACGGCTTCCATCACCGAACAGCCCCTGATCTGCTCCGAGGTCAATTGGAACGACGGAGCCTTCGCGCAGCAGAACATGTGGCAATTCTGGCTTGAACGGGGGCTGAGCGGCGCGCTGCTTTTCGACTACAGCGGCGGCTCAACAGACCAGGGCGTGCCGCTGACTCCGCCGCCCGACAACGAGCCCAGTTGGTGGATGATCCGCCAGTTCAACCGCGACATGTACCAGGACCTGGTGGCCAACGCCGTGCTGCGGGAAGACGGCCGGGTGACAGTGACCGTAGGCAACCGCATGCCGTACACGCTGAACAAAGTGGCGCTCACCGTGCGCAATTTTGGGAGATTTGATCTGGCCGCGCTCAAGCCCGGCGATGCCGCCGACCTGTTGTTGCCGCGGCAAGCCTCGCCGCCCGCGAATGAGTTCGTCGCGCTGCGGGCGGATTACTGCACTCACGGCGGCCTGCCGCATACCGCCCTCTTGACCCCGCGCGTTGCCAAGCCCGCGCCGGAAGGAGGCCACAAGTGAGATTTTCGATTTTCGATTTTCGATTTTCGATTGTGGCGGCGGTGCATTGTGGTGCAGGCATCCTGCCTGCACTGTCAAGGTGCAGGCAAGATGCCTGCACCACAATGTTATGCGCCCTTGTGCTGGCGCTATTGTGCGGGACGGTGCTCGCAGAGTGCAAGCTGACTGAAACACGGCGCAAGGTGGATGGCGCCGAGCGGACTGTGTACACGCTGGAGAATGAACGCATCCTGGTCGAGGTCGTGCCCGAGTTGTCAGGACGCGTCTCGCGCTACGTGGACAAGACAAAGGAGAAATCCGCGTTCGAGTGGCTCGATGACTGCCCCTATCATTATGGCTGCCGCTGGGAAGGCAAGGCTTTCACGGGGCAAGTGGACGCGCGGGGGCCGGAGCGCGCCGCAGTGACGGTGAAAGGCGGCGGCAAGATTGCGGTGGCGCACCTGCGTCTCATTCTTGGCCTGGACCTCGCCAACCCGCTGGACTTGAGCGTAGAGCGGACCATGTCCATCGAGGGCGGCAGCAGCCGGCTGATCGTGGACGTAAAGGTCGTCAACACGGGCGAGGGCGTCGCGCCGTCTTTCCGCTACATGGTCCACGCCGTCTGGGGTCAGGTGCCGCATATCAAGGACGCGGGCATGTACTGGTTCCTGCCCACCGCGAACGGGATCGAGTTCTTCAACGGCGCACGCGGGCAGCGTGAGATGTGGCTTGCCGGAAGTGGCGCGCCTGTGGACCATCCCTTCAGCCGTTTTATCCGCGGCAGGAAAGCCGACAAGCCCCGCTATGAAGCGGGCGGCTGGGTGGCCATCCTTACCTCGGCAGGCCCGGGGTACCTGTTCTACGATCCGGCGCAGTACGACTTCTTCCAGTACTGGTACGGCGGGGACGCCGAATGGCACTACACGTTCGAGCCACACAGCAAGCCGGTGGACCTGAAGCCCGGCGAGACCATGGCCTGCCGGTTCACTCTCGCCTACGACGCCAAGGACGTGCCGTTCAAGGGCAGCACTGTCGCTTTCGAGCCGCCCACGCTGCCGGAGGAGCTGGCCCCTGGCAGTGCGCTGGCGTTGAAGGCGCGCGCCACGACGGTGCGAGACCAGCCCGAGCAGGTGAAACTGCAGTTCGATGTCAAGGACCCCAAGGGCCAGGCGGTGCTGAGCCAGGAAGCCGGCGGCGAGGTCAAACCGTTCGTCTTCACGGACCTGGCCGCGGAATGCCAACTGCCTGAGAAAGCGGAACTGGGGAAGTACTCCTGGTCCGCCAAGCACAGCGACGGCAAGGTCCTCGCCTTCGGTTCGTTCGACGTGCTCAATACCGAGGAAATGGCCAAACGCCGCGCGGACAAAGCCACGGCCCAATTGAAAGCCGAGATGGAGCAGAAACTGAAGGAAACGAACGGGCGGCTGGAGGATGAGCGCAAGGCAACAAGGTTGTGGCGGGAGGGCGCCAACTTCGCGTTCTCTCTAGGAGACAAGAGTACGTGGCCCGAGGGCTTCGGCACGGGGAGCCAACAGCCTGCGGCGCCTGGCGCGGCGGTGAGCCTCGTCTACAGGCCGGGCGTGGTCCCTGTCCTGGGCCAATGGAGAGCTTATGCGCCGCTGCGCATCCAGACGCTGGCGGCTGCGCCGGCGCAAGCCTGGCCCGCCGAGGCGGGGAAGCTGCTTGCTGCGCTGGGCAACAGCCGCCCCTTCGTGCGCGACGTGGCGGTGGAGCCTGACGGCAAAGGCTTGGTGGCGCTGGTCGTCGAATCCGCGAGAAACCGCGTCGAAGTCGTCCGGTTGGGTGGGGGCGGGGTAGTGAAGCGCTGGGGCCGCTTCTCGGAGAAACCCTCGGAAACGGACGACAGCCTCGGCTTGGGCGCGCGCGCCGTGGTGGTAGACCAGGAAGGGAACATCTGGGTTGCCACGAATGCCTGGGGACAGACCAGCGTTTTCAAGCTCAATCAAGACAACTCGCCCTACGAGGACAGCATTGTGGGCGAGAAGGGGGCGGTAAAGAAGTTTGCTCCCGACGGCCGGTTCCTGGGCGCTGTGGCGGCGCTGGACGTGCCCTTGGACCTGGCGCTCGCCGCCGCCGACGGGAAGCCCGTGCTCCTGGTTTCGTACCGCAACGTTTCTGCGTACCACGGGGCGATGGTGCGCGAGGGCGCCCTGGTTGTGGACGTGGCCCAAGTCCGGCGCGCGGGGGAAATCAAGGTCCCCGCTGGTTCGCTGGCCGTGGATGTCCAGGGACGGCTGTGGACCGCCGACGTGGCCGGGCACGTGGCCTGCTGGACGCACAAGGGCCAGAAGCTCCTGGATGTCGCGTCGTCGCCGCCGGAAGCTGTAAAGGACGCGCGGCTGCCTTCCGGTTCGCCGCTGCCAGCCGTGGTGCGGGCCGTCGGGGCGGCGGGAACGGACAAGGTGGGGGTCCTTTTTACCCTTCAGCACAAGTTCGTCTGGCTGGATGCGGGATTCCGGGGACACGATCCCGATTTCCAAACAGCCGGAAATCGGGTCATGTCCCCGGAATCCCAGACTATTCCTGAGACCGCCGGAGCGCCTGTCCGGCTCAAGGCCTCGACCTCTGGGGTTCTGGCGGTCTGCGAGAAGGAGCTTTGGGAAGCGAAGTAGATTGGTGCTACGGGGATTCCGGGGACACGATTCCGATTTCCAAACAGCCGGAATCCGGTCTGCGAGAAGGAACTTTGGGAAGCGAAGCAGATTGCTTGCAGCAAAGGCGCAGGATTTGTCGTCATACATGGGATGCCGTTTGGGCCGTGCCAGAGCCTGGACCTTCTCTTGGATGTCCGATGGAGGGGTTCGGGTCCCGGCACGGGTGGAGCGAAATTCTGGCAGCAAAAAAGCTTGACTTCGCGTCGAAAGCATGTAGGGGGTAGTGAAAGTTAAGGGTGGAAGGAGCAAATCAATGACTGGCCGCAGAACCGCTCAGTTCGTCACAATAGTGATAGCCGGACTCGTTTGCGCACGTGCTTGGTCTGAGGATGATCCGGCAAAGGCGTTGGAAGCCCGCATAGCAGCGCAGCGCGCGGCTTCTGAGACCAATTCCGCTGTTAACAACGCGAGAACGCCGGAGGAACGCAAGGCTGCCAACGACAAAGCGCGCAAGGCGGCGGAGGCTGTCAATCAGAAACAGAACCTGGCCGATCTCAAGCAGAAGACCTTGGATAACCTTGCCACGATCAAGGAGACCTTTGCCAAGGCTGAAGAGTCCTGGAAAAACCAGAAGTACGCAGAGGCCGGCCAGGGTTACACTTCGGTGGCCATGGCCACGGTGGCAGGCGCGGAGGAAATGGTCGAGACCTCCCGTGGACGGCTGCAGGAGATGGAGGACCTGGCCAAGACGCATCTTAAGGGCGCGGACGACAATGATCTGAAGCGCGACTATGCCAAGGAGGTCGAGGAACTGGCGCTGGTTGTCAGGGAGTTCGGTTTGACCCAGTCGCTCGAAACGGCCAGGCGGCGCATGATCAACCTGAAGAGCCGTCCGGAAGTCGCCGGGATCGTGGCATTGGAGGGGGCCGCGGCGCTCGAGACGGATGGCAAGCTGGAAGAAGCCATTAAGGTTTACAAAGACATTGCTACCAATGCACGTTATGAAAACAGCGCGGCTGCTCTGAGCGCCCGCAGGAAACTTGAGGAACTGGACAAGAACCCAGACACGCATGCGAAGATCAAGGCCGCGGCAGATGCCAAGGCTGACAAGGAAGGGCCGATGTGGCTGCGCCGCGCCCAGAACTTCGTTTTGAACGGCAAGCCCAAGGAGGCGATAGCCCAGTTGCAGCAGATCATAGAAAAGTTCCCCGACAGCAAGTATGCCGAAGAGGCCAAGAAGCAGATAGAGGAATTGAAGTAGGCATAACAGTTCAGTCCGAGCCGCGACCGTGAGGGAGCCCCGAAGCCTCGGGGCTTGTTTACGCGCGCGGCTCTGACTGAACGGTTACGGGATTATCTTATTCAGCGGGTATTCGATGATCCCTGTGGCGCCACTGCGCTGCAGTTCGGGGACCAGTTTGCGCACTCTTGACTCTGCGATCACTACTTCGGCTGCAATCCACCCTTCTTGCGCCAACGGGCTGATGGTGGGGCTGGAGAGCGCTTCCAGTTTGGCCATGACCGCCTCGCGGCAGTGGGCCGGCACGTTCATCTTCAAGCCAACCATTTCCTGGGCGCGGATGGCGCCCTGCATCAACATGCCGATGTTTTCGAGCTTCTCGCGCTTCCAGTCAACCTGATACGCTGCTTTATTGGCGATCAGTTGCGTCACGGATTCGCAGACCCTGGCCACGATGCGCAGGTTGTTCGCCTTCAAGCTGCTGCCGGTCTCGGTCACGTCCACGATGGCATCCGCCAATTCGGGCGGCTTGACTTCGGTCGCGCCGTGGCTGAACTCCACCTTAGCCTGCACGCCGTTGGCAGCCAAGTACTTCTTGGTAGTGTTGACCAACTCGGTGGCGATGGTGCAGCCTTGCAGATCGCGCACGCTCTGGATGGGGGAATTGTCGGGTACAGCCAGTACCCAGCACACGGGGGTGAGTTGGTGCTTGCTGTAGACCAGATCGGCGATCACCTGCACGTCGGCATCGTTCTCGATCACCCAGTCCTTGCCGCAGATGCCGGCGTCGAGTTTGCCCCTTTCGATGTAGCGGGGCATTTCCTGCGGCCGCAACATGATGCAGGAGATCTCGTCGTCATCTATGGGCGGATAGTAGCTACGCGCCTCGACGCGGACTTTCCAGCCTGCTTTCCTCAGCAGTTCCAGGGTGGATTGCTCGAGGCTGCCTTTGGGCAGCGCGAGTTTGATGCACTTGATCTTCTTCGCCATAGGTCTTCCTTTCTGCATGCTCGCCCCGCACTTGCGGCGCAAGCTGAGGAGGCTTTAATAAGCGAAGACTGGACAAAGGCAAGGGAAAGGGCATTTGTGCCACGGATGTGGCCGGGCTGGCAGTTCAGCTCAGCCTCATCCGTGCGGCTACGGTGGGCACGGATGAGGCCGCGCCGAAGTAGCCCACCCAGCAAGTGAAGGCGCATACCGGCGCGGCCACATCCGTGGCACCACCTCGATGGCGGATAAATCCAAGTAACCTGTAGCGCTGACGCTACTTGAGTGTATAACATTAGAGGGAGTAGGTGCAGCATCGGTGGGGTTTGGGGCGTCACACTAATAGGGCGGCATGAGGCTGGGGAGCGGGGAGATCTGTTGCGGGCTGTGGTTAGAGGAAACAGGCCAAGAGCGGTGTCAGTCGTGGAGAATGAACGGCATGGTGGCGGAGGCTGTCCAGCCTGCGCCACGGCGCTTCTGGGAGCCTTCCTGTTGTGGGCTGTTCCTGCCGCGGGAGGAGAATGGGCCGCCTGGTTCAACCGCGATTGGCAGTACCGCCGCATAACGACGGTTGAGGAGTCTGCACCCGGCACGCCCGCGTGCGTTGTGCGGTTTTCGCATCAAGGCGCAATGTCCAAGGACGGCCGGGACATCCGGGTCATTAACAGCGCGGGCAAGAGTGTGAATCACGAAATCCTGCGCCTCGGGCCTGGGGATGACGTCGAGTTGCTCTTCGATTGCCTCGGGGCGAAAGTGGGAACCATGTACGCCATCTACTTCGGCAACCCTGCGGCGCCCGAGCCTCCCGCCTGGAAGGCCCCTGGAGGCGTGGTGCTGGAAGTGCGCAAACGGGCCAACGGCGACTGCAAGAACTGGAACGAATACAAGAAGATGTTCGATGAGTCCAAGGAAGTGCTCGGCAAGGTCCTGCGGCCGAAGATTTTCGATGGCTACAACCCCCTTGGCCCCAACGAGAACTTCGTCACCTACTACCGCGCTTGTTTCCATGCCCCGGCGGCTGGCATGTACCGCTTTGCCACGAACTCGGACAAGGCCTCGTTCGTATGGGTGGATAAAGTCATGGTGGCTGAATTCCCCGGCTGGCACGACAAGTGGCAGGGGCAATTTGGCCAGCACGCTGGGGAGATCAAGCTGGGCGCGGGGACGCACGTAATGGAGTACTATCACGTCCAGTCGCAAGGTGAGACGGCCACTATGGCGGCTTGGCAGTTGCCAGGCGAGAAACTACTGCACCTGATGGAGGATAACTGCTTTGTTCCCATTGGCCGCGCCCGCGCCAAGACCATCGAGCGCGTTGATAACCACCAACTCCTCGATTTCCACTGGACCCCGCAAGACCATGTCGTGGTGGACTGGCGGCACATAGTACGCTACGTCTTCGAAGCGCGCGCCAATGCGACTGGGACCGTCAAGTGGGACTTCGGCGACGGCGCGGTCGTCAGTATGAACACCAAGGAGAGCTTTGCGATCAAGCACGGCTTCATCACCCCGGGCACCTACACGGTCACCCTCATTCCCAGCCCGGAGTCTTCCTTCACTCCGCTCAAGCAGACAGTGATGGTCGAGCCGGTTTGGACGCAACGCGAGGAATTCGACGACAACCGCTGGAAAGAGTACCGCACCGCCCTGCTCTCGCGCCTGGAAGCGCAGGCCGTCCGCGGCGCGGACATGCGCACGGTGGTCACTTATGCCGAGAGGCTGAAGGATAAGGAACTGCTCGCGGCCTGTGCCACCCAGGCGTGGAAAGTGGCCAAGGACATCCCCGCTGACAGCCACGCGCTGGTCTTCAAGACGCTGGCTCTCGAATTGCAAAGCCAGCTCAAAGATTACCTCCAGGCGGACCGCGCGTTCGTTGAAGCCATTAACGGTCCGGGCGATAAAGCGACCAAGGCGAGCGCGAGACTGCACCGCGCGGGGCTGCTCACCAACGTTCTCGGCAAGGCCAAGGAGGCGCTCGAAATCCTGAAAGGCATCCCGGACGGCGACCTGGCGCCTCCCGTTGAACCCGTCTTGAAACAGATCTACTTTGCAGATGTGTACGCGGCCTTGAACATGCGCGAGGAAGCCGTCAGACGCTATGAGAGTATGCGCACGGTGGTGCCTGTGACGGACCGGAGTTACGCCGTTGGCCGCCGCAGCCGTTTGTTGAGCGTGGGCGCCTGGATCAAGAGTGGCGACTACGAGAGCGCGCTCAATGAACTGAACAACATTGAATGGGAGACGCCGCAAGAGCGCATGGACGCGGACACCGGCATTTTGCGCGCCCAATGCAACATCGGCGAAAAAGACTACCAGAAGGCGGTACTGCTGCTGGACCGGATGCTCAAGCTCAACCCCGGCAGCCCGCGCGCGCCGGAGATGCTGTTGTGGATGATCAAGGCCTATCAGGGGGCGAAACGTGACGATTCGGCCCAAGACGTGTACGCGCGGATGAAGAAGGAACAGCCCTACGCTGCGGAAACGGCACTCGCGGCGGCGTTGTTCTCAAAGTGAGGGTGCGGGTTCCGGGGACATGACCCAATTTCCGGCTGTTTGGAAATCGGGATCGTGTCCCCGGAATCCCCAAAAGACGCTGGCAGCCTGCGTCTTCAGGGGTAAAAAGGACTTGGGCTGCAAGGCTTGAGAGAACGGAGGACGCCATGAGCACAGGGAGCAGGCTTCTCGGTGGGGTTGTCATGCTGATGGCCTTCTTTGCTGGCAGCGTGGCGCTGGCCATGTCGGAAGACGATTACTTCAAGCCGCTCGGCCGGCCGCCCGAAGCGGCCCGCAAGAACATCAAGGGCGGCGAGGGCACCGCGCCGCTGCCACTGCCGGCCACGCCCCTGCGGCGCAGCGAGCGCAAGCGCGAACCCGCTCCGCCGACGTTGATCGGCAAGGTGGTCTGGGGCGCGTCTGCGGACTTCGTGGCTGAAGACGGCAACAAGGTCAAGATCAGCGACTGGAATCTGGCGCCCGCCGACTGCCAGCAACTGCTGAGGAAAAGCGCCCAGCATCTCAAGCTACAATACCGCAGCGTGGACCTGAACCTGAACACTTTCAGCGGCGACCCGTCTGAGATGCCGGTGCTCTTCTTCTCCGGGGGCCGCACTTTGCGCCTGCCGGACG